>Ga0326728_10000511_pt1 | contig 151677 bp, 129 predicted proteins | sample MB3enrmetagenome_FD_207602 | JGI IMG/M metagenome (GOLD analysis project Ga0326728, IMG submission 207602) | Lab enriched peat soil microbial communities from McLean, Ithaca, NY, United States - MB31MN | ecosystem: Environmental > Terrestrial > Soil > Wetlands > Peat | place: USA: New York... | reverse complement strand
ACTTCCTACCCACTCCATCCCTTCATACCCGGCCGGTCGTAAGGCCGCGACCGATCCGCTATGCTCGCGTGCTGGCGCCGCATCCGCGGAATTTCACAACGTCATTTTTGCGCCGGAAAGTAGCTAGAGGAGTCACTCCATGGCACGGAATCGACCGAGCATCTCGGATAATGGCGGGAGACTTTTTGCTGATGCAATTCAACGGGGCGCGCCAAGGATTATTTGGCCACAGATGGAGTGCCGAATCGTGATGCCGGCAAGCTGCCGGTCAAGAGTGTCAAGAACGGGTCAATGATGCCCATTCGAGGCAGCCGCCTGGCAACGATGGCGTTGAACACATCGCTCTCCGACACCGCGTAGATCATCGTAGTACTTCGAATTCCACGAGTCGACCGACCGAAAGACCTTGGCTCGTATTTGCGGGCTAATGAACGCTCCGCACCCCGAGCGGGGGTATTGCGCAAAAATCCTGCAGCTCTATGGCACTGCGCGCTAATGTGGGCCCAGCGCCCTAACTTCCATGACTTGAATCGAGGACCGTGGAATCGTGAGGTGCGGGTGATTCACAAACGCCTTGGCGGCGATTTCATGAGTTTCCGCTTGCACGATTGAATACAGCATGATGTCGTTCTTGGTGTCGGCGACGCCCGCTGCGGTAACCGCCTTGGTCTTCCCGCCAGCCTCCGTGAGGGTGATCATTTTCGCGTGATCGCCCATCCAGCGTTGCCAATCGGCTTGCATCTTCTCCTCCGCGGGCTTTCTCGTTGCGGGGTCGGTCTTGGCCCAGCCTGCCAATACATCGGTCGGCACGAGATAGAGAACCAGGAATTTCTTCATTGTCGAGGCGCTCATGATTTCCTTCCTTGCAGTCTTGGGTGATTGAACGAAAAGCGATTTGAGATAACGGCGCAGGTGCGCGAGGTCGCCGCGCACGACTTCGGGGCTTTGCTTGGCCGTTCCGCACCGTTAAGATTCACCTCGCGTGCGCGCGCGCGCAGCCGCGTCATTGCCAAAATGTACGCCTGGCGAGCTTGACGCAAGTGACTTGCCACAAACCCGATAGTAACCCGTATTCCCGATCGGAGTTGACGAGCGTCGTAACGCTTTGCCCAGCTTGCGGCGGTAAATTACACGACCATTTTTCTTCCTGAAGGCAGTTGGCATTCACGCCGCGTATTTAAGTTCCGATCACCTTCAATCCGTGTGCGAGCGCCGCGAGGCCCAAGGCCCCGTCATGGGTAGCCATCATCGGGTCGACACCCATGGCATCTTTCCACAGCAGAGCGGATGACAGATGGATGGCGTCCAGGGTTCCAAGTTCGGTTGGCATTGGCTGTGCTGCGCGTTCGAGAACCAAGGCGTCAATCTCGATCAGCTCAAGCGAATCAATCAGCGCGAGGATCGTCGAGCGCCGTCTCGCTGTTTCGATGTCCGACAAAGACGCGCGAAGTCGGACGCGATCCAAGGTGCGTAAGCTCTCGGTTGTGATTAGTGCGCTCGACACGCCCCGATCAATATGGTGCCACTCGGGGAGCGCGTTCGCCTGTCCGAGCGCGACACGGAGCAGCACCGATGAATCCACGTAGGCAATCATCGGTGGCTTTGCCGTTCCTCGAGAAGCAGTTCCAAAACATCAAGTTTCAGTTGCGCCGCCTTCGGTAGCGGAACCTTGTTTGGAGTCGGGGAGCCCGACGCCGGTTTTCGCACCCGTAGCCCCTGCCTATCTTTTATTGGCACGATATGCGCGATAGTCCTGTTTCGATCCAGTACTGCAATCGATTCCCCCGCCTGAACGACGCGAAGAAACTCGCTCAGTTTCGACTTGAGTTCGGCGATGCGTACCTGTCTCATGACTATATATGACCATAAGTAACCATAATATGCAAACTACCGTCATATCGCCTCGAACCAGCCCTGCCTTTGTACATCGCTGTACTACTCCCTCGACGCCGGGCAAGTGCGCCGCCGCCGCGAACGTCAGCGAAGTGGATCACACCGGTCACACCGAACTCGACCAGCTCAAAGTCGAGCATGCGACGGCGAGCCGATGATTGACGCGCGGATCACGCGCGAAAGCTCCTATAATCAAAACCATAGTACCTATCGTGACGGCCGCCGAGGGTTGACGTCCAAGAAAATGGGCTTGTGATGATTGCGCGTGATGGAGGCAAGGAATGGATCAGAGGTCAGGAATCCGGACAGGCAACAAGCGTGCGCTTCGTGGTGCGGCTAGGGTGCTGGTAGTCGGGCTCGCGCTGCTCGGGTTGCCGCCCATGGCGGTGCGCGCTGCCGATGCAGGTGCCGCCGAGGTCACTGGCGTCGACACGACTGTACTGGCGCGCCAGACCCGACGCTTGATCAACGACGCCGGCCAGTTCTACATGGTTTGGTGGCTGCCACAAGCGTTATCGCAGGCGATCCTGCGGGATACACCGAACCTCCAGCAGGCCGACAGTGAGCGGATGCTCGGGGCCCTGGAACCCTACCTCGTCTTCGCGCTGTCCCGAGGACAGGTAGGTGAACATGGTCTCGTTGACGTGCACGACAGGGCGGATCTTTTGGCTCATTCCCGCCTGACCGTCGATGGTCAGATGTGGACTGCCGCCCCGGCCGATCAGAACGACGCGGGCGCCCAGGCCGCTCTGGAAACGATCAAGCCCGCGCTGGCGGCCCTGCTCGGTCGAAATGGGCGCGGCATCGAGTTCGCACTCTATCGGCCGGTGCCCGGCAAGCACTCCCCCGATCCCACCATGCCTGGTAGCCTCGACTACACCCTCTATCGCAAGCGGCTTCAATGGCGACTGCCGCTGTGGGCTCCTGCGGCTGCGGCGCCGCTGCCAGTGCGCGCTCCGCCGGCGGCCATGCCTGTAGCTCCGGTCGCGCCCCCGACCCCAGCTGCATCCCCGGTCGCGAGCGCCGTGCCGGCCCGCGCGCCGGCTGCGGCCCCTGTACCTGTGCAGCGAAGGAAGATCGATCCGACGACCGGCGAGGAATTTCCGGAGCGATACGACTACAACCCATACACGGGCCAGAAGCTCGTGAGCCAATGAACGAATGACTCGGCACCTGCGCGCGTTCGACAACCCGGACGAAGGATTTCACCGGTCGATGCGAAAAATAATCCGCAGCAGCGGCTATCTCTATCCTCTGTGAGATCCGGGGTGGAATGAATCATCAAACGGGCAGGAGCACGGTCCGCGCGTTCCTACAGCGCCAACACCAGCTTGATACCGGCATGAGGACGTTTATTTTTCTAATCGCAGTGTTGTCGTTAACAGCGTGTGCCACTTGCAAAAGCTCAGATTCACCTGACGTGTGCAGAACAAAGCAGCGTGAACATTCGCAACCTCGTCCTTGAGGATTCTCGTACCCGCACGGCGATGCGGCAATCGAGCCGCGACGAGTGCGTGCCAATACAGTATATGCATGACTCAGAGTGACGCCGGCATGGTCGTGCAGTTGCTCGAGCGTGCGCGCCGGTTCGCGTCCAACGGGCAGGATGAGCAGGCGAAGGCGGCCTATCTCGAGCTGTTGCATCTCGATCCGACGCATTTTCATGCGCTCAATGAACTCGCGACCGTAGCGCTAGCGACCGGCCATCGCTCGGCGGCGCGCACCGCTTATCGTCAAGCCGTGCACTGCCACCCCGATAATCCCGTTGGGCGGGTGAATCTCGGCAATGTCTATTTCCAGGATGGCGATCTCGCCGCAGCGCGCCTGCAGTACGAATCGGCCTTGGCGGCCGATGGCGACTTCCCCGAGGCGCACCAGGGACTCGCGCGCACGTTGGACGAGTTGGGGGAAACCACGGCGGCGGAGCGGCATTGGCAGCAGGGCTTTGCCGGTCATGCTCTGGTCGTTCAGCGCTACCGAGGGACTGACTCGGCGGTACGCGTGCTGCTGCTGGTCTCATCCCGCTTCGGGAACCTCTCGACGCAATTGATTCTCGACGATCGGATCTTCGAAGTAGCAGCGCTGTATGCGGATTTTTATGATCCCATGCAGCCGGTGCCACCGCACGCAGTGGTGTTCAACGCCATTGGCGATGCCGATCTGTGTCCTTTGGCTTTGGAGCGCGCTGAGGCGGTGCTGGCGAACACGGCTGCTCCGGTCATTAACCCCCCGGCTCTGGTGCGCCGGACCGGCCGCGTCGAGAATGCGCGCCGACTGGCGGCAGTGCCGGGCGTCATCGCGCCCACGATCCGCGCAGTGCCGCGCCGGGCTCTGCAGGCCGCCGACGATTTGAGGTTTCCGTTTTTGCTGCGTACGCCCGGCTTTCACATGGGCAGCCACTTCGTGCGCATCGAGCAACGGGAAGATTTGCCGGTAGCGGTTGCCGGTCTGCCGGGCAAGGAATTACTGATGATCGAGTATCTCGATGCTCGCGGCGCCGATGGAATGACCCGTAAATATCGCGTGATGATTATCGATGGCAACCTCTATCCGCTGCATTTGGCAATATCGGCCGACTGGAAGGTCCATTATTTCAGCGCGGCCATGGCCTCGGAGCCCGCCTTTCGCGCCGAGGAACACGGCTTTCTCGAGGCGATGCCGACGGTCTTGGGCCCCTTGGCCATGGCCGCGCTGTTGGGCATCGCTGAGACTCTGGGGCTCGATTATGCGGGGGTCGATTTTGGTCTCAGCGCCGACGGTTCGGTGTTGTTGTTCGAGGCGAATACGACGATGGTCATCGTTCCGCCTCCGCTCGATCCGATGTGGGATTATCGCCGCGCTGCGATCGACCGGGCGCTGGACGCGACAAAACGCATGGTCCTGGCGAGAGCTGCCGCTGCGGTCGAATCGTCACGGATTCACCGTTGAGTTAGGGTTAAGAGGGCCGGTGCGGAACTCTCTCGCAGACTGCGCGATCTCCGTATTGAGCGGTCGGCGTTGTCCTCGAGATGTGGGGCAGCTTGGCAACTATGAACAATCGACGCGCCGGGCGCGGCGGTCCCGTACATCCGCAGCCGGGTGTAACCGGGTATGATCATTCTTAGTCTATCCGGTTGGGAATGGTCCACTTTGAGACGAGTCGCCGTATTGCTTTTGACCCCCGTGTTGGCCAACGCAGGCGTCGTCTATCAAGTAGCCATCCGGCCGGTCGACGACAACAACATGGCACTCGCGGCGCCGGCGGCCGCGCCTGTGGTCACGGAATACTTCGTGGAGGACGGCAAAGTTCGCGTAGGCGCCAAGAATGTAAAAATGGCCTACCTGTTCAAAGACCGGACGATGTATGTAATCGATAATCCGTCACGAACGGTTCATGTTCTGAAGCACGCGACGTTGAATCAGGTGATCGCCCACTATGCCGACGCGGTGCAGCAGCTCGAAGCCGCAGCCGCCAACGCGTCGCCGGACGAACGCGCTGCGGCGGAGCAAAAGGCTGCCGATATGAAAGCGGTCAGCGATAGGCTGAGGCAGCCGGTGCCCCGAGAATACCGCGTAACCGTGCGCTTTGAATCGGTCGACGGCCGCGCCTGCCGAGTGTGGGAGGAACGCGAGAGCGGTACAAAGCGGTTGGAACTCTGCGTGGCGCCGACGGCTACGGTGCCCGGCGGTGCGGACATCTTGAGCGGCATGAAAACGCTGAGCCAATTCCGTCAGGGTTCCGATTTTGCGTTCGGTGTGGAGTTTGGTCTATCGGATTGGTGGGCGGACTTTGCGAGCCTAGGCGGCTTGCCGCTGCTCGTCCGTGAATATAAATACGACAGCGTGGTGTCCGAGATCATGCTCACGGCGATGCGGCAAGGGGTGCCAAGTGCATCGCAATTGGATATTCCGGACGGCTATCAAGTGCAAGAAGGGCCCGATTACGTTCAATGGTACATGCGGTGAGGCGAGCAGCCTAGCCAATCTGCGCGAGCCACGGGGAGTACGATCTGAACTTCGGCGTCGATGGCTATCTCGCATGCGCGATCAGCAATACGTTGGCAAACAGCGTGCCGTGGCTCATCGGCAGCGCTTCGGCGTCGAAGCCGGTTTCCCGCAGGATCGACTGCCACTCGGCGACGCTGCGGCAATGCTGGCTCTTCCAGGCGCGGCCACGCAGCAGCATCACTATTTTGTCGACCCATCGAGTATAACGATAGCGCAGCCCGCTATCGGCATCGGCAACACGCAGCAGCAACAGACCGCCGGCGGGCAAAGCTTTGCGAATCCGGTTCAATACATCGCATTGCGCTTGCGGGGCCAGGTAGTGCAGCACGTCCAGAATCACCACCGCATCGACCGCTCCGAACTCGATATCGCGGATGTCACCAGTCTCGATGTCGACATCGGATCCGAGCGCGCGGCGCGCCCGATTGACCTCTCGGCCCATCAATTCAATGCCCCGAATCGATTGCGGGCGCGGCGCTGCCGGCCATGCGTCCGGCCAGCTGCCGCGTTCGTGCATGCGCGCTGCGGCTCGCAACCAGGCAGCCAGCAGGCCTTGACCGCAGCCCAGATCCAGGACGCGGGATTTGCCTAACAGCAGTCCTCGCTCGAGCAGCGCGCAATAGATGGGATCAACGCCGAGCTTGCCGCGCGCAAAGAAGTAGGCGAACAAGCCTGGACCGGCCTTGAGATAGGGCCTGCAGGCGGCGTTCAGCAAAGCCGCGCGCCACGAAGTCGTCTCCACGTTCGCTTTGGAACGCAGACGCTATTGGGCCGGCCGGCCCAGGTCCCGAATCTCCACTCGACGATTGCTCGGATCCTCGGGTCGGTCCGGCGTCAACAATTGCTCCGACCCGTAGCCAACGGTATCCAGCCGGGTTGCATCGACTCCCTTGCTCACCAGATAGCGCTTCACGGCTTCGGCGCGCCGCAGCGATAGATGTTTATTATATTGCGCGCTTCCTTTCGCATCGGTGTGCCCGGCCACGACGAAGCGATCCGACCTGAGGGACGTCGAGTTGAGGGCCGACTCGAGCTGTGTCAATTGTGCGGACGCCTGAGATTTCAACTCACCGGAGTTGTGCTCGAAGGGAATATTGAGGTTTACCGATTGACCCGCATCGGCCGTGTCACGCCGCGTCAACCCGCGAGGTACGAAACTACGAGTCGTGGCGGCCGGATGGAGTGCTTGCTCGATTTGTTGATCCGTGAGCACGGCGTTGGCGCCCTCTTCGGAGGGCTCGGCACCGTGCAGGAGGATGGGCAGGCAGGCGAGTGCGCTCATCGCGATAATTCTCAGCATGCTGCGATTGTGGTTCATTTGATTTGCTCCAAACCTAGAGAACGTCTTGCTTCATTATACTTTTGCTTTGCGACAGCCAGCTCGCGCTGTGAGTCCTCGTGCGCGGGAATAGGGTTCATCCACGATGATGCAGGTATCGTTGACATAGGCGCGGACCTCAATCTTGTCGTTCGCGGGTTCGTGTGCCGCAATTGCTGCCGGCATGTGCAGGATCGATAGGCTCAGGGCGATGATCACGCCCCGCAACGGCAGGTTGTTCATTGGGCAGCGCCGCTCGCAGGCATACCGAGGGTCGGCAAGAGGCCGTCCAGCCGGTTGAGTATGAGCGACAACTGCTGCTTCTGTGACGGATCGGTCAATGTCGTCATGTTGGCGACGACGCGCTCGCGTGCCAAATCGCCGAATCGCTTGAGCAGTACTCCGGCTTCCAGAAGGTCGTCGCCTGGCGGAACGATTCGCCGCCGATGGAGGCCGGGCTGAAGTGCTCGCGAAGGGTCTGGCCAACGCAGCCGGTGCGATTGACGTGCAGCAGATCGACGTGCACACCTATCCGGGCAAGGGCAGCGGCTTGTGCGGTTCGTAAGGACGCGATCGTCTAACGGAGGCGCGATAAAAAGCCGCTTGATGGGCGTGGCGCTTGCCGCGAACCGTCTGCGGCCGATCGCGCCTGGAATCCGTTCTACTGACCGGGCAATGGACTCAAGGTTGCGGGTCAGACCCCGGAAGGGTGACCATCGCCAGCGTCCGTGACCCAAGCGTCGCATTGTCGCTGGGCTGGTCGATGACTACATAGAAACTCCGGGACTCATGCCGCGCGGGATCCATGACGACCGGAATAGTGAGGCTGATGCCGCTCTGTTCATTGTCGATGTGCTCGACTCGGGTCTTCACGGAGACAAAATCTCGCTCTGGTTTAGCCGTTCCTGATTCGGTCCACCAGTTGAAGCTGACATTGCCACGCAAATTGCTGCTGCGGCGTACGACGATATGCGCCATGGGCTCGGTCGGGCCTACCTCAACGTTATCCGCAGCCAACTCGATACGCGCAAGCGCCGGAGCGCCATTCTGTCGGATGGCCATGCCGGGGCCGGGCGTGTGAGTCGCGGCGGACGCAGCGGCAGTGGGGCCGAGCGGCGGCGCGGCGGCGGCCACGGGAGCAGCGTGTGGCCGGGGCATCGTCATGGCCGGCGGAACAGGACGAATCAGCGGAGAATCATGCGTCCGCGCCGCAGCCGTTGGCGTTTCAGTCCTGGGCTGTTCGGTCGTCGCACCGGCGGGTTTACCTAAAGCGGCGGGAGCCTCGATCACGGGATCCGGCTTGCGGTCGAGGGCGAGGCCTAGACCCTTGTCCCACAGCGGGCCGGCGAATTCGTGCGTAAACTGCGCAACCTGCGAAAACATCGTTTTCATGCCCTCGCTGACGGCAGCCCCCGTTCGCGCCGTCGAGTCGACGTTAACCGCAACCCACCAACCGCACGCGACGATGCCAGCAGTCATCGCTGCGGCGATGGCAAATTTCCTGCTGCTGCTGCGGCCCCGGGGCCGTACCGTCCAAAATGACAGCAACTCCGGAAGATGCGGCGCCGCCATGCCCAGGTCGAGTCGATCGAGCCATGCCTGCATGTCCGACGGACGCCGCTCCCGATCGAAATTCAGCCCAGCCCGAAGCGCTTTCCATTGACGTTGATTCAGGTCGCGGGGCCGAGCAGGTGTCTGACCCAGGCTACGAGCCTTGAGCGCCGTGTTGTCTTGAAACGGATTGTCCCCCGTCAAAAGGACATATGCGATACAGGCCAACGCATACACGTCGTCGCGGACATCCGCAGCCTCGCCCTCGAGGACTTGGCAGCTCGCGAACGCAGGCGTCGCGACTGCGATCTGTTGCTGGTTGTCAAACTCAGATATCCAGGGGCCGCGGTGCAGTTGATGGGAGGCGCCGAAGTCCAAAACCCGAACATCGCCATTGTCGGTGATGAAAATATTTCCAGGATTGAGATCGCCATGCACGACGCCCCGGGCGTGAGCATGCGCGACCGCGGCTCCGACGTCCCGAATGATGGCCAACGCATACGGGCGGTGCAAAGCCGACGATTCTTGCACGGACAGCACGCGGCTCAGTAATGCGCCGCTCAAGTACTCCATGGTGAAGAAGGCGAGGTCGCCGTCGCGGTCGAACTCATGGACGCGAACGATGTTCGGATGAGAGAGCGACTGTAGATGTTGGAACTCGCGCCGCAATTCGGCGAACAATCTCGGCCGCTTGATGACTTCCGTGTGTAAAACCTTGATGGCCACTATTTGGCCGCTATTGGATCCATCGAGACGGAATTGATCGATGGCCGCATATACGGTGCCCATTCCGCCTTGTCCCAACAGCCCTTGCACGAGATAGCGGCCGCGCAGTACATCGCCCGCCGCGAGCGGACGTTGGCTGGTATCTGGCACGGGTGCGATGCCGTGCGCTGCCCCCACCGCGACCGTCGAGTTGATGGTGGCCGGGGCGACGCGTGATGGCGAACTCGGAGCGGACGCCGCAGACGCAGCGGATGACGCACGTGCTGTACGCGGTGCGGGAGCAGCGTGCAATCGGGGCTCTTCCTGCATTCGCGGCGGCGGAGCACTCACTTCGTCGCTTGTCCCGGTGCCCACCAACAGGCCCTGCAAATGTGTCTTCAGGGAGCCGAATGTCTGCGCGCTGATTTTTCCGCGCCGGTAATATTGATCTGTCAGGCCCAGAAGTTCCCAGCCGGCGTCCGACGCTTTGCGCATCAGATCGCCCACGCCATGAAAAAACTGTGATTGGTCGCATGCGCCGCTCGATAAAGCGTCGAGCCAATCCTTCGCGCTGCGACTGCTCCCGTTGAGACGTGATGGCTTGACTACCGGTTTAGTGACTGAATTCATAGGGCAACTGTCGCAGATTCATAAACATAAGCAAGCTGAGCGGCGCAACCTGCTCGCAAATGTTTCACACAATGGTGCTCTATGCTTTTGATTTATAGAATAAAAGCCGGAGATCCGTTTGGGGCTCCTGCGGCGCGACGTGGATGCCACGCGCCGATGATTTGCGGAAATTTGCGGCGCCGGGCGTGCACGCAGCGGTCAATGATCGTTGCGGCTGCGGCTCAACTCGATCGACCAGTCGGGACCTGAGTCGATTTTATGGGCTGCGGCGTAGCTGCCTTGATTCAGAGCCACCGCGAGATTCAGCAAACTGTTCACGTACACAAGGGGCTTGCCGAGTCCCACGTCGCCGAAAGTGCGCTGATACGGCACCACGTCATCATCGACCAGCCGATTGTCGTGAAATATGCGTACCCGGACGAATTCGCCCAGGCCGATGTGCAATTCATCGAACAGCGGCTTCGGGATGTTCGTCCAGACATTGCCGAACTGCACGTCCAGCACGGGGATGATGCCCTTCACCGTATCTGCGCCGCGTTCTGGCTTGCGGTAAGGAATCGAGATTAAGGATGCGGGCGGCAGAGGCGGCCCAACCTGCTCGAATGTGATCACACCGGCTGCAAGGCGCGCGCCTGTGTATGCGAATACATCGCGGCCGTGAAACGTATGTGAGTCGTCGGATCCCTTACGGCGGTTCACACGTTCATCGATTTGCCGCAAGCCCTCGATGCCGTCTCGCTCGGCAACCAGCGAGAGCAAGCCATTGTCGGGGCCTACGAAGTAATGCCCGGTACGCGTTTTGAGCACTACCGACCGACGAGCAGTACCCACGCCGGGATCCACCACGGCGACGAACACCGTGTCGGCCGGCCAGAATTGCTCAGCTTGGTACAGTCGATAAGCGCCGACGAAAATGCTCGGATTCTCATGGCTCAAATCCGAGATCAACAATTCCTGCGACACGCTGTAAGCGACGCCCTTCATCGCCGATACCGCACCATCTTGAATGCCGAAATCGGTGAGCAGTACGAGCGGCGAGCGCGCCATGCCGCAGGCCGACCAAACCAGCAGGCACATCGATAGACAGACGCGAGAGACTGGGAATTCCAAGCGTGCGGGCTCCGGCAGCGGTACGTTGCAACGACGACTCACGTCGCGTAATAGCGTGCGAAGAGTCCGACTGTCAATGCGACACCCAGCAGGACTATGCAGACTCGCATCACGCTCTCGTTCACTCGGTGCAATGCGTACCCGCCAAGCTGCCCACCGGCGATGGCCGCAATCGCGACCACCGCGGCCTGCTTCCATGCGACGTCGCGGGAGAACGCGAATATGGCGACGGCCGATGAGTTAATCACGCCGGCGAGCACATTTTTCGTGGCGGCCGCATTGCGCAGCGCGAAGCCCGAGAGCGTCAGCACAGCCAACATCAAAATGCCGATGCCGCCGCCGAAATAGCCGCCGTAGACGGAAATTGCAAATTGCAGCAAGCCGGCGGTGGCTGGCCCCAATCGTGACCGAATGTTGTCCGTGCGGCGAAAAAAATTACCCCATGCGAATACCAGCGTCGTAAACAGTACCAGCCACGGCAGTAGAGCCGTGAAAGTGTCCGCAGGAGTTTTCAGCAGCACGCCGGCACCCAGCCCACCACCAATCACGCTGAGCACGCACAAAGTTGAAAGCCGCAGCGATCGCGTGCCCGTGGCATGGCGTCTGCCGGCCAAACCGGTGGCGATTTGCGCCGGAAACAACGCAATCGTCGAGGTTACGTTCGCTGCGCGAGAATCGAGACCGGTCAACAACAGAGCCGGAAGGGTAAGGAAGGAACCGCCGCCCGCCAGCGCGTTCTGAAAGCCGGCGACGAATGAGGCCAGCGCCAAAACGACGTCGAGACGGGTTATGGCATCACCGATCGGACTGCAGCTATTTCTGCTCCTCCAATGGATAGGTTCGCGCGCCGTCGGCATTCGGCGGAACGGTGCCCGGCGTCTGTGCGGCCGATGGAGTCGCCGGCACTTCGGCTTGCGGTGCGGGGGAGGCTCTTACGGCAGTGCGCGTGGCCTGCGCCAACCGCTCGAGAAAGCGCTGCGCCGTCGCGGGCGGGGTGGGCGCCTGTCCCGAAAAAATCTCCGTCGCGGAAACGCCGTTCTTGCCGTAAAACGCCGAATCGGCCGATTTGTCGATGGCGATGACGCTGCCGTCCAGCGCAATGCCGCCGAACAATCCACGGGTGCGAGCGTACGAATAGATCTCTGCATTGAAGCTCGTGTCGGTGGCCGCAGATCCTTGGCGACCGACGGGACCGGTTGCCACCGATGCATCCGCACCCAGCGTGATCTTGCCCCCCGCGATACCCTCGATACCGGCCTTGCTCGTAAACACCAAAATGATGTCGGAGGATTGGGCGCCGGCCTGGAAGCCCCAGCTCCCGCCGGTCAACGAAACGAACACCGGGTTGCTCCACGGCGCTGTCAGGTTGTCACGCACCACGAGCACCCCGTTGCCGTGACGACCGCCGAATATGAAAGCAACCTTGGTCACATCGGGAATGACGGCGATGCCGTAGGCGCGCGAGAGCAGTGCATCCGGCACCCGCTGATCGGGCATGGCCTGAACCTCTTCCAAAACTTCGGTGGCGACCAGAAGACGGCCTTCTTCACGGGCGCCTGCGTGTGCAATAGCTACCAATCCCGGGGCTGTGCCCAGGACCGCGGCAAGAAGCGCGGTCGAAATGAGTTTTTTACCGTTGAACATGGAGACTCCTCGTGTGGCGCATCGCGCCATGGTAACGGGACTGACCGCTTGGCAAGCGCTAAGTTGCGCAAGCTTAACCCTTGTGGGGGCTTGCGAGAACCTGTGCCGCTTCGGCGTCGCGATGGTGAGCTCGCAGATAATCGGCGAGTCGAGCGCTGGCCCACTGAGCCGCGGCGTGCGCAGCACCGACCGTGGCGATGAGCCGGTTCCTGGCCGCTACCAACATGGGTTCCCCCTCCGCGGCTTTGCCGCGCAGGATCAAAACCCAGCCAAGGGTCGACTGAGCGCGCGCGGTGCGCCAACTGTCGGTGCCTGCTAGTGCGGCGTTGATGTCAATCGCGGCGCGCAGTTCCGTTTCCGCCGCCGCCAGCTCGCCTCGCTGCATGAGAATTTCGCCGAGCAGCTGTCGAGTCGATGCGACATACAAGTGACGCGCCGGCAGACCTTGCGCATACACGGCCAGTGCCTGGTGCGCGATCTTTTCAGCGGCCGCAAGGTCGTTGGCTTTCAAATAGAGGCCGGCCAGCGCGTCGAGATAATAGCCCGTCAAATAATGAGTCGGGCCCAATTTATCCGTCGCGATGTCAACGGCCTTTTGCGTGGCCTGAATGGCGCGGGGCAAGTCGCCTTGTCGATCGTACAGGGCGCCCAATTGCGATTCGATGGGAGCCACCCGTTGGTTATTGGCGCCGAATACGGTGCGCACGATGTCCAGCGCCTCGGTCAACTGCTGTTCGGCTTCCAGGTACTTGCCCCGCTCGGTCAGGATTATTCCCAGGGTTTGCAGTCCCGCGGCGTGATCCGGATGATTGCGGCTCACGCTGGCCTGAAAGGTTTTTATCGCCTCACGCTCATAGCGCTCGGCCAACGGGTAGTCGCCGGCCCACAACGCAGCGGACGCCAAGCTGGTCAACGTGGTGGCAACCGAGAGGTTTTGATTGCCCAATATACCTCGATAGATGTCGAGCGCTTCGCTGAACAGTTTGCCGGCGGCTTGGGAATCGCTTTTGCCCTCCAGTTCGAATTCTCCGAATTGTTCCAAAATATCGGCGGTCTCGATCGACGGGGATTCATCGCCGCCGCGCGACAATTGAAGTGCTTGCTGCAGATACGCCTCGGCCGTCACCAGGTGGCCGCCGTCGGTCAACGCGCGCGCCAGATTGGCCAGCGCCGCCGCTGCGCGATGCTTGTCGAACGGATGTTCCTCACGACGGATGGCGACCGCTTGTTCGAACAGCGGAACGGCGCGTTCGCTCAGTCCCTGACGCCGATAGGCAAGTCCGATGCTCTCCAGTAACTGCGCCCGCACCTCGGGCTGCAAGCTCGTGTTGCTCAGAATACTTTGCGCGCCGCGGTCGAGAAGATCTTTGGCCGTGGGTTCATGGCCTTGGGCGTTGAACGGATCGGCCTGGGAAAATACATCCACGAGAAAGGCAGATACCTGTTGAGCGCGATCGCGCTCCTGCGCCGTGGCCTGGCGCGCCAGTTCGATGCGGTGGTTTTGCCAGAGCGTGACGCCGGCGATCACGGCGAGACCCAGCATGACGGCGGCGACGGCGATCACTCCCAGGACGTGGCGGCGGAGAAATTTCGCTGCGTAGTAATGCCAATCCCCTTGACGCGCTCGCACCGGACGGCCCATCAAGTGACGGCTTATGTCGAGGGCAAATGCTTCCACGGATGGGTAGCGCCGGTCCGGCTCTTTGCGCATGGCCATCGCGATGATGGCGTCCAAGTCGCCGCTGAGTCTCGCGCGCAGCCGCTGCGGCGATAGGCCGCGGCGATCCGAGATGCGGCTGCGATCGCTGCCGTTTTCTCCGCTCAGCTTGGCGATCACCATCTGGCTGGGGCGAACGGGCTCGTCCATGCAGATAGCGCGTTCGAGTTGCAGCTGGCTGTAGCTCAATAACCGATAGGGGGAACGGCCCGTCAAGAGTTGGTAAAGCAGCACGCCGAGGGAGTAAATGTCGGTTGCGGTGGTAATGGGCCGGCCGAGCACTTGCTCCGGAGCGGCGTTTTCCGGCGTCAAAATACGCTCTTGCAGCCGTGTCACCGGCAGCGTGTGCGAAAGGCTCTCCGGGGCCAGCAATTTCGCAATGCCAAAGTCGAGTAACTTGGGATTGCCGTCGCCGGTGACGAAAATATTGGCAGCCTTGATGTCCCGATGTACGACGAGGTTGCGGTGTGCGTATTGCACCGCATCGCACACTTGGATGAACAACTCGAGGCGCTCGCGCACGAACAGAGTGCGATTGTCGCAATACGCGTCGACGGCTTCCCCGTCGACATGTTCCATCACCAGATACGGTGTGCCGTCCTCGAGATCGCCGCTGTCGATGAGACGGGCGATCGACGGATGATCCAGCGTGGCGAGGATATGCCGCTCGCTGTGCAGCCGGCTGCGCAACCTCGGATGCAGCGTGGCGTAATGCAGCACTTTGATGGCAACCGTTTGTTGGTACTGCGAGTCGTCGCGTTCGCCTCGGTACACGGTACTCATGCCGCCGTGTCCGAGAATGGACACGACGCGATAGGCGCCGATCCGTGTGCCGAGCAGGCGGTCTTGGTGTTCTACCAGCAGCGATTCCGCCGCCTCGCCGATTGCATTCATCAGAGGATCTTCGGTTCGCTGATCGGATGCCAGCAGCAATTCCACGGACTTGCGCAGTTCGGCATCGTCGCCGCACGAACTCGCCAGGCGAGCCGCGCGCTCGGCAGGCCCGGAGTCGGCAATTTCCTCGAACAGCGATTGGATTTTCTGCCAGCGCGCGTGCGCGATCATGCGGGGCGGCTCGAGCCGATCTCATTGAGCAACCAGGCGCGGGCAAGGCGGATGTCGCGATGAACCGTCGCGGTCGACGCGCCGGCAGCCGCCGCAATCTGCTCGTACGTCAGGCCGCCGAAATAATGCAATTCGATGACTTGTGCCAGGCGAGGTTCGAGGCGCACCAAGCTCTCCAGGGCGTCGTCGAGCGCGATGACGTCAAAATTTGTGACCGGCAGCGGGTCCGGGTCGCCGATGCTGAGTTCTCGGACGCCGGCATTGCGCTTGATGCGCGAGCGCGACTTGGCATGATCCACCAACACCCGGCGCATGAGTCTCGAGGCAAGCGCAAAGAAATGCGCGCGATCCTGCAATTCGACGTTGGCTTGAATGAGGCGTAGGAACGCTTCGTGGACTACGGCGGTGGCTTGCAGCGTATGGCTGCCCCGCTCGGTGCGCATGTAGTTGCGGGCAAGCCGTCGCAGTTCGTCATAGACCAGCGGCGTCAGTCGCTCCAGTGCGTGCGGATGGCCGGATCGCCATTCCGTCAGTAGCTGAGTGAAATTCGCCGGGACTGGCATCTGAAGCCCTTGGTCATATGAACTGAACCCCTGCGCGGTCGGCATCGCTCGGCATCGCGTGCACCTCGATCAAGTTTTTCGGTGCGGCGTGAGGGTATTCCGGTCTTTCCGTCGCTTATACCGATACGGATCACCAGATTTTGGCGGTCCGTTTCTCTGCATGCCTCAACCAAACAGGAGCTATACCATGAAGTCTAGTCTAATCGCCATTGCCGCGTGCTGCGCGGTCGCCGGTTCCGCATTTGCTCTCAGCGATAGTCCGGGATCGAGCCCGCCGCACTTCGTACGGACCGATAGTCCGGGATCGAACCCGCCGCACTTCGTACGGACCGATAGTCCGGGATCGAACCCGCCGCACTTCGTATGGACCGATAGTCCGGGGTCGAACCCGCCGCACTTCGTACGGACCGATAGCCCGGGGTCGAACCCGCCGCATCTCCGCTAGTGCGGATGGGGATGTCAATGAACCGTCCAAAGGTGATCATTGCGGCCGCCGCGGCGTTTGCCATCGGCGTCGCTTTCGCGGCGCAACCGACGTCCGTGCTGGCCGACCGGCGTAGCGGGGAGGTTCAGCAGCGCGAACCGTGGGTACCGGGGACCAATATGGTGATGTCGGCTCACGAGGCGAATGTTGCACCACTGGCGCCACCGCGTTAGCGGCTCGAGTTCCCACACATGGCCGGGGCTCCCGACGAGGGAGCTTCGGCCGGAGTGGATTGCGCTACAATGAGCGGTCTCGCAACGAGGGATTCCTTGTTCAACGTAGTTGTCATTGCGCACCGTGGTGCGAGCGGAGAACGGCCAGAACATACTCTGGAGAGCTACCAGCTCGCCATCGAAGAGGGCGCAGACTATATTGAGCCGGATTTGGTGATGACGCGGGACGGTGTGCTCATTGCGCGTCATGAGAACGAGATAGGCGGCACCACCGACGTGGCGGATCATCCGGAGTTCGCGGCTCGACGGCGCACCCAGATCATTGATGGCGAGACGATGACGGGCTGGTTCACCGAGGATTTCATGCTGGCCGAGATCAAGTCGCTCCGGGCGCGCGAGCGGCTACCGGAGCTACGCCCCTTGAATCGGGCGTTCGATGGCTGCTTTTCCATCCCGACTTTCGATGAAATCCTGCAATTGGCCACCGATGCCAACCGGCGGCGCGGCAGCGGACCGCGAATCGGCGTTTATCCGGAAACCAAGCATCCGGCTCATTTCGCCGCCATCGGGCTCGCGCAGGAGGCTGCCGTCCTCGAGGCCCTGGAGAGGTTCGAGTATGGCCGCGAAGGTTCACCGGTTTTCATTCAGTCCTTCGACCCGAACAACTTGATGCAACTCCGTAGTATGACGCATTTGCCTCTGGTTCAACTTCTCGAGCACGAACTGGGGGACATGCGCCGCATTGCCGAGTATGCGGATGTGATCGGCATCGCCAAGTCGCTGGCCACCCCCAAAGGCGTGGCTGATGCGCATGCCCTTGACTTGGCGGTGCATGTCTGGACGTTTCGCGCGGAGAACGAGTTCTTGCCCGACGACCTCAAGGTGGGCACCGTACCGGCAGACCACGGGAACCTGTACGGTGAGATAGAACGCTATTTATCTCGCGGCATCGATGGTTTTTTCACCGATTTCCCAGCCATCGGCGTACAAGCACGCAACGCCATGGCGGCCGGGCTTAAGCGCTAGCCGAATTACATTTCGGCGGTCCAAGCCGAGCACCAGCCGCTGACAGACACCAGTTTGCCCTTGAAAAGGGTGCACGGGCGATAGGCGTTGCCGGCCGTCCCCTGAAGTTGCAAACAGTTTTCGCAATTGGACCCTTTCACGTAGGAAGGGTATTTCTTGACGTCCACTTCGGCTGCATATTCAACGTAACCCAAGGTGACGGCCGCGGGATCCTTGACGTCTAGCTTGTCCGACTCGGCACCGAGTACCTGCCGTGCCGCCAACGCGGCCGCCGTTGCTCCCAGCGTCAGTGTTCTGACCAGTGTGCGGCGTGAGAACGAGCGTTTCATCATGACGTGCCCTCGAATATTCCCGATGACGACATTTTAAGCAAAAAAGCGCCGGCGGAGTCACCGCGACATGTCGGGGCACGGCACTTTGCTATAGTGAGTGCTTTTGGATACCCCGTGTTTCGAATATCGTCGCTCGCGCGGCTGGCCAAGATCGCATTTTTCGCCGCCCTTGCATTTACCTTTTACAGTGCGGTTATCCCTCCACAGCATGCACTGCAGCTGGTGCCCTGGGACAAGGCGGAACATTTTATCGCCTTTTATGTGTTGACGTTTCTCGCGGCGGCAGCCTTTCCGAGGTTGCACCTCCTCGTGATTGCGGTCCTGTTGTCGGCGTTCGGTGCGCTGATCGAGATCGTGCAGGGTTTGCCCATCGTTCACCGAGATAAGGACTTTTGGGATTGGGTTGCCGATACGCTGGCAATTGGCGCGGCGCTGGCCCCCATGTTGCTGGTGTGGTGGCGTCGGGAGTATTCACAGGCGCTTCGCGCCGAACCTACGGGGCCGGAGACGCCGTGTAACGGCGACCCCGTCCCTAAATGCCGGGAGCTTTCGGCGCCAGCGCCTCAAAAGAACATCGACATATAGATTTGAAAGACGGTGGCGTTGAAGTGGTACAGCGGCTCATCGCCCGGCTGATACTCGGGCAAGCCATAGTCCTTGATGTCGGTAAAGTCCAGGTAATGGAAACTGATCCGGCTGATGTCCAATGTCGCCGTACCGCGCTTGAACATCTTCCAGCCGTCGGGTAAGAACGCATAGGTAACCTTCGCGCCGATGGTGGTATTTTCCGCTGAAGCCAAATCTCGGTCGCGCCCCATGAAGTTCTGCGAATCGGCGTAGGGGAACAAGTCGCTGTAAAACGAGGCATGTCCTTGCTTGTAGTAGCGCAGCCGCCCCTCCAGGATCCAAATGTTCGCGAGCGGATGCGCGTAGTCGAGTTCGTAGGTATTGCCCGTGATGTCCCAGGTATCGTGATAATACCGGTATGAGCCCGTGAGAGCCGCCCGCCACGGCAGGTAGTACTTCGCTTGACCCTGTATCGCCGTACTGGTGCGGGTGTCCGGATAGACCTGACTGGCCAAGGAGTATCCTTTGGGATTGGAGGGATCCAGGTAGCGAATGGCTCGATACGGGTTGGCTAGGTATCCGTCGTCCGTGATGACTTCGAAGTTCAAGCCGCCGATCAAGTTCTTCGTCAGGATTTGCGACAGCCCTACATTGTAACTTTGGCTCTCCGCATGGCCGAGCCACACGATTCGCGGCACGAAGGCGGTGCCGTCATTTTCTCCGACGCCATCGCGGGTGCGTCCCCAGCCGAGCGTGAGCGTCGTCAGATCGCCGAACATGTCCTGGCTCAGCGAGGCATGCGTGGTGTTGGAGATGTAGTCTCGCTCGACGCTGTTGATGTACGACAAGGAGTAGGTGGTCTTGTCGTGCATGTATTCGACGGTGCCGCTCTTTTGCTTGCGTTCGTCCTTGATGACGCTCGCATTGCTCAAGACGTCGACCGAGGCGCCGCTGACTTTGTCGACGAAATAGTTGGCTTCGACCGCGAAGTTTTCCGTGAATTTCTTGCGCACCAGCACGGACTCGCCGGTGATATCCATGCCGCCGCCGCTATATTTGCTGTAGAACAGATCCGCGCGGTCGTCCGGCAGCACGTCCGCGCTGGTCGCGCGCACCAGCAGGAGCGCCGTGAGCGCAGCGAGTCGGGTCAGGTGGCGATACGCTGGAAGCACGTCAGTTGCAGCCGCATCCGCCGCCCGCGCTGCCCGTGGCGCCGCGCGACCCTTCTCGTGCCTCGCGAACGTGATCCAGATAGGCGGATGAAATCGCGTCCCGGTTCCATGCCATGATGGGATCCGCCAGTCGATCCCGTTCATAGGGCTTGACCCAAGGCTGAATGTTGCTGCACGCGCTCGACAACAGCAGGGCACCGACGATCGCAATGGGACGCATTCTTCGCATGACTATTCCCGGATGAGCTGACGAATGCGATCCTGATAATCGTTCTCGTCGCCGGGCTTATAGCCGCGGTGGATATAGCGGATCTCGCCTTTGCGGTCGATGATCACGGAACTCGGCATCTCGTCAACGTGATACGCCTTGCTGACCTGGTTGGCCGGATCGAGCAGGACCGGGAAGCTTACGGGCTTGCGCGCGAGCAGTTCCTTCACGGCCGGCGCTTCCTTGTCGACATTGACGCCGATCAATGTGAAGCCGGCGGGCTTGTACTTCTTGTACATCTGATCAAGCAGCGGCATTTCCTGTTGGCAGGGTCCGCACCACGTGGCCCAAAAGTTGACCATGACGACTTGGCCCTTGTACTGGCTCAAACCGGCCTGTCCACCGGATAGCGCGGTGAGCGTAAATGCCGGTGCGGGACCGCCGGCATCCGCCGCGAATGCCGTGGATGCGATGGCGATCGCCGCCAAAGCGCAGCCCTTGAAGAATTTTGCGGTAGAGTGTTTCATCGATATCTCCTCTTGCATCGGCAATGAAGCTTAGAAAAATGTGGTCAAGCCCAGGGTGGCCTCGATGTTATCGACGTTCTTGGTGCGCCCCGTGAGGCTGGTCTCGAACACGTGATCTCGCACGTCCAAATGCATTGCGAGCCAATCCGTTATCAAAAGGCGCTCGCCGACGCCGAAGTTCAGCGCAAACTGATCCGTTTCGGCGAATTTCACGTCGCCCATGCCCACGGTCACGTAAAGCTGTGAATTGAAGGCGCGTCCCCGGCCGAGAAATATTTCACCCGGCAGCACGTTGTAGCCCAAGTCCAAATCGTAATACGTGAAGTGTCTCCCAGCATTGCTGATGACCGTGATCTGCGGAAACTCGTCTTCCAGGCTGGTCGTGCCGGCCTTCGAAGTCGCCACTAAGCCTTCTAAGAAGACATCCTCGGACACGTGATAGGCAAGACGCGCCCCATAGACGGGATTGACGCCGAAATCCTGGATGCTGAGGGCGCCGAAATAAGCGCCGAGTTCCACGTCCTTGGCCTTGATCCTGGGTGTAGTGACCGCGCGCCGCGTGACCTGCGGTTCGACGATCGAGGGATCCGGTTGGGGTTCCTCGACGACCACTTGGTTCTGTGGTTTCTCGCCGCGATGAAACCAGCCGCAGCCGGACAGCAACGCTGCCGCTAGAAGAATACTGCTAAGCCGAATTTCCATTCTTCGAGGTCCTCGTACACGTTTAAATTGTTGAAGACGACGTAGTGACGCCAATCGGCACGCCACATGAATCGCCGTGTGATGAAGCCGCGGGCACCCAGCGACACATAGGCCATCTGATTGTTGCTCTCCAGCGGGGCCGGAGGGACTTTGTCGGCGATGTGCTGATAAGCGGTGCCGATGCCGGCCGTGGGTGAAAACCACTTCCATTCGGGTATGAAGGTGTGACGCAGGCCGATCGATGCCACGACTCTGTTGTCGAGCGTGCCGAAGGCCTGCTGCACGACGGCTTCGATGTCGATGCTGTCCGTGAGCCCGTAATCGGCGTATGCGGTGACCAGATTCTCACGGTTGTACACCCCATAGCCCCCGCCCACTTCCCAGCGATGCGAAGTAAAGTCAGGGTAGGGTGGTATGGGCGCCGCAGCGCCGGAAGGCAGTGCGGTGAGCGCCAGTTCTTCGCGCCGTGTCCACCCTTCCTGACCACGGGGGGCGCGCACCTTGAACCAGTCGGTTCGGCTGTACAGCACGGTGACGGTCTCGTCGCGGCCCACCACGTACACCACCGGGTAACCGCGCCCCGGACCGGAGCGCATTTCCAAGAAAGGCTGCGTGACGACCAGTTGCAGTCGTTCTCCGGCACACGCAAAATCTACACATAGCGCCTGCATCAGCAGCACGGAAGCGAGCAGACGTCTCATTGGTTCAGTTCGCTACTTGGTTCAGTTCGCTACGGGCGCGACGAAGGGATCGTTGTAGAACTGGCCGCCGATGTCTAACCACTCCGAAATCAAACGTAGCTCCGCGGGCGTCAAGAACCCTGTATGGTCGAGAACCGGATCATGAAAAGTGCCGTCGAACATTTCAAAGAAAGCCGTCGAACCGCCCGCGTTGCCGGCCGTCATCGGTGGCGGCAGGGTCACCGGAGCGCCCCCTATCAGCACAGGCTGCAGTACCCCCATATTAAGCGCCTGCTCGTCGCGAGGAAACAGGAGCGACTCATAAGAGGTCACCACCGTAACATCGACGGAGGATGCCCCGCCGGTCAGATCGAGCTGACCCGTCGGTACCTGGATGGTGTTCATGGCGTTCACGGTGTTGTGGCACGTCACGCAGGTTGCCGGGCTATTGGCAACGCCCTGGACGGTGGCGGTTCGCGTCGCCAGATTCCACACCGACTGAATATAGAGCTGGTTGGGGGAGGCGGCATTGGCGTAATGGATGGTGACGCGGCACTGCGCGCTCCAGGGTACGCAATTCGCGTTGATCGGCGGCGTTTCGGACAGTCCCGCGGTGCCCGAGTAGGTGTACGAGATCGGCGAATCCGCGGGTAGCGTGGCCGGCAGCGTGACTCCGGTGGTCCATGTGGTCGCGTAAATCACATCGGTGCTCAAGATTTGCGAGCACGGCGGCAGAGCACTCCCGCTGGCGCAGCTTACCCGCGCCAGGGTTTGCGCCATGGTCTCGCCGGCATTCGCGAATAACGCGGGGTTGGTGTCGGGAAACGGCTGACCGGTCGTGGGGGCGCCTTGATTGACCGCCACCGTCAAGCCGGAGCGCCCGTGCGAAGTGTTGTGCGCCGTGCTATGGCACCCATTGCAGGATTTCGTTTCGCCGGGTATGAGCTGCAGCCAGCTCGTGTGTTGGGCCGTGATGCGGCGCGCGTTCGCATCGAGAATATCGATGGTGAACGGCACATTGGCGGGTACCTGGATCTGCACCGACCCATCGGGCTGAATCGGCGCGTAGCCGAGAATCTCCCGCATGCCCATGCCGGCCGGCCCAAATGCCGACGCATTGATTTTGCGCACCGTCTTGTCGGGAATCTCGACGGCTTTCTCTATGCGGATGAAGCGGGCGGGCCGTTCATAGAACGCTGCCTGGGCGGGATCCGACACTTGGGCGATATTGGGGTTTGCCGTGTCGATTCCGTCGAAATCGTAGACGCTGCTGATATCCAAGATCCCGACTTGCTTGGTCACCAAGGTCTGCCCGGCGGTCGAGGTGGGAACGGCATCGGGAATGAATGCCGGAGGCGGCTTCCGAGCCTGCAGAATGACGGGCTCGACGATCTCGATGCCGGGTACGGAGCTGATCACCGGGCTCAGGGTTCCCGCATCGAAGTCGTAGATCCAAATGGTGTACGCGGGAGGCGCTTGCTGCACGTTGGCGCCTGTGGTGTTGGCGTTGTCGCAAACGGCCGTGGAGCCGTCGGCATTGATTATCAGGCACGGCGCCCAACTCACCAACATCCGGTTGGTGCCGTCGTAGAGCGGATAGGCCGATGCGAACCGTCCTCCCAGCGACGGCTTGTTGGCATCCGTGGTGACGCCCAACGCAGTGGCGCTGGTTTGTCCGGAGCCCGACGTGCCGGGGGTGGGCGTGCTTGCTTGATCGAACTCGACGAAGTTTGCCGCATCGATGAGCAGGGTATCGCCGCCGAGCTGGGTCCCTAGAAACGGTCGATCGATCGCGATCAACTTGCCGTCGGCGCGCTGGCGGGCGTTCAGGAATTGAATCACGTTGTCGTTCGTACCCGCGATGTTCGCGCCGGTGGCATGGCTGTTCGCGCCATAGTAGAGCTCCAATGCCGTGCCGTCCGGATTGGCTCGATACAAGCTGACTTGATCCGTGCCGTTGGTCACTTCCCAGCGCGAAAACACGATCTGACCATTGGCCAGCACCGATGGCGCGAAATCATGGTTGGTGTTGAAGCTGATCTGATGCATGCCGGTGCCGTCGCCATTCATGACATGCAAGAGAAAGATGAACTGTTGTCGATTGTCGGTCACCGCCTGGTATTGCGGTCGCCCTTCGTCGAGCAGAATCGATTGGGTCGCGAGCTGCCGGGTCGAGGCGAACACGATCCGTCCGTCCGGTAGATAATGCGCGCCCACGTCGTGACCGCTCGTGATGTCGTCCGTCGTGAGCTGAGTGACGGCATTGGTGGTGGCGTCGTATTGGTAGATTTTCCAAGTTGGCTGCGTGGGATCCGTGTTCTTTTTGTTCGGATCCAGCGGCAAGCGCAGCGAGAACACGATCTTCGTGCCGTCCGGCGACACATCGAGATCGCGCACGGCCCCCATGCCCTTGGTAATGGACTTCGTGACGTTGGTTTCCATTCCACCGGCGCTCGCCTGAGCGCGCACATAGAGGTCGCTGCCGGTGATCGAGGTAATGAGGTCGCGTACGTCGATGTCCGTGGTCGGTACGGGCTGCTTGATATAGGCAAGCGGGTAGTTGGTGACGCCGGGAGTCAAGGTCTCGCCACCGGCAACTCCAGGCGCATGCCCGCTCTGGGCACTCGAGCACCCGAGAACGATCAGCAGCGGCAGGACGACTGCTGCGAGTCTCACGAAACCGTGACGAGCTTCACACGGACGGTTGTAGTTCATTTATTCACGCTACCTGCAGATTCGATGTTCGGTTCAGCACCAGCATGCATGTGCGCGCGGTGCCATTGAACTTAATGGGTATCATAACTGCATCTTCGTTCGATGCTCATGCGCGTTCTGTTAACGCATTCACAGAAGAACTTGCTCACATCCGATTCTCTGTGCGTCGGCGGATATCCGCCAATGGCGCTGCAGGATAGGGTGGGCAATGAGCCGCATGTAATGTCGCGAATCGCCGACGTCGTTCGGATGAGACATTACCCGAGGGCCTTTCCCTGCGTATATTTGCGCCACGTCTGATAACGCAACTCACGCGAGTGGATGTGAACATGAAGAAAGGGATGAAAACGATGGTGACGATACGCGCCAGCCTTTGCACCGGAGCGTTGGCACTGCTCGGTGCGAACGCTTTCGCGCAAAGTCCCAATGCCGATCAGGCCACGCGGATGTACAACCGCATCGCCGGCGTGCCGCCCTCGGCCACGGTACTCGCAAGTATGATGGCCACCGACCCGGTAAGTGCGGCGCTCATGGCCACCAACGATCCCGCGTTCTACAACAACACCATCCGCAACCTGGCCACGCCGTGGACCAATCGCGCTCAAACGGTGTTTGCACCGCTGAACGATTATACCGCCACGGTCGTGGGCATGGTTCGCGACAATGTGCCGTTCAACACCCTGCTCAGCGCCGATCTCGTGTACATCGCCGACTCGGCATCCGGTGTGCCGGCCTACTCGCCGGCGAACAACGATATGTACCAGACGATGGACGACAACAACGTCGACTTGAAGGCGCATCTAGTGTCGAGCACCCAGTCGGCGCTCACCGGTATTCCCGCGGCGGCCACCGCCGGCATCATGACCACGCGCGGCGCGGCCAGTGCGTTCTTCGTCAACGGCACCAACCGGGCGATGTTCCGCTTCACGATGATGAATCACTTGTGCAGCGACCTGCAGACCATCATGGACACCACCCGGCCGCCGGATCGCATTCGCCAGGACGTGACCCGCAGTCCGGGCGGCGTCAGCACCTTGTTCTTGAACAACTGTATCGGCTGCCACAGCGGCATGGACCCGATGGCTCAGGCTTTCGCCTATTACAACTTCTCCTACCCCGCGAGCGAGATTGGGGCAACTTCCTGGCCCATCGGGCAAATCGTGTACACCGCCGGTCAGGTGCAACCGAAGTATCACATCAATGCCACGAATTTCCCGCAGGGCTTCTCGACGCCGGACGATAGCTGGAACAACCGTTGGCGTACCGGCCCCAATGAAGTGCTGGGATGGAGCGCGACGCTGCCCGGCAGCGGTAACGGCGCCAAGTCATTGGGAACCGAACTGGAGAATTCCACGGCATTTGCCAGCTGCCAGGTCACTCGGGTGTTCAAGGATGTGTGTTTGCGCGCGCCCGCCAGCGCGGCCGACGTCACGCAAGTCAACACGATGACCGCTTCTTTCCAGAACGGCTATTCGCTGCGACAGGTGTTCGCGCAAAGCGCCGCCTACTGCATGGGGAATTGAGCATGAGCGTCAGCAACAGCAACAACTTGAACCACGTGACACGCATTGCCGGCGTGCTCGCCCTGGCAGCCTCCTTCCTGTTGGCCGCCTGCGGCGGCGCCGGCGCGCCCACGGCCGCGACTCCGGCGCAAGCGCCGACCAGCGCGGTCAATGCCTACACGGGACCGGCGCCGGCGACCGCCGACGTGCAAGCCTTCGAAGTGAATCTCTGGAACAACATCCGCACGCAGAACCGCTGCGGCCAGTGCCACAACGCCACCACACCCGCGCAGATGCCTAATTTTGCGCGCAGCGACAACGTGAACTTGGCCTATACCCAGGCAAATACCGTCGTCAATCTGGCGCAGCCATCGACTTCGCTCATGGTCACGAAGGTGAGCGGCGGCCATAATTGCTGGCTGGCGGACAACAGCGCCTGCGGCCAGATTCTGACGACCTGGATCAGCAACTGGGCCGGCGCCACCGGCGCCGGTTCCGCCACGCAGGTGCAACTGGTTGCGCCGCCGGTGCAAACCGTGGGGCAGAGCCTGAACTTCCCGTCATCTCCGGCCGACTACCAGCAAACGGTGTACACCATCACCAGCGTGTACTGCTCGCGCTGCCATTCGCCGGCTGCGTCCCCGGCGACCATGCAATCGCCCTATTTCGCGGCGCCGGTAGCGCAAATAGCCAACGCTTACCAAGCGGCGATACCGAAAATCGACTTCACCGGGTGCGTGCCCTTCAAGGCGACCACGTGCGGCACCAATTCGCGCTTCTACCAGCGCCTATTGACCGACATGCACAATTGTTGGAGCAATTGCGCCACCGATGCGGCGCTGATGCTGGCGCAGATCCAGTCCTTCGCCCAGATGCTGACGCCCAGCAACATCGATCCGTCTCTGGTGGTCAGCAAAGCGCTGACTCTGGCGCAGGGTACGGTCGCGAGCGGCGCGAGTCGCTACGATGCCGACACGATCGCCAAGTATGAGTTCCAAACCGGAACCGGTCTGGTGGCCTACGATACCAGCGGTATCGATCCTTCGGCCGACCTCACCATCACCGGCAACGTCACCTGGGCCGGCGGTTGGGGCGTGAACGTGGGAGCCGGCGGTAAGCTGCAGGCGACGACCTCGGCCAGTTCGAAGCTCTACAATTTGATTCAAGCCACCGGCGAATTCTCGATCGAGGCCTGGGTCGCGCCGGCGCTGGTCGCGGTGGACAAGTCGTACATGGTCAGCTATTCGGGCGGCGACACCACGCGCAACTTCACGCTGGGCCAGACCAACCAGGACTACGACTTCATGCTGCGCGGGTCGAATTCGGACCTGAACGGCATGCCACAGTTGCAGACCCCGGATGCCGCAACCTTGCTGCAAGCTTCGTTGCAGCACGTCGTGTTGACGTACGACCCGGTCAACGGCCGGCAGATCTACGTCAACGGCGTCAACGCGAACGTGCCCGATCCGCAGAAGGGCGGGACCATCTCCAATTGGGATAGCACTTTCGCACTGGTGCTCGGCAATGAAACGTCGGGCGACCGCTCCTGGCAGGGCTTGATCAAGTTCGTCGCCATCCACAGCCGCGCGATGTCGGCGGCTCAAGTCACGCAAAACTACAACGCGGGTGTGGGCGAGCGCTACTACATGCTGTTCAACGTGGCCGACGTGACCGGCGTGTCGCAGGCCTACGTCATGTTCACGGTCAGCCAGTACGACAGCTATAGCTATCTCTTTTACCAGCCGACCTTCATCTCGCTGGATCCGACCGTCACGCCGAACAACATCGTGGTCAAGGGCATCCGGATTGGCATGAACGGCACTATTCCGCAGGTCGGTCAGGCGTACATACCGCTCAATACCACGGTGACGGGCACCAATTACACGGCGCAGGGCGAGGTGCTGTCGAACATTGGAACCGTCATCGGCTTGCAAAGCGGGCCGTTGACCGACCAGTTCTTCCTGACCTTCGATCAGCTCGGTAGTCAGAGCCACGTCGTGGTCGAGCCGGTGCCGCAGACGCCGGCCACGCCCTTGGGGCCGATCGTCGCCGACATCGGTGTGCGGACGTTTGCCCAAATCAACTCGACGCTGTCGGTGCTCACGGGCGTGCCCACCTCGCAATCGGCCGTCGCGGCGACTTATCTGGCCGTACAGCAGCAGCTGCCTCCGACGCCCACGCTCGAGAGCTTCTCCTCGGCGGATCAAGTGGGAATTGCACAGCTTGCGATCCAATACTGCAACGTCATGGTGAATACGCCGTCGTACGCGGCGCAGGTGTTCCCCGGCGTCACGTTCAGCAGCTCGCTGTTCTCGTCGGCATCCGGCATAAACTCGGTCACCAGCGCCCTGGCAGGCCGCGTGCTCGGCACCGGCCTCAACAGTTCGCCCGCGCCGTCGAGCGTCACCACCGAGCTCGGTAACCTGATAAACAATCTTTGCAGCACCACGGCGTGCACCAGCACCGCTCGAGTGCAAGCGGTGACCGCCGCCGCCTGCGCCGCCGCATTCGGCAGCGCCGACATGTTGATCAATTGAGAATTCAGAATTTGAAGAGGTCTTTATCTATGCGCAAGAAGCAAAACGCTCCGGGATTGCACGAACCGCTCCGCCATCAGGATCATGCGCGGCCAACCTCGCGGCGCCAATTCATCGCGCAGAGCTTCATGACCGGCGCGGCCACGGTGGTCGGGCCGTCGCTGCTCGCATTGCTCGCCGCGCCGCGCACGGCGCGGGCGACACTCGCGCCCGATATTCAGGCGCTGTTGACGTCCTGCAACATCACGACGGGCGCGGGCAAGATTCCGTTCATCTGCTTCGATCTATCGGGCGGCGGCAACATTGCGGGTTCCAACGTACTGGTGGGCGGCCCTGGCGGACAGTTGGATTTTCTCAGCGTGGCGGGCTACAACAAGCTTGGGTTGCCCGGCACCATGGTGCCGAATTCCAGTGCCTCTGGCAGTTTCGTCGACGCGAGCTTCGGCCTGCGCTACCACTCGGACAGCGCGCATTTGCGCGGCATGAAAGTGCGGGCGAGCGCCAAGGCGATGGCGGGCACCAACGGGTCGATCATCCCTGCGTCGTCGCTGAACGACACCGACGTGAACACGCATAATCCGATCTACGGCATCTATCAGTACGGCGCTCGCGGAGGCCTGCTCAATCTGATCGGCTCGGAAAGCTCGGTGTCGGGCGGCAATTCGATGGCGCCGCCGACCATGGTGATCGCTGCGGCGCAGCCGACCAAGATTTCGAGTTCCGCCGATACGCAAGGCTTGGTGAGCACGGGACAGCTGGCGACTTTGCTGCCCAATCCAGCCGACGTGACCAACGTCCTGGAATCGATGAAACGCATCAGTGATGCCAAGTACAGCCAAGTCCAGGCGTACACGGATCCGACGATGAACGCCGCCGCGCTCGGTCCCACCGGGATTGAAGCGTGCGGCTACACGAAGTCCTCCTACATCGTGGACAAATACAACAGCCCATCCGCCGTGAATCCGGACGTAGATCCCAACATCGTCGGACCCAGCGGCATCTTCAACACGACGGAATATCAGGCCAATTCGGACTTCCAAAAGACCGCCGCGGTGATGAAATTGGTGATCGACGGCAATGCCGCGGCCGGCACCATCGAAATGGACGGTTTCGATTACCACACCGGCGATCGCGCCACGGGCGAAACGCGCGACTTCAATTTGGGCAACTGTATCGGCGCCGTCTTGGAATATGCCGCGCGCGTGGGCAAGCCGGTAATGATCTATGTATTCAGCGACGGCTCGCTGGCGAGCAACGGGATGATCGACAGCTCCGTGGGAGGGCGCGGCAAGGGCGTGTGGACCGCCGATAACGGTAGTGTCGCGGCGACCTATTTCCTGGTGTACAACCCCGCGGGCAAAGCGGTGGCGGCGCAGAGCAATCCCGAAATGAGCTTGCAGCTCGGAAGTTTCAACCCGGATGGCTCCGTCAACATCACCAGTAATCCCGGCGGCAACAATGTGTTCAACTTGGCGCAAATGGTGATTCTCAATTATATGGCGCTGCACAGTGCCAATGCCGTATCCGCGTTCCCGACTTTGTTCCCGGCGCCCAACCTGAACAACACTCTCGGCACGGGCTCCGCGCTGGAGCCGCTGATCGCTTTCCAGCCGCTCGCCGGTCTCGTCAACGGACTAGTCCCAGGCTGACGAATTGGCGCCGATTGGTGTGCAAACGTCCGGCGAATTCTCGGACGCGGCGTGCCGCCGTGCGATCGGGCGGCGCGCGGACTGCGTTCATTCGGTGAACGAGGGCAGCCGGCGTATTGATCAATATCCGTGAATGTGCGCCAAGTCATACAGAAATCTAGCAATGCTGAGGCGGCGCGCGTTGACACTGCGGCTCGCATTGTGCGATTTTGCATAAGGTCTGGGCGCAAAGCTTCCGGTCTACGGGATGTTCCTAGGACAGCGGGGTCACCAGAGTGATGGATGGTTTGCTGCACAGTGGCGCGAGCTTCGAAATGGCCAGCTCAAAGCTCATGCGGTGAGGTACACCGCGTGAGCAAAATTCACCGTGTCTGCGTTTTTGCCTTGAGCGCGTTGCTGGCGGGGGCGGCGCTCTCGGCTAATCCAACGCTGGTGGGTAAGCCGGCGCCGGACTTCGTATTGAAGAGCATGGACGGTAGGAACCTGCGGCTCTCGGAATTTCGCGGTCAGGTCGTGCTGGTAAATTTCTGGGCGCGCTGGGCGGGCGACTCGCGGCAGGAACTGCCGGCGCTCGATCGCATCAACACCACCTATGGCCGAGCGGGGCTCGTCGTTCTCGGCGTGTCCGTCGATGAGGATGCACGGCGCGCGCGCGAGTTCGCCGATGCAATGAAACTCGGGTTTCCGATTTTGTTCGACACGATGTCGGATATCGGTCGTGAATATTTGATTGAGAAAATGCCGATGACGATTTTAGTCGACCGCTCGGGTGTGGTGCGATACGTGAACGCCGGATTCAAGCGCGGCGATGATCGTACTTACCTGGGCCAAATACGCGAACTGCTGCGCGAATAACGATAGGCCTGTTATGAATTCCAAGCATCGAATGGTTTCGATCATGTTGCGCGGGGGTGTTTTAGCCTTCGCATGGGCGGTCAGCACGGGCAGTCCGGCTGCCGCTGCGGACGCCGCGCCGCCGCCGGCCGCTGCTGTGGCGGCAACGCCTGACGCAGCCCCGGCTGCCGCTGCGCCCGCGGGAGAGCAGGCGCCTGCCGAGTTCAAGACCTTGGATCAAGAAGTGCAGGGAATGAAGAAGGACGTGATCGATCTGAACAAGGATCTATTCGTGCTCCAGGAAGAGCTTTTGTTTCCGGCAAACACCCAGGTGGCGGTCTATGTCTCGATGGATGTAGGCGCGTTTTTCGCCTTGGATTCGGTGACCCTCAAGATCGACAACAAAGAAGTCAAGAACTACCTGTATACGGCGCGCGAGGCCGAAGCCTTGTTGAAGGGCGGCGTCCAGGAACTCTATCTCGGCAATCTTAAAGTCGGTAAGCATGAACTGGTGGCGTTCTTCACCGGGAAGGGACCCGTCGATCGTGACTACAAGCGAGGCGCCACCATCACCTTCGACAAGGGAGTGGGCGCCAAGTACCTGGAGCTCAAGATCACGGATCGCGTAACGAAGCACCAGCCAGAGTTCAAGATCAAAGACTGGGAATGACGATTGGTGTAACAGTGCAGCGCGCGATCCATAGGTTCCGGCCGCTAGTGCTCAGCGGGTTGTTGCTGGTGTTGCCGTTCGCTCCGTCCATGGGTAAGAACGTCAAGCCGGACCCCGATGGCTTGCCGCCCCACGATGTCAAAGATCTGCACTACGGCGACGTGCTATTCTATTTTTTTCAGGACGACTTCTTCGATTCGATCACGCGTTTGCTGGCCGCGCAGCAGTTGGATCGTCTGCCGAATACCCAAGGCGAAGCGGAGCTGCTGCTCGGAGGCCTGTACCTCTCCTTGGGCGAGCATGTCGAAGCGGGCAATATCTTCGAGAAGCTCTTGAATGCCAACGCCACGGAGGCGGTGCGCAACAAGGCATGGTTCTATCTGGGCAAGGTTTGGTATCAGCGCGGTTATCTGCAGGAATCCGAACATGCGCTGCGGCAGGTGTCGGACAAGATCCAGCCGCGCATCAGCGCGGAACGCTATATGCTGCTGGCGCAGCTCATGCTGCGTGAGAACCGCTACGATGACGCCATTGCCGCCCTGAGCGCGTGGCACGGGCCGCCGGATTGGACGGCTTATGCACAATTCAACCTAGGTGTCGCCCTGGTGCGCAAGGGCCGGCTACCCGATGCGATCCCGCATCTCGACCAGGTCGGCCGCATGGACACCTCGAATGAGGAGCTGCTGGCTCTGAAAGACAAAGCCAATCTGGCCTTGGGGTTCGCGCTGCTGCAAGCCCAGCGTGCGGCGGACGCGCGGCCGATCTTGGAGAGGGTGCGCTTGGAGGGGCCTTATTCGAGCAAGGCGCTGCTGGGAGTGGGTTGGGCCGATTCGGCGCTCGGCGAATTCAAGCGAGCGTTGGTCCCGTGGATGGCGCTGCGCAAGCGCAATCTGCTCGATTCAGCCGTCCAAGAGTCCTATCTGACCGTGCCCTACGCCTACAATCAGTTGGGCGCGAGCGGACAGGCCGCCGAATTCTACAACTCGGCCATCGATTCCTTCGATACGGAAATGAAGCGCATCGATGACTCGATCGAACAAATTCGCAGCGGCAATTTGCTCGATCGATTGCTGAATGATGACAAGAAGGCCACGCTCACGTGGTATTGGCAGCTGAAGACTCTGCCGGACGCGCCGGAGTCGCGGTACTTGTATCAACTCCTCGCCAGCAACGAGTTCCAGGAGGGTTTGAAGAATTATCGTGAGCTGAACTTCATGAGCCGCAACCTCGACGCTTGGCGCAATGATCTGTCCGCTTTCGACGACATGTTGGATACGCGGCAGCAGGCCTACAATGAGCGCGTGCCCAAAGCGGACGCCGTCATTGCGGCAACGGATCTCGATGCCCTCATCAAAAAGCGCGTGGATTTCGAGTCCCGGATCAATGAAATCGAACAGTCCAACGATGTGGCTGCGCTGGGAACGGCCGAAGAGCAACAGAACTGGGCGCGTCTCAAACACATCGAAGATTACCTGGCAATGCATCCGGATGATCCCGACCTGGCGGAAATGCGCGACCGATTGCGCTTACTGAAGGGCGTCATGTACTGGCGACTGTCGGAGAGCTTCAAGGCTAGATTGTGGAATGAACGCCGGTCGGTCAAGGAACTCGAGGCCTCCCTGGTCGAGACGCAGAAACGGGCTGTGTTGGTCAAGCAAGCCAGGCAGGACATGCCGAGCAATACGGGCGGGTTCGCATCGCGCGTCACCGCCGTGCGGGAACGCATGGACCAATTGCAGCAGCGCCTGGCGGCGCTGTCTGAACGGCAAAATCGCTTCCTGCAAGCGCTCGCCATCCGCGAACTCGAAGCGCAGAAACGGCGTATCGAGGTTTATCAGATACAAGCCCGCTACGAGCTCGCGGCCATCTATGACAAGGCCACGCAGGCGAAGCCGAAGGCGCATCCATGAAGCGCTCGCTCGCCGCAGTGCTCGCTGTTTGCAGCGCGGCCGTGGGCGCCCTGAGTTTGACTTCGGCACAGGTGATGGCCGACTCGAAGAATCCTCCGACCATCAAGGACCTCGAGGGCCAGCAGGTCGATGTCAATTCCAATCCCCCGCAGGGCATCGACACCAACAAGACGATGGATAGCTATCGCCGCTTTCTCGATTTGAACGCCGGTGATGCGGCACTGCGCGCCGAGGCTTTGCGCCGGTTGGGCGATTTGAACTTGGAAAGTTCCGAGTCCGAGCGCATCGAACGCGAACTGGTGACGAACGAGGGTCTCCGCGCCACCGAAGCCATCCATCTGTATTCCGCGTTGCTCAAGGCCTATCCGAAGTACGAGCGCAACGACGCGGTGCTCTATCAATTGGCGCGGGCGTATGAACTCAACGCGCAGCCGGACAAGGCGCTGGCGTCGCTGGATCAACTCGTCGCGAGCTATCCGAGCAGCCATTACATCGATGAAGTGCAGTTTCGGCGCGGCGAGCTGCTGTTCTCCTCCAAATCCTATCCGGCCGCGCAGGCGGCCTATGAGGCCGTGGTCAAGATCGGTCCGACGTCGGCGTACTACAACCAGAGCCTGTACAAGCATGGTTGGTCGCTGTTCAAGCAGGGCGAAAACGAACGCAGCTTGGATTCGTTCGCGGGAGTCCTCGATTCGGTGTTGGTGTCGAAACGGGATCCAACGGAGTTGGTCGAGCTCGAGACTCTGAGCCGCCCGAATCGCGAGCTGGTCGAGGACACGTTCCGGGTCATGTCCATCACTTTTTCCTATTTGGAGGGCCCGAAGACCATCGACGACTTCGTGAAGCACCGCAAACCTCGGCCGTATTCCTATCTTCTCTACGCACGGCTGGGAGACCTGTACATCGAGAAAGAGCGGTATACCGATGCCGCCGATGTGTATCGCGCGTTCGTGTCACAGGATCGTAACAATGAAAAGGCGCCGCTGTTGCAGATGCAGGCGATCGAGGCCTACTCGAAGGGCGGTTTCCCGCAGCTCGTGTTGCAGGGCAAGAAGGAATTCGTCGAGGATTACAGCTTCGGCACCCCGTTCTGGCAGAAACGAACGCCCGGGAGCGAACCCGTGGTGGTGGCTGAGCTGAAAACGAATCTGAAGGACGTTGCGCAGTACTATCATGCACAGGCGCAGCGGACCAAGAACTTGCCCGACTATCAAGAAGCGGCGAAATGGTATCGCAGCTTCATCAGCTCTTTTCCGGACGATCCCGAATGCCCCGCGACGAATTTTCTGCTTGCCGAAACGCTGTTCGAGAGCAAGCAATACCTCGAAGCCGGGGAGGAATACGAACACACGGCGTACGGCTACGGCGCCCATGAGAAGGCGGGCGCTGCCGGCTATGCGGCGATCGTCGCGTACGGCAAGCAAGAAGAGTCTTTGTCCGGGGATGCGAAGGCGAAAATGCATGCACGCGGCGTCGACAGTTCACTGAAATTTGCGGGAGCCTTTCCGCTCCATCCGGAGACCGCACAGGTGCTCACGCGCGCGGCCGCCGATTTGTATGCTGCCAAGGATTATCCGCGCGCCGTGACCGCGGCACAGGCGCTGTTGGCGCGCCAGCCGCCGGTCGATGCGCCCAAGCAGCGAATCGCCTGGACGGTGATCGCGAATTCCGAATTCGAGCAAGGCGAGTTCGCCAAGGCCGAAACCGGCTACAACAGCGCACAGGCACTCATGCCGGCCAATGATCCCGAGCGTCCCGTCATCGTCGAGCGTCTGGCGGCAGCGATATACAAACAAGGCGAGCAGAAAAGTAAGGCCGGCGACAGCGCGGGCGCGGTCGATGACTTTCTACGGGTGGCGAAAGAAGCGCCCACGTCGAAGGCGCGAGCTAACGCCGACTTCGATGCCGGAGCCTTGCTGATCACCGAGCAGCAGTGGGACCGAGCCATCGTCGTGCTGGAGGGTTTCCGCCGCAACTTTCCACAGAGTCCGTTGCAGCCGGACGTGACTCGCAAACTCGCGGTAGCCTATTCGGAATCCAACCGTCCCGGTCCCGCAGCGCAGGAATTCGAACAAATCGCGGCGGCGCCGGGCGAGGCACCCGATGTCCAGCGCGAAGCCACCCTGCGGGCAGCGGAGCTGTATGACAAAGCCGGCAATACGGCGAAGTCGAAGGCCATGTTGGAGGCCTTCGTGAAGCGCTTCCCGCAGCCTTTGAATCCGGCCATGGAAGCGCGCAACAAGTTGAGCGCCATCGCTGCGCGGTCAGGCGATTTGGGCGGCCGCGATTACTGGCTCAAGGAGATCATCGCCGCCGACCGGTCCGCAGGCGCTGCGCGCACGGATCGTAGCCGGGCATTGGCGGCAAAAGCGACTCTGACGCTCGCGGCGCCCGCGCGCGAAGAATTCGTGCGCATCAAGCTCGTCGCGCCCCTCAAGAAATCCTTGGCGGAAAAGCGCAAGGCGATGGAGACGGCGCTCAAGGCCTACACCCAGGCCGCCGATTACCAAGTTTCGGACGTGACCACGGCCGCGACTTTCGAAAGCGCTGAACTCTATCGACAACTGGGCAAGGACCTGATGAGTTCGGAGCGCCCGAAGAATCTCTCGAAGGACGAGTTGGAGCAATACAACGTACTGCTGGAGGAACAGGCCTTTCCCTTCGAGGAAAAGGCAATCAAATTGCATGAAGTGAATACGGCGCGAACCAAGGACGGCACCTACGATGAGTGGGTGCAAAAGAGCTTTGCGGCGCTGGCGCAACTTAACCCAGGCCGTTACGGCAAGGTGGAACTCGGTGAGCCGCTGGTCGAATCGATTCGTTGATTTGAGCGTGCTCGTGCTCGTGGCGGCTTGCCAAAGTGAGCCGCGCGCGGAACATTCGCCGACGGCGCGCGAGATTTCGCCGCCGGTTGCCGCTGCTGCGCCCGCGAGCGCTGCGGCAGCCGCGAATGCCGGCGTGCCCGCGAGCGCTGCGGCAGCCGCGAATGCCGGCGCGCCCGCGAATGCTGCGGCTGCCGCGCCCAGCGCGGCGCCGGTACCGACGGAGGCGGCGCGACAATATGCCGACGCATTGAAATTGGTGAGGGCCGGTCGAAGCAGCGATGCGGAATTGGAATTCAAGGGGTTGACCGTGGCTTATCCGGAATTCGCCGGGCCGCAAATGAATTTGGGATTGCTGTACATGCAAAGCTCCCGGTTGCCCGAGGCCGAGGCGGCTTTCAAAGCGGCGCTCGAGCGCAATCCGGCGAGTGCCGTGGCCGGGAACGAGCTCGGCATCGTTGAGCGCAAACTTGGGAAATTTACAGAGGCCGAAGCGGCTTACCAGCGTACGATAGCCAGTGAACCCAATTACGCGCCTGCCTATCTGAATCTGGGTGTTCTATACGATTTGTATCTCGCCGAGCCGCAAAAAGCGCTCGAGCAGTTCGAGCACTACATTCAAATCGCCGGTGAAAACAAGCAGGTTGCCGGTTGGGTGGTGGAATTGCGTAAACGCGTCGGTGCCTCGGCCCCGGCTGCAAAGAAGGAACCTTTATGAACTTAGGCGTAAAGCCCCTGAGTTGGCTCTTGGTCTGGTCGGCAGCGGCCGGCTTGGCGGGCGGGGCAGCCGCCGCGCAGGATACGGCGCCTGCTGCGGCATCACCCGCCTCGGCACCCGCTACGGCTGCGCCCAGCGGTTCGATTAGCGGCCCGACAAAATCCACTGCGCAAATCGACGCCGGTGAACCGCGAGCCAATACGTCGCCAGGGTCGTCCGCTGCGCGCGCCGCGGAGCGGGGCGTCCCTGCCCCGGCCGGCACTCCGGCGATGCCGCCGCGGACGGCGGCGGCAAGCGGCGCGCCCCACGCGGCCGGCCAAAAGGCGCCGGGAGCTGCGGACCGCGTCGATTTGAGCACTGCTACGGTAACCGGCGATCGGGAACAGCCCAAGGTGATGTATATCGTGCCTTGGAAGAAGCCGGATATCGGGGATCTATCGGGGAAACCCATGAATAGCCTATTGGACGAGGCGCTGGCACCCATTGATCGCGACGAGTTCAAGCGCGAAGTGGCGTATTACGATGCTGTAAGAGCGGACGCGCCGCAAAATGGTGCGTCGAATACAGCGGCGCAGGGTGAGAAGTAAGTCCGCCGATTCTTTGACGGAATATGCTTGAATTCTATGTTAAAGCCGGGCGAGTATTTTTAGGAGCGCGCAGATGAATTTCTTCAATTCGGTCATCAATTTCTTCAAGGACGGCGGGCTTTTCCTCTACCCCCTGGCCCTGATCTTCGTCGTCGGCGTATCGATCGCCATCGAGCGGTACGTTTATCTGACGCGCGAAACCATTCGCAACCGCCGTTTGTGGGATGACCTCGTCCCCGCGTTGAGCGCCGGCAACTTCAAACAGGTCGTCGCTCTGACGCAAAACTCGAAAGCGTCTATCGCGACCATCTTGAACTATGGAGTCGCCCGCGTGGCGAGCGCCCGTCGTCGCGACGACATCGAAAAGGCCATGGACGAGAGCCTCCTCGAAGTCATTCCGCGTATCGAGAAGCGCACGCATTATCTTTCATCGCTCGCGAATGTCGGCCTGCTCATCGGATTGCTCGGAACCATCACCGGTTTGATCGGCGCCTTCAGCGCGGTCGCCACAGCGAATCCGGCGGAGAAGGCGAGCTTGCTGGCGGCAGCCATCTCCGTGGCCATGAACAATACGGCTTCAGGCTTGGGCGTCGCAATCACGCTGTTGTTGGCGCACATGTTTCTCGAATCCAAGACCACTTCGCTGATCGACAGCTTGGAAATCGCATCGGTGAAGTTCTTGAATTCGATCACCGAACGGCAGCACGAACCCGCTGTGGCGCCGCAGGCGGCGACCGCCCCGTCCATCCCGGCCAGAGCGCCGGCCGCCGCCCGCAGCACCATCTAGAGACGGTGAGGACATGAAGTCCAAGTCCGCGCGCCTCGTCCGCCGAAATCACGCCCGCTACCATCAGGGGCGCGACGATTTGAATATCGTGCCGATGATCGACATGATGGTGATTCTGGTGTTTTTCTTGATATTCACCGCGGTGTTTTCCAAGACGAATATCCTGCAGTTGAATCTGCCTGCCAGCAGCACGGCAGCGCCGCTGGACTTGCCGAAGGGCCTTAAGCTCGAGGTCATCATTCGTCCCGACGACATCATCGTGAACGACCGCAATTCGGGCCCGCTCAAGACGCTTCCCAACACGGCGACGGGCCTCGACCTGGACGGATTGTCCGAATTCATACGCCGGGTCAAATCGCAATTTCCGGAAATGACCGACGCCACGATATTGCCCAGTCCCGCCACCTCCTATGACACGTTGGTGCAGGTCATGGATACGGTGCGTGTCTATCAACTGCCGGTTGCCCCGTTCTCCAAAGCGGAATTATTTCCGGACATCGCTATCGCGGATGCGCCCACATGAGTTCGTACCACCTCAAACGACGTAAACGCCACCGGGGCGCGAGTCATTTCGCGTTGGTGCCGTTCATCGACATGATGACCATCCTCGTGGTGTTCTTGCTTGCGCATACGGCGGAAGTGGACATTCTCCCGAACACGAAAAACATTTCGATTCCGCAGTCGCTGTCCGATCGCAAACCGAGCGCGGCTGTTGTGGTGATGGTGACCAAGGACTCGGTATTCGTGGACGGGAAATTGGTCGGATCGATCGCCGATGTCGTCGCGAACCCCGGGCCGGTCTTCGCGCCGCTCAAGGCGGCCTTGATGGCGCAGAACGACCTTGCATTGGGCGGGGCGCAAAAAGCCGATATCGCCAAACGCGAAGTCACGATCATGGGCGATAAGAGCACGCCTTACAGTGTCCTGAAGAAAATCATGCTGACGTGCAGCGACGCAGAGTACGGCAAGGTTTCGTTTGCCGTGGTCGAACGCGAGCGGGCGGCGACGTAAATGGCTGCGCTCAATCCCGCTCAACTGACGCCGACCAGCCTGCCCCCGTATTTCCGCCGGTATGAGTTGCCGTGGTCTCCCGCCGAGGACATGGAGCGGCGCTTTCGCGTCATCTTGCGCAACCTTGTCATTGCGTTCGCGATCATCGCGGTGCTCATGCCGTTCTTGCCCTACCATAAGCAGGTTCAAAACACGGATTCACTGCCCGAGCGGGTGGTGAAGCTGGTGATGGAGCCGCCGCCCCCACCGCCGCCCCCACCGCCGCCGAAGCCGGAGAAGCCTTTGGAGAAGGTCCCGGTGAGCGCCAAGCCCGCGCCCCCCGTTCCCGTCGACCCGCGCATCAAGGCCTCCAAGAGCGGCCTGCTCGCGAACCTGGATGACCTGGCGGCACTTCGCGATCAGGTCGATTTGGATAAATTCGCCAAGAATCAACCTAAAACTACCGATCCCGGCGATGTGAGCGTGGTGCAGCGGTCGCTCATCACCTCCAAAGCCGGCGGCACCAGCGGCGGCATCAGTGCACCGACGAGCAGCGGCCTCGCGGCGGGCTCGGGTTCGCTGAATGGCATTCGGACCGCGCAAATCAAGGATCCGACGTTGGCGTCGGGCGGCCAGCCTGGGACGCGCGCCGGGGGAAGCGGCAAGGCTTCCCGCGGTTCCGAAGAGATCGCGCTTGTATTCACCAAGAACAAGGGCGCCATCGATGCCATGTATGCACGTGCGCTTCGCGATGACCCGGCGCTGCAGGGCAAGGTGGTCCTCGAGATAACCATCGCGCCATCCGGTGAGATCACCGCTGCCCGCATTGTTTCGAGCGAACTCAAGGACCCCGAGTTCGAGGCGAAACTGCTGGCGCGCATTCGCATGTTCAAATTCGAACCGAAGGACGTCGCGCCCCTCACTGCCACCAAACCCATCGATTTCTTTCCGGCCGGATGAACATCCAATCTGAAATCGAGTTTTTCAGCGACTTGAGCCTGGTCGACAAGGCGCGCTTCATCGTGCGTTTGATCAGCGAAGTGTGTGAGGAGGCCAAGGTGGGCGCGGGTGACGGGCAGGACATGAGCCGCCTAAAATTCGCCACCGAGATGAATCAGAGGCTGGCGCGCTTCGGCTATCAGCTCTTGAGTGAAGACAGCGCACGTCCGCCCGATGATGTCTTGATCCGCATGCTGTTGGCGACGCGCGCGGAAAAAAACTCCGAGCGCATCATCCAAAATGCGTATCGGCGCGTGCTGACGAGCTTCGAAAGTTTCGACACCACGGTGTTGTTGAACGCGCGTTGAGCCTCGCTTCACGGCATCCCGCCGGAGCACCCACCGGCGGGACGGCTGAAGTTTCAGGCCGATGACGAACATCAGGAGTACGATGCCGAAACTCCGCGATGGGCAAGGCGGAATGTGGCAGCATCATGTATCGTCAAAGCATTCAGTTTCCCGTCAAGGACTTAGGGCTCCGCGAAGATGTCCACGCGCTGGGGCGCCTGATCGGCGAAATGCTTCGCGACCAGGGCGGTGCGGAGTTCTTCGACCTCGTGGAGGGGGACCGTTTGGCGGCAATACGTCGGCGGGAGGGCGGCGTGAACGGAAGCGCCGACGATCTGCAGTCGCGCACGAAGGGCCGTTCACCGTCTTGCGCTACGGACCTGACGCGGGCGTTTTCGGTTTGGTTTCAGGGCGTCAACACCGCTGAGAAAGTGCATCGTGTGCGCCGCCGGCGCCAATATCTCGATGATTCGAGCACGGTTCAGCCGGGCGGCATCGCCGATTGCATTGCGCGTCTGCAACGCGAAGGTCTATCCCTCGACAAGACGCTCGAATTGATCTCGTCGATGAGCATCGAGCCGGTGTTCACCGCGCATCCCACGGAATCCACGCGTCGCACCATCCTGCGCAAACAACAGCGCATCGCGCAAGATTTGCTCGATCGGCTCAATCCGGGCCTGACGCACACGGAGAGCGAGACGCTGTGGGCGCGGGTGCGGCTGGAGATCACGAGCATGTGGCAGACGGAAGACCATCCCCGGGAGGGGCTCACCGTCGCCGATGAACGTGAGCATGTACTTTTCTACCTGATCGAGATCCTCTACCGGGTCGTTCCGCTCTTTTATGAGGAGATCGAGACGGCGCTGGCCCATGCGTATTCGGTGCCCGCCGACTCCTTGGACGTACCGAACATATTGCATTTCGGGTCCTGGGTGGGCGGCGACATGGATGGCAATGCCGATGTGCACGGCAAGACGATTCGCGAAACGCTGCACCGGCATCAACAATTGATCGTATCGACCTATTTCAACGAGTGCGGTCAGCTTGCAGAGACGCTGAGTCAGAGCGCGAACCGTGTCGCCGTCAGCGCGGCCCTGCTCAAGCGCATCGATGCATACCGTGCATTGCTTCCAGGAGGGCAGGAGTTGGCGCCCGCGCGTCACGACCGACAGCCGTACCGCATTTTCTTCGGCCAAGTCCGCGAACGGCTCAAGGCTACCTACGATGGCCGGCCCAATGCATATCAAAGTTCTGAGGAATTGCTTGCGGACATCCAGCTGGCGTCCGACAGTTTGACCGCCAATCGGGGACGGCATGCCGGCTATTTCTTGGTTCGGCGCTTCATTCGACGCGTGCGCGCCTTCGCCTTTCACCTGGCGACATTGGACGTCACGCAACACGCCCATGTGCATGATGAGGTGATCGCGCAAGGCCTTGGACTGCCCGAGTGGCCGACGCTTGCCCCCGACGAGCGCCTGAGCCAATTGCGTGATCTGCTGGCCCGGGACCATGGGCCGACCGGAACGTTCAATGCGATCGGCAGGCGCACGCTCGGAGTGTTCGAAGCCATCGCCCACGCGCGGCATAAGTACGGCGGACGCGCCATCGGTGAATACATCGTGAGCGGCGCGCAAGGACCGGCGGACGTGCTCGCCGTGCTGTTGCTGGCGCGCTGGGCCGATATCGCCGACAAGCGCACGGGCGAGTGCCCCTTGGACGTTGCGCCCTTGCTCGAGTCGATCGCGTCACTCGAATATGCGGGTGACGTACTGCGCAGGCTGAACGAGGAGCCGGCGTATCGCCAGCATCTGGCGGCACGCGGCAATCGCCAACAGGTAGTGATTGGCTACTCCGATACCAACAAGGAGGGCGGTATCGCGGCTTCCCGATGGGCCCTTCAAGTGGCGCAGATTCAATTGGTCGAAGCGGCACGCGAAGCGGGCATTACTCTGACCCTGTTTCACGGTCGGGGCGGTACGCCGCCGCGGGGCGGCGGCCGAACCGAGCATCTGGTGGAGGCGGCGCCTCACGGCGCGATACGCGGTGTGTTGCGTCTGACCGAGCAAGGCGAGGTCGTCAACCAAAGCTATGGATTGCGGCCGATCGCGATGCGCACGCTCGAACGCACCTTCGCTGCCGTGGCTTTGGCGACGGCGCATGTCGATCAGGCACCTGCGCCGCCCTCGCAAGTCGCCGCCATGCAAACCATCGCGACGCGCAGCCTCGAGGCCTATCGACGGCTTGCATTCGGCAATCCACAGTTCTTCGAATTCTTCCGCGCTGCAACGCCGCTCGATGTGATCGAGCGCATGCACATCGGCTCGCGTCCCGCCATGCGCGCCGGCGGTGCCGGTTTGAGCGCGCTGCGCGCCGTTCCATGGGTGTTCGCGTGGACCCAAAGCCGGCATATGCTGCCGGGCTGGTACGGGTTCGGCAGCGGCCTGCAAGCAGCGCTCGCGGAACACGGCGAAGCGGTGATCGGGCGCATGATGGTGGAGTGGCCTTTCTTCGCGCATCTGTTCGATGACGTCGAGGCCATGTTGGCGCGCACGGATCTAGAGATCGCTGCGCATTACGATGCCTTGGCGAGCGGTGCCCTGCGCTCGCCAGCCGGAGCCATCCGCGAGGAATTCGAGCTGACCGTGAACCACGTGCTGCGGCTTCGCGGCACCGCCTGTCTCATCGACAATGACCCGACGTTGCAGCGGGCCATCATGCTGCGCAATCCCTACATCGATCCTATGCATCTAATGCAGGTGGATCTGTTGCAACGCTGGCGTGCGACGGGCAAGCGCGATGAAGCGTTGTTCGGAGCATTGCGAGCCACGATCAGCGGCATCGCTCAAGGATTGCAGGCCACCGGCTGAGCAGGCCAGGAGCCTGTCCGGCTCCTGGGTTCAACATTCGGGTACGTTGACGGCCAGGCCGCCCTGCGACGTTTCTTTGTAGATGGTGGACATGTCCAAACCGGTTTGACGCATGGTGGAGATCACCTGGTCGAGGGATACCTTATGCGAACCGTCGCCGCGCAGGGCAAGCCGGGCCGCATTGATCGCCTTGACCGCGCCCATCGCGTTGCGCTCGATGCACGGGATTTGAACCAAGCCTGCGACCGGGTCGCAGGTCAGCCCCAGATTGTGCTCCATACCGATTTCCGCGGCGTTTTCGATTTGCTCGTTGCTGCCGTTCAACGCCGACACCAGCCCTGCGGCAGCCATCGAACAGGCCACGCCAACCTCGCCCTGGCATCCCATCTCCGCGCCGGATATAGACGCGTTCTGTTTGTAGAGCATGCCCATCGCAGCGGCGGTGAGCAGAAAGCGCATGATGCCGTCATCGTCGGCGCCGGGTTCGAAGCGACGATAATAATGGAGTACGGCCGGCACGATCCCGGCTGCGCCGTTCGTTGGCGCCGTGACCACTTGACCGCCGGCCGCGTTCTCTTCGTTGACGGCGAGCGCGAATACATTGACCCAATCGAGCGCATGCATGGGGCTCGCGGGATCGCCGCTCATGAGCTGGCGATGTAACTTGGGTGCCCGCCGCCTTACGCCCAGAACGCCGGGCAGCAAGCCTTGCGCTTCGAACCCGCGACGCACGCAATCCTGCATGACCTGCCAGATCCGCATGAGTTGCGCGCGTATGGCGGCGTCGCTGGACCAGGTGCGTTCGCGCGCGAGCATCAACTCGTGGATTTCCAGACCCTGAGTGCGCCCCAGTTCCAGCAGACGCGCACCGGAGTCGAATTCATATGGCGTTTCGGCGCGCGCGGCGTCGATGCCGGCTTCGCTCCCGGCTTGTACGACGAAACCGCCGCCGACGCTGTAGTACTCCTCGCGCGCCAGCACCTCGAGCGCCGCATCGTGCGCGGTGAAGCGCATGCCATTGGTATGGCCGGGCAGCACCTGGTCGATGTGGAACAACAGGTTGAGCGGTTCGTCGAAAGCAATGTCGTGCCGGCCCAGTAAATTGATCCGGCCGGTGCCGCGAATCCGCTTCAACGTGGGTTCGATCACGCTGGGATCGATGGTGTCCGGCTTGAGACCTTCCAGGCCGAGAAGGACGGCGCGATCGGTACAATGCCCGCGGCCGGTCAAGGCGAGCGAGCCATACAATTGCGCCGATACTTGGGTCGTGCGATCCAGCAGTCCGCGTGCCGCCAACAACTCGACGAAGCAGCGCGCGGCATTCATGGGCCCCATGGTGTGCGAACTCGAGGGGCCAATGCCGATCTTGAAAATATCAAAGACGCTCAAACTCATGGAGAACCTTGGCTTTCGACTGATCGCTCGATAATACGCCGCCGAATGAAGCTGCGCTGGGTCCGTGACCGCGGCGGATGGCTACAAGTGATAGAATCAAATGCAGAAAATGCGCCATCCTGGTTCAAATGGGGGGTCTCAAATGATGCGTTACACGTTTGTCATTGCGGCGTCGATGATTGCCGTGGTTACGTTGATCGCGCCGGCGCGCGCCAAGGTGCCTGATGCCATCGCGGCCGCGGTCGCCGATGCGAATCGTCCCGATACCGACAAGCAACGCGATGGGAATCGCAAGCCGGCCGAAACGCTGGCATTTGCGGGCGTCAAACCCGGCGATCAGGTTGCCGAGTTGTTACCCGGAGGTGGCTACTTCACGCGTCTTTTCAGCAAAGTCGTCGGCCCGAGCGGGCATGTGTATGCCCTGGTGCCGGCGCCTTCACCGAACGCACCGCCGGACATGCCGGACTTTGCGGCGCGCGTCAAAGCCATCGCCGCCGATCCGAATTATTCGAATGTGAGTGTGGTAGTCGAACCTTTCAGTCAACTCAAGGCGCCGGTGCCGGTGGACTTGGTCTGGACGTCGCAAAATTATCACGATTTGCATAATTTCCCGGGTCTCGATGTGACGGTATTCAATCAAATGGTATTCGATGCCTTGAAACCCGGCGGCATCTATCTGATTCTGGATCATGAGGCCGAGCCCGGGTCCGGCGCGAGAGACACGGCGACCTTACATAGGATCGACGAGGAAACGGTGAAAAAGGAAGTGCTGGCCGCGGGTTTTGTGCTCGCCGGTTCCAGCGATCTGCTGCGCCAGCCAGGCGACCCCCACGCCGTAAAAGTGTTCGACCCGAGCGTCCGCGGACGAACCGACCAATTCATATTGAAGTTTCGTAAACCGGCCAAATGACCCGAAGGTAGGCCGTGCAGTGGACGCTGGCTGATTCAGCACCCGGCCGCGCGCGCAGCCTAGAACGAACTATGGCTGTCATCTGCTGTCAACCCATACGCGCCATGGGCGTTGATTAACAGTAGGACTGGAGGGTCTCAAGGTTATGAGTTCAGCATCATGGTCGGGGATTTCGAGCGCCGGGCTGCGGGGCGGCATGCGCACCGCTGCGCACGTCGCAATTCCGCTCGCGGCGATTCTGGGGTTGTCGGCATGCGTGACACCGCCGCCGCGTGTCGTCGCCGTACCTGCTCAGCCGCCGCCGCCGCAGCGAGTTTTTGTGTATCCCAGCAATGGGCAGAGCGCGGAACAGACGGATCGCGATCGCTACGAGTGCCATCTGTGGGCCGTCCAACAAACCGGCGTGGACCCGAGCCGAGCGGATGCGAATCCTTATGAGCGTGTGGTCGTGCAGCCTGCCACTCCGCCGGGATCCAACACCGCGGCCGGGGCCGTTACCGGCGCGATCCTCGGCGCCATCATCGCCGGGCCGCGAAACGCGGGCGCCGGGTTGGTGCTCGGAGGCGCCACGGGAGCCATCGTCGGATCGGCAGCGGATGCGAACGCCCAACAGCAAGCTCGGCAAACGCAGCAACAGATCAACATGAACGCCTCTCAGGGCCGCGCGCGGGCGGATTCCTACCGGCGCGCGCTGGGCGCTTGCCTCGAGGGCCGCGGCTACACCGTCAGCTAGCTTGATCTGAGTTCCGGCATGAGTCAGAGAGCGAGAACCGCATTGTTGTCCGTAGCCATGCTGCTCGCCGGGATGCATCTGTGCATGCCGGCTGCGGCCGCGGACGAACGTGAGCGGCCGTGCGCAGACCCAGCCCGGCGGCGGTGTTTCATCCGGCGATGCCGACCGCGCGCGAAATAACTATGACCGCGCAATGTCTGCGTGATTGCAAGGCCGCAGCCACCAAGTGAATTGAATGTGACCCGCGGTATGCGCCGCGATCCAGCGTCGCGACTCTGCGACAGGTTTCTTTTTCGTGCAATTTGTCAATAATGCCTGCAGGTGGGCGAAATTGAGGTCTGCAATGCAAGACGACAATGAGCTGAAGCGAGCGTTTATCAATCGGCGCGATTGGGGCAGCTATCTGTCCGCGCTGCAAAGTGCGGCGACGTACCCTAAGGTACTGGAAGCGGTAAAGTCGAGCCGAGATTGGGTCGCACAGGGTGCGACCCAGGCGTCGAGTTGGTTGGTCGGCAGCACGGAACTGCGCGACAAGTTCAGTCCGGGCTAGAACTGCGCACCTTAGATCTGCACTCCCGTCAGAACTGCATTTCGTCGCCGGCCGCGGCGGATGCCACCAGCCGCTGCGGATGCGAGTAGATGTTGCAGTGGCTTTCCCGCAAGAAGCCCACCAACGTAAGCCCCGAAGCTAAGGCCAAGTTGACGGCGAGGCTGGAGGGAGCGCCAATGGCCGCAAGCACCGGCACGCCGGCCCGCAATGCCTTCTGAACCAGTTCGAAGCTCGCTCGGCCGCTCAAGATGACGATGTGATTCGACAGCGGCAATCGACCCGCGAGAAAGTTCTCACCGACCAGCTTGTCGAAGGCATTGTGCCGCCCAACGTCCTCCGCGATGCCGAGCAACTTGCCGGAAAAATCAAACAGTGCCGCTGCATGAATACCTCCCGTGTCGCCGAACTTGCACTGTTCCTTGCGCATGCGGCCGGGCAGGCGCAATAGTACCGATAGTTCCGTGCGCCCGGTATCGGCAATACGCGTCGCTGCGGCATGCGCAATCGCGGCATCGAGCCCCGTGGTGCCGCAGACTCCGCAGCTCGAGCCGGCCGAGAAGCGGCGCGCGGCGACTTGCGCCTCCAACTGCACGGTGGAATGCAAGCGCACGTTCACGACGTTCGGGCGCCGCGTACTCGCCTCGATGACATCGACATCGGCGGGATGGTTCACGACGCCTTCGCCGTACAATAAGCCGGCGGCCAGGTACTCGTCGTCGCCCGGAGTTCTCATCGTGGTCCCGAAGGAGACCGGCTCCACGCCAAGCGCCGGGTGGTGCAGCTGAAATTCGAGAGGGGCTTCCACCGCCACCCGATCCTCCTTGTCGATTTGAACATCCAGACCGGCGCGCAGAATGCGCACCTTGAGGGTGCCGCTCGCGGCAGCGGGCCCAGCTTCCGCAGGTGAGACGAATTTCGCCGTGCTCATGAGGCCGCCTTAACTTTTGCCGAAAATCCCATCCAATGATACCGTTCTACGGTCCGGCCGCAGCATTTCAAGGAACTCTGTTATGTCCAAATCTACCGAACTTAAGGCGCGCAAGGCCGCCGCAGTGCCAAATGGCGTCGGCACCAAGGGGATTTACGTCGCGAAGGCTGAGAATTCTGAAATCTGGGACGTCGATGGCAAACGCTACATCGATTTCGCGGCGGGCATCGCCGTGCTCAACACCGGGCACCGGCATCCGAAGATCATGGCGGCGGTGGCGGAGCAGGCTCAGGCGTTCATGCATACGTGCTTCCACGTAGCGCCCTACGAGTCGTATATTCGGCTGGCGGAGCGGCTCAACACGCTCGCGCCCGGCGACTTCGCCAAGAAAACGCTGTTTTTGAGTTCCGGTGCCGAGGCCGTGGAGAATGCGATCAAGATTTCCCGCTACTTCACCAAGCGCTCTGGCGTGATTGCGTTCTCCGGCGGTTTTCACGGCCGCACCCTCATGACCATGGCGCTCACCGGCAAGGTCATGCCCTACAAGCGCGGTTTCGGACCGTTTCCGGCCGAGGTTTATCACGCGGAATTCCCGCAGCCGTACCGCGGAGTCACGACCGAGCAGGCTTTGTCCGACCTAGATCGGCTGTTTCATGGTGACATCGACCCGAAATCGGTGGCGGCCATCATCATCGAGCCGGTGCAAGGCGAGGGCGGTTTCAATGTCGCACCGTTTGATTTCCTGCATGCCTTGCGGGGTATTTGCGACGAGCACGGCATCGTGCTGATCGCGGATGAAGTCCAAGGAGGCATCGCGCGAACCGGCAAGATGTTCTCGATACAACATGCAGGGGTAGTTCCCGACATCGTCACCCTGGCCAAGGGCTTGGGCGGCGGCTTGCCGCTTTCCGCGGTGACGGGTCGCGCGACCATCATGGATGCGGCGCACCCAGGCGGCTTGGGCGGGACGTATGGCGGTAACCCGATCAGTATCGCTGCGGCACATGCCGTGCTGGACGTGATCGAGTCGGAGGAACTGTGCGCGCGGGCGGCCCGTGTGGGTCAGAAGATGCGTTCGCGCCTCGAGGCTCTGGCCAAACAGCTACCCTGCATCGGTGACGTGCGTGGGCTCGGTGCGATGGTCGCCTTCGAGTTGGTGAAAGACCCGAAGACAAAAGAACCGGATGCGGAAACCACCGCCGCGGTGTTGGCGCATGCCGAGAAGCGCGGCTTGATCCTATTGTCCTGCGGCACTGCGGCGAATGTGGTGCGGCTGCTGGCGCCGCTCACCATACCGGATGCCGTGCTGGACGAAGGCTTGGCCATTCTTTCGGCAGCCTTGAACGACGCTTTTGGCCGGGAGTCGAGTCGCGCGGTTGCTTGACGGGCGACCCGAGCAGTTCGCCGGCGAACTGCTCGGGTGACGACGCGGATCGCCGCTGCCGTTAATTCTTGAAGGTCGCGGTGATGCCGATGGTGCGCGGGCGGTAGGTGAAATTATTCTGCTGAACCGAAGTGGGCGCGTTCGGGTTCGCGAGATAGCTCGGATTGAACGGGTCGATCTGCACTTGGGCATAATTGAGCACCGTGTGCGAGTCGAACAGGTTGTCGCAGAACAGCGAGAGCTGCCAGCCCGCGAATTTCACTCCGGCGCGCATCGAGGTAAAGCTGGTCGCGGGCAGCGTGTAAGAGTTCGGGTTGTATTGGCTGCTATTGGGGTCTTGCACCGGTGCCAGCCAAGGATTGCGGCTCGTATATTCCCAGTCGAGGCGCACGAACGCCTCGTGCTCCACGATCTTGAAGGCGTACTGGGGCCCGACCGCTATCGACCAGGGTGGATTGGTGCCGGGGCTGTAGTTGATGGCCGCTTCGCCTGAGATGGCATCACCGTCCATGGCGCGGTTGCCTGCAGAGGTCTTGGTAAAGCGCGCGCTGGTGTAGCCGGCTGACGCCTCGACCGTGAAGCCGGCGCCGAGGTCCGCATCGGCCTGCAAGTCGAAGCCCTTGGCCACGGCGGTGCCGAGGTTGGACGTAAATTGCAGGCCGCAGTTGCCTCCCACATAGACGTTCTGCTGGATGCCGTCCCACTTGATGTAGTACAGGCTCGTGGCGATTTTCAGGCGCTCTGCGAAATTATTCTTCGAACCGATCTCGTAGCTTTGCGTGGTGTCGGAGTTGTAGGTCGCGGGAGCCTCGCCACTCGGGAATCCCTCGGCGATCAAGCCCGGCCCGCAGGCCGGGATCAACGGTGGGTTGTAGCCGCCCGGACGGAAGCCTTTGGCGTAGGTCGCGTAGTACAGGTCCTTCTCGTCCGCCTGGAAGGTCAGACCGAGCTTCGGGGTGAAGGCATTTTCCTGCTCCGAACCGCCGGCGCCGCTCGGCCCGTAGTTCTCATAGCCGTTCGAGTAATGATTCAGAGAGAACCCCATCTTGGCGTAGCGGCCGCCGGCCGTCACGGCCAATTGGTCGGTGATCTTGTAGGTGGCCTCGCCGAAACCGGCGAGCTGGCGATCGTAGCTCTTGTTGTAGTTGTAATAGATGTCGCAATTCGGAATGGGATATTGCGCCGGCTGGGGAGTGCCCTGGCCGTTGCAGGAGTAGTAGGGACCGAAGATGCTGTCCGGGGTGTTGGCCGGGCCATAGAGTGCGGAAAACAATGAATCGATGTTTTGATCATTGAGTTGTTCAATGCTGAGCTCTTGCGCAAGTGACCAGAAGGCGCCGACGGTCCATTTCCAGCGGCTAGCGTCGTCGGTGGACTGCAGCCGGAACTCCTGCGTCCAGGTCCGCTGCTGGTTGGTCATGGTGTTGGGGGTCACGTAGTTCTGGAACCCCGGCGGCAGATGGACTCCGTTCGCATCGAGCAACGGATACCACGAGCAGGGTTCGATGGGCGTGGTCGAGGCCGGCCCGCAGCCGAGCGCGGGAGCGCCGGAATACAGGGCATTCGGCCAGCCCAGCGACTGATAGTAGGCGAGGTCGTAGACGGTGCCCTCGTAGGAGTCGGTCTCATTGCGATAGTAGTACGAGCTGTTCGAGATCAGCGTCGCATGCGCGAAGTCGACCTGGATCTTAAGCGCCGGGAGAAAATATTTGTCGGGAATCGGGATGCGCTCCGGCGTCGCGTCGTTGAACTCGGCGGCGCCGGGGTTGGAGTAGGCGGGCCAGTAGGTCGAGATGTTGTTCTGTTGCTTGTTCTGAAACATGAAGCTCGGCGTGATGCTGACGCTGCTCGTCGGCTTGTACAGCGCGGCCAAGCGCGCGGCAAACGTTCCCGTGTAGTTCGCGTTGGCCTGGGTAATCGCACCCGTCGTATCGTTGACGTTGTTGATCCAACCGCCGTCGCGGCGGTACCAGATGCTGGCGCGAAATCCCAGCACATCGTCGATGATGGGGCCGCCGTGCGCAATGCCGGCTTCGTAGCTCGGCGCGCCATATTCGGTATACGAAGCTTCGGTGCGCACGTAGTTGGACTCGGTCGTGACGCTCGGCTGCGTCATGATGTAGCGCACGGTGCCGCCCTCGGAACCCGCGCCGAACAGAGTACCTTGCGGCCCGCGCAGCACTTCGACGCGGTCGATGTCGAAGGTTTTGGGAAGCGCATCATCGGGGTTGAAACCCAGCGCACGCATTTGGATCGGCGTGTCGTCGAGGTATATGCCGGTGGTGCCGGCGCCGCCGGATGACGAAATACCGCGAATCGAGATCGCGTTCGTGCCCGAGCTATCGATCGACACGCCGGGAGTGAACCGCACCATTTCGGAAAAATCCCGAATGCCTTTCTGGTCCAGATCGTCCTGGCTCATCGCCGTGATGCTGATCGGCACCTTGCTGATGTTTTCCTCACGGCGCGTTGCCGTGACGACGATTTCTTCCAGCGCACCGCTGGACGCGGCGCCCGCGTCGGCGGCACCGCTTGCTTCCGTGGCGCCGGCGGCGGCGGCGGCCAACGCAAGGCTGCCGGTAACGGCGCGCAGAATCCACGCGTGCCGGGACGAGATCTGATGGGACGGCTTCGGTTGGTTGCTTAGCATCTTATCCCCTTATCCACGGCATTAGTTATATGGTCAGATAGCTGGCGGCCGACAGTAACATCGGTAAAAAGTGCTTGCAACAAGCTTGAGTGGGCCGATGCTGTTGTTTTTTTGTATGACCGTTTAATTCTTGTAACCGCGGCCTTGTGGCCGCGACGTGCCCGCTGCGGCGCGCACCGGGCAACTGCTCGTTCGCTTGCGCGCGGCGCGCGCGGCCGGTGGTATGTACCTCGCGGCCGTTGCGCCGTACGCGCGGCTTATTTGGCCCGGTAAACGAACGTCAAGCCGAAGGTGCGGGGCCGGAACGTGAAATCGCGTTCCAACCGGCTCACGCCTGGAACCTGCGAATTGATACTCCATTCGTAGTTGGTGACCGTGTGCGTGTCGGTGAGATTATCGACAAAGGCTTCGACCTGCCAATTACCGAAGCTCATGCCGCCGCGCGCCGATGCGAAGTTGGTCGATGGAAGGAAATAGTCAGCCGCATCGTACTGCAGGCTGGTGGGGTCCTGCGTCGCGCCCGCCCACTTGGGCCGGCTTTCATACTCGTCATCCACACGGATGAACGCATCCCGGGTCAATACCGTGAACTTATATTCGAGTCCGATGGAGGCCGTGACGGGCGGTGCGGGTTGACCGCTTTGGCCGACGATGGCATCGCCGTTGGCGACGATGGGCTGCGCTTCCTGCGGCGACAGACGAGACGCTTCCGTATAGCGGGCGTCCGTGTAGCCGGCGGACAGTTCCATGGTAAAGGTGTCGGTCAAGGCAATTTCGCCCTGAATGTCGGCGCCCTTGGCGACTGCTTGGCCCAAGTTGGTGATGAACGAGATCTGGCAGATCGGCGGCACCACCGTCTGCTGAATGTCGTTCCAGCGAATATAGTAGATGCTGCTGGCGATCTTCACGCGATTATCGAAATTGTTCTTGGCTCCCACTTCGAAGCTATCGACGGTATCGGAATTGAACGTCGCCGGGGATGCTTTGATGCCGAAGTTCGCGAAATCCGTGCTGCAGGCCGCCTGGGGTACCGGATTGTTGGCGCCTCCCGGGCGAAAACCTTTCGCATAGGTGATGTAAAACAGATTGCGCGGGTCCATCTGATAGGAAAAGCTCGCTTTCGGCGTGAAGGAGTCCTCGCTCTTGGCGCCGCTGTTGGACAGTGGCGCCAGGAACAATTGCGGGCCGCCCGTCAAGGTGTTGAACGAGAACTTCGTCATCGAATAGCGCGCCCCGACGGTCGCCTTGAATTGATCGGTAAATGAGTACGTGCCTTCGCCGAACCATGCCAGCTGCTTGTCTTCCGAGTAGGTCTGCAGGAAATAGGAGTCGTTCGGGAACCGTGGATCGTAGGTGACCGGAGCACCGGTCGGATCGACAAAGAAGTCCTGGTATGGCAAGCCGGTAGCGGCGATCGAGAGTTCGTTGAGCAACGGGTCGTGAATCTGCTCGAGATAGCTTTGGTGGTTCAAGCCGAAGAATAGTCCCGTGGTCCAAATGAATTGCGAGTTCGAATCCACCGACTGCAGGCGAATCTCTTGCGCGAAGTTCGACTGAGCGTTGTCGACGGAGGCCGGTGAGCGGTAGTTGGTTGCGCCGGGAGGCAGGTGGAGGCCGCTGCCGTCGAGCAGCGGAAACACGCCGGGTAGAAAGCTCGAAAGCGGGAAAACGGCTGTGGCGCCGGGCAGCGTCGGCTGAGTCTGGTAGAAGCCCAAGTTGTAGAGCGTGCCGTCGTAGCCGGTCTCTTCCTTGCGATGATAATAGGAAGTGTTGGCAATCAAGCGAGCGGCGCCCAGATCACCTTCGATCTTGAGAGCGGGCAATATGAAGTGGTCCGGCGCGGAACGCTGCGTCGGGTCGGCGCTCACATATCGGTCGCTGCCGGGATTGGAGTACAGCGGCCAGTAACTCTCGACGTCGTTGCGGTACCGATCCTGGTAATAGAAGCTTGGGGTGACCTTGACCTGATCCGAGACGGCCCACACCGCAGCCAGGCGGAGCAACATGGTCTGATCGTAGTTGGCGTTCTTCTGGTCGGTTTCAAACGGGGGTTCCGGATCGATTCGATCGATGTAACCGCCGTCGCGCCGGTACCAGACGGTGATGCGCGCGCCCAAGGTGCCGTCCACCAATGGGCCGCCCGCGGCGACGCCCGCTTCGTAGCTGGGTGCCCCGCCCTGGGTGTAGGAAACCTCATCGCGGCTGTAGAAACTGGATTGGGTCAGGCTCGGTTGGGTGGTGATGTAGCGGACCGTGCCGCCTTCGGAGCCCGCGCCGAACAGGGTGCCCTGCGGTCCGCGCAGAATCTCGACCCGGTCGATGTCGAAGGACTTCGGCAGTGCCTCGTCGGGATTGAAGGCCAGCGCACGCATTTGAATCGGCGTGTCATCCAAATAGATGCCCGTGGTGCCGGCGCCTCCGGTGGAGGCGATACCGCGAATCGATATGTTGTTCGTTCCGGAGGTGTCGATGTTGATGCCCGGCGTGAAGCGCGCGACGTCGATGATGTCCTTGATGCCGCGCACATCCATGGCATCTTGAGTGAGGGCAGTCACGCTCACCGGGATTTTGCTCAAGTTTTCCTCGTGGCGCGTCGCGGTGACGACGATCTCCTGAAGCGGCCCTGATTCCGACGTTTCGGCTGCAGCATTGTCGGCGAGCGCAGCGGTGTTTTGCAGGGCAACTACGCTCAGCGCAGCCCAGAGGAGCAGGGCTCGCTTTTGGGCGTGGCCCAAATGCCACGTGCGTATCCCGGGTTCTTTCATGCTGCATCCCCTCATAATGATTTTTGCGGCGAGCTTTTGCGATAACCTTTCAAATTCGCCGTGGACGCACGATAACGGCCCACGCTGCGAAAGGCAATTTATCGGCCGCGCCGGACCGGCACCGGCGTTGCGGATGCGCAACGCCGGCCTGCGCCGCGCGCCGACGAAGCTTCGCCGGGTACGGGCGACTGCGCGCGGCAGGCGGTTATGGGATAGTAAGCACATGAATACCAGCGCCGATCGGCCGCGTGCCAAATCCCTGAACCCATTACGGGCCTTGATCCCGTTTCTGCGTCCCTACCGAGCCATGATGTTCGCTGCGCTTGGAGCACTCCTCGTGGCCACCGTCGCCATGTTGGCGCTGCCGGTGGCGCTGCGGCAGCTCATCGATCATGGATTGGTGACCCGGGATTCCGGCACGACCAACAGCTTTTTCAGCGGCTTTCTCGCGCTGGCGGTCGTTTTCGGCGTCTCTGCGGCATTGCGCTTTTACTTGGTGACCTGGCTGGGTGAACGCGTGGTGGCCGATCTACGCGTCGCCGTATATCGGTGCGTCATTCGCATGGATCCGGTCTTTTACGAGACCACCCGCGTCGGTGAGGTGCTGTCGCGCTTGACCACGGACACCACGCTGGTTCAAGCCATTGCCGGCGTGAATCTATCCATCCTGTTGCGGTCGAGCTTAAGCCTGATCGGGGGGCTGGTCATGCTGGCACTCACCAGCGCAAAACTGACTGGCGCGATCTTGGTGATGATTCCTGTGGTCGTCGTGCCGCTGATCGTCATCGGCCGGCGGGTGCGCGGCTTGTCGCGCGCCTCGCAGGATAGCATCGCAAACACCAGCGGGCTTGCCGGCGAGACGCTGAATGCAATTCAGACGGTACAAGCATTTACGATGGAAGAGTTGCAAAGCGAGCGTTACGCCCACGCGGTCGAAGACAGCTTCACCACGGCGATACGCCGCACCCGCGTGCGCGCGACGCTCACGGCGGTCGGGATCACGTTGGTGTTCGCCGGCATTACCTTCGTCCTCTGGTTGGGGGCGCATCAGGTGCTGGCCGGCACGATGACCGGCGGGCAGCTGTTGCAATTCCTGCTCTATGCCGGATTCGTCGGTAGCTCCGCCGCGGCGCTCACCGAGATGTGGGGCGAAGTGCAGCGCGCCGCCGGCGCCATGGAGCGCCTCGATGAACTCCTGAAAGCGCGCCCGGCCATCGTGGCGCCATTGCGCCCGCTGGAGCTTCCCCCCCGAGTGCGCGGCAGCATCCGGTTCGACCACGTCACCTTTCACTACCCCTCCCGGCCGGACAGCGCCGCCCTCGATAATTTCAGTCTCGACGTGATGCCGGGCGAGACCATCGCCTTCGTGGGTCCGTCGGGAGCCGGCAAGAGCACGACATTCCAATTGCTGCTGCGTTTTTACGATCCGGATTCCGGTCGCGTCTTGATCGACGATAAGCGGCTCGCCGATCTGCGGCCAGAAGATATTCGGGCGCAGATCGGGTTGGTGCCGCAGGACACCGTACTGTTCGGTGCGAGCGCGCGCGACAACATTCGCTATGGCAAGCCCGGCGCGACGGATGCCGAGATCGAGGCTGCCGCGAAGGCCGCCGCCGCGGATGAATTCCTGCGCAAGCTGCCGCAGGGCTACGACACGTTCTTAGGCGAGCGCGGCACCCGGCTGTCGGGAGGCCAACGCCAGCGAATCGCACTGGCAAGAGCCATTCTCAAGGATCCACCGATATTATTGCTCGACGAGGCAACCAGCGCGCTCGATGCGGAATCGGAGCGGCTGGTTCAGGAAGCGCTCGAAAAACTCATGGAGGGCCGCACCACGATCATCATTGCGCATCGGCTCGCGACCGTCCTGAAGGCCGATCGCATCGTCGTGATGGATCATGGGCACAAGATTGCGGTGGGCACGCACGCGGAACTCATGGTCGAGAGTCCGTTGTATGCGCGGCTTGCGTCGCTGCAGTTCGCGCTGCTGGGCAGCGATGCCGTCGACTTGGCGATAAGTTGACGGCGCGCGGCCCGGTCGAGGGCCGCGCGCGGAATGAGCACGCCGCGGACTTCAACCGCCGGCGCCTCCGGCGCCGTGCCGGGTCAGTGGATGAGTCCCTCTGCTTTGAGCGCTTCTTGCACCTTGGGCCGGTGACCCACCCGCGCAAGGTAAGCCGTGAGCACGTGATACTTGGCGAGATCTATCCCTACGTGCGAGGACCAGCTGAGCACGGTGAACAGATACGCATCCGCCACGGTGAACGTATTGCCCATCAAATAGTTCTTGTTCCCGAGATACGTGGTCAGCCACTGGAATTTCTTATCGAGATTGGCCAGAACCGCCATCTTCCAATCCGCAGAAATGCTCGGATTGAAGAGGGGGCTGTAGCCCTTGTGCAATTCCGAGGAGATGTAGTTGAGGAGTTCGACCAACTGATAGCGCTCGAAGCTGCCGGCGCGCGGCGCCAGTCCTAAGTCGGGCTTTTGATCGGCAAGATATTGCACGATCGCGGGGCCTTCGGTCAGCACGCGTCCGTCATCCAATTGCAATGCGGGTACGGCGCCCTTGGAATTGATGGTCGTGAAGTCCGACCCCTTCTCGGTCTTCTTGGTCATAGGATCGACCTTTTCCATGGTGAAGGGCAGACCCGCTTCGAGCAGGACGATATGGGGCGATAGCGAACAAGCACCGGGCGTGTAAAAGAGCTTCATCGAAGGTTCCTTTGGGGTCAATCAGCCGGCAATGCACGGCGCGGAGATTGTATCGCACTCGCGCCGGGTGCAACCGGCGCGGCAGGCGCCGCCGTATCGACGATGCGGCGGGCCGTCAAGAAGCCATGCGCGTAAGGCGGTGCGGTGAGCGAGTCGATTCGTACGTACCGTCCCCTCGCCGGAGCATGAACGAATCGATCGGCGTCGATCGCGATTCCCACATGGAGTTCCTTACGCGCCAAATGCATGAAAACAAGATCGCCGGCTTGCAACTCCGTGCGCGGGATCGGCGAACCGGCATGCAATTGCTCCAGCGCCGTCCGTGGCAAACGAATTCCCGCGTTATTGGTGGCGTACACGACGAGGCCGCTGCAGTCGAAACCGCCGGGGGCGGCGCCGCCGTATCGATACGGTTGGCCGAGCATGGCCGTTGCGCTGTCCACGATCATCGTTCTCGGGTTGCGTAACGCGGGGGCGACCTTCGCATCGGGCGTCGTGGGGAGAACCGCCTTCAGTGCGGGCGCCGTCGTACAGGCAGCAAGAGCAAGAGCTACACCTGCGATGACGGCGGTTGTTCTCATGCACGCCGCTCCCTCATGGTCTATGCGCGCGCAACGAAGTCGCCAGGGCGGCGCCGACGATGCCCGCCTCCGAGCGCAGCGCGCCGACGCGCAGAAGCGCTTCACAGTGCAGCTTATCCATGAATTTTTCCGGCTCTTCGGTGATTCCGCCGCATAGCACGATGAGATCGGGCCACATCAGCGCGTGCATTTCGTTCAAGACCAAATTCAATTCCGCGGCCCATGCGTCCCAGCTCAGGTGGTTCTGCACCTTGGCGCGGCCCGAAGCACGGACTTCGGCTTCTTTGCCCTGCACCTCGAGGTGCCCGAATTCGGTATTCGGGACGAGTCGACCGTCGATGAACAAAGCGCTGCCGATGCCGGTTCCCAACGTGAGCAGCAGAACCGTTCCGGCGACGCCGCGTGCGGCGCCGTATTGGAACTCGGCGATGCCGGCCGCATCGGCGTCGTTGATGGCCGTCACCGGGCGCTGCAACCGCTCGGTGGCGAGCTTCGCCAGCGGTAGACCGATCCATGCCTTGTTGAGATTCGCAGCGGTCCGCACCGTGCCGTCGCGGATGACGCTGGGGAAAGCCAATCCCACCGCGTGATCGCCGGGAATGTTCGCGACGACCTCCGCCAGGGCCGACAACAGCGTGTCGGTCGAATCCTGGGCGGGCGTCGGTGTGCTGAAACGCTCGCCTGCGAACGCCCCGGTGTCAAGGTCGACCAACGCGCATTTGATCGACGAACCGCCGACATCGACGCCAATCGCCAGGTTTGTAGAGGCCAACTTAAGCTCCGCAATGTGAGGTGATGCACCCGTTCCCCAATTCGACAAACCTATAATAACCCGTAACATGGCCTCGATTGACACGGCGAAAATCAATTGACCGACACTCAGATCACCGATTAGTTACGTGAAGGCAATAGAAGCGGGTTTGCCACGACCCTTGGGAGCAACGTGGACCAAGGGCGGCGTCAATTTCGCGATCTTCTCCAGCCATGCGACCCGCATCGAGATCGCGTTGTTCGATGCTACCGGCGGCACGGAAATGCAGCGCTTCGACCTGCCCGGACGGACCGGCGATGTGTGGCACGGGTTTCTCTCGGCGCGGCGGGTGGGGCCCGGGGTACCCTATGCGTTTTACGTACACGGGCCGAATGACCTTGATAGCGGGCACCGGTTCGACTCCAATACCGCGCTGATCGATCCCTACGCGCGCCGGCTGACGTTCGGCATGCCGCTCCGTTCAAGGGTCGTCGATGGGCATTTTGAATGGGGCGGCGATCATCCTCCGGCCGTTCCCTGGCGCGATACCGTGATTTATGAGCTGCATACGAAAGGATTTACCCGCCTGCACCCCGACGTGCCGCAGGCGTGGCGCGGGAAGTATCTGGGCCTGACGGCGCAGCCCGTCATCGAGTATTTGACATCCCTGGGGGTGACGACTGTGGAGTTGTTGCCGTGCCAATCCTTCCTGGTCGAGCCGTTCTTGCAGGTGCGCGGCCTATCGAATTATTGGGGCTACAACCCCGTGGCCTGGTTTTCGCCGGCCAACGAATACGCGATCGACGATGCCGTCATCGAATTCAAGACCATGGTCAAGGCGCTGCATGCGGCGAAGCTCGAAGTCATTCTCGACGTGGTGTTCAATCATACGGCGGAAGGCAACGAATCCGGGCCGCTTCTCAGCCTGAAGGGCATCGACAATTCGGTTTACTACCGGCTGATGCCGGACAAGCGCCATTACCAAAACGATAGCGGGTGCGGCAATACGCTCAACTGCGAACACCCTCAGGTGCGCGCGTTGATCGTCGATTGCCTCAAGTACTGGGTGGAGGAGATGCACGTCGACGGTTTCCGCTTCGACTTGGCGACCGTTTTGGCACGGGATGGGCAGGGATTCAATGAGCATTCGGCATTTTTTAGGGCGGTTCGCTCGGAGCCGTCTCTGGAGCGCGTCAAGCTGATCGCGGAACCGTGGGACGTGGGGTGGGGGGGCTATCAGTTGGGGAGGTTCCCGGTCGGGTGGGCGGAATGGAACGATCGCTATCGCGACACGGTGCGTTCCTTTTGGCGGCGCGATGCCGGAAGAATCGGCGAGCTGGCGGAGCGCTTCGCCGGCTCGAGCGATCTGTTCCGGCACAACGGCCGAAAGCCGACCGCCAACATCAATTTCGTGACGGCACATGACGGCTTCACGCTGCACGACCTGGTGTCCTACAACGAGCGACACAACGAGGCCAATCTCGAACAGAACGCCGACGGAACCAGCAATAACCTGAGCTGGAATTGCGGGGTCGAAGGTCCCACGGAGGACGCTGCCGTGCTCGCCTTGCGCAAGCGGCAGGTGCGCAATCTGCTGGCCACCCTCGTTCTGTCGCAGGGTGTGCCCATGCTGCAAGCCGGCGATGAATTCGGCCGCACCCAACTCGGCAACAACAATGCGTACTGCCAGGACAACGGGATTTCCTGGATCGACTGGCGGCTTTGCGGCGTCAATCACGATCTATTCCAGTTCGTGCGCCTTCTGACCAAATTGCGCCGTGACCATGCGGAGCTTCGACGCGAGACCTTTCTCAAGGGAACCGCGTCGCGAACCGGATTCAAAGATGTGAGCTGGCTACATATGCGGGGCGGCGAGATGACTCAGAATGATTGGCAGGACGGCAATTTGCGGACTTTGGGAATCTTGCTCGCCAATCGCAGTAGTACGGCGCACCGCTTGTTGTTTCTTTTGAATGCCGGCGATGAACCCGTAGAATTTGGCGTGCCTGCGGCAGCTCCGAACGCGCCCTGGGTCTGTCGATTCGATACGGCGCGCGAGCACGCAGACATTCGGGCCGTGGATTTCTCGCATCGATATCCCGTGGCGGCGAACAGCGCCGCACTATTGGAGTGCTGACACTTTGGACACGACATTGATCGAAAGATTGGCGCGACTGCGCGGCGTCGGCGATGCCTACAACGATTACCGCGGCGAACTGCGGTACTTCAGCCTGAAAACCAAGACCGATATTTTGCGCGCCATGGGCTGTGCGGTGGATGATCCTAAGGCCCTGGCGGCCGAATTGAGCCAAACGGAAATCGCGCGGTGGCGGCAACTGTTGCCGCCGGTTGCCGCCTCGCATGGCACGCGCGCCAGCGTCGATCTTAACATCCCGGCGCGCGAGTTCGGCGCGAGTTTGTTGTGGACCGTCAATTTGGAGAAGGGTGGTAGCCGCGACGGCTTCGTCTCGACGGCGGATTGCCCGGAAATCTGGCGCGGCGAGGTGGAAGGCTCGTGGATCACGCGCCGCCGGTTGGAGTTGCCGCTGGAATTGCAGCCGGGTTATCACGAATTGGAAGTCAAGTTGGCCAACGCCATCGCTCGCTGCGCGTTGGTCATCTCGCCGCCCGAATGTTATGAGCCGCTCGCGATCGTGCAGGGTCGGCGTCTATGGGGTGTGGCGGTGCAACTGTACACGTTGCGCTCGCGAGACAATTGGGGGATCGGGGATTTCGGCGATCTCAAGCATCTCATCCGGTGGCTGGCGCCGCGCGGCGCAGGCTTCATCGGCCTGAATCCCCTGCACGCCCTCGCACCGGCCGATCCCGTGCGCGCCAGCCCCTATAGTGCGTCGAGCAGGCATTTTCTCAACATCATGTATATCGCAGTCCCGGCGGTGCCGGAATTCAACGAGTGCGCTCACGCGCGCGCGCGCGTGGACGAACCGCAATTCGTCACTCGGCTGCAGGCTTTGCGCTCGGCAAGCCTGGTCGATTATCGCGGCGTCGCTGATCTCAAGTTCGAGGTTCTGGAACTGCTGTTCCGCGATTTCTGCGACCGGCATCTGAGCGCGGGAACCGAACGGGCGTCGCAGTTTCGCGCGTTCGTCGCTGCGGGTGGCGCGCTCTTGCAGTCGCACGCCCGCTTCGATGCATTGGATCAATATTTTCGCGCCACGCTGGCGACGGCGTCCGGATGGATGAGCTGGCCCAAAGAATACCATGACGTCAATGGGGCTGCGGCTCGCCAGTTCGCCGCGACTCGTCCGCAGCAGGTCGAGTTTTACCTCTATCTGCAGTGGCTGGCACACGAGCAATTGACGGGTGCCCAGGCACTGGCCCGCGAGCTGGCGATGCCCATCGGGTTGTACGGCGATTACGCCGTGGGCGCCAATCCTTCCGGGTCGGAGACTTGGGTGGACCAGGCGAGTTATCGTATGGGCGCAGAGATCGGCGCGCCGCCGGATCCGCTGGCTCTGAAGGGGCAGGGGTGGGGCATTCCGCCGCAGGATCCTTTCGCGATGGAAAACCAGCGGCTGCTGGGTTTCGTGCATTTGATCCGCAATAATATGCGCTACTACGGCGCCTTGCGCCTGGATCACGTGATGTCGCTGTTCCGCCTCTGGTGGGTGGCGGCGGGCGACTCCCCGACGGACGGCGCGTATGTGCATTACCCGCTGCAGCAGTTGCTGACCGTGCTGGCGCTGGAGAGCGCGCGCGCGGGCTGCCTGGTGGTGGGTGAGGATTTGGGGGTGGTGCCGGACGAGATGCGCCGTGCCATGCCCGAATTCGGCTTGTACCACTACAAGGTGTTGTTGTTCGAGAAGGACGGCGGACGATTCAGACGACCCGATGAATTCGTGCGGCGCGCGCTCGGCACCGTGACCACCCACGACATGCCCACGCTGCGCAGTTACTGGGAGGGGCGCGATATCGAACTGCGCCGCCGCCTGAACTTGTATCCCAGTACGGAAATCGAAAATGATGTGCAGCGAGAGCGTGAGCGCGACCGACTGTCGCTGCTCGCCGCCCTCAAGGAACAGGGCCTATCGCCCGCTTCGCCCGCGTCGCCTTCGGAGCCCTTCACCTCGGAGCTCGCGAATGCTCTGCACGTTTATTTGGCCCGTTCGCAGTCGATACTCGTCGCGCTGCAGATCGAGGATCTGTTGGGAATGGTCGACCCGGTCAACGTGCCGGGCACGGATCGGGAGTATCCGAATTGGCAGCGGAAATTGACCTCCGACATCGAGGATATGGCGACCCGCCCGGACTTCGATGAGTCTTTCGCACAGATTGGCCGCGCTCGGGGCGCTTAGAGTTCACGGCGGCCCGCGGCGCATGCGTGACTGCTCGCGCGCGGCCCATCCCCACAGCGCTCCGGAGACGAGCACTGCGGCCGGCACGATTTTCACGGCTTGAGCCAGCGACGATGCGTCCGACAGCCGGCCGATCAGATACGGCGATATCGCATCGCCCAGCAGATGAATGGTGAATACCGAGAGCGCGACCGCGGACGCGCGCTGACTCGGCAGCACGAGATTCACGATGGTGGCGTTGATGGGACCCGTCGACAAAAACATCAACAGCTGTGCGATCACCATGCACACCAGGTAACCCGTCTGCGAGGCTGCGGTGAGCGCGAACCAAACGAAGGGAGCCGCGATGACGGTTGCGATTGCCGACACGAGTAGATCGCCGTACTTCGAATACCTGTTGCAATAATCCCCGAGCCAGCCGCCTATGAACGTGCCGACAAGACCCGTAATGACGACGATGTAGCCAAAACTGATGGTGGCACTCCCATGCGGCATGCCGCGGATGCGCTCCAAGAAGGCGGGCATCCAGGAGGCGAGGCCGCCCATGGCAAATGTGTACGCGGCGTAGCCCAGCACCGTGAACACATACGGTCGGTTCTCCACCAGGCGCAGATACGTGGCCTTGGTCTGGGAGACGAGGTTGGCGCCTTGCGGCGGGATATTGGCGGATTCGACTTGAGCTTCGTCCCCGGGCGAGCGGCCGGTGTCCTGGGCGCCGCGCGGGGGATCCTTCATCCACAAACAGAGAACGGCCAGCACTAAACCGGGAACTCCCGCGACGAAAAACGCTGCCCGCCAGCCGAAGTGGACGTCCATCAATCCGCCGACCACGTAGCCCAAGGCCGAGCCCACCGGTATGGCGCAAAAGAAGATCGCCATGACGCGTCCGCGCTTGGCGGCGGGAAAATAGTCGGACAGCAGGCTTGGCGCGATGGTGCCGTAGGCGGCTTCGCCGATGCCGACGGAGGCTCGCGCCGCCAGCAGCGCGATGAAGCTGCCGGCAAATCCCGACAACGTCGTGGCGAGGCTCCAGCAGCCCACCCCGAAGGCAATCAACCGGGGCCGCCCGCCGCGGTCGCCCAACGCGCCGAAGAGGGGTGCCGTGAAGGTGTAGACAGCCAGGAAGCCCGACATCAACAAGCCCAACTCGGAGTCGGACAGCTTGAGTTCGGAATGCTGCAAGCTTTCGAACAGGGCCGGGACCAGGAATCGATCCAGGTAGTTGAACAAATTGATGAACGATAGGATGGCGAGGCCCCACCCAGCGGAATTCAACCAAGACTTTGGGGCCTGCTCGGGCATGTTCGGCGGCATCTTAGCAATGCGCACGGAAACACGGGCCCCGGCGTTATACACTTCGTTAACACCCAGTTGCGTCAACACTGGCTTCCGGGGACGTGGTGCACCATCTTGGTGCGCTTGCGGTATCTTGCCACGGAGTTCCTTTGTCCATCCACGTTGCCTTGAATCACATAACCCACTACCGCTACGACCGAATGGTGGGTTTGAGTCCGCAGATCGTGCGTCTGCGGCCGGCTCCGCACTGCCGAACGCGCGTCCTCGCCTATTCCCTGAAGGTGCGGCCGTCCGAACACTTCATCAACTGGCAGCAGGATCCGCAGGCGAATTACCTCGCGCGCCTGGTGTTTCCGGACGAAGCGCGAGAGCTCCGGGTCGAAGTGGATTTGGTCGCGGAGATGTCGGTGCTCAACCCCTTCGACTTCTTTCTCACGCCGTATGCGGAGAATTTTCCGTTCAAATACGATTCCAGCGAGCGGCGTGAATTGATTCCCTACCTGATCAAGTCTCCGGCCACGCCGTTGGTCGGCGCTTATCTGGCGGGGATTCCCCGCGACCGCGTTCGCACCATCGATTTCATCGTCGAGCTCAATCGCCGCGTGGCCAAGGACATTCAGTATCTGATTCGGCTCGAACCCGGCACGCAATCGCCCGAAGAAACGTTGGCCAAACGCTGCGGATCGTGCCGCGATTCGGCGGCCCTGTTGGTCCAACTGTTTCGTCATTTGGGAATGGCGGCGCGTTTCGTCTCCGGATATCTCATCCAACTCGTGCCCGACGTCAAGGCGCTCGATGGGCCGGTGGGCGCCCAGCGGGACTTCACGGATCTTCACGCCTGGTGCGAGGTTTATCTGCCGGGCGCAGGATGGATCGGCCTCGATGCGACCTCCGGCCTCCTGGCCGGAGAGGGCCATATCCCGCTGGCCTGCACGCCGGAAGCGTCGGCGGCCGCGCCCATCAGCGGTGCCGTCGATGAGTGCGAGACCGTATTCGAGCATCACATGAGCGTGCAGCGCATCTGGGAAGCGCCGCGTGTCACCAAACCCTATACGGATGAGCAGTGGTCCGCCATCGAACTATTGGGCCATGCGGTAGATGCCGATCTGCAGGCGCTGGATGTGCGATTGACCATGGGCGGCGAACCAACCTTCGTGTCCGTCGACGATCCGGATGGCGCGGAGTGGAACACGGCGGCGCTCGGTCCGACAAAACGCAAGCTGGCAGCCGCTCTGTATAAGCGCCTGAAGGATCAATATGCCCCAACCGGATTGGCTCACTTCGGCCAGGGCAAGTGGTATCCGGGCGAGCAATTGCCGCGCTGGTCGTTGAACTGCTATTGGCGCAAGGACGGCGAGCCGATCTGGGAGAATCCACACCTGATCGCCGACGAAAATAGGGATTACGGCGCTGACGCCGAGTCGGCGCAGCGCTTTCTCGCGCGCGTCGCCGTCGAATTGGGATTCGAGCCCAAATTCGTGTTTCCGGCGTATGAGGATGCGTTCTATTACCTGTGGCGGGAGCGACGCTTGCCGGTCAACGTCGATCCGTTTGATTCCGACCTGAAGGATCCCTTGGAGCGGGAGCGGCTCGCCAAAGTGTTCGAACAGGGTCTCGACCAGGTGGTCGGCCACGTGCTGCCGGTAGCGCGCACTCCCGACGACAGCCGCTGGCAGACGGGGCCGTGGTTCCTGCGCAGCGAGCGCTGTTATTTGATTCCCGGCGATTCACCGATCGGCTATCGGTTGCCGCTCGATTCCCAGGCTTGGACGGCCACCGGCGATTATCCCTTCATTCATGCGCCGGATCCGTCGCGTGCGTTTGCCGCATTGCTGCCGCATACCGAAATCCGCCGCCAGTTCCGGGAGCGTGATGTGTCGCGCGCGCCGCTGCTTCTGGGTACGCCGCCGCGCCGCAAAGAATCCGCCGCCGCTTTGACGCGCACGTCGATGTGCGCACAGGCGCGCAATGGCGTGCTGTATGTCTTCATGCCGCCGGTGCGTGAGCTCGATCACTACTTGGAATTGATCGCTGCGGTGGAAGCGGCGGCGGATGCGCTCGACCAGCCGATCCTCATCGAGGGCTACGAGCCGCCGGGCGATCCGCGCATCGGCAACTTCAAGGTGACGCCGGATCCGGGCGTCATCGAGGTGAACGTGCAGCCGTCGGCAACATGGGACGAGATCGTGGCCCGCACCACGTTCCTGTACGACGCGGCGCGCGAGACGCGTTTGACCACCGAAAAATTCATGCTTGACGGACGGCACACCGGCACCGGCGGCGGTAATCACGTGGTGCTGGGCGGAGCCACCGTGCACGATTCGCCGTTCTTGCGGCGCCCGGACTTGCTGCGCAGCTTGCTCTCGTACTGGCATAACCATCCGGCGCTGTCTTATTTGTTTTCCGGATTGTTCATAGGGCCTACCTCCCAGGCGCCGCGAGTGGATGAGGCGCGCAACGATTCGCTGTACGAGATGGAAATCGCATTTCGCCAGTTTCCGAGGCCCGGCGAATACGTGCCGCCGTGGTTGGTGGATCGCTTATTGCGCAATTTGTTGATCGACGTCACGGGCAACACGCACCGCGCCGAATTCTGCATCGATAAAATGTATTCGCCCGAGGGTCCAACCGGCCGGTTGGGCCTGTTGGAAATGCGCGCATTCGAGATGCCTCCGCATGCGCGGATGAGCTTGACTCAACAAATTCTGTTGCGCGCGATGGTGGCGAGGTTTTGGCGCAAACCGTATGCGCCTGCCGCGCTGGCGCGCTGGGGCACCGAGCTGCACGATCGTTTCCTGATGCCGTATTTCGTGGAACAGGATTTGTTCGACGTGATAGCCGATATGCAAAGCGAAGGATATGCGTTGAAAGCCGAATGGTTTGCCCCGCATTTTGAATTCCGCTTCCCGAAATACGGGGACTTCGCGGCACGCGGCATGCAGCTGGAATTGCGGCAGGCATTGGAACCCTGGCATGTGATGGGCGAGGAAGGGGGGGCGAGCAGCGGCGCCGTGCGTTACGTCGACGCTTCGGTCGAGCGGCTGCAGGTTAAAGTCAGCGGCCTGGCGCCGGATCGTTATCTCGTCACCTGCAACGGCGAGGCCGTGCCTCTGCAGCCGACCGGACAAGTCGGCGAATTCGTGGGTGCGGTTCGCTACCGCGCGTGGCAGCCGGCATCCGCGCTGCACCCGACCATCGGCGTGCATGCGCCCTTGACCTTCGATTTGTTCGATACCTGGATGAATCGCTCGATGGGCGGATGCCAGTATCACGTGGTTCATCCAGGCGGCCGCAGCCACGAGAAATTTCCGGTCAATTCTTTCGAGGCCGAAAGCCGTCGTCTGGCGCGCTTTTCCCGCATCGGCCACACCCCGGGAGCCATGGCGGCCGCCGCTCCGGTGGCCCTGCGGGAGTTTCCGTTCACGCTTGATTTGCGCAAAGTGAGCGATGGCCCAAGTACGCCTTGAAACGTATGTGAGCGACACTCGTCGCTACGATGAGTTGCTCGACGGCTCGGGCGAAGTACGGCCGCATTGGCAGCCGCTCATCGATCGGTTGGCAAGCGACGGACCGGATGCGGTGCGTCGCGGCGTCGATCTGGCGCGCCGGCTGATCATCGAAAACGGCGTGACCTACAACGTGTACGCCGACAGCCAAGGGCGCGATCGTCCATGGGTGCTCGATCCCTTGCCGCTGTTGTTGACCGCGGACGAGTGGCGCGAGATCGAACTCGGTGTGATTCAACGTGCGTGTCTCTTCGATGCGCTGCTCGGGGACCTTTACGGCCGGCAGCAATTGCTGGCCGACGGTACGGTGCCGGCGGAGCTTCCGTTCGGGCATCCCAATTTTCTCTGGCCATGTCACGGCATTGGGGCGAGGGGCGGCAATCGTTTGCATCTATACGCCGTCGATATTTCGCGCTCGGCGGATGGCCGATGGTGGGCACTTGCCGATCGCACGCAGACTCCCTCAGGTCCCGGTTACGCGCTGGAAAATCGCCAAATCGTATCGCGCGTCTTTCCCGATCTATTGAGCGACCTGGGGGTGCGTTCGCTGGGCGGCTTTTTCGGGGCGTTGCGCGAAAACCTGTTGCAGCACGCGCCGGATGGCGAGGCGCCGTTGGCGGTGGTGTTGACGCCGGGCTCGTTCAACGAAACCTATTTTGAGCATGCCTATCTGGCCCGGCACTTGGGACTACCGCTGGTCGAAGGCAATGATCTGACGGTGCGCGGCGACACGGTGTGCCTGAAGACCTTGGGCGGATTGCGCCGAGTACACGCGATTTTTCGCAGGCTCGATGATGATTTTTGCGACCCGGTGGAACTGCGGGCGGACTCGGCGCTCGGCGTACCGGGACTCATCGCGGTGGTCCGCGCCGGCAAGGTGGTGATCGCGAACGCCCTGGGCAGCGGCGTGCTCGAATCCGCGGCATGGATGGGGTTCATTCCCGCCGCCGCCGAACGATTGTTGGGAGAGAAGCTGCGCCTGCCATCGGTTGCGACATGGTGGTGCGGCGAGAAACTCGCGCTCGACTACGTGGTGGAGAACATCGACCGCCTGGTCATCAAGCCCGCTTACCCCAATCAGCAATTCGAAGCGGTGTTCGGTCGCGACTTGAGCCCGGGGGAGCGCGCGACTTTGATCGAGCGGCTGATCGCCCGACCGCACGCCTACGTGGCGCAGGAGCGATTGGCATTCTCGCAAGCACCCGTGTGGCGCAGCGCCGGCGCGCACGACGCTGCGCCTGGCTTCTCGGCGCGCGCGCTCGGCATTCGCGTTTACGCGATTGCGACCCCCACCGGCTACCGGGTCATGCCGGGTGGGCTGGCACGAATCGCATCCGACGCCGCCGACATCGTCTCGATGCAGCGCGGCGGCGGCAGCAAGGACGTATGGGTTTTGGCCGCCGACCGGCGGGCCATGGACGATGCCGGCGGTACCGCGATGGCGCCGCGGACGCCGGCGCGCCACGACGAATTGCCGTCGCGTTTGGCGGAGAACTTGTTCTGGCTGGGACGCTACAGCGAGCGCTGCGAGGCTAAGGCGCGGCTGCTGCGCGCCACTTTGGGCGTACGCACCAATGTGCTGCTGTGGCCGCAGGCGCTCGAGACGTGCCGGCTTTTCATTTCGATTCCTAAGTCCGGCGATGCGGCATTGTCGGTGTTCGAGGAAGCCAATCCGTTGGGACTGCGGGCCGATCTGCAGCGTCTGCAATGGTGCGCCGCACAGACGCGCACTCGGTTGTCCGCCGAGAACTGGCGTGCGATCAGTGTTCTGCAGCGTCAATTTCAAGAGGCGGCCGAACGCAAGAGCGATCCGCGCGAAACGCTGGACGCCGTGCTGCTGTCGCTGGTTGCGCTCGCGGGCTTCGCGTTGGATGACATGACGCAAGACGACGGCTGGCGGCTGATGATGCTGGGAAGGCGCTTGGAACGGCTGCAGTTTCTCGCCGAACTCTTGGGACACCGTCTGCAGTCGGGAGCGACGCCGACGCAAAGCGAGTTGGAATGGCTGCTCGACATCGGTGACAGCACCATCACCTATCGCACCCGCTACTTGGCATCGCCGCTGCTCGGTTCGACCGTCGATTTGCTGGTGTTCGACAAGACCAACCCGCGAGCCTTGGCCTACCAATGGAGCCACATGCAGTATTCGCTGGTGAGGATTGCGGCCTCGCTGGGCGGAACTCCGGACGACAGCATCGACGATGCGGTGGCCGGCGTGGAACAGATGGAAGTGACCTCGATCGACGGCGATAGCGGACGCGCGATGCGCGCTCGACAGACGCTGGCCGAACAGTTGAACGCGTTGGCGCACGCCGCCGGTAAATTGTCCGACCGCCTCTCGCTCAAGCATTTTTCCCTCATCGACATCGAAATGCGCACGGTCGCCGCATGAGCGCCAGCATACGGTATCGCGTACGGCACGAGACCGTGTACAGCTATGGCGGCAACGTCGCCCATTCGCATCAACTGCTGCATCTGACTCCGCGCGATGCGCCGCTGCAAACCTGCCACACGCGCAGCATCAGGTTGGCGCCGCAGCCCAGTATCCGCTGCGAGGATACCGATGCATTCGGCAATCACGTCACGCGCTTGGAATACGACATGCCGCATGATCGCCTCGAGGTGCTTGCCGAGGTGGGCATCGACGTCCGGGCGGCGCCCGATATCACCCCTGCCGACAGCGATGCGTGGGAAGCCGTGCGCAGCACGCTGGCCTTTTCCGGCAAGCCGATGCGGGAGGAACTGTTGGAGGCGTGCAGGTTCCGAATGGAGTCGAGCTACGTCAGGCTCAAGCAAACGTTTACCGATTACGCCGCGGATTGTTTCTTGCCGAAGCGGCCGCTGTTGGCCGCGGCGGAAGCGTTGATGAGCAAAATCCACCGCGAGTTCAAATACGCGCCGGGAAGCACCAATATCCGGACATCTGCCATCGAGGCATTCGAGGCGCGCCGAGGGGTATGCCAAGACTTTGCCCACATCATGCTCGGCTGCCTGCGGTCGCGTGGCCTGGCGGCGCGCTACGTGAGTGGGTACTTGCGCACGCTGCCGCCGCCGGGGGCGGATGTCGCCTATGTCGGCGCCGATGCGTCGCACGCCTGGGTATCCGTCTTTTGTCCGCCCTTCGGCTGGATCGATCTCGATCCCACCAACGACGTGCGGGCCGGTTCCGGCCACATCGTCATCGCCTGGGGCCGGGACTTCGGCGATGTGTCGCCGCTGCGCGGCGTGATCGTCGGCGGCGGCCGTCATCGCTTATCGGTACGCGTTTCGGTGCAGGCAGAGTAAGATCAAAACCACAGGCTACTTCGAGGAGATCCAATGGCTAAGCCGAATTATCGTCACGCGAAGAAACAGAAAGAAGCTGCTAGAAAGGCTCGTCAGGATGCCAAGCAGCAACGCCGGGCAAATGCGCCCGGGGTCGTCGAAACGGCCGAAGGCCACGGCGTTCCCGCGGAGGCGGCACCCGTGAAGACGGAGGCGTAGATGAGCGCGGCGATCGCGCAGCCGTACGTGTCCCCATGGGTGGATGACGAGCTTGCGATATTCCGCGACGCTGCAGCGCGTTTCGTGGAGGCCGAAATGGTCCCCTACGACGCCGAATGGCGCAAACAACAGAACGTCGGCAAAGAGATTTGGCGGAAGGCCGGCGCGATGGGGCTGTTGTGCACGGACGTGTCCGCGGACTACGGCGGCATGGGCGGCGACTTCCGTCACGAAGTCGTGCTGTACGAGGAATTGTGCCGTCGTGGTTTGAGCGGGTTCGGGCAAGGCGTGCACAGTATCTGTGCGCACTACTTGGTGAATCACGGCACCGAAGAGCAAAAAAAGCGCTTGCTGCCGCGGATGGCGCGCGGCGAACTCATCGGCGCGATCGGCATGACCGAGCCGGCGGCCGGCTCGGACCTGCAGGGTTTGAAGACCCGGGCCGTCCGCGACGGCGACGATTACCTCATCAACGGCTCGAAAATCTTCATCACCAACGGCTACTTGGCGGATTTGATTGCCCTGGTGGTCAAGACGCGTCCCGGCGAAGGCGCCAAGGGCACGTCCATCATCATGGTGGAGACCAAGGACCTGGAAGGTTACCGCGTCGGTCGCATCCTCGACAAAATGGGTTTGAAATCGCAAGACACCTCTGAATTGTTCTTCGACAATGTACGCGTGCCGGCGACCAATTTATTGGGCGGCGCCGAGGGCCAGGGGTTCTATCAGTTGATGGCGGATCTCCCCTATGAGCGGCTACTGATCGCGGTGGCCGCTGTCGCCGCCATGGAAGGCGGCGTTGCCGAAACCATCAAATACACCAAAGAGCGCAAGGCGTTCGGCAAGACGATCGCCGAATTCCAAAACACGAAATTCAAGCTCGCCGAGATTGCGACCAAGACACGTATCGCACGCGTGTTCGTCGATGACTGCATCACCAAGTGTTTGAATCGTACGCTCGACACGGTCACGGCCTCGATGGCCAAGTACTGGGTCACCGACATGCAGCAGGACGTGCTCGACGAGTGCGTTCAATTGCACGGCGGTTATGGTTACATGAACGAATACCTGGTGTGCCGTATGTTTGCCGACTCGCGGGTGCAGCGCATTTACGGCGGCACCAACGAAATCATGAAAGAAGTGATTTCTCGCGCGCTGTAGGGCATGCGGATCTATACTCGGCCAAAAGGCGTACGCGCGGTCAGGGCTGTAAACCATGCAAATCGCGATGATTGGTTTGGGGCGAATGGGCGCCAATATGGCGCAGCGGTTGCTGCGCGGCGGCCACGAGGTCGTCGGTTTCGATCCGGCGGAAGCGGCACGCAAGGGGATCGAGGAGAAAGGCGCGCAATCCGCGGCCTCACTCGAGACGTTGGTCGCGAAGCTGAAGGCGCCCCGGGTCGTCTGGTTGATGGTCCCGGCCGGGGCGATAACGGACAGCACCATCGACGCATTGACGCCGCTGCTGGCGGCGGGCGATTCCATCATCGACGGCGGCAATTCGAATTATCGAGACACGCAGCGGCGCGCCGCTGCGGCGGCAAAGCGCCGGATCAATTACGTCGATTCCGGCACGAGCGGCGGCGTCTGGGGTCTGGCTGAAGGCTACAGTCTGATGATCGGCGGCGACGAGGCCGTGGTCGATCGCCTGCGGCCGATTTTCGAGACGCTTGCCCCGGCGCCGGACAAGGGCTGGGGTCACGTCGGTGCGGTAGGCTCGGGCCATTACAGCAAAATGATCCACAACGGCATCGAATACGGACTCATGCAAGCCTACGCCGAAGGTTTTTCCATCTTGCAGCACAAGCGCGAGTTTGAACTCGATCTACATCAGGTAGCGGAAATCTGGCGTTACGGCAGCGTCGTGCGTTCGTGGCTGTTGGATTTGACCGCCAATGCCCTGGAAAAAAACCCCACCTTGCAAGGCATCGCGCCCTACGTGGCGGATTCCGGCGAGGGGCGATGGACCGTCGCGGAAGCCATTGAATTGGGCGTGCCCGCCGTCGCGATCACGGCATCCTTGCTGGAACGACTCCGGTCGCGGGATACCGACTCGTTCATCGATAAACTGCTCGCGGCCATGCGCAATCAATTCGGCGGGCACGAGATCAAGAAAGAATAATCCGCAAGGCTCCGAGGCGACGAATCTTAAGGCTGGGCCGGAACGTCGATTTTCTGGCTGCTGACGGCAGCCCCGTCGTTCGGCCGGAGTTCACGAAACACGACGGTCGAGCCGATGGTCAGGAGCCCAAGAATTCGCAGCGCCAGATGCACGCCATGGATCATTTCCGACGCGCCGGCGCGCGGATGATCGGGAAGGAACATGGCGGCGGTCAGGGAGGCTGCCGCGACTCCAAAACTCACCGCCAGTTGCTGCACGGTGCTGGCGATGGTGCTGGCGCCGCTGGCCTCATCGCCGCTCACATCGGCATAGGCCAGGGTGTTCATGCTCGTATACTGGGTCGAGGTGAAAAAGCCGTAGATGAAAGCCAGCAGCGCGATGAGCCACGCAGGCGTGCCGACGTCGATGGTCGAGAACAGCATCAGCATCACGCCCAGCATGACGGTGTTCGAAATCAGTACTTGGCGGTAGCCGAATTTTTTCAAGATGTGCGGCAGAACCAGTTTCAAGCTCATGGCGGCAAGCGCCTGCGGCATGATCATCAGTCCCGATTGAATAGCCGTGTATCCCAGGCCCACCTGGTACAGCAGCGGCAGGAGGAAGGGCAGGCCGCCGATGCCTATCCGCGTGCACAGGTTGCCGGTGATTGCCACGCGAAACGTCCGAATCCGCAATAGGGCGAGACGCAGCAGCGGGTGCAGCGTACGGGTCGAGTGCAAGCCGTACGCACCGAGCAGAGCGAACGAGATAGCGAGCAATCCCGCTATTTCGCGTCCGCTCAAGGTGTGCTCGCCGAACACCTCGAGGACGTAGGATAGCAGCGAAATTCCCGAGCCGAACAATATCCATCCTACGATATCCAGCGGGTAATTCGTGCGCTCGCGATAATTCGGCAGGTGCCGGTACACCATGTACAGGCCGACCAGCCCAATCGGAATGTTGACGAAGAAAATGATGCTCCAATGAAAGTAATTGATGATGATGCCGCCCAACAGGGGCCCGAGCATCGGCCCGATCAGACCGGGTATGGAGACGAAACTCATGGCGCGGATGAGTTCCGACTTCGCGAACGTGCGAACCATGGTGAGCCGGCCTACGGGCAGCATCATCGCGCCGCCGCAACCTTGCAGAATCCGGCACGCGACCAGCAAGTGGATATCGGTGGAGATGCCGCAGAGAAACGAGCCCAAGGTGAAAGTGCCGATCGCGGAGGCAAAGACGCGGCGAGTTCCGAACCGGTTGGCCATCCAGCCGCTGATGGGAATGAAAACAGCGAGGCTCAACGTATAACTGGCGAGCACCGCCTTCATGCTGAGCGGCGCCACGTTGAGGGCGTGCGCGATGGTGGGAACCGCCGTGTTCAGAATGGTGGTGTCGAGCGATTCCATGAAGAACCCGACCGCAACCAGCCACGGCAACAGCCGCTTCGCCGTGGCGCTCGGCACGGGCTCGTCGTCGGGCTGGTTGCTGGGCTGTCCCGACTCGCCGCCCGCCGGTGCCAGCGCGCGGTCATCGGTTTCGGCCGCCGAGGTCAAGTTTCCCCGAGTGCGGTATCCACGACGGTTTGGGCGTCGGTCAAGAGTCGCTGCAAGTGCGCTTCGTCCCGAAAACTCTCGGCATAGATCTTATAGATATCCTCGGTGCCCGACGGACGCGCCGCAAACCAGCCGTTCTTGGACATGACCTTGACGCCGCCGATGGGCGCATTGTTGCCGGGCGCATGCGTCAGCACCTGCTCGATTTTCTCGCCGGCGAGTTCCGTGCTCCGAATCTGTGTGCGGTCGAGTAGCCCGAGTTTTTTCTTTTGCGCCGGGGTTGCGGGGGCATCGACCCGATTGGCAAACGGTTCACCGAGATCGCGCGTCAGCTCGCGGTAGGCTTGACCGGGGTCGCGTCCGGTCCGTGCGGTGATTTCGGCTGATAATAGCGCGGCCGCGATGCCATCCTTGTCGGTACTCCAAGCGCTGCCGTTGAATCGGCTGAACGACGCGCCGGCGCTTTCTTCGCCGCCGAATCCCAAACTGCCGTCCAACAGGCCGGCCACGTACCATTTGAATCCCACCGGTACTTCGTACAGCCGCCTACCCAAGCGGGCGGTTACCCGATCGATCATGGCGCTGCTGACGACGGTTTTGCCGACGGCGGCATCCGCCTTCCATCCCGCGCGATGCCGAAATAGATAGTCGATCGCCACCGACAAGTAATGATTGGGCGGCATGAGGCCGGCGGTTGCCGTCACGATGCCGTGCCGGTCGTGATCCGTGTCGCAGGCGAACGCGACGTCATAGCTGTCCTTGAGGGCAATCAGCCGATGCATGGCGTAGGCGGACGAAGGGTCCATGCGTATTTTCCCGTCCCAATCCAGCGTCATGAAGCGGAACGTCGGATCGACTTCGTCGTTGACCACCCGCAGATCCAGCTTGTAGCGGTCGGCGATGCGTGCCCAGTAATGCACGCCGGCGCCTCCCAGGGGATCGACTCCCAGCCGGACCTTCGAACCGCGTATGACCTCCATGTCGATCACGTTGTCCAGGTCGTTGACATAGGATTCGAGGTAATCATGCGAGTGGGTCGTGGCAGCGCTGCGCGCTTTCGCGTATTCCATGCGCGCCACTCCATTCAAGCCCGCACGCATGAGTTCATTCGCCCTGCCCTCCATCCACGATGTGACCTGGGTGTCGGCGGGTCCTCCGTCGGGCGGGTTGTACTTGAAGCCGCCGCTGTCGGGTGGATTGTGCGACGGGGTGATGACGATGCCGTCGGCCAATCCCGTGCTGCGCCCGCGGTTATACGTGAGGATGGCATGTGAGATGGCGGGTGTCGGCGTGTATTCGTCGTCCGCCGCAATCATCGCCTCGACTCCATTGGCCGCCAGTACTTCGAGGGCGGTGGCGAACGCCGGTGCGGACAGCGCATGGGTGTCGAATCCGATGAACAGGGGCCCGTCGATATCATGCTGCTTGCGGTAGGTGCAAATCGCCTGCGTGATCGCGAGTACATGCGCTTCGTTGAAGCTCAGGTCGAACGATGAACCGCGGTGACCGGAAGTGCCGAACGCCACACGCTGCGCCGCTACACGCGCGTCGGGTCGCCCGCTGTAGTACGCGGTGATGAGCCGCGGAATATTCACCAGCCGATCCGCGGGAGCGGGCTGACCTGCCAGCGGATTGATTCGCGAGCTCACGATGCCGCCAGCGCCGCGCTCTTCGCGGCAATGCGCTGCATGAGTTCGGCCCATGAATTGACGAAGGACTGCGCGCCTTCGACCTGCAGTTTCGAGGCAAGTTCGCCGATATCGACGCCCGCCTCGGCGAAGCTCGCGAATACCTTCTCGGCGTCACCGCCGTCCTTGGGCATTACCGATTTCACGATCCCGTGTTCCGCGAAGGCCAGGAGAGTTTTTTCGGGCATCGTATTGATGGTCTCCGGTGCTGCCAAGGCCGTGACGTAGAGATCGGCGGGGGCCTTCGGATCCTTGACGCCGGTGCTGGCCCATAGCATACGCTGCTTCAGCGCGCCGGCGGCAGCGAGATCGCGCCAGCGCTTCGTTTCCAGGAGTTCGCAATGCGCGCGATAGGTCTGCAGGGCGACGGCGACACCCAACCGATTGCGCAGCTCCGGGGGCACTTTCTCGCTCACGGCACGGTCCCAGCGGCTCACGAACAAGGAGGCTACCGAACCGATGCGCAGGCTCAAGCCCGCCGCGAGGCGTCGTTCCAGGCCGCGCATATAGGCGCTCGCGGCGGCCAGGTATTGTTCCCGCGAGAAGAGCAGCGTGACGTTGACCGGCACGCCGGCGAATATGGCCGCCTCGATCGCGGGCACACCTTGCGCGGTGCCCGGGATTTTTACATAGAGATTCGGGCGGTCGGCGAGCTTATGAATGTGCAACGCCGACTCGATCGTCGCCTGCGTGTTGCTCGCCAGAAGCGGCGAGACTTCCATGGATACCCAGCCGTCCGCGCCGCCGGTGCGATCATACGCCGGGCGAAACACGTCGGCGGCGCGGCGCAGGTCCTCGAGCGCCAGTTCGAGAAACAGGGCTTCGCCGATCAGGCCCGCGCGGGATTTCTGTTGAATTGCCGCATCGTACGTCGAGCCGTTGCCGATGGCTTCGTCGAAAATGGTCGGATTGGATGTCAAACCCGTCACCGACAATTCGGCCGCGTAGCGATGCAGGGTTCCGTTGTCGAGAATTTCGCGTGTGATGTTGTCGAGCCAGAGGCTTTGCCCCAAATCGTGAAGGGCTTGAGTGGGTTTCATGATCGCACCTGAAAGTCGGACACGTTGAGAGTGATCGAATCGCTGATCCGCTCGATCACCCGGTCGGGCGGCGGCGGCGGCCCGAGCAGTCTTGGATCGTCATCGAGTCCGTTGCGAAACGATTGCAGGCTACCGAGCAGCAAAAACACGATCTCGTCGGCGGGTGCGGGCTCGCTCAGCACGGCTGCGTCCGCTCGATCGTCGGATTGTGCCAGACTTCATCGCCATCCACGATGTCGGCGGCGACTTCGGGACCCCATGAGCCGGGCTCGTATTCCACCACGGGGAAAGGGTCCCGCAGTACCGGATCGACCACGCGCCACGCGGCTTCGACGCTGTCGTCCTGCGTGAACAACGACGTGTCGCCGCGGATGGCATCGCCGAGCAAGCGCTCGTAGGGCGATTTTTCGGTTTGCGAATGGTGCCGCGCGATCAGTTCCACGGCCTCGCCGCGCAATTCTTCGCCGTTGCGCTTGACCAGCGCGCCCGCGCCGATCACGACCTCCGGACTCAAGCGTAATCGAAAATAATTGGTCGGCATCGTGGTCCTGGCATCGAAAATCGCGAGCGGCGGCCGCTTGAGATTGACCATCACTTCAGTGGCGGAAATGGGGAGGCATTTACCCGCGCGGATATAGAACGGCACGTCCGCCCAGCGCCATGTATCGATGTGCAGCCGCAGCGCCGCAAAGGTCTCCACCTGCGAATACTCGGCCACGCCTTTTTCGTCACGATACCCGCGAAATTGTCCGCGGACCACGTCCTTCGGGTCAAGCGGCCGCATCGCGCGGAACAAGCGCAGCTTTTCGGTCTGCATGGCTTGGGGCTCGTGGCCTACGGGAGCATCCATCGCCAGCAAGGCAATTACCTGCAGTAGATGATTCTGAACGACGTCGCGGATGGCGCCGACTTCTTCATAGAACCCGCCTCGGCCCTGCACGCCGAATTGCTCGGCCATGGTGATCTGCACGTCCCTGACGTAATTGCGATTCCAGATCGGCTCGAGGAACGTATTGGCGAAGCGGAAGTACAACAAGTTTTGCACCGCTTCCTTGCCCAGGTAGTGATCGATGCGAAAGATCGACGCCTCATCGAAAACCTCATGCAGGGTGGTATCCAGTGCCTGCGCGCTCGCCAGATCGCGGCCGAAGGGTTTCTCGACGATGACTCGCGCGTTATCCGCGCATCCGGATTTTGCGAGGCCTTGCACGACGCTCGCGAACAAGCTCGGCGGAATGGCGAGGTAATGGATGGGGCGTGTCGCGAACCCCAACTCTTGCTTCAGCTGCGAATACGTTTGCAGATCCGCATAATCGCCGTCGACATAGTGCAGCAGCGCGGATAACTTGGCAAAACACTCCGGTTCGAAACCGCCGGAGTCTTGCATGCTTTTGCGCGCGCGGTCGCGGAGCTTCTCCAGGGTCCAGCCGGCGCGAGCCATGCCGATGATGGGAATGTTCAGCGCTCCCGAATGCACCATGGCATAGAGAGCCGGAAAGATTTTTTTGTAAGCCAGGTCCCCCGTGGCGCCGAAGAATACGAAGGCGTCCGATTCCATGGCATCGATCATCAACGTCCAGCCTTAAGTTCGCGGCGTAATTCCTCGATCTCCTCCAGCAGTTCCAACGCCAGCGCGACGCCGGGTAGATTGATCTCCAAGTCTCGCTGCAGGCGCAGCGCAGTGCGGGCGCGCCGTAACGCCGAACCGGGAAAGCGCCACACCGAGGCATCGACGGCGCCGGCGTCGAGTTCCACGATATTGAGCACGCCTTCTTCAACGAGTCCGACGATGTATGTCCTGTCGACCGCGCAAAGGCGACTCAGTTCATCGACGCTGAGCACGGCGTATTCTTCGAAAATCTCTCCGGACAGCGAGCCCTGTTGATCGGATTCCATGGCGGCTTACACTCCGAGGCTGGCGCGAGGATTGAAGGGAAGCGCGTCGGCCATCGCGCGATAGGCGGCTTTCGCTTGCTCGTCACTGGCAGCGGGCAGAGCGATCTGCAGCACGACGTAGAAATCGCCGGGCGTGGATGCCGGAATGCCTCTGCCTTTCAATCTCAATTTGGTTCCAGCACGCGAGCCGGCGGGAATTTTCAAATCGACCGCGCCCCCGGGGGTGGGCGTCTTGACGGTGGCGCCGAGCGCGGCTTCCCAGGGCGCCACCGGTAAATCCAGGTACAAGTCGCGTCCGTCCACGCGATACAGGGCGTGCGGTTGAAATTCCACTTCGATGAACAGGTCGCCCGCAGTTCCTTCAGCGCCCGCGCTCGCGCCTTGGCCCGCCAACCGTATGGTTTGACCGGGCAAAATGCCCTTGGGCACTTGCACGTTGAGAACGCGATCTTTCGATACCAATCGGCCTTGCGCATCGATTTCGGGAACCCGCAGGGTAAACGTCCGCGAGCCGCCGTGCAGCGACGCTTCCAGATCCAACATGACTTTGGCGTGGTGGTCCTGGCCGCGCTCGGCGCCGCCCCGTCCGGTATCGAAGCCGCGCTGCGAGCGCCGCCCGCGGCCGCCCGCGGCGCCGAACAGCGACTCGAAAAAATCGCTGTAATCCGCGTTGCCGGCGCCGCTGAATTCGAAGCCCGCGCCCCAATCCGGCGGGGGCGTGAAGTTCTCGCCGGGACGCGGGCCTTGACCCAGTTGGTCGTACGCGGCGCGCTTTTCCGGGCTTTTCAACACTTCGTAGGCTTCGCCGAGTTCCTTGAACCGCGCTTCGGCGTCCTTTTCCTTGCTGACGTCGGGGTGATATTTGCGCGCCAGCTTGCGATAAGCCTGCTTGATTTGGGCTTCGGTGGCGTCGCGCGCCACTCCCATCACCTTGTAATAATCCTTGAACTCCACCCATCACCTGCAACGCGTGTCGAACTTTGAGAAACCACCCAAGGATACTATGGGCGACCGGCACCGAATCAATAATCCGGCGTAGGCGCTATCCTACCGAATTGTGTCCAAGAGATTACAGTTGGGGCGCGGCCTATAGCTGATACGCGACGGTCAGCAGCAATCCTTCACACACGTCCCGCCACAGACCGGGGGCTCGTGGGTCGAATGATGCCGCGGCGGGGATCAGCGCAGATATCCAGCCCGCCAGCCATTCGATTTCCCGGGCATCGTAGAAAACCACAGCCGATTCGTAATTGAGCAAGAGGCTGCGCGAGTCGAGATTGCATGAACCGCACAGGGCAATGCTGTCGTCGAACACCACGGCCTTGGCATGATTCATGTGGGGCAGAAGGTGGACGGATACTCCCGCGTCGGATAGCGAGCGCAGGGCGCGATTACGCACGAAATCCGCCAGGAAATGGTTCGACTTATTCGGGATGCAGAGATCGATTTTCACGCCCCGGCGAGCCGCCAGGCGCATCGCGGTCTCCAAGCTCACGTCGGGCACGAAATAGGGGGTGACCACCAGCATGCGCTCGATTGCCTGAAAACATGCATCGATGAGCAAGGCATGAACCGTATCTTCCATTTGGTCGGGCCCGCTGGGGAGAAATTGCGTCCGGCTGTGCACATATTGCTGTTCCGACACGGCTATGGCTTCGGCGGGCGCACCGCCGGCCTCTTCCCAGTCGGCTTCGAACTGCAGCGCGACCGCGGCGGCGGGCGGCCCTGCCAGTTCGAACGATAGGTCGGACCAGGGCGCAGCATCCGCGCTGCCCGTGAAATACTCGGCCGCTAGATTCCTACCGCCGGCCCAGAGGCGCTCACCGTCGGCCAACGTCCACTTACGGTGATTGCGCAGGTTCCGCGGGCCCTGAGTCTTGCGGGCCAGCAAGGGGCTGAAAACAGCGGTTTCGACGCCGGCGGCGTTCAAGCGCCGGAGCCAGGACCTCGGCAGTTGCAATGCTCCCACGCCGTCGATCAGGAATCGCACGCGCACGCCGCGCCTGACGCAGGCGACCATCATATCCGTGACTTCACGGCCGACGGCATCCGCGCCCAGGATATAGGTGCACATATCCAGCCGCCGATTGGCGCCGTTCATCGTGGCCATCAGTCCGGCAAGCGATTCGCGGCCGTCTTGATGAAACCGAACGCGAGAGTGGGCCGCCGGCGGCAGACCGAAACTTTCGATGAGATCTTCGGCCCAGTGCTGCGCGTACGATCGTTTACCCGACCAGCGGGAACTCTTGCGCGGCAATTTTCTGCGGCCGAAGAAGATGTACATCGGCAAGACGAAGTAGGGCAGCGCGATCATCCCCAAGACCCATGCAATCGCAATGGCCGGCGGCCGGCGCTCGCGCTCCGCACGAGTGGTCAGGACATAGGTGAGGAGGCTGACGACAACAGCCAGCGAATGGAACGTGACTCGGGGGAACCAAGCGCCCACGCGGATCTTAAGAGTCGAGTCGCCGCAATACGCCGGGAAGCAGGTCCGGAAGATCTTCGGCCAAGAGTCCGGGGCCGAATTGCGCGGCCGCCGCGCCGTGCAGCCACACCCCCGCAGCCGCCGCGAGAAAGGCATCCATGCCCTGCGCCAACAGACCTAACATCATGCCGCCCAACACGTCGCCCGAGCCGGCCGTTGCCAAGCTTGCCGGCGCGTTGGTGTTCACGATGGCGCGACCGTCCGGTGCCGCTACCACGGTGTCGCTTCCCTTCAACACGACGATGGCGCCGCTCGTCCGCGCTGCCGCCCGCGCTCGCGTCAGCTTGTCCCCTTTGGTATCGAACAGCCGGGCGAACTCGCCTTCATGCGGCGTGAGAATGCACGGCCCCTTGATCGCTGCGGCCAGCGCTTCGGGGCGGCCCGCGAACACGCTGATCGCGTCGGCGTCGAGCAGCACTGCGCGTTGCGTCGCCAACATGGCGAGCGCCCGCCCAAGAGTCGTCTCATTGACCCCGGCGCCGGGGCCGATCAACAGCGCCGTGTAGCGAGAGTCCGCGAGCAGACGCGAAAAATCCTCCGGCCGCGAGATCGCGTGCACCATGATGCTCGCGAGCGCGCCGGCGTAGATGGGCAGCGCGACTTCAGGAACTGCAATGCTGGTCAAGCCCGCCCCGGCACGCGCCGCTGCGCGCGCGGCCATTCGAGCGGCGCCGGTTATGGGATGGCCGCCGCACAGCAACGCATGGCCGCGGCTGTATTTGTTGTCCGCGGCCATGGGCCGCGGCATCTCGCGCCGCCACAACGAGGGATGGTTCTCCCACGTGTCGACCGGGATGGCATCGAACACCGCCGGCGGCGTGCCGATATCCGCGACCACGATATCGCCGCATAGATCACGCCCCGGCAGCAAGACATGGCCGGGCTTCTTGCGCGCGAATGTCACCGTGCAGTCGGCGGCCACGGCGCCGAGCGACTCGCCGGTATCCCCCATGACGCCGCTCGGCACGTCGACCGCAAGCAGCGGCACTTGGCGCTCCGCAGCCGCGGCGAGTGTCTGCACCACATTGTCATCCAACGCTCGACTGAGGCCGGAGCCAAATATGGCATCGACCACCAATTCCGCGTCCGCCACGGCCGCTGGCGCGAGCGGCTCAACCGGACCGCTCCAGTGCGCGGCATGATATTTCGCCTCGCCGGTCAAGCGGTCTTTGTGCCCGAGCAGCGCGACACGCACCGGCCAGCCGGCGGCGGCGAGCTCGCTGGCCACGACGAAGCCGTCGCCGCCATTGTTGCCCGGTCCGCACAGCACGCAGACGCGGCAAACGCGCCAACGCTGAACGATTTCGCGCACGACCGCGGTGCCGGCGTTGACCATCAGATCGATGCCCGGGATGCCGGCCGCGATGGTCAAGCGATCGGCCTCGGCCATTTGCGCAACGCGCATGAGAGCGGCCTCCGCCCGCGCCGAGCCGCGATTCAAGTCTGCGCCCCGCCGACGTCGACGATGAGCTTGCCGAAGTTGCGGCCCTCCAAGAGGCCCAGAAACGCACCGGGCGCATTCTCCAGGCCGCGGACGACGTCTTCACGATATTTGATCTTGCCTTCGCGCAGCCAAGAACCCATCGCGCCAAGAATTTCTGCGCTTCGTTGGGCATAGGTATCGGAAACGATGAAGCCGCGAATCGTGAGTCGTTTGATGAGCACGGTGCGCATGAATGCCTGCGCGGTTTCGCCGTCCGTGGGCTTGGCCGTATCGTTGTAGAGCGAGATGAGGCCGCATACGGGAATGCGCGCATGCGCATTCATCAAGGGCGCGACGGCGCGAAACACCTTCCCGCCGACGTTCTCGAAGTACACATCGATGCCCTTCGGGCAGGCGGCGGCGAGTTCCGCGTCGAGGGCCGTGGAGCGATGGTCCAAGCACGCATCGAAACCGAGCTGCTTGACTGCCCAGTCGCATTTTTCGGCGCCGCCTGCGATGCCGACGACATGGCAACCTTTGATTTTGGCGATCTGGCCCACCACCGACCCGACCGCGCCGGTTGCCGCGGCGACGACCACGGTTTCTCCGGGCTGGGGCTTGCCGTAGTCGAGCAATCCGATATAAGCGGTGAATCCCGGCATCCCCATCACCCCGAGGGCGTAGGAGGGATGCACGGCATCCGCCGGCAGCTTCACCGTATCGCTGCCGTTTGTAACGGCGTATTCCTGCCAGCCGCTCATGGCCACTACCAGGTCGCCGACTTGATACGCGGGGTTCAGCGATCGCTCCACCCGGGCCACGGTGCCGCCGATCATGACGGCGCCGATATCGACCGGCGCGGCATAGGACGGTGCGTCGCTCATGCGGCCGCGCATGTAGGGATCGAGGGAGAGCCAGAGAGTGCGAAGCAATACCTCGCCGTGCTTGAGATCAGGAATGGGCGCGTGTTCCAAGCGAAACGAATCCAACGTCGGTTTGCCTTGCGGACGCGCGGCCAGAACGATTCTGCGGTTGAGCGGGGAAATCGTTGTCATATGGCAGTTCCTAGTGATGCGCCGACGGCGGCGGTCACCGCCATGGCGAGCGCGCTCCACGACGCAACCCGCAAGGCACCCGTCATCACATTGGCGCCGCCCGCTTTGGCGGAGACGCCGCCCAACAGCAATAGACACAGCAACGATGCCGCGACCGTGAAACCAATGAGGTAGCGAGGGACCGTTGTTGCGGCGACCAACAACGGGATGATCGCGCCGGCCGCGAAGCTGCCCGCGGATGCCAGCGCGGCTTGGATGGGCCGCGCCGCCGTTTGAGCCGAAAGGCCGAGTTCGTCACGGGCGTGGGCCGCCAGGGCATCGTGTCGCATGAGCTGTTCCGCCACCTGCTTGGCAAGCGCCAACTCGAGTCCACGGTGCACATAGATGTCGGTCAATTCACGGCTTTCGCCCATGAAGTCATCCTCCAGTTCGGCGCGTTCCTGAGCCAGGGCTGCCGCTTCCGTGTCCGCCTGCGAGTGCACCGAGACGTATTCACCGGTTGCCATCGACATGGCGCCGGCCACCAGGCCCGCAATACCGCTCAGCAGGATCGTCGCGTGGCTTGCCTGGCCTGCAGCGACGCCGACGATCAAGCTCGACGTCGACACGATCCCGTCGTTGGCTCCCAATACGCTCGCACGCAGCCAATTCGTCCGGCTCAATTGGTGTCGTTCAAGTTGGCGGCGGCGCATTCAGGCACTCCCGATCGGTAGGCTCCTAGCCTATTCCGGTCTTCGGACCGAGAAAGTACCAGAGTATGAACCCGAACAAGGGCAGGTTTGAGTTCAAGTATAAAACTTTCGATGCCTCGCTTAGCCACGCCGTTTGCGAGGAAGGATTTTTCGCTTATCGCTGCGATCCGGCAGGCTAGAATGCGAAAATAGTCATGCCGAATCTATACCGAGTCACTGCGGAGCCGGCCGTACCCACACCGCCGCTCGACGGCGACATCCGCAGCGATGTCATCGTCGTCGGTGCTGGGATTACCGGATTGTCGACGGCCCTGCACCTCGCGCAGCGGGGTGCGAAGGTTGTCGTGCTTGAGGCCGAAGATCCGGGGTATGGCGCGTCGGGCCGCAACGGCGGCCAGGTCAACCCGGGCTTGAAATTCGATCCGGACGTGGTCGAGCGCGATTTCGGCGTGGATTTGGGTAGCCGGATGAATGCACTCGCGGGAGCGGCGCCGGCGTTCGTATTCGACCTCGTCAAACGGCACAATATTGCATGCGACGCACGCCAGAACGGCACGCTGCGCGCCGCCGTCCGGGCGAAGCACGCCGCGAGCATACGACGCTCGGTGGAGCAATTGAGCCGGCGCAACGCGCCGGTGGAGCTTCTCGAGGGTAGTGCGCTTGCGGCTGCGACCGGTACGGATCGTTACGCGGCCGCGATGCTGGATCGGCGCGGCGGCGATCTGAATCCATTGAGCTACGCGCGGGGCCTGGCGCGCGCCGCCTTGAGCGCGGGCGCGGCCGTGCATGGCGGGACGCGCGCCTTGAGTCTGATGCGCGAAGGCGTGGATTGGAAGGTGCGAACGAACTTAGGGGAGGCGACGGCCGCGCACGTCGTGCTGGCAACCAACGGTTACACCGACGATCTTTGGCCGGGGCTGCGGCGCTCCGTCGTGCCGGTGTTCGGCGCCATGGCCGCGACGGCGGAGCTGCCGGAGGCGCTTGCGCGAGCCATCATGCCGAGCCGCTCGGTGCTCTACGAAAGCGGTGCCATCACCGTTTATTACCGCGTCGATAGCGGTCAGCGTTTGCTGATCGGCGGCCGCGGTCCCCAGCATGAGGTTGCATCCACCGCGCCCCTGTTGCACTTGTTGGCCTACGCAGAAAAGCTCTGGCCGGGATTGCGCGGCATCGCGTGGACGCACGCCTGGGGCGGTCGCCTGGCGATGACCCGGGATCATTATCCTCACATTCACGAGCCGGCCGGGGGTCTCATCGCATGCCTGGGTTACAACGGCCGAGGTCTTGCCATGGCGACGACGATGGGCGCGCAGATCGCGAAACGACTGCTCGAGCCTTCCGCCGAGTTTGACATGCCGATTACGGGAATAAAACCGATCGGACTGCATGCAGCATGGCCGCTGGCAGTGCGCGCCGCCATCGCACGCGGCCGAATCAGCGATTTTCTCGGCGTTTAGAGGCAGGGCGCGTCAATTGTCCGTGTGTAAGCGGCGCAGCTGATGCATGTCGATGATGACATCGTAATGCTGGCCTGAGGGTAGCCTGTAGCCTTCAGAGAATTCGTAGCGCGATTCGAGATTGGGGACGTCGGGATGTAAATCGTGCATCGCGCGTTTGAACATCTCTTTGGGCACCCATTCGGAATTCGACGACAACGAGCCGAACTCGTCGTGGTAGATGCTCGCCGTCGAGATGTCCTTCGGCGACGATACGATCGCGAATATTTGCGGGCGGGCCGGCGCACTCAGATGCACTTGCTTCGCCCCGTTGACGATCAATTGCCACTCATTTCCTTGAGGGACCGCGATCAGTGCATAGACGTGATGTTGGGCAACGAAAACTGCGAGCGCTATCACCGCGGTCGCGAGTAACCGGCGGCCGCGCGCTCCCCACCGCTCGGTCAGTGCCCGCACGGAGGCGACCAAGAAACAGAGCAGCACGGCGGTCATCGCGAGAATGGTGCGATAGGTCGCGTAGCGTTCCGAGGCCAGCAAGCTGATCCCGGCGGCAAAGACCGGCAGACCGAATAGCCCGACGGCCCAGACGATGCCGCGCGCGTGTCCATGGCGCCGCCATTCCATGATGAGGCCCGCCAGCAGAAGTGCGCCCACGAGGACGGCGCAACCCACATACAACCAGTGGTCGCGCTGATTGTTGTCGTTCAAGACCAACAGGCTGAGCCCATTGGGCAGGGTTTCTTGCACGAACCACGCGATTTTTTCGCCCCAGTGCTGCTCGAATGCGATCCGTCCCGATTTGACGAACACCCCGCTGGCATACAGCGCGGACATGGTGCAATAGGCGAATCCCAAGGCGGCCACGACGAACCCCAAATGGACGACGAGCCAGCGCGTGGTGTGCGTTAGCCCGCGGCGCCGTTGTGCAATCAGGGCGCCGGCCAACGGCACGACGTAGAACAAGGCGCTCGGCTGATAAATGAGCGCGCTGACCACCATGAGACCCAGCGCCATCAGCCACTGACCCACGCTCCGGCCGACGCCGGCGCTGAGTCCAACCGCCACGGCGCCTTCCACGGTGAAGAAGGCGGCGATCGCGGGCAACGCGGTGGCGGCATAGGGCCAACCAATCGCCCACCCCGCAATGACCTGCGCGGACGGAACCAACTCCAACAGGATCGCAAAGCACAAGCTGGCGTTGATAGACCAGCCCAAGGCGCGTAATCCACGGAACATGACCAAGGCGATCGCACCCAGCAGCAGCGACGCGAGAAAGCGCATCCATTGCAGGTTTTGTACGCTGTTGGTCTGGCCATAGGTCGCTTGCAACAGCCAACCGTAGATCGGCCGGGCGTGCGAAGCGCAAAACCTCACGACCGTTCCCGGTTCCTCGTGCGCCTCGCGCAGATTGGAGTAATCGTCGCGCAGGCCGTAATCGTGAAAAGTCGCCGGCCAATACGTAACGAGCGGAATCAGGAACAGCACGGCCGTGAGCATCCAGGCGCGCAGCCCAAGTGCGCGACGGTCATCGGCGTACGCGGCGGCCTGGCCTCCGGGTATCGCGATAGTCGATTCTGGGAGTGCTTCTCTCAGGACTGTTTTCGGAACGCTCATGGCTTACAGAATCCCTAAATGCTGCATTGCACAAATTCGCCGTCGCTCATGATTGCCAGCAGCCATGAGGGGGGTCGGCGGAGGATTCTAGGGGGTGAGGCGCGAAAAATCCGTGCAGAATTCCGCCTAACCACGTTAAATCTCCGTTAGCCGGTGTTCAGGCGCCAACGCAGAGGTTTTTCCCGCCGTTTTTGGCTTGGTAGAGGGCGGCATCCGCGCGGTCGAAGGCCGCATTGCCCGAATCTCCCGGGCGCAGGTCGGTAAGGCCGCAGGAGGCGGTTACCCGCACCGGCGTGCCTCTGAAATGAAACCGCAGCGCTTCAACATTCCGGCGCAACTCATCCGCGATTTGCTGGACTTTTGCAAAGGGCAGGCCCGTCAGCAACATGACGAATTCCTCGCCGCCGATGCGTGCAACGAAGTCCTCGGCGCGCAACCCCGATACGAAGCACGTCGCTACGCTCTTGAGCACGCGGTCGCCGGCCCGATGGCCGTAGGTGTCGTTGATAATTTTGAAGTCATCCAGATCCCACAGCAGCACGGCTACCGGTACGGCGTTCTGTGAACGCACCGCCATGGCTTGGGCGAAGCGCTCGTCGAACGATTTACGATTGCCCACGAGTGTCAATGGGTCGTGCCTGGCGCCATATTTTTCCCGGTCGAGTTTCGAACGAAGATCTTGCGTTTCGCGTTCCAGATCATCGATCCGGGTCCGCATGCGCTCGGCTCGCCCCGTTTCCTCCAACAGGCGTTTCTCCTCGCGCGATCGAAAATCCAGCACCTGCTTCGTCACCATCTCGAGGCGGGCGGTCACGGAGGTCTGCAACACGCGAAGTTCGGTGGCACTGTTGACTTCGGCCGTCAGCTCACGCACCTGCGACATGACGTTGTCGTTGACGGCTGCCGTATCGGTAAAGCGTGAACGCGCTTCGTCGCCCGAGGCGGACAGATAGCCCGCCATTTCTTCGAGACGGGTAGTGACGTCCGCAAGCACGGCCGCCGCTTGGAGTCGGTCGCGCGCGAGCGCATCGCCGTGGGTTCGGATCATCTCTGCGGTCTTCTCGAGGATGGCGGCGACTTCGGTGTCGGAATTGGCCTTTGCCAATCGCGCGATCAGTTCCTGGGCCGCCGCATGCTCCGGCCCCAGGGACTGCACGCGTTGAAGAATCTTGCCCGCTGCAACACAGCTCGACTCCCAGCGTTTCACGGCGGGGGACGCCATGACGATGGTCGGCACCGGTGACACGGCATCGACGGCGACCACCGCGGTCGTCAGGGATTCGGCCAACTTCTCCAGTTCCGCAGCATCGGCGTTGCGGCGGTTCGCCGCCGCAAGCGCGACCAACTCGTCGTCGAGCTGCGGGTCCACGCCCATGCCTGCGGCGCACAGGCGGCCGACCAAACGGCGCAACGCCTGTTCGATTTGCCGCCAGCGCTGTTCCTCGCTTTCCATTTCCAGAAGCGAGTCGCGGTATTTTTGTTTCCAATCGGGGGATTCGGACACGAGGGCGCGGAGACTTCCATTTTGATTTAAGAGGCACGTTACAATAATACGATGTGCGGCCGCTATGTAAGTCCGGATGAAGCCTCCATCGAGCGCGAGTTCAACCTCGTGCGAACCGAATGGCGCTTTCCCGCCAACTTCAATGCAGCGCCTTCGCAGACCGTGCCCGTCATTCGGTGGCTCGACGGCCGGCCGATGGCCGCCTTGCTGCGTTGGGGTCTCGTGCCTTTCTTCGCGCACGGCAAACCCGGCAAATACAGCACGTTCAATGCGCGCATCGAGACGCTGCGGTCGAGCGCGAGCTACCGCGGTCCATGGGCGCGCGCGCAACGCTGCATCGTGCCGGCCTTGGGCTTCTACGAATGGCATATGAATGCCGACCGCACAAAGACGCCGTTCTACATTCACATCGAGGACCAAGATGTCTTCGGGTTTGCCGGTCTTTGGGAGAGCTCCCCCGTGGATGCGGACACCGTTGTGGAATCATGCACCATCATTACCATGCCGGCCAATGCCCTGATGGCCGGCATCCACAACACCAAGGGGCGCATGCCAGCGATCCTCACCCGGGAGATGCGCGAGGTGTGGTTGTCGGCCGGCCCAACCGAGGCCGCTGCCGCTCTGACCGCCTACGCTGCGGACCGCATGGTGGCCTATGCGGTCAGTTCCCGGGTCAATTCGCCGCGCAACAATGATGAAAAGCTGATCGAGCCGCTGGCGACCGATGTCGATTGAGTGATGTAGGTCCTAGCCTGCGGCGGCGGATCGCGCTAGCCTGCCTGCACAGGAAACCGTTTAACATCATGGGACTCAAATCCGCTCTGTTGTTTGCATCCCTGCTGGCCGCTGCCGGCGCCGGTGCTCATTCGCGCATCTATATGTATGTGGATGCGGACGGCATCAAGCATTACACCGACGTACCCGACAGCAACCGTTACAGGTTATTGGTGCTGTCGCCGCAGGACCTCACCCGGAGCGGCGAACACTATAGCGCGACGATGCTCGCGAGAGCTGCCCAGTATGATTCCATCATCGAAAAGGCGGCGGTATCGGCGGCTGTCGAACCCAACTTATTGCGGGCCGTGATCGTCGTGGAATCCGGATTCAATTGCCGCGCCGTGTCGAAGCGCGGCGCCGTCGGATTGATGCAGCTCATGCCCGCCACCGCCTCCCGCTTCGGCGTATCGAATCCGTACGATCCCAAGGAAAACATACACGCCGGCGCACGTTACCTGAAATTTCTGATGGACCGGTTCGGCCAAAACATCCGGCTTGCGTTGGCTGCGTACAACGCCGGAGAAGACGCGGTGGATCGGAACGGCGGTCAGATACCGCCGTTCACCGAAACCATGGCCTATGTTCCGAAGGTGCTGAAGATTTACCACATGCTCACCGATCAGCCCCGCGCGACTTGACGGCGACACCCGCGATTTCGAAGTGCGCGCCGCGCAGGTGTGAGCGCTGACGTTGAATTGTAGCGGCAGCAGCCCCATAGGTAGCGTTCACCGCTCCTAGGGATGCCGAGTCAGTGCAAGATGAAACGCAAAGCGAGATTCCCGGGCATGCGCATTCCCCGGCGGTGACCGTGTTTCGGGGTTCGAAGGCGGAAGGCCTCGAATTCGGCTTGGTGCTGGACGCCAAGGGAATTGCGTACGATCGCATCGAATCGGGCGGCGCCTGGGTGCTTCTGGTTGCGCCCACCGCGGCGGACGCCGCGAACGATGAGCTGACGCGCTACGCGGCCGAGCGAACCCCGCGGCGCGACGTGCCGGCAACGTTCGTTCCGTTTGCCGGCAGTGCCGTGGGCGCCGCCGCCTATGCCGTCGTGCTCATCTTGGTGGCTTATTGCGCCGGGGTCCAGTTGTTCGATGCCGATTGGTTCGACGCCGGCGCACTGCAATCGACCCCCGGTGCGGCCGCGCAGTGGTGGCGCGCATTCACCGCGTTGACGTTGCACTTGGATCAAGAGCATCTGCTCGGCAATCTTCTGTTCGGCGTCGGCATCGGCATGCTCGCCGGCCGCATGTTCGGCCCGGGTTTCGCGTGGCTCGGCATCCTGCTGGCGGGTGCCGCGGGCAATGCCATCGACATGTGGGTGTCACCGCCGTGGCACCGTGCCGTGGGAGCGTCTACGGCGGTATTCGCCGGGCTTGGGATGCTCGCCGGATTCGGATGGGGCCAACGGCTCAATCTGCGCGATCACCGGCTGTATCGTTGGGCACCGCTGTTCGCCGGCGTGTGTCTGCTGGCGCTGTTGGGCGCCGGCGACGAACACGTCGATGTGTTGGGTCATTTGCTGGGATTTTTGGCCGGAACTGCACTGGGTTGGACGTTCGCTCGCGCGGGATTGCCGCGCGCACGCGGCGCCGCATTCCAGATGGCTGCGGGATCCATCGCTCTACTGCTGCTGTGCTCGGCTTGGCTTCTGGCGCTGCGGCCTTGAGGCGCGCCGGCCGGGTCCGCCGGTGCCTTGGGTCAAGACGCCGGCGAGGCGTCGGACGTGGCGGCGCCGGCTGCGGCAGCGCCCCGCGTAAACATTCGATCAAGCGCCTTGAAATGTCGCCGCGCGTAGGCGAGTACTTCTGCGTCGCTGGGGTGATCGGCGTTTTCAACCGCTACGATGCTCTTGCCGAGCGGTGCATGCTTCGCTTTCAGAACGACGGAATGATAATAGGTCATGCAATTTTCCCAGCGGATAATGTGCGGCGTAGTCTGATGGGCGCCGCGGTCGCGTACAACCCGTAGGCGTACGTAGGTATTTGTCCTACGTCCTTAGGCGCCTGTACGCATAACTTGTCATGAACACTGTGGCAGACTTCGCGGATGCGCAATGTGCTCACGATCAATGGGGGTTCTTCAAGCATCCGGTTTGCGTTCTACGATGCCGATGATGCCTCGAGGCAAGTGCTCGCCGGAAAAATAGACCGCATCGGTTTGAGCGACACCACGCTGACGGTGGATGAGCCGCAGCGCGGTACGACGTCACGGACGCAGATCAAGATGGACGCTGCCGATCATCGGACCGCCGTCGTCTATCTCATGGATTGGCTTGCATCGCATCCGTTGTTCGCCAAGGTCGGAGCGGTCGGGCACCGTGTAGTGCATGGCATGCAGCATTCGAATCCGGAGCGGGTCACCCCCGAGCTATTGGCCGAGCTGAAGCGGATTACGCCGTATGACCCGGAACATCTTCCCCGCGAGATCGAACTGATGGATTGCGTGAGCCGCTTGCATCCTGAGCTGCCGCAGGTGGCATGTTTCGACACGGCGTTCCACCGAAGCATGCCGCGCGTCGCCACGCTTTTGCCCATCCCGCGCCGCTACGAGGCGAAGGGCGTGCAGCGCTACGGTTTTCACGGCTTGTCGTATACCTATCTGATGGCGCAGCTCGTACGCCTCGGCGATCCAGCCGCGGCCCGAGGCCGCGTGATTCTGGCGCATCTCGGCAACGGCGCCAGCCTTGCCGCGGTACGCGACGGCAAGTGCATCGACACCAGCATGGGGTTTACGCCGACGGCGGGAGTGGTGATGAGCACCCGCACGGGCGACCTGGATCCGGGTGTGATCAGTTTCCTGGCCGCGACCGAAGCCATGGACGTCGCGGCCTATCAAAAGATGGTCGCCCAGGAATCGGGGTTGCTGGGGGTGTCGGAAACCAGCTCGGACATTCGCGACCTGCTCGCGCGGGAAGCCGACGATGTGCGCGCAGCCGAAGCGTTGGCGTTGTTCTGCTACCAAATCAAGAAATGGATCGGCGCGTTTGCCGCGGCCCTCGGCGGGATCGACACGCTGGTGTTCGCCGGCGGCATCGGCGAGAACGCAACGACCATACGAGCCCGCATTTGCGAGCACATGGGATTTTTGGGAATTGAATTGAGCGAGGCGCGCAACGCGAAGAACGCACCGTTGGTGTCGGCCGATTCAGGATCCGTCGCCGTGCGCGTCATACGCACCGATGAGGAGTCCGTGATCGCGAGCTCGACGATACGCGTGCTCGGATGGGATACGACCAAGGATTGACTGACTCATGACGCAACCCACGACGCGACAGAAAACGCTCGAGCCTGACGTTTTGCGGACAATCGACGCCTATTGGCGAGCGGCGAATTATCTGTCGGTGGGGCAGATTTATCTTTGCGACAATCCGCTGCTCCGTGAGCCGTTGGCGGTGGCTCATATCAAGCGCATGCTGCTCGGCCATTGGGGCACTACGCCCGGCCAAAATTTTTTGTATACGCATCTCAACCGGGCAATCAAGAAATACGATTTGGACATGATCTATATGTCCGGTCCGGGTCATGGTGGACCGGCTGTGGTGAGCGGCACCTATCTCGAGGGCACCTACAGCGAGATCTATACGAACGTGGGACAGGATGAAGCCGGACTCAAACGGCTGTTCACCCAATTCTCATTCCCCGGCGGGATTCCCAGCCATGCGTCGGCCGAATGTCCCGGGTCCATTCACGAGGGCGGCGAACTCGGTTACTCGCTGAGCCACGCGTTCGGCGCGGTATTCGACAATCCGAGTCTCGTGGTGGCGTGCGTGGTCGGTGACGGCGAGGCGGAGACCGGGCCGCTTGCCACATCGTGGCACTCCAACAAATTCCTGAATGCCGCGACGGATGGCGCCGTGCTGCCGATACTGCATCTGAACGGCTACAAAATCTCGAATCCGACGATACTTGCGCGTATTTCCCGTGAAGAACTGGATCAGCTGTTGCGCGGCTACGGCTGGACGCCGCATTACGTGGTGGGCCACGAACCGGACGTCATGCATGAGGCCATGGCCTCGACCCTCGATGCCGTCATCGATGAGATCAAACGCATTCAAGCCGATGCGCGCAGCGGCGGAATTGCCGAGCGGCCGCGCTGGCCCATGATCGTGTTCGGCTCCCCCAAGGGCTGGACCGGTCCGAAGATGGTCGACGGCGTGCCCATTGAGGGGACGTTCCGTGCCCATCAGGTACCGATCACGGATCCTGCCACGAACCCCGAGCATCTTGCGCAGTTGGAAACGTGGCTGCGCAGCTATCGGCCGCAGGAGCTCTTCGATTCCGGCGGGCGGCTGCAGCCGGAACTGGCCGCGCTTGCCCCCACCGGCGACCGGCGGATGGGCGCCAACCCGCACGCCAACGGCGGTAAATTGCTGCGAGATTTGCGCATGCCGGACTTCACCGAGTATGGCGTCGACGTGCCCGCACCCGGCGCCTCCGGCATCGGCGATACCCGCGTACTGGCGCCGTTTCTGCGCGATGTCGCGAACTTGAATTCAGAGCAACGCAACTTCCGCATCTTCGGGCCGGATGAAACGCTGTCCAACGGTCTCGAAGCGGTGTTCCAATGCACGAATCGGCAGTGGGAGGCGGCCACTGAAGTCAATGATCAGTATTTGGCGCGCACCGGCCAAGTGATGGAAATGCTGAGCGAGCACCAGTGCGAAGGCTGGCTGGAAGGATATTTGCTCACCGGCCGGCATGGTCTTTTCAATTGCTACGAGGCGTTCATCCACATCGTCGATTCCATGTTCAATCAGCATGCGAAATGGCTGAAGGTGACGGCCGGATTACCCTGGCGCGTCAAGATCGCATCGCTCAATTACCTGTTGAGCTCCCACGTATGGCGTCAGGATCACAATGGGTTCACGCATCAGGATCCGGGCTTCATCGACCATGTCGTCAACAAGAAGGCGGAAGTCGTCCGGGTGTACTTGCCGCCGGACGCGAATTGCCTGCTCTCGGTAATGGATCACTGCCTGCGCAGCCGGCATTACGTGAACGTCGTGATTGCCGGAAAGCACCCGGCGCCGCAATGGTTGTCGATGGATGCCGCGGTGAAGCATTGCAGCGAAGGGATCGGAATCTGGCAGTGGGCGAGCAACGACCAGCAGGGCGAGCCGGACGTGGTCATGGCTTGCGCCGGCGACGTGCCGACTCTGGAAACGTTGGCGGCCGTGTCCATCATGCGCCGGTATCTTCCGCAGCTGAAAATCCGCGTCGTCAACGTGGTCGATCTCATGAAGCTGCAGCCGCCGAGCGAGCATCCGCACGGCTTGCGCGACGACGATTTCGATTCGCTGTTCACCCGCGACAAACCGGTGATCTTCGCGTTTCACGCGTACCCGTGGCTGATTCACCGACTTACCTATAGGCGCCACAACCACGCGAACCTGCACGTGCGGGGCTACAAAGAGGAAGGCACCATCACGACGGCCTTCGACATGACGGTCCTGAATGATCTCGACCGCTTCCATCTGGTGATCGATACCATCGATCGCCTGCCGCAAACCGGCAGCCAGGGCGTGTATCTGAAGCAGCAGCTGCAGGACAAGCTGATCGAACATAAGCATTACATCGACAAGTACGGTGAGGACATGCCCGAGATCAGGAACTGGATGTGGCCGACCAAGGATGCCGCGAACGGTGGCATTGATCCTAAGTGACCACCTCGCACGCTCAACACGATCCATCCCATCATGGCGCCGCGGCCAGGTTTCCCGCCGGGTCGCCCTTTCCGAGAGGGGCGACTTACGACGGTCGCGGCGTCAATTTTTCACTGTTTTCCGATGCCTCCGAATGCGTGGAGTTGTGTTTGTTCGATAGCGCCGGAACCAACGAACAGCGCATTCACATACGCGAACGGACCTGTGGCGTGTGGCATATTTATCTTCCGGGCCTGACTCCCGGGCAGCTCTACGGATATCGCGTCCACGGACCCTATGAGCCTGAATCGGGTTTGCGCTTCAATCCCAACAAGTTGTTGCTCGATCCTTATGCGAAGGTCATCGGTCGCCCGCTCGAGTGGGCGGACGAACTGTTCGCTTACAAGCTGGGCGATCCGAAAGGCGATCTTGCGTTCGATGATCGCGACAGCGCGCCGTTCGCTCCCTTGGCCGCGGTGGTCGACACGACATTCGATTGGAGCGGCGAGAACCGTCCCGCCTATGAGGCACACGACACCCTCATCTACGAGGCTCACGTGCGCGGCATGACCATGCTGCATCCGGAGGTGCCCGAGGCGCTTCGCGGCACCTATGCGGGCATGGCCTCGGAACCCGTCATCAAGCACCTGCAGCAGCTCGGAGTCACGGCCGTCGAACTGATGCCGGTGCATTACTTCCTGAATGATCGTCATTTACTGGACCAAAACTTACGCAATTACTGGGGATACAACACCCTCGGATTTTTCGCGCCGGAGCCCAGGTACGCTAGCAATCCCGAAGTGCCGGGCGACGGGGTCCGCGAATTCAAACAGATGGTCAAGGATCTGCACAACGCCGGAATCCAAGTGATTCTGGACGTAGTTTACAACCATACGGCCGAAGGCAATCACGCCGGTCCGACGCTGTCGTTTCGCGGTATCGACAACCTGGCGTATTACCGGGTGGTTCCCGGCGACGCCCGCCACTACATGGATTTCACCGGGTGCGGCAACACGCTCAATATGATGCACCCGCACTCCATTCAGTTGCTGATGGACAGCCTCAGGTACTGGGTCACGGAAATGCACGTGGATGGGTTTCGCTTCGACCTTGCCTCGGCGCTGGCGCGGGAACTCAAGGACTTCGACTACTTCGGCGCCTTCTTCGACACGATTTATCAGGACCCGACTCTCGCGGCCATCAAGCTGATCGCCGAACCCTGGGATCTGGGCGACGGCGGATACCAGGTCGGTAATTTCCCGCCCAATTGGATGGAATGGAACGGCAAATACCGCGATACCGTTCGCAAGTACTGGAAGGGTGAGATGGGGCTGCATTCGGAGATCGCCACGCGGCTCGCCGGCAGCGCCGATCTTTATGAAACGACGCGCCGCGCGCCCTCGGCCAGCATCAATTTCGTCACGGCCCACGACGGCTTCACGCTTCAGGATCTCGTGAGCTATGAACAAAAACACAACGAGGCCAACGGCGAGGGCAACCGCGATGGCGCGGATGACAATCACACCTGGAACTGCGGTGCGGAAGGTCCCACGGCCGACCCGGCCATCATCGAGTTGCGCGAGCGGCTAAAGAGAAATCTATGGTGCGCGTTGATGCTGGCGCAGGGCGTTCCCATGATTTCCGGCGGCGATGAGTTGAGCCGCACCCAGGAAGGCAACAACAACGGCTATTGCCAGGACTCCGAGCTATCGTGGTATCACTGGGACCTGGACGAGCGGCGGTCGAACTTCCTCCATTTCGCGCAACGCGTGATTCGCTACCGCAAACAGCATCCGAACCTGCATCGCTACGCGTTTTACGATGACGATCCGGACGCGATCCATCCCGACAAGAACATCGTTTGGTATCGCGCGGACGGCAAACGCATGGAGGCGAAGGATTGGGAGGGCGGCGGATGGATGCGCACGCTCGGCATGTTTCTCAACGGCATGGCGCCGGAAATCCGCGACAGCGCAGGGCAGCCCGTCCAGGATAAGGATTTTCTCCTGCTCCTGAATGCGCACCACGAGCCTGTGGCATTTCGAATTTCCTATCAGTTGTACCATGCCGGTTGGAAGGTGGCATTCGACACCGCGCGTCCGAACCTCCCCCTGGAGCAGGAAGCCGTCAAGCGAAACCGAATCGTTGATATGGCGCCGCGATCGTTCGTCGTGCTCAGCCATGAGCGCTAGGAAGCGCTTTACCGATGCAATGCTGCAAGGCTCGGTGAGCCCTGCTGACCCGTTCGATGCATTTCCTGTTGCGCTGCCGATCCGGGCAGCCTGAAAGGGTGGGCCTCCATCGACTGGGCTTGTTGCGAGCGCCACCACGCCGCCGTCAACAGCTCGGAATGGTGCGCCAAGAACACTTCGCGTAACGCGGGTGGAATTGACAGAAACGGAAGCCATTGCTCGGGGAAGACGTCGTGCGGCCCGCAGTGAAACCAGGGCTCGGCGCTGGTCTCCTCTTCCTCGCAGCTAGGCTGCGGCAAGTCGCGAAACACGCACTCCGTGAGCAGACACAGCTCGTCGTAGTCGTAGAAGATGACGCGCCTATGGCTGGTGACTCCGAAGTTCTTGAGCAGAAGATCCCCCGGAAATACATTGCTGGCAGCGAGATCGCGCAGGGCGTTCCCGTAATCGATGATGGCGGCCTCGGCGGCCGCGGGTTCCGCCTCGCGCAAGAATAAGTGGAGCGGCCGCAAGCGCCGTTCGATGTAGCAATGCTCGACGATCAGGTCCTCGCCCTCGATGCGGCAACTCTGGCCGGCATCGCGCAGCAGTTCTTCCGCGAGCGTGGGCATGAAGCGCGGCCGCGGCAGACGCAAGCGGCGGAATTCCTGGGCGTCGACCAGACGGCCGGCGCGGTCGTGGCGGAATACGAAGTGATACCGCTCGATGACGTCGGCACGTGTGCAGGTTTTCGGGGCGCCAAAATGGTCGCGAATCACCTTGAACACCAGATCGTGCGAGGGCAGGGTAAACACGATCATGACCAATCCGCGTTCGCCGGGCGCGTGGACGAAACTGTCGATGGAGGTGTTCAGGTGCCGTTGCAGGGCGAAATACCGCTCGGTCTTGCCCTGCTTGGCGCGGCCTAGCACCGTGTACAACTCATCGATCGGCTTGCGCGGCATGAATGAGCGCAGCAATGTGATGGCAGCGCTGACCACCGGCAGGTCGACGTGGAAATAGGATCGCGCATAGCCGAACAGCGAGCCCACATCGGCGCGCGACATCATGACGGCGTCGACCTGGACGCCCCGCGCTCCGTTCGTGAATGCGATGACGAGCGGCGTAATGGAGCTGTCGCCGATGAGACGCCCCACCGCGAACGCATGCATGCCCCGATAGAACACGGGCTCGATCAACTCGATGGATTCCGGTGCGCCGCCTTGCCGACCGGATTCGAAGTAGCGGCCGATTTCCGCACTGATGCGATGGACTGCCGCATCCTGATCGTTGATGGCAGCGCCGAATGGCATGTCGGCGATTATTTCCCGCACGCCCGACGGCAGCGATCCGCCAATGCGGTAGACGCGCAGCGGCACGGCTCCGGACGCACGCCCCACATTGGTCGCACAGAATTCGACCTCCGTGTTGACGCCGACCGTGCCGAACAACTCGCGGCTGACGGAATTGAAGAACGTGCGATAGAAATCGCTGTCGGGCCGCCGCGACACAAGCATCTCGTAAGCGCGCTTGATGTCCGACCAGAGCGCTACATCGGTGCGCCGGCCCTTGAGCTCGCCGGCGACGGCGGCGACGCAACGCGTCACCCGCTGCTCGTAAAGCTCGATGCGCGCCACCGCGTCTCGCTGCGAGGACTGCCAGTCCTCGGCGAGGAAATTGAGCGCCGCGCGCCGCGTGATGCGGCCGAACTCTTCGTTGTAAGCACGAAAATGCTCGGCGATGGTCCCCGCATGGTCTTTTGCGGATACGGTGTCGTGCGCGGCCACGGCGCTCATGCGGTCGTCAAGCGACGACGCGCTTCGGCGCCGCGACAGGCTCGTGGCTCGCCGTGAACTGCTCCGCTTCGGTGCTGCCCGCCATGGCGCCGGTGGAATGTTCCCCGCCGCTGATGACGGTCTGCACAGCATCGAAATAGCCGGTGCCGACGAACGCTTGGTGTTTGGCCGCCCGATAGCCGGCCGCTTCCTGCGCGAATTCGCGCTGTTGCAGCTGCGAGTATCCCAACATGCCGTTGGCGCTGTACGCCGAAGCCAGCTCGAACATGGACAAGTTCAGCGCGTGCCAGCCGGCGAGCGTGATGAACTGAAAGCGATAGCCCATGGCGGCCAAATCCTCACGCCAGCTCTTCATGGCGGCCGGAGTCAATTTGGCCTGCCAATTGAAGGACGGAGAACAGTTGTAGGCCAACAGCTTGTCCGGGAACTTTTCGTGAATCGCATCGGCAAAGCGGCGCGCCTGGGCGAGATCGGGTTTGGAGGTTTCGCACCAGATCAAATCGGAATAAGGCGCGTAAGCGAGGCCGCGGGCGATGGCTTGGTCCATGCCGGCGCGGACGTAGAAAAAGCCCTCGGCGGAGCGTTGGCCGGTGAGGAATGCGCGATCGCGGGGATCATGATCGGACAGCAACAGATCGGCGGCGTCCGCATCGGTGCGCGAAATGATGAAGGTGGGTACGTCGAGCACGTCGGCGGCGAGCCGCGCCGCCACGAGCTTGTTGATGGCCTCGCCGGTGGAGACGAGCACCTTGCCGCCCAGATGGCCGCATTTCTTCGCCGATGACAGTTGATCCTCGAAATGCACGCCCGCGGCACCGGCGCGGATCAGCGACTTGGTCAGCTCGAATGCGTTGAGATTGCCGCCGAAGCCCGCCTCGGCGTCGGCAATGATGGGCGCCAGCCAATCGATGTCGGATTTGCCGTTCATATGATGAATTTGGTCGGTGCGCAGAAGGGCATTGTTGATGCGTTCCACCATCTTCGGCACGGAGTCGACCGGATACAGACTCTGATCGGGATACATTTCGCCGGCGGTGTTACCGTCGCCGGCCACCTGCCAGCCCGAGCAGTAGATCGATTTGAGCCCCGCTTGCACCGTTTGCACGGCTTGATTGCCGGTCATGCACCCTAAACCGGCGACCACCGGCTCACGCTGCAGCAAACTCCAGAATTTCTCCGCGCCGAGCCGCGCGAGCGAGTATTCGATGCGCACGGACCCGCGCAGACGCGCGACATCGGCCGGTGTGTAGGGGCGCTCGATTCCGCGCCAGCGCGAATCGGCGTGTTTCTGCTCAACCATCTTAAATCTCCTATGCGTCATGAAACCCGCGAGCTTGCGTCGCGACATCGGCTAAGACTAAAGTGTTTGTACTGGATATTTACACAATAGAAATTTCACAATGTGAATTTCACATTTCTTGATAATATGTATAGGAGGGGGCGGGCATGGCTGGATTGATTCGGCAGGGGCATTTTCTAGGCGCGAAGCTGCGCTCGCTACGCAAGCGAAATGGCCTCACGCTGGATGAACTGTCCGCGCGCTGCGTGCAAATCGATGCGGCCGGCGCCCCCTCGGTCTCGTATCTGAGCATGGTGGAGACCGGGAAGCGCATGCCTTCGCCGCAGATGTTGGACATGTTGGCGGGCATCTTCGGCAAGGATGCGCGCTGGTTTCTCGACGAAAATACCGAGGTCGAGGTCGCGCCGTCACCACGCGCACGCGGCGGTCTGGAAGCCATGCCCTTGGAACCCGCGTTCCTGTTCTCGCACGAGTTGCTGCAGAACGCGCTCCCCGAGTTGCTGTCCCAGACCGGCACCACCGGGCGGCAGTTTGCACAATTGCTGATCCGCGTGTGGCAGGAAACCCGGCATAACAATTTCCCCGACATCGAACGTGCGGCGGAGGAATGCGGCGAGCGGGAAATGCCGCTGACGCTCGACGCCTTGATGACCATCTGCAAGCGGCATGATCTACAGATCAAATGGTTCGACGGCGGGGCCGGCGCCGCGGCGCGTAAGCCGAGCGACGCCTTGATCCGCTCTCGATTCGAGGCGCCGGGCACGGTGCTGGTGAACAAGCGTCTGCGCAATCAGGAGGAACGCCTCAAATACGAACTGGCGTTCTTCATCGGGCACAAGATTCTGCACAACGGCGACGGGGCCATCTCACCTCACAGCGCCAGCCATTCGGGAGACGGCGAGACGCCGAATTCGACCGCCGGCATGGGTGCTCAGGATGTCCTCTACGCGTGGCGCGATTTCGAATGCAGCTTCTTCGCAGGCGCCCTGCTGTGCCCGCGGGTTCCGTTTCGCCGCTTCTTGATACGCGAGGCGCACAGCGTGTCCGCCGGCCGCAAGCTCGGGGTCACCGCCGCGTTGGTGATGCGCCGGATGACTGCGGTGTCCCCCTACCGGCATTGGCATTTTTTCGATGCGTATCCTCCAGGGTTCTTGCGCGCGGTCTATCGCGGCAACGGTATCCCGCTGCCCTGGGGCAACATGAGTTTGGTGTCGGACCCGTGTCCGCGTTGGGCTGTGTTTCGGCTGTTGCAGGAAAACCCCGCAGCGAGGCCGCTGATGCAAAAGCCGAAGTCCCAGATATCCGTCATGCAGGAGGGAAAACGTGCGCGTCTGTACTGCTGTCATTCGTTGCTCACGCGCGATGCTCTCGATGAATTGCACGTGCTGTCGGTGGGTGTCGATTTATTGCCGGCGTTGGAGGCGCAGGGATTCGACGGCGAGAGCGTCGTGGCGGCCGTGGCCGATTCCTGCAACCGTGGCGGGGGCGACGGCAAGATTCCGCCCGAGGCGGCCGCCAATATCCGTGCCGCTTCGCAAGTGCTCAATATCGCCTGGATCGCCGATGCGCTCGAGACGCAAGCCAGCGTCATTTGTCCGCGCAGCGGCGCGTGCCCGCGGCAACCGCGCGCGTGCGCGTAGGCGTCGCCGCGCGCCGGCTATTTACCGGACAACTTCTGCGCGGTTTGGGCAATCAGCTTGCCCTGGTGCTTCGCTCCCTCCAAATCGAGCGCGCTGGGTTGCCGCTGGCCGGTCCCGCCCGCGATGGTGGTCGCGCCGTACGGGCTGCCGCCGACGATCTCATCCAAGGTCAGTTGTCCTTGATGGCTGTACGGCAGGCCCACGATGGTCATGCCGAAGTGCAATAGATTCGTGATGATCGAAAACAACGTGGCTTCCTGGCCCCCGTGCTGGCTCGCGGTCGAGGTGAATGCACCGCCGACCTTGCCGTTCAATGCGCCGCGCGTCCAGAGCCCGCCGGCTTGGTCGAGGAAGCTGGCCATTTGCGAGGACATGCGGCCGAAACGCGTGGGGCTGCCCACGATGATGGCATCGTAGTTTGCAAGATCATCGATCGCGGCGATCGGTGCGCTCTGGTCCAGCTTGAAATGCGCCGCCTTGGCAATCTCCGCCGGCGCGGTCTCCGGCACCCGTTTGACGTCGACGGCGGCGCCGGCGGAGCGCGCACCCTCGGCTACCGCATTCGCCATGGTTTCTATGTGACCGTAAGATGAATAGTAAAGAACCAATACTTTCGCCATTTGAATCCCCAACGCTTCGGTACGTGCCGGCCCGGCAGCATAAGCAACCGTGCATTCCCTGACTAGGTGGCATAATCGGATCAGACTATGCCGTGGATACCCGTAATCCGATGCTAGACCTCAATGAGGTGCGGATGTTCGTGCAAGTGGTGCGAGCGCGCAGCTTCGCGGAGGCGGCGCGGCAATTGAGCGTACCGCCGAATACCTTGAGCCGGCGGATCCGGCAACTCGAGTCGACACTGGATACCCGCCTGATGCAGCGCTCGACTCGAAAGCTTACGCTAACCGCAGCGGGCCAAGCCTTTTTCGATCGATGCGCCGCGGCGGTCGACGGGGTCTTGCAAGCCGGCAAGGACTTGATGAGCGGGAAGGACAAACCGAGCGGCTCGGTGCGCATTGCGGCGCCGGCGGATTTCCTCGACTTGTTTCGCATCGAGTGGGTAGCCGAATTCTTGAGTCTGCATCCTCTCGTGCGGCTGGATTTCGTATTGAACGATGCGCGCGCAGACTTGATCGACGAAGGCATCGATGTGGCATTTCGCGGCGGTAACGCCCGGGATACCCGTTTCGCGTTTCGCCAAGTAGCGTCGCAATATTTCAGTTTGGTTGCTAGCCCTGCTTATCTGGCGGCGCGCGGCAGCCCCGGGACGCTCCAAGAGCTGACGGCCCACGATTGTCTGACCGTGTCGAGCCGGCAAAGCCGCGTGACATGGACATTGCAAGGACCAGAGGGCGATGAAGAGGTGAAGGTCGGTGGGCGGTTCAGCGCCAACAGCTCACGGATCCTCATGAAAAGCTGCTTGGCCGGCTTTGGAATTGCACAGCTGCCCGCCATGCTGATCGCCCCGGAGCTGCGTGCGGGCCGCCTCGTTCATGTGTTGCCCGACTATCGCCGCAATGGCGCCGACTTCAATATCGTCCTGCCGAGCGGCCACCAAATCCCGACGGCGGTATCGGCCTTCGTCGAGTTCGCGGTGGATAGGCTGCGTTTCATGGTGCCGGATGACATCGCTTCCACCACGCCGGCGCGCCGCCGCTAGGCTCCTAGAGGTAAGTCCCATGGCGGCTCAGGGAAAATGGAAAATCACGATCAAAACGCCGCTGGGCGACAAGGAGGGCTTGCTCGATCTCGCCGTCGACGGGACGAGCCTGTCAGGATCGGTTTCCCATGCGGAGCACTTCGCGGCGATCAACAACGGCAAGATCCTTGGAAATAAGCTCGAATGGTCGGCGAAAATCAAGAAGCCGGTGCGCATGACGATCAAGTTCGCCGCGACCGTCGAGGGCGACCGCATCCAGGGCAAGGCCAAGTATCTGATGGGCAGCGTCTCCTTCTCCGGCAGCCGCATCTGATCAGCTACGCCCCATCGGCCGATGCCGCCGCTCGGGACAGTTTTGCGCGTACGAATCCGATGTGTTCCCGGAGGATGTAGAGCTGGTCGGCGTGTGAGCCGGGTACTTTGCTCGTGATGACTGAATTTTCGATCTCGTCGAGCCGATCGAGAAGTTCCGCCCGCCGTTCTTCCGACGGTTTCCCCAGAGTCTCCCGTTCGAGTGCCATGAGTTCGCCGTAGCGGCGGTGGATGCGGCCGTTGACGCGCCAGTTATACAGTTGCGGCAGGAATCGCAGCCCGGGGATCACCACCACGATGATCGGCAGGAGCACGAACAGCGTTCGATTGAGCAAGCTCGCCACCCAAAACGGCAGGTAACGGTAGGCAAAGCTCTTATTGCCGGTCTTGTAGAACCGCGCGGCCTCTTCGCTGGTCGGGAATGTGTTCGCCGAGAGCGTCGGGAATTGGCCGGCCGATTGCAGCAGCGACGCGTGACCGTGCACTTCGAACGCTGCTTCGATGAGCAGATCGCACAACGCGGGGTGCAGGTTGGAATGCGCCAATAGTTCGACGGTCGGTGCGAGCATGTTGATCGGAGAGGGCGGAAGATTCACGCCCAGATCAAACGCGCCGGCCGGCACTACGAGTTTGCTCAAATAGGGAAAGCGGCGCACATAGGCATCGGCTTGGGGGAAATCGAACAAGCGGATGCCCTCGGTGTGGAGCATTTCGCGAATGGTGGCGGGCGAGGCCGAGTCGCCGGACAGGAAGATGGCGTCCACCTCCTTGCGCAACAGCGCGGACTTGGCTGCGTCGCCTTCCAGGCTCAGCAGCGTCGTGGGCCCTTCCGGCTCGATCTCATTGGCCTTCAAGAGCGCCAACGCAAGAAACCGGGTGCCGCTGCCGTCAGGACCGATCGCGATGCGCTGAGAGCGCAATTCCGACAGCCGCAGCAGCGCCTTGGGGCTGCGATAAAATATCGTCAGCGGTTGGTAGAAGATGCTGCCGAGCGACACGAGATCGCTGCTATCGCCGGTTCCCAAGATGCCCGATTGCACCATGGTGATATCAACGCCGGACTTCGCATCGGACAGGCGGTTGAGATTGTCCAAAGAGCCTTCGGACTCGATGATTTTGAGCTTGATACCGTTCCGCGCCAGTATCTTCTGGTACCGCTCGGCTATCGCTTCAAAGTTGCTGCCCTTAGGACCGCTGCTCATGGTGAGCGTGTGGGGCGGGGCTGGGCGCACATAATGCAGCGCCACCAGAATGGCGATTGCGGTCACGAGCAGAATCGGACCCAAGGTCTCGGCGACGTCCTTCCAAGACACCGCCATGATCTTCAAGGGCAGGTGCAGCGACACACGGGACTTGGACTTGCTCTCTCTCGGTTGCGCCTCTGGTCCCATGAACGGCGGCCTCCCCTGGTGACGACTCGGAGTGCCAGGATTGTATGCCCAGGGTGAGGTGAAGGAGGACCCGCGAAATTGCGAATTCTAAGAATACGAATGATTGTCAATCGCGTCTACGAATTGTTCGCCGCGGTCTGCCTGCCGGGGTATCGTTTCGCGCTGATTCGGTCAACGGGGATGTGCAAGGGCCTATGAAACTCTATTCGTGGAATGTGAACGGCATTCGTGCGGTGCATCGCAAAGGGCTGTTTCTGCCCTTTTTGCAAACGCATCAGCCCGATATCCTGTGTCTTCAGGAAACCAAGGCCGTACGCGGCCAGATTGAAATCGAGCTGCCCGATTATCGCGAGTATTGGAATTCCGCGGTCAAGAAAGGCTACTCGGGTACCGCCATATTCTCGAAGCAAGAGCCGCTCGCCGTCACGAACGGCTACCCGCAGGAATTTGCACAGCGCTTCAGTTTCGCCGATGAACTGCAGCGCGATAGCGCCGAAGAAGGCCGGGTCATCACGGCCGAATATGAGAAATTCTATGTGGTGACCGTATACACGCCCAATGCAAAGGACGATCTTAGCCGGCTGGCGCTGCGCTTCAAGCATTGGGACCCCGCGTTTCTTGCCTATTGCAAACAACTCGACGCTAAGAAGCCCGTCATATTTTGCGGTGACTTGAACGTCGCTCATACTGAACTCGATCTTGCGAATCCGCAGTCAAACCGCGGCAAGAAGGGGTTTACGGACGAAGAGCGCCAGGGTTTTCAAAATTTCATCGATGCGGGCTTCGTCGATACCTTCCGGCTGTTTACGCAAGGAAACGGCCACTATTCTTGGTGGAGCCACTTCGCGAACTCCCGAGCCAGAAACGTCGGGTGGAGAATCGATTATATTTTGGTGTCGGCCCGCTTGCGGGAGGCGGTAAAGGCCGCGGCCATTCATCCGGAGATCATGGGCAGCGATCACTGCCCGGTCAGCATTACGCTGGCGTAGACTTGTACGAGGTACATCCGCGGTGCGGAAAATACGCACTTTCATGGATCGCCCGGTTTGGCGCATAGTTGCTTCGAGGTTGTGCGTATAGTCCAAAAAGTAATTTGAAATCAAAGGCGAGGGGGGGCGATGAATAAGCTAGAAGGACGGCGGGCATTGATTACGGGATCGGCGCGTGGCATCGGAAGGGCCATTGCCCGAGCTCTTGCCGGCGAGGGTGCCGACATCGCGATCAATTATCAGTCGAGCGAGGCTGATGCAATTGCGCTGGCGAACGAGCTGAACGAGACGGGGCGCAAGACGCTTCTGATCAAGGGCAACGTGAGCGAGCGGTCGACTTGGAACTCGATGGTCGAACAGATCGGCAAGTCCTGGGGGCGGCTCGATATCCTGGTCAACAACGCAGGCATTACGCGGGACAAGACGCTGCGCAAGATGACCGACGATGATTGGCTGACCGTGCTCAATACCAATCTCAACGCCTGTTATTTCGGCGTCACCGCCTTCATGCCGATGATGATCGAACAAAAGTTCGGCCGCATCATCAACATCAGCTCCTTCGTCGGTCAGGCAGGCAATTTCGGGCAAGCCAACTACTCGGCAAGCAAAGGCGGCATCATCGCATTCACCAAGACCGCCGCCCTGGAACTCGCGAAGTACAACGTCACCTGCAATGCGCTGGCTCCGGGTTTCACCGAGACCGGCATGCTGGCGAAAGTACCGGAGCAGGTTCAGGCTCAGATCCTGGCGCGCATTCCCATGGGACGCTTTGCCAAGCCCGAGGAAATTGCGAAGGCGGTGCTGTTTCTGGCCGCTGATGCTGACTACATCACGGGGCAGCAGATCAACGTCAATGGCGGCGTATACATGTGATCGATTCGGGCCGCGTAGGCCGGGTGGCCAGGCCGGGCCGCGCGCCGGCGCGCGGCGTCAGCGCGCGGCGAGCCAACGGGCAATCGCCACGGGTACTTCGTGTTGTGCACGCGCGCTGATGTACATGCCGATGTGTCCGAGAGCGAACTCGAGCGCCGTGTAGTCCTTGCTTCCGACCACACGTTCCAGCGCCGCGGAGGCGTCGCGCGGCACCAAGTGATCTTTGCTGCCGATCAGGTTCAACACCGGCAGCGTCAGCGCGCGTAAATCGATTTTGCGGCCGGCAATTTCGAGCTGATGGCGGACGAGACGGTTTTCCTGGTACAGCCACACCACGAATTCCTGAAACGCAGCGCCCGCTTGGTCGGGGCTGTCGAAGATCCATTGCTCAACCCGCATGAAAGTCTCGATTTGCGCTCGGCTAGGAGCGCCCATGAACAGCTCCACGTATTTTTGGTGCGCCAGGCGAAACGGCATCAGCGATAGGAACAGTTGGTTGAGGGCATCGCCCGATATGTTGCCGCCGCTCACCCAGGCCGCGACATCAATTTTCCGGGCCCACTTCGACAACAAGTCCGCGGGCGTGTGGAAATCCACGGGCGTGACCATGGTAACGAGATTTCGCACGCGCTGTGGATGCAGCGCCGTGAAACACAGACTGAACACGCCGCCCTGACAGACTCCGAGCATATTCAATGCGTCCAACCGGTGCGTCCGCAGGATGTGTTCGACGCAACCGGCCAGCAGTCCGTCGATATAATCGGTCAGCGTGGTGAAGCGGTCGGACCCATCGGGGTAGCCCCAGTCGATCAGATAAATATCCAGGCCTTGCGCCAGGAGTCCGCGGATGAGCGAGCGATCCTCCTGCAGATCCATCATGTACGGCCGATTGACCAATGCATAGACGATGAGCAGCGGCACGCCCTGGGATGGTTGCGAGGTATTTTGCGCGGTCGGTCGATAGCGATACAGGCGCAGCTTGCCCGACTGCCACACCACGTCCTTCGGCGAGCAACCGGCGGCACAGTGGTTCGCTGCCGCGAGCGCTGCGTAGAGCCCTGCGTTCGTCATGATTTCGGGTTGCGTTTCGCACGCCGCGTGCGAGACGCGCGCGGCGTGGGGCGCGGCTTGCTCGCGGCGTCTCGTAGTTCGTGCTGCTGGCGCTCCGCGCGCAGCTGTTCCTCGGCGGATTTCAGCCGGAGGATGAGTGAATTGAGTTCGCTGCGGGTGGGCAGATCCATTAACTTCGACCACTGTTCTACGCTTGCGGCAAATTCGCGGCGCCATTGGCTGCTGGCATTCACGAAGTCGGCCAGCGCGTTGCAGAAAGAATCGCTGTGGGCGGTGCCTGCATAGGCTTCTTCCGCGCAGTCGATCCAAGAGTCGTACAGGCTGCGCAGCGTGGCAACGCTTGGCGCGCCGATGCTCGGGATGGCGATCCCGGAGGCCGCAACACGCGCCGCAAATGCCGTGGCAGCGTCACGCAATGCATCGGACCAGAGGCATTGCAGCCGGCGCTGCGCTTCGCCGACGCGCCGTGCCGCGTCGGCCGTGCGCTGCCAGCGTTGCTGATGCTCGCGAGTCAGGCCGAGCGCGGGCGCATCGAGCATTGCCGCCCAAGGTGCGCTGCCGGTGGTTGCGTCCGCGCTCCACGGAGGTTGAAAAAACACCATGGACTGTTCACGGAGAAAATGGCTGAACGTTCGTGCGGCCTCCTCCGCGGCCGGCGCGTGCCGGGCGTCCTCGAGATACTTGCGCGCAGCGGCCGCGAAGCTTTCGGCTGAATCGAGGAACGGCGTGAAGGGGTTGTGCTGCGACTGTTCGGAGCGCGCCGCGAACGCCTTCCAGTGGCTCCATGGGTCATTGCCCACACGCTTCTCCGTATGCGATGCAAAATGGGATGTCGAGTTCCGATATCGCCGGAAAGATTTGTGGGTTTGACATATAAGCGACTGTTTTATATCGAGTAATTATTCTGAAACAACTGATGTATAATGGCGCTGAGATATATCATATTTTTGCAATGCGAAAAAATTACCGATGCCGCAAGAACGCCTCATTAGAAAATACTCGAATCGCCGACTTTACGACACAAGCGGCAGCCGCCACGTCACGCTCGACGATCTACGGCAGCTCGTAGTGGCGGGCGAGAAGATCAAGGTCGTCGACGACAAATCGGGCGAAGACCTGACGCGCTCGGTGCTGTTGCAGATCATCGCGGAGCAAGAGCAATTCGGTCTGCCGGTGCTCGGCTGCGATTTGCTCGAAATGATCATCCGCTTCTACGGCGGTCCCATGCAAGCGCTGCTCAGCCGCTATTTGGAGCAGGCGTTCACCGCGATGCTGCGCCAGCAAGCGTCCATGCAGTCGGAAATGGCCAAGGCGCTGCAAGCACCGCTTGCACCGTTGTCGGAAATGGCGCGCAAAAACATGGAGCTGTGGGAGCAGATGCAAGCGGTGACGCTCAACGCATTCGGAACGTCTGCGAGCGCGTCGAACAAGACAGCGGACAAGCCTAAAGACAATGGTAAAGAGGGTAAATAACCATGGACATCCATAATAAAGCAGTGGTCGTGACCGGTGCGGGGCGCGGCATCGGTCGAGCAATCTCGTGGCAGCTCGCGCGCCACGGTGCCAACGTCGCGCTACTCGATCTCAATGCCGACGATCTCGGCGAGACGGCCAAGCTGTGTGCGGCCGAAGCCGTGCAGGCCCGCACCTACCGAGTAAACGTTGCTGACGAAAGCGAAGTGTCGGCGGCCATGACGCAGGTGACGGCCGACTTCGGCCGCTTGGACGGACTGGTGAACAATGCCGGTATCGTCCGCGACGGTTTGCTCGTGAAAGTGAAAGATGGCGTACCGGTCGGCCGCATGACGCTGGATCAATGGAATTCCGTCATCGGCGTCAATCTGACCGGCCCATTCTTGTGCGCGCGCGAGGCCGCGGCGCATATGATCGAGTGCGGTAATGGTGGTGTGATCGTCAATATTTCCAGCATTTCTCGTGTCGGCAACGCGGGTCAGACCAACTACAGCGCCGCCAAGGCGGGCGTGGAATCCATGGGAGTGGTTTGGGCTAAAGAACTCGCGCGCTACGGAATTCGCGTCGGTTCGATTGCGCCCGGCTTCACGCACACTGAAATTCTCGCCTCGATGCGGCCTGAAGTGCTGGACAAGCTCACGGCGCCGGTGCCGTTGAAGCGTCTGGGACAACCGGAGGAAATCGCGCATGCCGTGTTGTTCATATTCGAAAACGATTTTTTCACGGGGCGTTGCATCGAAGTGGACGGCGGCTTACGCCTTTGAGGCCTGCTGGTCCGTGTCCACCCCGAGGGCGTCGCAGATTCGACTGCTCGCCCAGATCACGCGCGTAACCGAAGCCGACAACAGGTCATCCGTTGGACTGTCATCGTGGGCCGACGGACGCGGTAATCCGAGACGCGCCATCACCATCGCCTCCACGGCTTCGGCTTCGTATTCGAAGACGGTGCAGGGTTGGTGAGCGCGCACGCCTCGATGCGCCAACCAATGCGCCAACTCGTGGACGAGCGTCAGCAGCTCCTGTTCCGGATCCAAGTCCACACGCAGCATGATGACATCGTGGGACACCCTTCCATGCACCGATTCGGGCAACGTGGAGCGCACCAGACGGGCGCCGCTGCGCTCGACGTAGGATTCCAGGGACCGGATATAGTCGAGTATTAGCGCCACTGCTCGATCTCGCTTGGGATGCCGTTTTCCACATGATGCGCTCAGGATGCTGCGGGCGTCGAACCGTCGTCTTGCTGCATCGTCCGCTGCAAGCTTTTTTTTGCATCGCAGTAAGGCAGGGTATGTGTAGCGGCTTGGACCGAAGTGAATAAAGATATAAAAAACATCGTATTAGAAGCATACGTGGATTCCCTTATCGCGCCAAAGACATTCTTCTTGCATTGCATACAAAACGCGCTATGATGGTTGCGTGAAGAGATTCCCAACCGAGGAGCTGACATGAGCGATTCAACTTTTGATCCGAAGAACATTTTAGAGACCTACCGCAATGCGTTCGCGCCGGTGCTGAAGGCTCAGCAGGAAGGCGTGAAAGTGCTCGACCGCGTAGGCCGCTATCAGTACGCCGTCGCCGGCGATTATCTGGAGTGGAGCCTGGCCCAGGCGAAGCTGGCGCTTGCCGCGCAGACGCCTGCCGACTTCTTTTCCAAACAAGTGGAACTCACCACGGCGCTTAGCGAGAAGCTTCGCGCGCGCGCTGAAGAGTTTGCTACCCTGGCGAACGAAGCTCAGGCGAGCTTCACCACTGCGGTGAAAGAGACCACCAGCCATGTCGTCGATACGACGATCAAGGCCGCCGATCAGGCGAAGAAGTTCAGCGACGAAGCGAAGAAGTTCACTGACGAAGCGAAGAAGTTCGAAGAGCCGAAGAAAAAAGCAGGCTGATCCATCACCGGAATTTGGCGGGGCGCTGCGCGCCCCGCCAAGCCGGGTTCGTGTCATCACGACCTAGCGTCGGCCAGGGAGCCACGTGAGCAATAACTTAAGCCGAATCGTTGATCCAACCGTAGCGCCGGCTGATAAAGCCGTAACTCCGGTTGATCCAACCGCAGCGCTGGTTGATAAAGCCGTAACTCCGGTTGATCCAGCGGTAACTCCGGAAGGCCCCGAGCGGCGTGATCTGCAGCGCAGCTTACGCGCACAATTGGCGACCGTGACGGGCGGCTTGGCTCCTGACGTTTACGTGAATGCCTGGTGGGACTGGCTCCTGAACTTGGCCAAGGAACCGCCCGCGCAGTCGCGGCTCATGCAGGACGCCATGGCCAAAGTGGCCGATAGCTTCGCCTTTGCCCTGCAGGCGGCCGTCGCTGAACCGTTGCCCCCGGCGGCGGGCGACGATCGCTTCGGCGGCAGTGCTTGGGCGCAGTGGCCCTTCAATGTCTACGCGCACGCTTATCGCAACTACGCCGACTGGTGGCAGAAGGCCTTGTCGAGCGTGCCCGGCGTCGCGCCCAGCAATGAACGCACCTTGGAATTCGTGGCCCGCAACGCCCTCGAGGCCGTATCGCCGGCCAACTACCTGGCTACCAACCCCGAGCTGCTCGAAGCCACGCGTGCTGAAGCCGGCGAGAATTTGGTGCGCGGATTCCGTAATTGGCTCGAAGACATTCAGCGGATGCTCGGCGGCAAGACGGAGAACCACACCGAGCATTTCATCGTCGGACGCGACGTCGCCGCGACTCCCGGGAAGGTGGTACTGCGCAACGACTTGATCGAATTGATCCAGTATTCGCCGGCGACCGCCACGGTCTACGCCGAGCCCATCTTGATCATCCCGGCCTGGATCATGAAGTACTACATTCTCGACCTGTCGGCGAAGAACTCCTTGGTGCGATACCTGGTCTCGCAGGGTCATACGGTGTTCATCGTGTCATGGAAAAACCCGACCGCGAGCGATCGCGAATTCGGCATGGACGACTACTTGAGGCTGGGAATCCAAGCCGCGACCGAGGCCGTGTCGCGCATCGTCCCGGATCGGAAGATTCATGCGGTGGGTTATTGCATCGGCGGCACCTTGTTGTCCATCGCCACGGCCGTGTCCGCCGCCGACGGCGACCAACGGCTGGCCAGCATGACGCTGCTCGCCGCTCAGCAAGACTTCAGCGAACCCGGCGAGCTGTCGCTATTCATCAGTCCGAGCCAGATCGACATGCTGGAGGCGGTCATGAACCGAACCGGTGTGCTGAAAAGCGAGCAGATGGGCGCCGCGTTTGCGTTGCTGCGCTCCCGCGATCTGCTGTGGACGCCGGCGGTCAACGCGTACGTGCGCGGCAAGCGCGAAACGCCGAACGACTTGATGGCGTGGAATGCGGACGGCACGCGCATGCCGTGCCGCATGCATTCGGAATACTTGCGTCAGCTCTACCTGAACAACGCGCTTGCGCGCGGCGAATTTTTCGCCGAGGGCCGCCGCGTCGATCTCGCAGCCATTCACCTACCCATGTTCGTCGTCGGCACGGAAACCGATCATGTCGCGCCGTGGAAATCCGTTTACAAGGCACGTGGCTTGACGCGATCCGCCGACTATACCTTTCTGCTGACGTCGGGCGGCCACAATGCCGGCATCGTCAGTGGTCCGGTTCACCCACGGCGGCGCCATCGCGTCCGCACCTGGTCGAACACTAGCGAGACGCTTTCGCCGGAAGCGTGGTTCCAGACTACCGAGGCGCGCTCCGGATCGTGGTGGCCCACATGGGAGCAATGGCTCGCGCAGCATTCCAGCGAGCCGCAGGTAGCTCCACCGTCGATGGGATCCGCCGCGGCCGGCTATCCGCCGCTTGCCGATGCTCCCGGAGAGTACGTATTGCAAAAGTAGGCTCCGTTCGCTGCAATACGCAACGGACGGCGGTGAGTTGAACAATCTGGCTTGAGGGGGAGTGTATGGACGAAGTAGTTATCACGGCCGCGCTGCGAACCGGAGTCGGAAAGTTCAACGGGTCGATCGCCAAGGTGTCTGCGGCCGATCTTGGAGCCCACGTCATCAAGGCGCTAATGGCCAGTTCCGCGGTTCAACCGAATCAGATATCCGAGGTGATCATGGGCCAAGTGCTCACCGCCGGCGTCGGTCAGAATCCCGCGCGGCAAGCCCTGATCCATGCCGGGCTTCCGGACACGGTGCCGGGTATGACGCTCGGCAAGGTCTGCGGCAGCGGCCTGAAGGCTACTCATCTGGCGGCGCAGGCGATCAAGTGCGGCGATGCGGAGATCGTCATTGCCGGCGGTCAGGAAAACATGAGCGCCTCGCCGCATGTCTTGCAAGGATCCCGCGACGGCTTCCGCATGGGCGATGCCAAGCTCATCGACAGCATGATCAGCGACGGCCTCTGGGATGTATACAACAACTATCACATGGGAATGACCGCCGAGAACATCGCGAAGAAATACGATATTTCGCGCCGTGACCAAGATGAATTCGCGGCGGCATCACAGCAGAAGGCCGAGGCCGCGCAGAAAGCCGGTAAATTCAAGGCCGAGATCGCGCCGCTTGAGATCGTCTCGCGCAAAGGCACCACCGTGTTCGACAGCGACGAATTCGTCCGTCCCGGCACGACCCTCGAGGCACTCAGCAATCTCAAGCCCTCATTCAGCAAAGACGGCACGGTCACCGCGGGTAATGCGTCGGGCATCAATGACGGTGCCGCCGCGGTAATGATGATGTCGGCGCGAAAAGCCAGCGAGTTGGGGCTCAAGCCGCTCGCCTGGGTCCGCGCGTACTCTTCAGCGGGCGTGGATCCGAAAATCATGGGCATGGGTCCGGTGCCCGCCAGCCAACTGTGTTTGAGGAAGGCCGGCTGGACGCACGAGGAGCTCGATCTGATGGAGATCAACGAAGCGTTTGCCGCTCAGGCCATCGGCGTCAATCGTCAAATGGGCTGGGATACCTCGAAGATCAATGTGAACGGCGGCGCGATTGCGATCGGTCATCCGATCGGGGCATCCGGTTGCCGCATCTTGGTAACATTGCTGCACGAGATGATTCGGCGCGATGCCAAGAAGGGCCTCGCCAGCCTTTGCATCGGTGGCGGCATGGGCGTTGCGCTCGCGGTCGAACGATAGCTGAAAAGCTGGATGATGGAGCATTACTTGAAAACAACGAATTGGGCAGCCACGACAATGCTGGCGCTGGCATCGGCGAGTATTGCAATGTCGGCGCCCGCCCCGGCGGCTGCGCCCGCCACCGCGCCCGTACCGGCTACGACCCAGGATGACGCCATGATTGCACTCGCCACGCACAGTGGCTGCTTGACGTGCCATTCAATCAAGTCGGTCGCTCCCTCCGACCAAAACACCAAACCGGTGGGGCCGGCATGGCAGGACGTCGCGATCAAATACAAGGGACAAAAGGATGCCGTGCACGTACTCACCTCCACGGTGATGGGGGGATCCAATCCCTACGCCAGTCATTGGAAGGGCAAAGTCAGCGGGCTTGCCATGCCACCCAATGCAGTTGCGATCAGCCGTAGGGACGCGCGGCAACTCGTGAAATGGATCTTGTCATTGGACGACCGGGGAAGTTGATTTCGAATTATCCTTCGCGTGAGTCGCAACGGCTGGTTTGCCCTGTGACCGCGCATGCTCGCTAATGAGCTGAGCGACGACGCCCGGATCGGCGAGCGTCGAAATGTCGCCGAGCTGATCGTGTTCGTTTGCGGCTATTTTCCGCAGTATTCGCCGCATGATCTTTCCCGAGCGCGTCTTGGGAAGACCGGGGGCCCACTGCAGGGCATCGGGCGTTGCGATCGGACTGATTTCGCGACGAACCCATTCACGGAGTTCGAGACGCAGAGGCTCGGAAGGCTCGACTCCTGAAATCAAGGTGACATAGGCGTAAATGCCCTGGCCTTTGATGTCGTGCGGAAATCCAACCACGGCGGCTTCCGCCACTTGCGGGTGGGCCACCAGGGCACTTTCAATTTCCGCGGTACCCAACCGGTGGCCCGCGACATTGATGACGTCGTCCACGCGGCCGGTGATCCAGTAATAGCCGTCCGCGTCGCGACGTGCGCCGTCGCCGGTGAAATACATGCCACGAAAAGTCTTGAAATACGTGTCGATGAAGCGTTGGTGATCGCCGTAGACGGTACGCATCTGCCCAGGCCAGCTATCGAGCAACACCAAGTTGCCTTCACACGCTCCCTCCAGCAGCCGGCCCTCATTGTCGACGATGGCGGGCTTCACGCCGAAGAACGGTACCGTGGCGGAGCCTGGCTTCAAGTCGATCGCGCCGGGCAGCGGCGCAATCAATATTCCGCCGGTTTCCGTCTGCCACCACGTGTCCACGATGGGACAGCGGCCATCGCCGACGACGTGGTAATACCACTCCCAGGCTTCCGGATTGATCGGTTCTCCCACCGACCCCAACAGCCGCAACGATTGGCGTGACCACGCCTTTACCGGTAGCTCACCTTCGCGCATGAGCGAGCGGATGGCCGTGGGCGACGAATACAAGATCGTAACCTTGTGCTTGTCGACCACTTGCCAGAAACGGCCGGTGTCGGGATAGTTCGGGATGCCCTCGAACATCACGCTGGTCGCTCCGTTGGCCAGCGGGCCATAGACGATGTAGCTGTGCCCGGTGACCCAGCCGATGTCGGCGGTCGCCCAATAGATGTCGTCGTCGCGTAAATCGAAAATCATCTGGTGTGTGAATGCGGCGTAGACGAGATAACCGCCCGTGGTATGCAGGACACCCTTGGGCTGACCGGTCGACCCTGACGTATACAAAATGAACAGCGGGTCTTCCGCACCCATCACCGCGGGCGCACAGGTTTTCTGCTGCGCGTCAACCACTTGCTCGTACCAGATGTCGCGCGGCGAATACATTGGCACTCGCGTGCCCGTGCGGCGCACCACCAACACATGTTTGACGCATTCGGTCCCCGGGATGGAGAGCGCCCCGTCGACGCATTGTTTGAGAGGCACGCGTTTGCCGCCGCGAAGTCCTTCGTCGGCGGTAATGACCACCGTCGATGCGCAATCGGCGATGCGTCCTCCCAAGGCCTCGGAGGAAAAGCCGGCGAAGACCACGGAATGAATGGCGCCGATGCGGGCGCAGGCAAGCATCGCGACGGCGATCTCCGGAATCATCGGCAGATAGATGGTGACGCGATCACCCTTCATGACGCCCAGCGATTTCAACGCGTTCGCACACTGACACACGCGTTCGTGCAACTCGCGATAGCTGATGTGCCGTGAGGCGGCGGGATCGTCGCCCTCCCAAATGATCGCGGTCTTGTCGCCGCGCGTTGCCAGATGACGATCCAGACAATTGCTGGAGACGTTGAGTTTGCCGTCATGAAACCAGCGGACGCGAAAATCGTCTTCCGCAAAGCTCGTGTCTTTGACTTGCGTGAAATCCTTGATCCAGTCGATGCGACGGCCGATACGCTGCCAGAAACGGCCGGGGTCCAGGGTGGACTCAGCATACATTTGCTCGTAGGCGGCTCGCGTTACTTGGGTTGCGGCTGCGAAACTCTCTGGAACTGGATACAGGTGCTTGTTCATTGCGTCACCTTCGAGATTGCAAGCGTGAAAACACATCCGGCAAACCGCCGAACCAGCCGTTTCTTGAAAATCCCCCGCGAACATCGTCCGCTCGCTGACTAGTCCATCGAGCTGCCAGGATTTTGTACCGGTATCTATGCGTAAGCAAGCCGGGGTACTGCGTTTCTTTGCGCCAAGAAAAAGCGCACCATCTGCGCTGATGCATCGGGCCCGGTCGCATCCGTAAAGGAGCCGAGGGGAGATCCTCCGGACCAGGCATGTCCGGCGCCATGCACCACCCAATATTCCACGAGCGAGGGCGTGTCGGGGCGGTGGTAGACGGTGGTGGTATAGACGCGCCCACCAGGCGACATTCGTTCGCGGCTGGTTTTTTGCATCGGCCCGACTGCGCGCTCCGCACGCGATACCGCCTGGTCGACAATGGCAATTCCATTGCTGACGTCGACCGTCGTATCGTAGTCACCGTGAAAAACGATGGTGGGGGTCACGCTCGGCGGGGAGCTGGCGCCTGATTGGGGGCCGCCGTTGCCGCGCATGGCCGCAACTGCCGAGGCCGAATCATGGGCGGCACCGTAAGGTAAGCCCGAATGCACGCCGACCGCGGCGAACAATTCCGGATGGGTGACGGCGAGAATCACCGCCATGGCGCCGCCCGCCGACAGGCCTGCGACGAAGATGCGCCGAGCATCGATGCGGTGATCCAAGGCGACCTGGCGCGTGATGCCGGCAATCAGGGAAGGCTCACCGCCGTCTCGAGCCTGATCCTTCTCAGCAAACCAGTTCCAACAATTCATGGGATTCGCCGCTGACGACTGAGCCGGATAGACGACTAAAAACCCGTGCTCGTCTGCCAGCTGGTTCATGCGGGTGCCGACCGCAAAGTCTTCCGGCGTCTGTCGGCAACCGTGCAGCATGACCAACAGCGCCGTGTGCTTGCCGCCGACGCCTTTGGGCGTATAAATCTTATATGACATATTTCCGACCGTATTCGAATAGGACCGATCGACGAATCGACCCGCCGGTGCGAATGCGCGCCTGATCCGATCAAAGTACATGGACAACCTCAAGCGAAAGCTCGAACCGACCGGTATCGGTCGGCGCGCCGACTATAACGTTCCGGCGTGCGTAGCGCCGCGACTTCTGGCATCTTGTACCAATGCCACACACGCACTCCACGGCGGCTTGGCGCGGGCAACCGCTCAGCGGCCTCCTGTTCGACCTCGACGGGACCCTGTTGAACACCGCCTCGGATATTGCGCGTGCGCTCAATCGAACGCTAGGCGAATACGGCATGGCAGCGCTGCCGGTAAGCGACGTGTCTCGCATGATCGGCCGTGGGTCGCCTATACTGATCGAGCGTGCCGCCGCTGCCCGGGGACAGGTGTTGAACGACGCCGATAGAGCCGCAATGCTCGATCGGTTCTTCCACCACTACGGCGCGCTGGAAGAATCCGACGAGTCCGACGCGCAGCCCTATCCCGACGTGGGCGAAACGCTGCGGACGATGCACGATGCCAGGATGCCGATCGCCGTGGTTACCAACAAACACCGGCGATTCGCGAACGGACTGCTGCATCGATTGGGTCTCATGCGATACGTCAACGTCGTCGTTGGCGGCGACACGTGCGAGCGCCGGAAACCCGACCCGCAACCGCTGCTGTTCGCGTGCGAATCGTTGGGCGTAGCGCCGGCGCAGGCGCTGATGGTGGGCGACTCGATCAACGATGTGAAGGCCGCGCGTGCGGCGCAAATTCCGATCGTCTGCGTGCCGTACGGCTACAACGAGGGCGAGGATCCTCGCGCTCTGGCGTGCGATGCGATGATAGAGACCCTGGCTGATCTGCCCCGGCTTCTCTGGCCGCACGCGTAAGGCGCAGGGAATCGAACTACAGCGGTTCGGCCGGCTCGTCGCGTACGTCGAATACCCGGAAGCCGGCCCGCTCGTAGACCCGCTGGGCCGCCGGGTGATCCCCGGTATCCGTGTGCAGCCAAATTCGATCAGGGTTGGATCGCCATTCGCCTTGCAGCGCCGTGGCGAGCAGCCATGGCCCAAGGCCGCGCCCCTGAGCATCCGGCACCAGTCCGAAGTTCTTGAGTTCGATCTGAGGAAAGCCGCTGCGGTCGAATTCGCAGAATCCAAGCGCATCCCCGCTGACGTCGCGCAGCACGTAGATGTGCAACGAGTCGCCGCCGAGCAGCGCTTCGAGTTCCGCCTCGGACATCGAGAACCGCTGGTTCCAGCCCAGCGGCTCGCCGACCCGGCGATAAAGCGCGAGGTAGGGTTCTCGGGCCATGCGCTCGCGGGCCACGCGCTCGCTGCCCCAATAAAGAGCAGGCGGCAGTGCCGGTTCACACTGCTCAAGGTAGGTGACGCGCAAGACAATCTATGTGGAGCGAGGTATGCATGCTCTTCTGAAGACCGCGGAACTGTCGCATCGTTCCAGTTTAGACGGGCTGAGCGACAATACTCACCGGCCCGGTAGCGGCTCAGTGCGCCGGGGGTCGGCGACGCATGAAGGTGAGCGCGAGAATCGCCGATGCGGCCATCAGGAATAGGCTGACCGCGTTCAATACGGGACTCGCACCTTCGCGCATCCGCCCGTACATCATCACGGTCAGGGGCGAATCTGCGCCGACCAGCATCAATGTCGTATTGAAATCCTCGAAAGACATCAGAAACGAGATGGCCGCGGAACCCAACAATGCCGGACGCAAATACGGCAATACGATGGTACGGAAAACCGCCGCTTGGGACGCACCGAGATTGAACGCAGCTTCCTCGAGAGTGCGGTCGAAGCGGCGCAGGCGAGCGCTGATCGTGAGTGTGGCAATGGTGGCGATGAAGGAAAATTGCCCCAGCACCACCAGCGGCAGCCCGGGGCGCAAAAAGTCCAGTTCCCAGCCAAGCGTGTCCTCTGCGAATTCTGCGACGCGGCTGGCGAACGCGAGGATGGAAATTCCCAGGATCACGCCGGGGATGACCAGCGGGGCCAGCATCAAGACCGACAATGCCTGCTTGCCGGGAAAGCGCCCGCGCTCGAGAAGAAATGCATTCGCCGTGCCCAGCGACACCGATAGGAGCGTGACCCAGAGAGCGACGATGCAGCTGGTCAAGATACTGCCCATGAGCTCGGAATCGGCGATGAGCCCGGTGCGACCCTTCGAGGAGTTTCCCAAAAACCAGTCCAGCGTAAAACCGCGCCAAGGAGGCGCGGGGTAGGGCGCATCGTTGAACGCGAAAACAGCGACGACGACCAGCGGCAGGAACAGGAACGCCAGGAACGCAACCACGTACGCCGCCGTGGCGGCGCGCAGCCATGCCGGACGCGGCAGCGACGGAATCACGTGCGGCGCATCACGTCACCGAATCGTTGACCGGTGATTTTCAATCCGATCACCACCATGGCGGTGGACAAGCCCAGCAGCAGGAAGCCGAACGCCGCGCCCTGTTCCCAATTGAAGCGGGTGATGAACTGCGTATAGATTTGTTCAGTGAACCATTGCGAGTTCTTGCCGCCGAGGAGCGTAGGCGTCAGGTAGTTCCCCAGCGTGAGCATGAAGACGACGATGCATCCCGCCGTAATGCCCGGCGCCGCGTGCGGGATGACAATGGTGCGCAAAATGGCGAATCCGCCGGCGCCGAGATCATAGGCTGCCTCGATCAGGGCATTGTCCAGGCTCTCCAGGCTGGAAATCAGCGGTATCACCATGAACAGCAGCGATGTGTAGATCAAGCCGACCAAGACGGTCGCGTCGTGATAGAGCAATTCGACGGGCACCGTGGTGATTCCAAGCTTCACGAGCAGCGCGGGCAGCACCCCGGACTCGCGCAGCAAAATCATCCACCCCAGAGTGCGCACCGTCTCGCTCACCCAGAATGGGATCAAGCAGAGGATGAACAGCAACGAGCTTGCGCGGCCCGAGCTCAGTTTGGCGATGCTCCATGCGATTGGAAACGCCAGCAGCAACGTCAGCAAGGTGGCGGCGACGGACATCAACGCCGTGCGCACGAAGACATTCCAGTACAGGGGGTCCGTAAAGAAGGTTTTGTATTGGGCAAGACTCGCCGCATAGTCGTGCGGCCCCACCCGCTCTCGAAACGAAAGCACGGCGAGCTCGACGTGCGGCAAGATGACCAATGCGCCGAGCCAGAGGATGGCCGGAGCCAGCAATAGTCCCAGGCTCAACCGTCCGTGCCAGCGGGCCCCGACGGCGCTATCCATTCTGGCCCCGAGCCGGAAAGCATACGGCGCGTTCGGGATCGAAACTGAAAAGCACTGGCTCTTGCGGTTTCAAGTCCGAGAATTGCCCGGTCTGCGGGAGCGCGATGCGGAATTCGCGACGAGTGCGGCTCTCCTGCAACAGCACCGCCGAATTCGCTCCGTCGAACAACAGGCTCTGAACCTGGCCCGCGTGCTGAGGTTGCCCGCCGGGCAGTTCGGCGGCGAGCCTGCCGAGACTGGCCGCTTCCGGGCGCACGAAACCCTCGACGGCATCACCGACCGCGATCGCGCCATGGCTGCGCGCGCGGATCATCCAACCGTCGGCGGTGGTGACCTCCACCACCGCCCCATCCTTGTTGGTGGCGCGGCCGACGATGCAATTGTTGGCGCCGACGAATCCCGCCACGAAAGGCGTCTGCGGCCGGTAATACAAGTCCTGCGGCGTGCCCAGCTGCTCGAAGCGGCCATGGCTCATCACGCCGACGTGATCCGACAGCACCAGGGCTTCCGATTGATCATGAGTGATGTAAACGAACGTGGTGCCGAATGCCGCCTGTAATTGTTTGAGTTCGATTTTCATGTGATCGCGCAGCTTGAGGTCGAGGGCGCCGAGCGGTTCATCGAGCAGCAGCAGCGTCGGCTCGAGCACCAGGCTGCGCGCGATTGCGACCCGTTGGCGTTGCCCTCCGGACAACTCGTCGACACGCTTGTTCGCTGCGCCGCGAAGACCCACGCGCTCCAGCATGGCATGGCTTCGCCGTATCCGTTCCGCACGCGCCACGCCCCTCTGACTCAAGCCGAATGCGACGTTTTCGCCCACCGACATCATTGGAAACAGTGCCAGTTGCTGAAACACCATGTTGACCGGGCGTCGATTCGGCGCGACGTCGCGCATGCTTTTGCCGCCGATGGCGATCTCGCCGCTGTCGGGCGCGGTGAACCCCGCAATCATTCGCAGCAACGTGGTCTTGCCGCACCCTGAAGGCCCCAGGATCGAAAAGAAGCTGCCGCGATCGACCGAGAATGACAGCGCATCGACGGCGAGGTGATCGGCGAAGCGCTTGGAGACGGCCTCCAAGACGAGATCTGCCGCGCTCAATTGGCGGCCTTTATGCGATCCAGAACCTTGCCTTCGATTTCCTCGAGGCCGGCGGGGATCGCCGGATACCAATGAATGTTCTTCAATTCGCTCTCGGGAAAAGCCGCGGCGAATTGCGCTTTGAGGCGAGGATCCACCAGCGGCGCAGTGTCCTTGGCGGCCGAGAAGTTTCCCACCGACTTGATGATTTTCGCGGCGTTCTCCGGCCGCATGGTGAAGTTGATCCACGCGTAGGCCGCGGCATCGTTGCGGCCGCGCGCCGGCAAGGCGAAGGTGTCGAGCCAGCCGAGCGCACCGGAGCGTGGCACGACGTACTGAATGTCCGGGTTGTCGCGATTGAGCGTCCACCCCCCCGTATCCCACATCATCGCCGCGGTGACTTCGCCGGATCGAAAGCCGTTCAGCAGCTGATCCTTGTTGTCGTAGAAGAATTTAAAATTCGGCTTGCATGCGATGAGCGTGGCGCCCACCTGGTCCATGAGCGCGCCATACGCCTTCGGATCTCCATACAGGGCAAACGGATCCTTGCCTGAAGCGAAGGCAAATGCCATCAGCGTGGGCCGCCGTAGGCGTATGGCCGTCTTGCCCTTGAGTTCGGGATTGCACAGATCGCGGTAGTCCGCGGCTTTGGCGCGCTTGGTATTGACGACCAAGCCGTCCGTTCCCCACAGATAAGGAAGTCCATACAGCTTCCCGTCGACGGTCGCGTTGCGTTTTACGATCTCGAGCAGCGCAGGCTGGAATTCTTCGGTCTTGACCTTGGACAGGTCGATGGGCTTGTAGATTCCGAAGTCGCGTGTCACCGAAGCTATCCGATCCTGGGACGGCTGCGCGAGATCGTACCCGGCGCCGCCCGTGGCACGCAGCTTCGATATCATCTCCTCGTTGTTCGAGAGGGTAACTTCGACGTCGATGCCGGTTTCCTTCTTGAAGGCAGCAATGAGGTCGGCGGGAACATAGTCTGCCCAGCTGAGGATGCGCAGCTTTTGATTGTCTGCGTGCGCCTCGCTGAATCCTAAACTGAGCGCCAGCGCCAGCATGACGACGGAAACGTGGAAGTCCTTCATTCAATCTCCCGTTACTTCAGGGCATCGTGGACCAAGGCGATTCTGCGTTCCGCTCGTATCAAGGTAGCCTGGCAGTCCGTCGCATTCAAGCCGATGCTGGCGAATGCGCTGATGCCATCCATCGCAATTTCCCGGGGCTCCGGCATTCCCAGTGAATCGGCAAGCAACAGGCTCACGATGAGCACGTCGGTCAGTCCCGCCTCGTGTTGCCACTTGCGCGCATAGTCTCGTTGATCGGCCACGGCCTCGCACAGGTCTTCGGTGAAGCCCCAACTCTCCAATACCGCCTTGCCGATAGGTGCCTCCCAGCCGTCCAACATTTCCATCCTCGACCGTTGCGTAGCAATGTCCATGGATCGGGTAGCGACGTGCGCCATGATGTACAGCGTGCCGATGCCGTGCAGCAGTCCGGCGAGGAAGGCCACGTCGGTACGCACCTTGGTCCGTTCCGCGACGAGCTGACAGATGCAGGCCGCCGCAATGCTCTTCACCCACAAGTCGTCCAACGGCTGCGCAATCGAACGCAGCGCATCTTCGTATTGCATCTGTTTGATCGCGTACGATATCGCGATGCTTTGCACCGTCTGCTGGCCTATGCGAGTGACGGCTGAGCGTAGATCGGTCACCGGCTTGCCGGTGGCATTGAACGCCGCCGAATTGGCCGTCTGCAGCAGCCGCGCAGCCAAGCGTGGTTCGGCGCCGACGATGGTGACGACCTGCTCCGAGGTGGTATTCGGATCCACGAGTGCCTCGCTGATGCGCACCACCACATTGGAGAAGCAGGGGAGGTCGACGGTGCCTTGAGAGACTTCAGCAGCCAGTTCTTGCAGGAATGCGAGAGCGGCACCGCGCTGTTCGGGCGTCGATGAACTGCCGTCCGCCGGGATGGACGTCGCGCCGGACCGATACGTGGGAGTCGATTCGGTATTAGACATAAGGCATGCTCACCGCGCGGACCTCGACCAAACTACGCATGTGGATGCGATTTAGCCGATTATCCACCAATCAGCAAGGCGCCGCGCGGCCGCGGCGCACGGCCGCGGGCGGTGTCAATGCCCCGCGAGCCAGGCGTGAATTTGGCAGACGATGGACAGCGCTATTCCCTCCGGCGTGACGGCCCCAATCTCGATGCCGACCGGACCGCGGATGCGCGTCCGCAGTTGGCCCATCGTTTCGCCCAGCTCTTGGGCGATGCGCTGGCGGCGCGCGGCGGGTCCCAGTAGTCCAACATAATCCGGTGCTCCGGCATCGGCCAGCTCGCGCAGGTACGCGACATCGGACGGCAGGTGATGGCTCATGACGACCGCGGCGTGGCACGCATCGACCGCTAGGGTAGCGCGCAAGTCGCGCGCATCGGCGCGGTACACGTCCGCTCCGGGGAAACGCCGTGCGATGGCGTAAGCGGGGCGATGATCCACCACGGATACGCGCCAACCCAGGCCGAGCGCGGCACTCACCACGGGTTGCGCATCGGGGCCGGCGCCGCAAATCAACACATGCGGCGGCGGAGCGAGAAACTGCACGAAGGCGCGCCCCCGGCGACCGCCCGCCTCGAACTCGATTTGGCGCGACTCGGTCTCGGCCACCGCGAGCTGCGCAGCGTTCAACAGCGCGGGTGATGCGCCCAACAGCCCCGGCGACGCAAGCGCGGCCGCATCGTACGTGCCCAGCGCAAGCGCCGCCGAGTCGTGTACAACTACCAAGGACGTCGCTCTACCCGAGCGTGTCGTCCGCCCGGCGTTGGCCATTGCCGATGCGGCGAGAGTGCCCGGGCCCGCAGGTTCCAGCAGAATCCGCATGGCGCCTTCGCAACCCGCGCCGATCCCGAACAGGATGTCGTCCGGGCCGCGCATGTCATACTCGACCGCCCGGGGTTTGCCGCTGCCCTGAACCTCCCTGGCGTGAATGTTGAGGTCCGCCTCGAGACAACCGCCGCTCAGCAATCCGAAGAAGCTGCCGTCCGCCATGATGAGCATGCGGGCACCCGGCTTGCGGTAGGTGGAGCCGGCCGTCGCCACCACGGTCGCCAATACGGCGCCGCCGTCGCGCGGCGCGCGCTCCAGCAAGGATTCCAAACTTGTATCGAGCCGTGCCTCGAGCCTGGCGCTATGCATGACGCAATTCTCGCAAAGTATGGAAGGGAACGCGAAGCCAAGCGCTCGTTGCCATCGGAAGGGGAAGCGCTCAAGATTCGCCCCTATGGCACTCACGCCCGACACACGCAAGCTCTACCAGCAGGTTGCGAGTACGATTATGGCATCCATCACGTCCGGCCAATACAAGCCGGGCGAGCGCCTGCCTTCGGAGCGTGACCTGGCCACCGCGTTCAAGGTTAGCCGGCCCACGATACGCGAAGCGATGATCGCCCTCGAAATTCGCGGGTTGGCCGAAACTCGTCATGGTTCCGGAATCTATGTGACCGATCAGCTGCCGGCCCTTGAGGGCGCGGGAGACTTGGATATCGGCGCATTCGAGCTGACGGAGGCACGCCGTTTGTTCGAAGGCGAAGCGGCGGCCTTGGCGGCGACTACCATCACCGAGGAGTGTTTGGAAGAATTGCAGCTCATCGTCGGCGAGATGGCCGATGAGAACGCACGCAACGAGCAAGGCTGGACAGCGGATCGAAGGTTTCACATCGCTATCGCGCGCGCCACCCGCAACACCGCGATCGCTCAGGTCATCGAAACCCTGCTCGACATGCGGCACAAATCGCCGCTCTGCGTGTACATGCTGGAGCGCGCTCGCCGCGTCGGCGTGCAACCGCGCGTGAGCGAGCATCGGCGCATTCTCGTCGCCTTGCGCAAGCACGACCCGAAGGCCGCCCGCAATGCCATGCGTGATCACTTGGCGCGGGTCATCGAGGATTTATTGGCGGCGACCGAGCCCGATGCGCTCAATGGGACGTCGCCAAGATCGGTCAAGAAGCGCAACGACTATATCCGCCGGCTGGCGATCTGAATGGCCCAGCCGGCGGTGCCGCAGGCGCGCAGCGCCGGAGAGCTGCTCGAGGTCAACCGCCGATACTACGACTCGCTGTGGGCGGGTGCGCGCTTGGTCGAACCGCAGCGGTTCAACACTTGGCCGCTGGTGCAATCGCTGCTGCCGCAAGGCGCAGAGCGGCTCGAGGTGGCGCCGGGCCTGCGGCCGCGACTGCCGCTCGAGAACACTCAATTCGCCGACGTCAGCGGGCCGGCGCTTGCCAAGCTTCACCAACGCGGCGCATCGGTGACTTTGAGTCTTGTTACGGCGCTGCCGTTCGCGAACGATAGCTTCGATCTGGTGTGCGCACTGGACATCGTCGAACACGTCGATGATGACGATGCGGCGCTGTCTGAAATATCGCGAGTGGCCAAAGCGGGGGCGGTTCTGCTGTTGTCCGTGCCCCTGCATCCGACGCGATGGACCGCGTTCGATGACTTCGTGGGCCATCGGCGCCGCTACGAACCTGAACGGTTGTGGAGGAAATTGGCGGAGCATCGCCTCACGGTGGAGCGCAGCGCGGTGTTCGGCATGCAACCGAAATCATCGCGGCTGACCGACCTCGGTATGTGGTGGTTGACGCATCGACGCGAACGGGCCTTGAGGTGGTACAACCGCGTCTTCATGCCGCTGGGGCTGTGGTTTCAAAAGAAATTGGATATTCATACGGGCATCATCGCAACCGACCTGGTCGAAGAGATCCTCATGATATGCCGCAAGCAGTGAAGCTTCGTTCGCAGCGGCGTCTGTCGCGCCGTGAGGCATTGGCCGGCGGCTGCTGCGTCCTCTGTTCGACGCTGCTCGCAACTCCCGGCCGCCCGTCGCAAAGCACGCTCACCCATATTTTCGGTGAGGGCGCACCTGGCGCTTTCCTTTTTCAGCCGCGCGTCGTGCTCCGCCACTAATGCCGGGGGATGTACGGGATTATGGATAGCGGCCCCGCCCAAGCCACCATAGATCGGCTAAGATTGCGGCAAGCCTATTTGCACGATTGCAATGGTTGCGACCTTGAGGTCGCCCGGGAGTTGCACGCAGATCTGGTTTTTCGTTTCGTGGGTGGATCGCGTGAGCGGCCTGATCTTGTCGTTGACCTCACGACATGAGGACCAGTCGGATCACGGCCGGGAAGTCGTTCGACTTGCGGGGCGACATCGACAGCGCGTGAAATCACGCCGTCGACTATAGGGTGAAAGATTTGAAGGCGACGTCGGGAGTCATCGCGGCGCCGTAGCTTGCAACAGACGTAGATCTGAACAGGGGAGATTATGTTTCACCAATTGCTGACTCCGGTGGGCGACAGCTTGGCGCTCTCGTTCCTAGTGGCGCTGCTGCCCATTTTGACCCTATTGGTACTGCTTGGAATTTTCAAGCGGCCGGCGTGGCAGGCCGCTCTGTCCGGCCTCGTGGTTGCGTTCGTGATCGCCGTCGCTTTGTGGGGCATGCCGGTGCGGTTGGCATTCGCATCGGCCCTCAACGGCGCCGTGTTCGCGCTCTGGCCCGTGATGTGGATCGTCATCAATGCCTTATTCCTCTACAACATCGCGGTGGCATCGGGCCGGTTCGACGCATTTCGCGACTGGGTGATCACTCACCTGCCGAATGACCGGCGAGTGATACTCATCGTCATCGGCTTTTGTTTCGGGGCATTGCTCGAGGGAATCGCCGGATTCGGCGCACCGGTGGCCATCACCGCCTCGCTCCTGATCGTGGTGGGATTTTCCGCGCTCGATGCATTGGTGTTCGTACTGATTTTCAATACCACTCCCGTGGCATTCGGCGCGCTGGGCGCCCCGGTCACGGTCCTGGGTGCGGTGACGGGGCTGCCCGTGGCCGCGTTGGGTGCAATGATCGGCCGTCAACTACCGGTTATGGCCATGATCCTGCCGTTCTACGTGATGGCGTTGTACGGCGGTTGGCGTTCGGTTCGCGCATTGTGGCCGGTATTGGCAATCGCCGGCATCAGCTTCGGCGTAGCTCAGTTCCTGACCTCCAACTACATCGATTACACGCTGACCGACGTGCTGGCGGCTCTCGGCTCCTTGATCGTCACGGTGCTCTTCCTGCAAGCATGGCGACCGGCGGAAGCGGCCGAATTCAAGATCGCGCGGCTGCCGCTCGACGCGGCGAATTCAGCCGCGAGCCGGGTGGGAGCGTGGCAAGGATGGTTGCCGTGGTTGATCGTGTCGGCCACGGTGATTCTGTGGACGTCTTTCAAGGTGGCTGCGAAGGGACAACTCAACGTTCCGTGGCCCGGTCTAGACAAGGCCGTGGCCATCACGCTGTACCATGACAAGCCGTACGCCGCGGTCTGGGCGTTCCAGCCGCTCGGCACGGGAACGGCGATTTTGGTCGCTGCGCTCATCACTGCTTTACTGGTTCGCTTGCCGGTGAGCGAACTGGCCCGTTGCATGGTTCGCACCATTGCTCAGATCTGGCTGGCCGTCGTCACCGTCATGCTCGTCGTCGCGCTCGCCTACGTCATGAATTATTCCGGCCTGGCCTATACGCTGGGGCTCGCCGTCGCTTCGAGCGGCTACGCCTTCATCCTGTTGTCGCCTTTCCTCGGTTGGATTGCCGTGTTCCTGTCCGGCAGCGATACGTCGGGCAATGCGCTGTTCGGCAATTTGCAAGTGGTCGCGGCGCGACAGCTGCACCTCAATCCGCTGTTGTTCGCGGCCACCAACTCGTCCGGCGGGGTTCTCGGCAAGATGATCTCGCCGCAGAACATCGCCACGGGCGTGTCGGTCACCCACCTCAAGGGTCAAGAAGGCACAATTCTGGCACGCACGTTCGTGCACAGCGTCGTCTTGACATTGATATTGGTCGTGATCGTGATCATCCAGCAATTCGTCGTGCCCGGCATCATTCCGAGCATCCCCGGCAATCCGTAACGCAGCGAGGCCGCCGGGCGCGCGGATAAGGGCCTACTGCGGCGGCCGGGTCACGGTCAGCTCGTTTTCCCACTTCGCCACCAAGGTGGACGCCACGGCGTTACCGACGACGTTGGTGGCGCTTCTGCCCATATCGAGCAGATGATCGACCGCTACGATCAGCACCAGCCCTTGTTCCGGTAATCCGAAGTAGGTCAGCGTGGAGGCGATCACCATGAGGGAGGCGCGCGGCACGCCGGCGATCCCTTTGCTGAGCACCATCAAGATGAGCAGCATCGCGATCTGTTGATGCAGCGACATGTCGATGTGAAAAATCTGCGCAATGAACAGCACCGCGAACGCGCAGTACATGGTCGAACCGTCTAGATTGAACGAATAGCCCAATGGCAAAACGAACGCCGCGATGCGCGGGCTGACGCCGAACTGTTCCAACCGCTCCAACGTGCGGGGATACGCCGCTTCGGAGCTGGCCGTTGAGAAGGCGATGAGCACCGGTGACCGAATGGCGCGCAGCAGCAGCCACACGCGCTTGCCCAGACTCGCAAAGACCGCAAACGCCAGGAAGGCCCACAGCGCCAGCAGCGCGAGGTAAAAGCTGCCGATGAACTTGGCGTACACCAAGAGCACCCCGATGCCTTGGGTGAGAACGGTGGCCGCGAGGGCGGCGAACACCGCGATCGGGGCCAGAGTCATGATATAGCCGGTGAGCTTCAAGATCACGAGGGAGATCTGTTCGATGGCGTCGATCAAGCCGTCGACGCGGCGGCCCAGGCTGGACGCCGCCAGTCCGAACAAGATGGAGAACACCACGATCTGCAGAATTTCGTTGGCCGCCATCGCTTGAACGATGGAACTCGGGATGATGTGATCGAGCATGTCCTTGAGGGTCGGCGGCGCCGATGCCGGGATGGCGGCGGCGACCGAGTGCGGCACAGGCAAACCCACGCCCGGCTTGAATAGCTGCACCACGAAAATACCGATGGTCATGGAAATCAGCGACGCAAAGACGAACCAGACCAGGGTCTTCGCGCCCACCCGTGCGATCGACGCGCTGCCCTCCATGCGTGCCACGCCGACGGTGAGCGTGGAGAATACCAGCGGCGCGATGATCATTTTGATGAGATGCAAAAAGCTGGTGGTGACCAACGAGAGATCGGCAGCGGCAGAGTCCGCCGCGGCGCCCGGACCCAACCACGCATGCAGCAACAACCCGAACAGCGGGCCGGCGATCATGGCGGCGACGACGAACCAGGTAAGCCGGGATTTCATTGGTTTCCTTTCATGCGCTCTTGTGCGGATGCTGACATAGACTGACGGCTTAATCCCGCCTGTCGACGATCGGCAGGCTCGATCGCTGGTAACATGGGAACATGTTGTTTGCCGACACCTACGCACGCCTGCCGCCGCATTTCTACACCCGCATCGAACCGACGAGGGTTGCGGCCCCACGGCTGATTAAATTCAATGCCGCGCTGGCCGCGGAACTCGGGCTCGGCGTCGATGGCCTGGCCCCGGATACCCTGGCCGAGATATTTTCGGGAAACAAAGTGCTTCCCGAATCGCACCCCATCGCCATGGTGTATGCCGGTCATCAATTCGGGCAATTCGTGCCGCAGCTCGGCGACGGGCGCGCCATCCTGTTGGGGGACGTGCGTGACCGCTCGGGAAAGCGCCGCGATATCCAATTGAAGGGTTCGGGCCGCACGCCGTATTCGCGCAGCGGCGACGGGCGGGCCGCGGTGGGTCCGGTGCTGCGCGAGTATCTGGTCAGTGAGGCCATGCACGCACTGGGGCTGCCCTCGTCGCGTGCATTGGCGGCCGTCACCACCGGCGAGTCCGTTTTTCGCTCGCGCCCCGTGCCGGGGGCGATCTTGACGCGCGTCGCCGCCAGCCACGTGCGGGTGGGGACGTTTCAATACTTCGCGGCGCGTGGGGACACCGACTCGACCCGGCAATTGGCGGACTACGTGATCGAGCGGCATTACCCGGACGCCGCGTCGGCGGCCAATCCGTATCTCGAGTTGCTGCGTGCCGTCACGCGGCGCCAAGCGGGTTTGATCGCCGGCTGGATGAACGTGGGGTTCATTCATGGCGTGATGAATACGGACAACATGGCAATCTCGGGCGAGACCATCGACTTCGGTCCTTGCGCTTTCATGGATGCCTACGATCCGGCGGCGGTCTTCAGCTCCATCGACCACATGGGCCGCTATGCCTACGCAAATCAGCCGGCGGCAGCACAATGGAACTTGGCGCGGTTCGCCGAGACTATGCTGCGGCTCATCGATGACGACAGCGATCGAGCGGTCGAGCTTGCCACCGGCGTGATCGCGGAATTCTCCAAGGAATTCGACGAACAATGGCTGGCGGGTATGCGACGGAAACTGGGCCTATTCACGGAAGAAGACGGCGATCTCGAATTGATTCGCGGACTGCTCGATGTCATGCACCGATCACATGCCGACTTTACGCTGACATTCCGCCGGCTGTGCGCGGCGGCGGAGAGCGAGGCGGGAGATGCAGCGCTCGAGGGGCTGTTTCCCGAACCGGCGGCTCTTCGGGAATGGGCGCAGGCTTGGCGCTCGCGGTCGGCGCGCGAACCGCAGCCGGGAAGCGAGCACGCCGCGTTCATGCGCTTGGTCAATCCTTGCATCATACCGCGCAATCATCGCATCGAAGCGGTGATCGCTGCCGCGGTAGAGCGCGGCGACTTCGCGCCGTTCGAGGAGCTGTCGCAGGTTCTGGCGCGGCCTTACGAGGAACGAACCGAGTTTGCTGCGTATGCCACCCCGCCGCTGCCCGAGGAACGAGTCATACAAACGTTTTGCGGAACTTGACCCTATTTGCGGTATTCGAATCATGAACGAAGAAGCGCTGGAGCAGATTCAAACCAAGATTGCATTCCTCGAGCAGGCCAACGCGACCTTGAGCGATGTCGTATTTCGCCAGCAGCAGGAAATCAGAGCGCTGGGCGCGCGCATCAGGGAATTATCGGAACGATTCGAGTCCGCGCAATCCGAAGAGCGCTCGCGGCCCGCGGAAGAGGAGCGGCCGCCTCATTACTGACATGCCGGTCTCGACGCAACCCTACTGGCAGGACACCGCCATAGCGACGGAGTTACCCCGACACGCGCTGCCCGCCCGCGTCGACGTGCTCATTGTCGGCGGAGGTTATACGGGATTGTCCGCGGCGCGCGAGACCGCGGCCGCCGGCGCCGCCACTTTGGTGCTGGAGGCCGGCGGCATCGGCGCGGGATGCTCCGGCCGCAATGGCGGCCAGGTGGCCTATAGCATCAAGCCGTCGTATACGGCGCTGAAGGCGCTGTACGGCGATGCCAGGGCGTACGCGATATGCCAGGAAGGCCGCGAGGCCGTGACGTATCTGCGGTGGCTGGCGACCGAGCAGGGCATCGATTGCGATTGGCGTGAACGCGGCTGTTTTTTCGGCGCGCATACGCCGCGGCACTTCGCAGCGATGGTGCGCGAGGCGCAGAATCAACCGAGCGGCCTCGAGCAACGCATCAGCGTCGTCTCCAAAGCCGACCAGAGGCGCGAAATCGACAGCGGTTTCTATCATGGCGGCTGCGTTTATCACGACGATGCATCGGTCGACCCCATGCGCTTGCTGCTGGCGCTCTTGCGGCGCGCACAGGAGAGCGGCGCCACCATGCTGGATCATTGCAAGGTCGACGCCATACAACGGAGCGGCGATGGATTCGAGATCCTGACCGCGCGCGGCAAGGTCCACGCGCGCAAGGTGTTGATTGCGACCAATGGCTATTCAGGACCCGTTTCATCCTGGCTTCGCAGGCGGGTGATCCCGATCGGCAGCTATCAAATCGCAACGGAGGCATTGGGTGCGGAGAGGATTCGTGCGCTCATCCCGCAAGGTCGCAACATCGTCGATTCGCGGCGTGTGGTGGTGTACTTCAGGCCGTCTCCCGATGGGGAGCGCCTCATTTTCGGCGGCCGTGCAGCATTGTCCGAAAAGGATCCGCTTGCCTGCGTGCCGCGGCTGCACGCCATGATGACGCGAATTTTCCCGCAGCTCAAGGGCGTGCGGACCGCTTACGCGTGGGTGGGGTGGGTGGCATATACATTCGATACCCTCCCGCACTTGGGGAGGCGCGAGGGGATCCATTATTGCATGGGCTATTGCGGCCAAGGCGTACCGCTTGCGCCTCATTTCGGGAGGCGGATCGGGCAGCAAATGGTCGGCATGCCGGAGGGACGCACCGCTCTTGACGATCTTGCGTTTCCGTCGCGCCCGTATTATTTCGGAGCGCCGTGGTTCCTGGCTCCGTCCGTGTTCGCGTTCCGCACGCTCGATGCGGTGGGCATCTAGGCTCCTAGCTTAAGGAGGGCGCGAATCGCAGCATATCGGCATGAGTAAGTACGCATCATTCGCGGAACTTGAGCGGCACGAAGCGCAGGACAGAGATTTCCGCGTCATCCAAATCGACCGCCCCGAGTCGCCGGTCGTCATCCTCGCCCCCCATGGCGGTGAGATCGAAGTGGGAACGTCCGAGATCGCGGAGCTGATTGCCGGCACCGAGCACAGTCTGTTCTGCTTCGAAGGCCTCAAATCCGATGGCCACAGCCGCGACCTGCACATCACCAGTCATCGCTTCGATCATCCGGATTGCATTGCTTTGGCGGCGCGTCGCGAGGTGATCATCAGCGTACACGGCTGCCGGGGGCGTGCGCAGATTTTCGTCGGCGGCCTCGACTTGATATTGGCCGAGCGCCTGTCGCACCGGCTGGCGCTCGCGGGCTTCGATGCAGTCTCCGACGGCCACAAGTATCCCGGCCGCCATCCTTCCAACATCTGCAATCGCGGTTTGCGGAACAAGGGCGCGCAGCTGGAAATCACCTACGATTTGCGCGGGCCCGACCATCGCGCAAGCATCAGCTGGGCGGTTCGAGCGGCCATCACGGATTTTACGGGGGAGTGATCGGGGGAGGAAGCCGGCACTTAGGATCGGCCGCCGTTGCGGCTAAAGAAGTCAGGCTTTCTGCCGATGTATTCGTACGCGTAGTCCTTAGCTCCGGATCCCCGCTGCCGCGAGGTGTCACGAATGATTGCAATAATGGTCTTGGCCGCGGGCCTGCTCGGCATCGGCGCCTGGCTGGTTCAGCGGCGCTCCCACGCGTCCGCGTTTGCGGCGACAGCGGCTGTGGCCGACACCCGGCCGGCCTGTCCGCCGGCCGCCGCATCAACACCGGCTGCGATGACCGTCGATGCTGCTCGACTCGAGACCGCCAAAGCCCAAGCCGCCGCGCGCCTGTGGAAGCTTGCCTTCGCCGCGCCGTCCCAGGCGCAGGCCACGCCGGACATCCACCGGCGCGTCCGGGACAACATCGTGGCCATACTGCAGGTCGATAGCCTGGATCCCCGCTACTTTCCGCGGCGGCCCGCATTGATGCCCCAGCTTCTCCACGCGGTGAACGACCCACTTGCGGCGTCGGAGAAGATTTCTCGCATCATTGCCCATGACCCGGTACTCACCGCCGACGTACTGCGACTGGCGAACTCCAGTATGAATCGAACCTCTCCGGCGCCGATCGAGACCATTCAACGGGCGATCGTGGTGTGCGGGGTGGATGCACTTCGAGGCATGTTGGCGGCAGCCATGTTGCGGCCGGTTTTTCGTGCAACCCGCAGGAATTTTCCGCGGTTGCCGCGCATGCTGTGGGAACGAACCGAGCGCGCGGCACGTGCCGCCGAACTGTATGCCATGGAGACGAATCCGCGGGATCGCTTCGAAGCGCAGCTGGTGGCGCTGCTCAGCGCGCTGGGGCCGTTGGTGGTCTATAGCGCGGCGCTCGATGTGTATGCGCGCAATCCGCATTTCTCGCCGAGCGCGGGGTTGTGCGTGGAACTGATCGGCGCGTATGCGCCGGAAATGTCGCAGCGTGTGGCGCGGGATTGGCAGACGTCCTCTCGACTGCTTGCCGCGCTCGAAGGGTCGGCCGAGGAGCCTCTGACCGCGGCGCTTCACGTCGGCGAATTCTTCGGTACGCTCGCGTTCCTTGAATCGCAGACCGTCATCTCGCGCGACGCAAGGCTTGATCTGATCGCCGACGCCGGAATGGCCGGCGAGGCTGTGAACCGGATCTGGGCCGGCCTGACGGGGATCGCTTAGCGCACTTTCGCCTCCTCCTTATGGCATCATTCGCGTTGGGGCCGGCACGGCTAAGCGGCGCTTCGTGACTGGGGCACCGGGTGCATGGGAGTCAAGATATGGTCTACGAGCTCCATTATTGGCCGTCGGTTCAAGGACGCGGTGAGTTCGTGCGGCTGCTCCTGGAGGAGGCCGGTGCGCGCTATGTAGACGTGGCGCGCGGCCCGGGCACAGGCGCCGGATTGGGGCCGATGATGCGGCTCTTGGAAGGCCGCGGCATTCAGCGGCCACCCTTCGCGCCACCGTTTCTGAAGGCGGGGCGGCTGCTCATCGGGCAGACGGCCAACATTCTGCAGTTCCTGGGTCCTCGGCACGGTCTCGTGCCTCAGGACCAAGCCGGGCAACTGTGGACAAACGAACTGCAGCTCACGATAGCCGATTTCGTGGCCGAGATACATGAGACGCATCATCCGGTGGCCGCCAGCCTCTATTACGAAGATCAGAAGAAGGAGGCGCGCCGCCGGGCAGCTGATTTTCTAAAGAACCGGGCGCCCAAATTCCTCGGCTATTTCGAGCGCGTGCTGTCGCGCAATGCGCGGGGCGACCGCTACCTGGTAGGCGCGAAGTTAAGTTATGCGGATCTTTCGATGTTTCAAATCATGGCAGGCTTGAGCTACGCATTCCCCCGCGCCATGGCTCGGAGTGCTCGGCAATATCGGCGCCTGTTCGCGTTGCACGGACGGGTTGAGGAACGCCCGCGGATCGCCGCCTATCTCGCGTCTCCGCGGCGCATCCCATTCAACAATGAAGGCATCTTTCGGCACTACCCTGAGCTGGACGTCGCCGAACCGCAGTCGTCATAGCCACGTGCCGCCGCGTCCGCTCAAATTGCTCTCCTCGATGGCCACGCGTGAAGTGCTGGCGGAGATCGCTGCTCGCTACCGGCACGACACGGCTCGGTCGGTGATCACGGAGGCGGCCGGCGGCGTCGACGTCGCCAAACGGGTCCAGGCGGGCGAGGCGGTGGATGCCGTCGTTCTCGCGAGCAATGCGATCGACAAACTGATCGCCGACAACAAGCTGTTACCCGGCAGCCGTGTGGATCTCGTGAAATCGGGCATAGCCATCGCAGTCCGAGCGGGCAAACCGAAGCCGGATATCGGCTCCGAAGATGCGGTAAAAAAAGCTGTCGCTGCTGCACGGACCGTGTGCTATTCGACGGGTCCGAGCGGCGTGTACCTGGAAAAAATGTTCGAACGCTGGGGTATTCTCGCGAATATCCGCAGCCGCATCGTGGTGCCGCCTCCCGGCGTGCCGGTGGGCTCGTTGGTGGCTACCGGAGCGGCCGAGATCGGATTCCAACAATTGAGCGAACTATTGAACGTTGCGGATATCGAAGTCATCGGACCGTTGCCGCCTGCCATCCAGAGCATCACGGTCTTTTCCGGCGGCATCTCCGCGGATTGCGGCGATCCCGAAGCGGCTCGGGCGCTGCTGCGTTTCATGGCATCGCCCAAGGTCTCGGACATCAAGACACGGCACGGCATGGAAGCGGCCTAGGCTCCTGGGCTCCTGAGGACACGGCATGCGTTATCCACTAGGCCTCATGCTGATGTGTTCGGCCTTGTCGGCGGCGCCGGCATCAGCCCAGCAGGACGGCGTGAAGCTGGTCGGCCGCTGGTTGCCTCCCGACAGTGCGCCGACGGCGACCTATGCCGGCTCGACGGTCGTGCTCGGATTCAAACATTCCTCGCGCGTGTCGGCCGATTTCAAGGTGTCGAATTCCAAGGGCAGCCAGGATTTGTTCATTGCGGTAAGCGTCGACGGCGGTAAACCGGTGCGGATGGGTCTGTCGCGAGGCGAGCACCCGGGCGTCCTACTGGCATCGGGGCTGTCCGACGGGCCGCACGTCGTCGCCGTGCGGAAGGAGGGTGAGCCGAAATTCGGTGCGTTGCAGTTCTCCAAACCCACGCTCGATGTGGCGGGAAAATGGCAGCCCGTAACCGGCGACCGGCCCATCATCGAGGTCATCGGGGACAGCGACGCGACGGGAATCTGTGCACTGGGTCCCGACAGTCCCGAAGACCCGGTCAGCATCTGGAACTCCGCCTGGGCGTCCGAAGCCGCCTCTTGGGTTGGTTTGCTGGAGGCGGATCTAGCTGCCGTCGGACATCCGGCTGATGTGGTCGATCTCGCGATCTCGGGCTCGAAGACGGGATCGGAAGGCGAATCCTACGACTATACGGCGCCGCGCTACAGCGATGCCAAGTTCGGCGAGTATCCACCGCCGGGCCGCAAACACGCATCGCTCGTATTTTTATGGGGCGGCGGAAACGATCATCATGGCGGCGGGGATGTCGCGCGCGGTACCGGGGCCATTGCATACGCCAACCTCAGCACGTTTCAAAAGGGCGTCTACGACCAGCTGACGAAAATCTTCGCGCGTAATCCCGGCGTGACGGCGGTGTTGCTCGGCTACATCGACCCCACCATCCCGGATTGGAAGCCGGCGTACGATCAGGTGGCGAGCTTGTTTTCAGATGACGAGCGGAAGCGGATTCTCTTTTTGCCGGTCCACGTGCCGAAGGGAAAACAGGATGCCTGCGAGATAGACCCCAGGGGACATCCGAATGTGTCGCTGCACTCGACGTGGGCCGCTCAGATTCTCACGTGGATGCTGTCGAAGGACGTGTTCCCACAATTGGGCTTTCCGAGCGGCCAGGACTGGGGCGACCTGTAGCTTCGGTGTGCGCCAGGGCGCAGGTGGGGCACCGGGGCGAGGCGCCGATCCGCGTGTGAGACACGGACCGGCGCTACGCAGAATTCTTCCCCTTACCGACGAATTACCCGAGACCTACCGGCACAAACAAGCGCGTATTGCCGCGCTGAATGAGAAGCGCAACCTGGTTTTCATGCGACGCCACCAAACTGCGCAATTGTTCAACGCTCTGCACCGGAGTGCCATCGACGGAGATCACCACGTCTCCCGGCCGGATGCCCGCGTCCGCCGCATGCCCTCGCGCATTTTCGACCATCAGGCCGCCCGACACACCGGCTTGTTGACGCTCCTCTGGACTGAGCGGACGCAACGCCAAGCCCAATTCGCCCTGCGAAGCCACGCCTGCCGTCGCGTTCGCCATGGCCGGCATCGCGGCGCCGATCGTTGCGGTCAGAGAGAGCGTCTGACCGTTGCGCCAGACGTCGATGGATGCCTTGTCGCCGGGCGTCGCGACGCCGACGCGTGAGGAGAGTTGACCGGCATCGACGACCGGGGTGCCGTTGAATCTAAGGATCACATCGCCCACCTTGATCCCGGCGCGCGCGGCCGCGCTGTCGGGCTCGACCTGGGCGACCAACGCGCCGTTCGGCGTCTTCAACTTGAACGAGTCGGCCAAGGACTGGTCGAGCGTTTGCACTTCGACGCCAAGCCGCGCGTGGGCGACCTTGCCGGTCTTGACGATCTGATCCTTGACTTGCACCGCGAGATTGATGGGGATGGCGAACGATACGCCCTGATAGCCGCCGGAGTTGCTGTAGATCTGCGCATTGATGCCCACCACGGCGCCGTTCGCGTCGAACAGGGGTCCACCGGAGTTGCCGGGATTGACCGCCGCATCGGTTTGAATGAAGGGAACATAGCCGTCACCCGGCAGCGTGCGGCCCTTCGCGCTGACGATGCCGGCGGTGGCCGTCTCCTCCAGTCCGAACGGCTCGCCGATGGCGAGCACATAGTCACCGACCCCCAACTGATCGGAATTGCCGAGCTGTACCGTCGGCAGATTGTGAGCATCGATTTTCAGCACGGCGATGTCGCTGCTCTTATCAGCGCCAAGAACCTTGGCCTTGAATTCCCGATGATCGGAAAGCTTTACCGTGACTTGTTTGGCGCCGTCGACAACGTGCGCATTGGTGAGCACCAAGCCATCGGCTGAAATGATGAAGCCCGAGCCCTGTGCGTGCATCACGCCGCGCCCTCTTGGGCCGGGCAAGCCGCGGAAGAACTGCGATAGCGGATTGTCGTCATTCGGATTGCCGGGTTGAACCTCCTCCGAATCCGACGCGGGTATCATTCCGGCGGTGGTGATGCCGACCACGGCGGCCTGATTTTCCGCAACGATCGCGCGGTAGTTCGGGGCGCTGGTCGGCGGTACCAAATGCGCCGCGGTCACCGGCGCGGGAGGCACCGCCGGTTCCTGCGAGTGCAACAGAGCTTGCGCGGACAAACCTGTCGCAGCGCCTGCGGCAAGCAAGCCAATTACCGAAACGCCCAGCGCTTTATTGCGAAGTTGCATGAGTATCTCCTGAGGATTAACTTCGGGGAGCAATTGCTCGAGGCAACAGACTCCCATGCTCGCCTTAAACCAACCTTAAGACAGGCTGCGCGGGGAAGCACGCTCCGTGGGGAAGTCCACGGTTACGCGTAACCCGCCGCTCGGGGCCTCGGCGAGCCTGACGTGGGCCGCGTGCCGGTCGGCAATGGCCTTGACGATCGCCAATCCCAAGCCAGTGCCGTTTTCGGCGGCGCCGGGATGCCGGTAAAAGCGGTCGAAGACGCGCTCCCGATCCGCGGGCGAAATGCCCGGTCCCGTGTCGATGACTTCCAGCACGGCGCCGTCGGCGGTGGGGCGGCAGCGCACTCGGACGGACCCACCGGGCGGGGTGTATCGCACCGCATTGTCGATGAGATTGCGCGCGAGCGTGCGAAGCGCTTCCGATTCTCCTTGGACCACGCTGGACGGCTCCGCGTCGAGTCCAATGTCGATGTGGCGCGTCAGTGCCAGGATCCGGCTGTCGGAAATGGCGGCGGCGGCTACGACGGCCAGATCGACGGGTTCGAGAGTGGGACTGGTTTCCCCGGGATCGCTGCGCGCCAAGGTAAGCAGCTGTTCCACGAGATGGATCGAGCGCTCGACCGCGGCGCCGAGCCGCTCACGCGCGCAGCGTCGCGCGACGGGGTCGGGCGCGCGGTCGAGCAGCTGAAGCTGCAGCCGCAACGCCGTGAGCGGTGAACGCAACTCATGCGCCGCATCGGCGATAAAGGCGCGTTGCGCCAAGAACGCTTTCTCCAAACGAGCCAGCAGCCGGTTGAGCTCGTTCACCAACGGCGCGATCTCCAGCGGTAGATCCGGAGCGACAAGCGGGCTCAATCCGTGGACGTCGCGACGTTGCACCTCGGCGGTGACGTGCCGCAGAGGGAGGAGGCCGCGCCCGACGATCCACGCGACGAACGCGACCATTACCGGCAGTAATAAGACCAGCGGTATCACGACCCGCAAAGCGGCCGCGCGCGCCAGCGCTTCGCGCACGCGGATGGGTTGCGCGATCTGAATCACGCCTTGAGCCGTTTGCAGCCCATACGCGCGCCAGCCCTCGCCGCGCAAAGACAAATTGGTATAGCCCAGCACGATCTGATTGATCATCGGCAGGCCAGGCCGCGAAAGATAGACGCGCGTGCCGAAAAGATCCCAGATTTGCACGACGAAGTCCGAATCCCCTTGGTCGGGCGGCACCTCGATTTGCGGCGCCATCGTAATCTGACCGCGCAGCGACAGCGCCATCTGACGCAGTTGATAATCGAAAAGAACAGAAGTCTCGCTGAGGACCCGACGATACGTGACGGTCGCGGCGAGCATCGAGACCATGGCGACGAGTATCGTCAGCGCTATCACGAGCCGGGCGCGAATCGACTTCATGATTTTGGAATGAAGTAGCCGACACCGCGGAGAGTACGGATCACCTCGCTCCCCAGCTTGCGCCGTAGCCCGTGAATATAAACCTCGACGGCATTGCTGCCGATGGGCTCGTCCCAGCCATATAGCCTGTCCTCCAATTGGGCACGCGACAACACCGCGCCTGGACGCTGCAACAGGGCCTCCAAGACGGCGTACTCGTGCGCCGACAAGTTGACCGGTGCGCCTTTGTACTCGACAGAACGCGCGGCGGGATCGAGGCAAAGGTCGCCATGCTGAATGAGGGGACCGCCTCGGCCTGCGGCGCGGCGCAGCACCGATCGCATGCGCGCCGTCAGTTCGTCGAGATCGAACGGCTTGACGACATAGTCGTCGGCGCCGGCGTCGAGGCCCGCTACGCGATTTCGAATTTCATCGCGCGCCGTGAGAATGATCACCGGAGTCGCATCGCCGCGCTGCCGCAGCTCGCGCAGTATGCTGATGCCATCGCGATTCGGCAGGCCTAGATCCAGCAGCACCACGTCGAACACCGTCCCGCGCAATGCGGCGGCAGCCTGCTCGCCATCACGGATCCAATCGACCGCGGCGCCGATCTGGCGCAACGCCGTTTCCAACCCCTGCGCGATCATCACGTCGTCTTCCACCAATAGCACTCGCATACCACCCGATCCTATCAAGTTCTGCGCGCAGCAGCCGACCTTAGGCACTAGACGCTAACCAATCGGTCAACTCGGTGGCAATGTGACTGTAATCATCCCAAACGCAAAAATTGCAGCGCTTTGGAACGGTGCCCTGCAGGCACGGCTGCGGCAAGCGCCGCTCGAGGCCTATTTGCGGTCGCATGGTCAGAAATGGGTGCTTTCGGGTGAAACCCGGCTTACGGACAACCTGGCTTGTGCGACCATTTATATGGTCAACGTAGCGCTCAATGAGTGTATCGAGGAACACCCTGGCGCGCTCAGTGCAGATCAGCATCCGGCCGTCGGTCAAGTCGCCTGCGCAGTCAGTGCCAGTTTGGCCTCATTGATCCAAGAGCCGACGCAGTGGCGAACCGCCGCATTAGTGGCGACGGCGCGGCTTCTCGAAAGGCACATCGGCCTCAGTGCGGCCGCCCATACGGCAGCGTCGGCAGCGCGCGAATACGGCGCAGGCGTGAACAGCGGAGCGCACGATGTGGAAGTACTACGCATCGGCCACGCCGCTCGGAGCGCCGTCGAAGCCAACGGGGCGGCTGAGACGGCGAAGGCCGTGCGGTTGATCGTGCAGCGTCTGGCGTCGATGTCGACTCGCGCCCCGGTGGGTGCACCGGATGCCGCGGCGCCTGCCTACGATCTTGGGGGCGCCACTTTCAGGTCATCGACGACGTGATCCGTTTGCTGGCTCAGCGATAGGCGGTTGCGCTGTCGATCATCCATTTGAGCCTTCAGAGTCGTACTCTCAGGCGGCGCCCGTGCGGGTACGCTTCAGGACATCCTGCATTCCGTGGCCGGGCGCCTCTACGCTGAGAATTTGGCTCGTGGCCGGCAATTCCTTCGGGTCATAAGACATCAGTCGATTTCTTCCCTGCCGCTTGGCGGCGTAAACCGATCTATCCGCGGCTTCCAGCAGTTTGGCCGCGCTTTCAAACGGAGTTGCGGAATGATGGGTGGCGAGACCCAGCGAAGCGGTCGCGATCACCGTACCGCCGGCGACCTCATGATGAGCCGATCGAAGCCGTGCGAGGATCCGCTCGCCGATCTTCTTGGCTCCGTCGGATCCGAGGCCGGGAAGGATAATGACGAATTCTTCGCCTCCATAGCGAGCCACGCAATCCGTATCGCGCACCACATCGAGAATGACGTTCGCCGTCGCAATCAGCACCGCGTCGCCGGCCGGATGGCCGTAGGTATCGTTGACCTGCTTGAATCGATCTAGATCGGCGAACAAGACGCTGAGCGGCCAGCCGCCGGCGACCGCACTGCGAAATTCCGCGTCCAATACGTGATCGAGATGTCCGCGATTGAACACCCCCGTCAACGCGTCGCGTCGATGCTTGTTTTCGAGTTCCGCCGTTCGCGCTTCGAAGTGCTCGGTCATGCGTTGTAACGCGCCGACTTGCTGGATGTTCTGCAGGTTGCGGATCAGTAGCAGCTCGCGCGCTTGCTCGAGAATGGCGGCGCATGCGTCCTCGTCCAACAGGGTTTCATCGAACAGCCGCTGCGTTTCCGGCAGTTGCGCCACGATTTTTTCCATCCCTTCGCCCAGGGAATCGGCGCTGATGCCGAGCCACGACTCAGCGTTGACGGACAGATCGCTGAGCTTCAGCGACGTGCGGTCGCCGAGAAGCATCTCCGCGCAATCGCTTCCCAGGGCCAAGCAACGTGCGCTGAGACCCGCCCGGGTGTGAGCATCGGTGCACGCCGGCGCGTGACTCCACTCGACCGTTTGGCACAGCGACTCCGGCAGCTTCCGAAATCCGAGCAACCAAGCGCTCAACGCCGCGTGATCGGCGCCGAGGCGGCTCACTTCGTGCACGATCAGCTGCGCGTGGCCTGCATGCGCCTCCAGATCTTGGTAGAAATCCGGCTGGACGCGGTCGATGGCCAGTACGGCGATGTCCTGCAAGAGCGATGCGAGGAAAATGTCCTCCAGCGCATCGATGCGCTTCAGTTCAGCGAACGTGCGAGCCGCAGAGGCGCTCAGGATGGCGCGGCGCCAGTAGCGCGAATAGTCGATCCGGCTCGACTTGACGGTTTTGTACGTGCCGACCAACGAGAAACTGAGGGCGAGCGTCGTCGCGGCGTTGAGGCCGAGCACCACCAACGCCTGCCGCAAGTTTTCGCTTTTACGCTGCTTCGAGTAGAGCGGCGAGTTCGCAATGCGCATGATCTTGGCCGTCAAGGCCGGATCTCTGCTCAGCGCTTTCGCCACTTTCACGACGTCTATTTCCGGATCGCTGGCGAGTTCGATGATCTGCTGAGCGACCGCGGGCGGGCTGGGAAAGTTGGCCGCAAGTTTCAATTTATTGCGCAGCTTCTCGAGCATTCCGCCCTCCTGGTGTCCAAAAAGATAATCCTTTAGCGGCATCTATGCGGAGTCCTTGAGGGTTTGGATGAGAGGCCGCCCGTAACCGGCGCAAATCGGCGGAACAGGCAACAGCCGCCCCCGCCCGAAAGATGAAGCAACTGTGATGGGCCTCTCAATTTCGTTCCGAGTCTCTTTCCGCAGTTGCGGGCCAATCAATAGCCCTGCGCCGGCGACAACAGCAGGATACGGATAGCCAATTTCGAGTTGAAAGGAACCTGACCATGCGGCATTTGCCCGGTCACCGGCGGCGGTGCGTGCTGATTGTCGACGATGACCCTGTCTTTACGCTGCTCGCCGGCGAAACTCTGCAGCAGGCGGGTTTCGAGGCGCCGGTGGCCCACAGCCTGAGAACGGCGATCGCGCTGTTCGACAGCGAGCGACCGGACCTGGTGCTGCTGGACGTCGAGTTGCCGGACGCCAGTGGTTTCGACTTGTGCGCGCGGATACGCGCAGCGCCCGCCGGGATCGATGTGCCGATCATCATGATTACGGGCAACAACGACACGGAATCCATTGCGCGCGCCTATGAAGTCGGCGCCACGGATTTCATCAACAAGCCCGTCCTGTGGCCGACCTTGCCGCATCGGATCGAATTCATGTTGAGGGCCCGTGACAACATGCGCGCGCTTCGGCTAAGCGAACATAAGAATCGTGCGTTGCTTCAGGCACTTCCTGATTCGATCTATATCATCGACGGCGATAGCGTCATTTTGGACCACATTACCGGCAGCGAACCCGGCAGCGGCGACACCCTGATCGGCAAACGCATCGAAAGCATCGTGCCTGCCGATGTCGCGCAAGCCGCCCGGCTTTCCATGAACACGGCCACCGGGTCCGGCGAGTTGACCACGCACGAGTTCGAGATCGGCGAGGACGGCGATCGGCGGGCATTCGAGGCTCGGCTGCGTCCACAAGCCGACGGCACGTTTCTGGTTATTCTGCGCGATGCGACCGAAAGGCGACGCGCAGAAGCGCAAATAGAATACCTCGCCTACTACGACACCCTCACGGGGCTACCGAATCGTCAATTGTTCGTCCGCGACGTGAGCCGCGCCATGTCCGCGGCGCAGCGCGCGAAGCGTATGGCCGCACTGCTGTACCTTGACCTCGACCGCTTCAAGCGCATCAACGACAATCTCGGCCACTCGGTGGGTGACGCACTGCTGCGCAGCGTGGCACGCAGGCTCGAGCAAAGTCTCCGGGTCTCGGACGTCATTGCCGCGCCCGCGGATCGGAACCCCGGCGGCCCGGCCCAGATTGCGCGTTTAGGCGGCGACGAGTTCGTGATCCTGCTGACGGACATTGCCGACGCTGCGCATGTCGCCCGCGTGGCGAGCCGGATTCAGCAATTGCTGGGGGAACCCTTCGAGTCCGACGGGCACCGTTTTGTGGTCACCCCAAGCATCGGCATCGCCATGTACCCGCAAGACGGCAGCGACATCGAGGACCTGCTGATCAAGGCCGACATGGCGATGTATCAAGCCAAGGATCAGGGAAGAAACGGACACGCATTCTATGGAGAATCGATGGCCATCCGGTCGCTCGGCCGGCTGGAACTCGAAATCGACCTGCGTCGTGCGTTTGACGCCGATGAATTCCAGCTCTATTACCAACCGAAAATGGACCTCGGCACGGGCACGATCGTCGGCGTGGAGGCGTTGTTGCGCTGGCACCATGCCGAGCGTGGCTGGATTTCTCCAGACAAGTTCATACCTGTGGCGGAAGAGACCGGCATGATCGTCGCCATCGGCGACTGGGTCATTCGGGAAACCTGCAAGCAAATCAAGGCCTGGGCGAATACCGATCTGGAGCATTTGAGCATCGCCGTAAACGTGTCAGTGCAACAGTTCGCCAAGGAAGATTTCGTCGACAGCGTGCTGCGTACCTTGTGGCAGCACGGGATAAAGCCGCACCAGCTGGAGTTGGAGATTACCGAAAGTCTGTTGATGCGGAACGTCGATGGTACGACAGCGGCGCTGAGACGCTTGGGTGCCGCCGGCCTGACATTGTCGATCGATGACTTCGGAACCGGATATTCGTCGCTCGGATATTTGCGCCAGTTTCCGGTGGACGCTCTGAAAATAGACCGATCCTTCGTCCAGGATTTGCCGGTTAGCACCGATGCGGCCGCGATTTGCGCCGCCATCATCGCGATGGCGCGGGAACTCAAGCTGAAAGTGATCGCGGAGGGAGTGGAAACGGCGGCACAACTCGAGTTCCTGCGAACGCATCGCTGCGATCAGGCCCAGGGCTACTTGATCAGTAAACCGATCTCCTCGGCCGAACTCGAACGGTTGCTCGGCAGCGGATCGAGCGCACGGTACGTTGCCAGATCAAAAGGCGCACTGCGCGATTGATCTCATGCACGGAACACGGGGAGTAGCATTGATGCGTTTCTTGTTGGGTGCGTATGGAAATCGATAGCTTTGCGAGCAAACGAGCGGGGCTCGATATCGGCGCGCAGCTCATGCAGCGCGCGACTTTGGCCGCGGACGAGCGATCCGGTGCGAAGCCATGATGCGCTGGATCGGCAATCTGTCGCTGGCTGCGAAGCTGCGTGTAATCATCGTCTATGCGTCAGGTGTTGCGCTGCTCGTCGCATCCGTCCTCTACATGTCGGGCGAGGCGCTCAGTTTGCGGCACAGTCTCGCGGAGCACCTATTAACGCTGGCGACGACCGTGAGCGAAAATACCACCGGAGCATTGACGCTCGCCGATCGCTCCTTGGCGCGCAACGTGCTGGGAACGCTGCGAACGGATCCGAACATCCGATCGGTCACGCTCTACGACGCCAAGGGCAAGGTGTTCGTCGACGTGCCGTTCGTCCTCGACGCCGCCGCGCCCGAGGAGCGCCTGCAGGCGTGGGCAATTACGCAAGCGGTGCACGACAAGCGAACCATCCGCTACCGGGGCCTGACGCTCGTCCACATCGAAGTACCCGTGGTACTGGACGGGGACCAGGTTGGCACCATTCACGTCGATGCCGATCTGGAGGAGCTGTATTCGCAATTGCAAATTTCCCTGGGGAGCACGTTGTTGGCGCTGGTGGTCGCCGGTTTGGTGGCCTACGTGCTGTCGACGCGTCTGCAGCGGGTGATCACCGCGCCCGTGAGCGAGCTCCTCGAGGTTACCCGCAAGGTCCGTGAAAGCAAGAACTTTGCGATTCGAGGGGTAACGCACACCGACGATGAGTTCGGCGCGTTGACCGTCGGGATCAACGAAATGCTCACCGAACTGGAAAAGCGCGATCTCAACCTGCGCGTCTATCAGAACGAACTGGAAACGCGCGTGCGGGAACGCACCGTTCGGCTCGACGCAGCGGTCATGGACGCGCAAGAAACGCTGGAACGCGCCGAGGCCGCGAGCCGCGCCAAGAGCGAATTTCTGGCCCGCATGAGTCACGAGATTCGTACCCCGATGAACGCCGTGCTCGGAATGGCCGAGTTGCTGCGCCATGCGACCACCTTGGATGAGCGCCAGCGCCGTTATGCCGACACCATCCATCAGTCCGGAACCGCTTTGCTCGGAATCATCAACGATATCCTCGATTTCTCGAAGATCGAGGCCGGCAAGCTGGAACTCGACATTGCGCCATTTTCCCTTCGCGAGGTGGTCGAAGACGCGGTGGAGATCCTGGCGGAAAAGGCGCACAGCAAGGGGCTGGAGCTGCTGTGCGATATTCCCCCTGACGTGGAAACCGCGGTATGCGGCGATGGCCAACGGCTGAGGCAAATCATCATCAATCTCGTAGGCAATGCGGTCAAGTTCACGGAGCGAGGCGAAGTCAGGATCGTGGTTCGGCACACCGGCATCGACCGTACTCATTCGACGTTCCGGTTCGACATCGTCGACACAGGCGTCGGAATAAAGCCGGAGAACTGCGCGACCATATTCGAGTCGTTCGCGCAGGAGGACAACTCGACGACCCGTAAGTACGGCGGTACCGGTTTGGGGTTGGCGATCTGTAAGCAGCTCGTCGAATTGATGGGCGGTCAAATCGGAGTCACGAGTACGCCGGGCGCCGGATCGACCTTCTTTTTTACGGTGGTGCTGGCAAACGACCCTGCGACGGTGCGTGGAATGCGTCCCGCTGTCCTGAAACGTACGCGGATATTGATCGTCGACGACAACGCGATGAATCGCGAGATCGTGGGCGGCCACCTCAAGAGCTGGGGCGTTACCGTGACGGAAGCCGAATCGGGCCCGATCGCGTTGGACATCTTGGGGACGGAAGATCGCGGCGACTTCGATGCGCTCGTCGTCGACGGGCAAATGCCCAAAATGGACGGATTCGCTCTGGTCAAGATCATCCGCGGCCGGACCGGGTTCGCCGACATCCCGATTCTGATGATGAGCTCGATTTCGGCAGCGCCCGGCGCAGACGACGCCATCGACGGCCGCAGGGGGTGGCTCAGCAAGCCGGTGCGGCGATCGCAATTGCATTCGTGTCTGGCGTCGCTCATGGCGAGCAAACCGGCGCCCGTGACGGGAGCCACGGGGACCGTGAGCAAGCGTCTGCCGGTAATCGTTCAAGAGCCGCGGGAGCAATCCCGCATACGACGCGTGCTGCTCGTCGAGGATAATCCCGTCAATCAGGAATTGGCCCGGGCCATGCTGACCGAACTGGGGGTGGAAGCGGTGAGCGCATGGAGCGGTGAAGAGGCGCTGGTCAAAATGGCCGCCGACCGCTACGAAGTCGTATTGATGGATTGCCAAATGCCGAAATTGGACGGATACGCGACGACGCGCCGTTTGCGCGAGTGGGAGAGGCGTACCGGCCGTGAACGCACGCCGGTCATAGCGGTCACTGCGAATGCTTTGAACGGCGATGCAGCGAGATGTTTCGAGGCGGGCATGGATCGATATTTGAGCAAGCCGTTCACCATCGATCAACTCCATCGCATTCTCGAGTCCTGCGCGCCGGACGCGGAATCCAAGGCGGGTGCCGAGGCGGATTCCAAGGCCGATGCCGAGGTTGCCGCATTGGATGAGCGAACGTTGGACCGGATACGCGATCTGCACAAGCGTGGAGGGCCGAACCTCCTGGGTAAAATGACCGAGCTGTACCTTTCCAGTTCGCGTAGGTTGATCGACGACGCGCGCAAGTCACTTGCCTCGCGTGATGCGCCTGGCGTCGTGCAGGCGGCGCACGCGTTGAAATCCAGCAGCTCCAGCGTTGGTGCAACGCTGCTGGCTGAGCTGTGCGATACCATGGAAATGGCGGGGCGGCAGGCGAAATTCGACGGCAGCGAATCGCTGCTGGAGAAGATGGTCGCGGAACACGCTCGCGTGGTGCGGGCGCTGGACTCGCTGAGCGCTGTCGCGTAGCCCTTAAGCTTCGTGCACCCAACGGCCGCCGAGCATGGTGCCCTCGGCGTGACTGCTCAGCTCTGCCAAGAGTATACGGGGAAGCGGCGGCAGAGTGCGGTGACTTCGCCGCGCACGCGCTCGACCACCGACTCATCGCCCAGATGATCGAGCACATCGGCGATCCAGTTCGACACCTGCCGCACCTGCGCCTCCTTGAAGC
>Ga0326728_10000508_pt1 | contig 151930 bp, 137 predicted proteins | sample MB3enrmetagenome_FD_207602 | JGI IMG/M metagenome (GOLD analysis project Ga0326728, IMG submission 207602) | Lab enriched peat soil microbial communities from McLean, Ithaca, NY, United States - MB31MN | ecosystem: Environmental > Terrestrial > Soil > Wetlands > Peat | place: USA: New York... | reverse complement strand
GGCAGTCCGGGTCCCCCGACCCTGAGCCGTCTCCCGTCGAGCTTGAATATGCAGGCTCATGTGGCCTCGGATTCTCCTCGGCGTGGGAGAAGAGGGCGGGGGGCCTATCTACCCGACAGGCTCGGGAAGGACTTCCCGGCCTCAGCGCAGATCGGCCTCCGCCGTCGGACCCAGCTAACTCTGGAGGTTGTTTTACACCCGAAACCAACATCGATACCAAGATACAAGCGCACACGCCGGCTGGCGCAGGGCGAAGCCCTGCGATCAGTGGAGTCGCAACACCTGGAGATCGCAAAGCTGCGCTCTGCACCAGCCCCGAGTCGCGTTCACATGTTATTGGTGCAAATGCGATATGAAAAACCGCACAGGAAGGCAAAAGGCGCCTACCTGTGCGCTACCCGCTCTGGCTCATGCATTTTTCGATTGATCGCGTTGCAGGTGCACGTAATCCTCGAGCTGGCGCCGCGCTGCTTTGAACGTTCTGTCTATAGCCAGGTGCAGATCCTTGTAGGGAGCGTCGATATCCAGGCTTTTCACTCTCTTTTTCTGCTGCAGCCGTTGGGCGGAACTATACAGAGACGGTTCATGGCTGACCGCCAACTCTTTTCCTGGCACGGTGAGATCGATATGCACCTGGTAAGGACTCCCCCGGCGGGTGGGGGCCTCAATGGTCACCCGGCAATGCATGATCTTGGAATAGAATTCGTTCAGCTTGGCCGCGTGTTCTCGCACCCATGCCTCCGCCTCAGGATACGGCTCCATTTGATGAAATGTGACCTGTACTGGAAGAATCATCTCGATCACCTTTCTGCGGATGTTTTCCGGCGTCGTGCTAGCCAGCATATCTCAAGGCCGGTATCATGCATACCTGAAAACAGCCGCCGCAGGTGACGCGGAGGGCAGTTCCGTGGGAGAAACGGAATACACGGCGCCCCGATGCAGGATCGTCTGGATGGCGATGGCATTCACCAGGTCTTCATCGCCCGGTTCGGGCTGGTCATGCATTTCCACGCGGTTCTCATCGGGTTCAAAACGGCCCCACGACTGTGCATCAGGGCGAACCAGCGCATATAGAATTTGGCCGGCAAAAGCCGCGGGCACGATTTCAGCGAGCTGATCCGATGCTTTACCCGTACCCACCAGCGAACGGAAAGTCTCCACGGCTTGAACCCGAGCCTTTTCAAAAAACGGCCGGACAGCCCGAAGAGCTTCCTGATGCAGATCGTGAAGGGTTGCCGACTTCCAGCTACCGGGTATCCCGCCCTCGACTAATAGTTGCCAGGTGTTGGCCTCGCGATAGATTGGGAAGAGCTCCTCAACTCCCGCCAGCACCAGCGGCGCCCAAGGATCCTTCAACACTTCGTGTAGAGCGCGGTCGAGGCGCTGAAAGTGCGCCCGAATCTTATCCTTGGCGCGGTCATCTTCGCCAGGCTGCCCATGGAACATCCCGCGATTATCTCTCTTGACCACCGGCGGGCGCCGCTGGCTCAGGTTAAGGTTCAGGGCGTCGGAGAGGTGGGCGGGAAGATGCGGCGCCTCAAACTCCTTTAATCTCCACACGCTGCCTTCGAACAGCCTCGCCTGTTCCAGGCTGAGGGCTAAAAGATAAAACCGGCCGCCGGCAGCAAACAGTGGCATGAGCGGCGTCACTTCAAATCGATCACTCAGCACCGTGCGAGCCGTGAATTCCAGAGGCAGCCGGAAGGATTGGAAGAAGTTGTCCGAGAGGTAGATTACAAGTCCGTTGCTTTGCTCACGCCAGAAGTCCGCGCGTTCACTGAGCTCGCGTGCTGGTCCGAGGATGCGTTCCACTGTGGATTTCGGCACGCCCGCAGCTATCATCTTCCTCTCTGCTTCGCGGAGCAAATCTTTGAGCAGGATGGGATCTTGCCGCGTTTCGCGGCCGGCGGGAAGCGCCGGCATGAATAGGGAAACGCAATTGGGATTTCGGCGTTCAGAAAGCGTTTGCAACTGTTCCACGCTGAGGGTGTCCACGGTTTCGCCTTGTGCCAGTAATGCACACGACCTGCAAACGTTTAGATGCTGCCCCGGGGTCGCCGGGTGCCGGCATTTGCCCTGACACCGTTTGCCCCCCGGTGTGACCTCTGACGATATGAAATGACATGGACAGTCAAAGAGCCGCACAGGAGTCCTTCGGCTGACGGACTCCTGTGCGCTACCCGCCGAGCTTAGGCAAGGTCGTAGCGATCGAGATTCATCACTTTATTCCACGCCGCCACGAAGTCCTTCACAAACCTCTCCTTCGCGTCCTCACATGCATAGACTTCCGCGATGGCTCGGAGCTGGGAGTTGGAACCGAAGATAAGGTCGACACGGGTGCCGGTCCACTTGATTTCGCCCGTGGCGCGATCGCGCCCCTCATACACGCCTTCGGACGTCGAGGAGGGCTGCCACTTCGTATGCATGTCGAGCAGGTTGACGAAGAAGTCATTGGTCAGCGTCCCGGGCCGTTTGGTGAAGACGCCGTGTTTGGACTGCCCGAAGTTAGCATTCAGGGCGCGCAGGCCGCCGATGAGAACCGTCATCTCGGGGGCAGTCAGCGTCAGCAACTGCGCCCGATCCACCAGCCGCTCCTCCGCGGATCTTGGGTCTCCATTCCGGAGGTAGTTGCGGAACCCGTCTGCGGTCGGCTCCAGTACGGCGAACGAGTGGACGTCAGTTTGCTTCTGCGATGCATCCGTGCGCCCCGGCGAGAAGGGAACGTTCACTTTGTGCCCGGCCTTTTTCGCAGCTTCCTCGACGGCCGCGCAGCCGCCCAGAACGATCAGGTCAGCCAGCGAGACCTTCTTCCCGCCGGACTGCGCGCTGTTGAATTCCTTTTGAATCGCCGCCAGCTTCTTGAGGACCTTCGCCAGTGCGGCCGGCTGGTTCACTTCCCAATCCTTTTGCGGCGCCAGGCGAAGGCGCGCCCCGTTCGCCCCACCGCGCTTGTCGGAGCCGCGGAACGTTGCCGCCGACGCCCAGGCCGTCGTGACCAGTTCAGAAATCGACAGTCCGGACGCGAGGATCTTAGCCTTCAGAGCAGCAACGTCCTGCTTCCCGATGAGTTTATGATCCACGGCGGGAACAGGGTCTTGCCACGACTGAGGCTCCTTGGGAACGAGCGGGCCAAGATACCGCAAGATGGGACCCATGTCACGATGAGTCAGCTTAAACCACGCCTTGGCGAAGGCGTCGGCAAACTGGTCGGGATTCTCGTAGAAGCGCCGTGCAATCTTTTCATATTCAGGATCGAAGCGCAGCGAGAGATCCGTGGTCAGCATGGCCGGCGCGTGGCGCTTGGACGGGTCATGGGCATCGGGCACCGTACCGGCGCCTGCGTCTCCCTTCGGCTTCCACTGATATGCACCGGCCGGGCTCGTCGTCAGCTCCCACTCGTAGCCGAACAGATTCTTGAAGAATTCGTTGCTCCACTTCGTCGGCGTGCTGGTCCAGGTGACTTCCAGGCCGCTGGTGATGGTGTCACCTCCGGCGCCGGTGCCGAAACGGTTCTTCCAGCCGAGACCCTGCTCTTCGATGGGGGCGGCTTCCGGCTCAGGACCCAAATTGGCGGCAGGCGCTGCGCCGTGGGTCTTGCCGAAGGTGTGGCCGCCGGCGATCAGCGCAACGGTCTCTTCGTCATTCATTGCCATGCGGGCGAAGGCCTCGCGGATGCCCTTGATCGCTGCGATCGGATCGTGGTTGCGGTCCGGGCCTTCCGGATTGACGTAGATCAGGCCCATCTCGGTGGCGGCGAGCGGATTTTCGAGTTCCGCTGCGGGCCTGTGAGCCACCCAGGTTTTCTCGCTGCCCCAGTAGACATCCTCTTCCGGCTCCCAGATGTCCTCGCGCCCGCCGCCGAAACCGAAGGTCTTGAAGCCCATCGACTCCAAGGCGACGTTGCCGGCGAGAATCATGAGGTCGCCCCAGGAGATTTTCCGGCCATACTTTTGCTTGATCGGCCAGAGCAGCCGGCGCGCTTTGTCCAGGCTCACGTTGTCGGGCCAACTGTTGAGGGGCGCAAATCGTTGGTTGCCGTGGCCCGCCCCGCCGCGGCCGTCGGCGATGCGGTACGTGCCGGCGCTGTGCCATGCCATGCGAATGAACAAGGGGCCATAGTGGCCGAAGTCCGCTGGCCACCAATCCTGAGAATCGGTCATGAGAGCATGGAGGTCCTTGATCACGGCATTCAGATCAAGGCTCTTAAACTCTTTGGTGTAGTTGAACTCCTCGCCCATCGGATTGGACAGCGAGGAGTGCTGATGCAGAATCCCCAGGTTCAACTGATTCGGCCACCAGTCCACATTCGTCGTGGCCCCGGCCAACGTATGACTGCGAGCATGGCCCGCTACCGGGCACTTGCTCTCGGTTGACAAGGTTTGTTCCTGATGAGGGGGAACCGGCGTCCCCGCTGTGTTGGTGAGTTTATGATCCATGTATGCCTCCTCCTTGCTTTTTAATTTGCGCAATCGCCGCCGGCCGCACCGGCTGGCGCGCGCCTTGAATCCGCTATCCACATGCCTACGACAATGAACGGGGAGCATGCCGCGGAGCGCATTTCGCGCACAGCCCCCGGAAAATGAGTTCGCACTCGCGGAGAATCCGCTTACCGAGGGAGCGCGAGGCAGGCCTGGGCACGTCGTACCACGCCATGTCCTCAACCTTGCCGCAGCGGTCGCAGATAAAGTGGTGATGCCGCATGCCTCTCGCATCGAAGCGCCCGGCGCGGCCCTCGACGGCCACTTCACGCACCAGACCCGCCCGCGCTAGGTCCCGCAGATTGTTATAAGTCGTGGCCCTTGAACAGCGCGGATCGGCGCGATTCACGGCTGCGAAGATTTCCGCAGCCGTGGGATGACTGGTGTGTTCCATCAAGAATGCCATCACGGCGTAGCGCTGCGGCGTGCACCGCAAACCGCTGCCCTCCAGGTTTTTTTTGATCGCCTCGGTGTCCATGAAGAAATTAAACTAAATCTAATGTGGGATTTTGTCAAGACTTATGCTTTCGGTTGCTGCGGCGAGCAGAAAACCGGTGGATACCGTATTGAATATCCTTATCGCGTGGCCAACTCTTTCCCACGTCGAACGGTCCCGAGGTTGCACTCGCGGGGTTTTGCGACGGCCAGGGCAGCGAAATCTGATCCCCACAAGAACTGGGCTGTATGGCGATCTCAGCCTAGTGGTTGAGCTAGCCATACTTATGTGATCGACCGCATAAGTCACGCCCAACCACCAGGCTCTACTCGCTAGCCACTTGACACTGACCACTAACCACTGTCCATGCTCTCTTCTTGCAGAATTCGCTTGACATCCCCTCCGCCACCCCCTAGCGTAGGGCGATTGCATCTAGCGCCCTAAAGGATTACTTTGGGTCGGTACCAGTCCCTGAAAGGAGTGCACAAATGAAGAGTGCTTGGAGGTTAGTTGGCGTTTTCCTAGTGCTCGCGGCCACGACCAACGTCCCTTTCGCCAAGGGGAGGGAGCCCAAGCAGGGCCATTTGACGGGGACCTGGGAGTGCGTGGCGCACAGCAGCGCCCAGAATGATATGCCGTTTACCCTGAAACTCGCGCAGAACGACGATACTGTGACCGGCACATTTATTAACTCTTCCGGCGAATACCGGCTTAGCTCAGGAAGCTTCGAGAAGGGAGTGCTCGAAATCCATGTCAAAACGCCAGCGGGCAGTTATGTGATCACCGGGCGGCTGTTGCGCGGCCAACTGAGCGGCCATTGGTCAAGAGGTCAGGAGGTGGAAGGCGGGTGGGAAGGGACGAAATCAGCCCCGGCAAAGCAGTAGCCTTGACTCTGCTTGGAGCCAGGACGATCGAGGCCTAACTCTAGCCCTCTCCCCCTTGGGAATCTGTGTGACAACCCTGCCCATGCGGTCATTCCCATCCCGCACACCAGGGAGGGTTTTTCGCGTCGACGATCAGTAACCAGCACTGAGCAACACACACCTCTGAGCCTGAATCACACGCTGGTGTGGTCAGCCTCCACTCAGGCGTGGGCGGTGTGGGGCAACGTTTGGAGATCTTGTATGGTGCGCGTGGCGCGACGGTGGTTTGCCAGAATCGCCAACAGCGATGCCCGTCCAATCTTCTCGCAATGCACGGTGCAAAGCGATATGGCATTGAGGGGACGGACAAAGTCGTGCAGGCGGCGTTGGTAATCGCCAATGACGTTGGGCCCGTCGCCTTTGGATACGGCCCAGGACCAATCTGTAACCCATCGCATGACTGTTCCGTGGAGGTGCAACGGGCTTCTCTGGAGCGGATCGCCCGCTCGCAAAAGCTCGTTGAGACAATCCGGAGCGGTCAGAAACACCAAACGCCCGCTGTGCAAAAACAGGTCTGGCCTCAATCCGTTTTCGTTCAAGCCGCGCGCAATATCATTCAGGCAGGTCGGGTCGGCCACGATCACAACCTGCTGGCCGATTTCCAACCCCGGGATTACGAATTGTAATATTTCAAATAGGCCCTTTTCTTTCCGGACGACCAAACGGCATGCGTCAGGCTGGACCGCAAGCCCCACATGATTGCCTGTTGCTGTTGCCATATAGTTTATCTTCACCGAAGTGTCATGCGCCTGTCAACAAGACATAGTGGCACCGTGTCGAATTGTCCCAGGCGTGTCTTGTGCACTTTCGCCCTGTCTTCGTTTTTCCAAGAATCTCAACACAGCACGATCCTTTGGCGGTGCTCCTTGACGCCCTTGGTGGCATTGCGTGTATCAATGACGAGGCGCGAGTTGCGCACAATGGCTTCGTAGTCGTAGCTGGAATGGTCTGTCACAATGATCACTGCGTCGTAAGAGGCTAGAGCTTCGGCAGTGGGCTCCACGGCGGCCATTCCGAAGTCGTATTTCCTCATCCTATGGAGGTGGGGAAAGTAGGGATCATGGTAATCAACTTGAGCTCCGCCGTCTTTCAGCAACTCGATGATTCGCAGGCTCGGTGATTCGCGCAAGTCGTCGATGTCCTTCTTATAGGCAATTCCTAGAATCAGGATTCGGGCGTCCTGCAAGCATCGTTTTACTCTATTCAAAGCGTCTCTCAGGGAGGTTACGACGTGCTCGGGCATGGCGGCGTTGATCTCGCCGGCCAGTTCAATGAAGCGGGTGGGGAATTCGTACTCACGAGCCTTCCAGGTCAAGTAAAAGGGGTCAATGGGGATGCAGTGGCCGCCTAGACCCGGTCCAGGGAAGAAGGGTGTGAAGCCAAAGGGTTTGGTCTTGGCAGCCTCGATGACTTCCCAGATGTCGATTCCCATGCGCAGGCAGAGCAGCTTCAATTCGTTCACCAGCGCGATGTTGACGCAGCGGTAAGTATTCTCCAGAATTTTGGTCATCTCTGCGGCGCGCGTGGAACTGACTACGAACGTCTTCTCAAAGGCCTGGCCGTAAAGAGCCTGTGCCGCCAGCGCGCTCCAAGCATTCACGCCGGCAACGACTTTCGGGATCTGGTGAGTCTGGAACTGCTTGTTCCCCGGGTCTTCCCGCTCCGGCGAGAATGCCACCATGAAGTCGCCCGCGGGTTGCGGAGTGGTAGTAATGCGGGACCCATCGGTGGCGTAAGGCAGGATAGGACACTTTAAGCCGGACTTCTCGAGGATGGGCAGCATCAGTTCCTCGGTGGTTCCGGGGTACGTCGTGCTTTCCAGCACCACTAACTGGCCTCGACGCAAATGCGGCGTTACGGCTTCGGTAGTGTCGCGAACGAAGGAAAGGTCGGGCTCGCGATGCTGATCGAGCGGAGTGGGAACGCATATCAAGATGGCGTCCATTCCGCTAAGGAGGGCGAAATCGCTTGTTGCATGAAACCCTCCTTTCTTTACCTGCTCAGCAATGGCAGAACCTGGGATGTGACGAATGTAGCTCTCGCCCTTCTCGAGCATTCCCACTTTTGCGGGGTCGATATCGAACCCAGTGGTTGGGAAGCCGTTTCGAGAAAACAGCAACCCTAGGGGCAGGCCGACGTATCCCAATCCTATCACGCCGACACGCGCGGTCTTGTTTTGCACTTTTGAGCCGAAGGCAGTTGATTCCTGGAGGATCGTATTTTGCGTTTCAATCATTTGCAGAGCTTTAGTTGTCAGTTCATTGGGATTTGACTCAACTCAATTTTATTATAGCACGGCCTGGATCAAGACATTCCCCCAACCTCAGGTGGATTCCTGCGTACGCGGGAGTGACTGCGATTCCCGGAACTCCTGTCTTCGAAAACGACGGCAGCACTCAGAATGGGAAAGGCGGGAATTCTCGACGCAGGGCTAACCGTCTGGTAAACCGCTTTTGACATTGGAGTAACCCCGGCGCTTTTTCGCTTGCAACCCTTCTCTGCAATCTCCTAATGTTAATTCTAGCCGGATTTTGCAGAAAGCGTGTGCAGCGGTCATGGTCTGGCGAGCTCCCTGTCCGGGAAGCAGTCATCTGAAATTTCAGGTTGGTATTCGCGGCTTCATGGCGGGGAGTGCGCCATGAGCAGGACCGGTGTGTGAGCTGGTGAAGTCGTGGAAGACACGGTATCAAACGGCAACGAACAGACGGCAGAAAGTCCCCGGCGCCCAACGCCCATGTCTGAAGATGTGGGGAATACGGAAGCTCTTCTGGCACTGGACTTGGAGGGCAGCTCGGATTATCTGCTGGAACTGATCGTACACAACTTGCGGCAGCTTGGCCAAGCTCCCCACAGCGCCTTCTTGCAGAGACTCCTGAGGGGCCTCACCAGCGTCGAGGTGAGCGAGAAGGAAAGCATCGTCCATTGGGAGAGGATCCTAGCCCGCCGCAGTGAGTTGACGGAAAAACTCGGCCGCCCCGTCCTCCTTCGAACTGCGGCGGTCGATTACTTTGGCGAATTACAGCTTTTGCGCAAACCCATCCTGTTGGAATACGAAGAGCTCGAGAAGTTGCGCCATAACGCCGCTACGGACCCCCTCACCGGCCTCAAGAACCGCCGCATATTTGAAGAACACTTGGGTCGGGAGATCAATCGAGCCCGGCGTTACGGGACCTCCTTCGCATTGCTCTTGTTGGACCTTCGCAGGTTCAAGCTTGCCAATGACACCTACGGACATGTCACAGGTGACGAGATTCTGCGCAGTGTGGCTCGTGCGAGCGTTGAAACCATCCGCGGCTCTGACATTTCTTGCAGGATTGGCGGCGATGAGTTTGCCATCCTTCTCCCTCAAGCCGAGCGGGCCAGCGCCGAAGCGCTGGCAGAGCGGATCGCGCGGAAGTTCGACGCCTATGCCAGACCTTTAGCTCCCAACACTCCGGTTGGCATTGATTATGGGATTGCCATTTTTCCTCAAGATGGCGAGGAGGCGACAAAGCTGTACCAGACGGCGGATAAGAACCTTTACGAAAGCAAGCAAAGGAATTTGAGCGCGCTCGAGGAACCCGTCGTCCCAGCTTCGAGTTCTGAGCTCGAAGCCGAAGCAGCGGTAGGCGAAGTCGAGATTACAACGGGCACCGGTGGCGGTGGTCCCCCTGCGGGCTCTGAATGGTCTCCGGAGCAGGAGCGGCCGGCAGAGGAAATCCAACCTTCCGAGCGTGCTCAGGAACGTCGCCGTTACGAACGAGTTCCAGTTGAAGGAGGTCGCCGGCTAGGCTTGATTCGCCTTCCGGAGAGGAGCAAGTTCGTAAAGGTTCTGGACCTGAGCCTCGGGGGCGTTTGCTTGATGACGGACGACTATGAAGTACCTGGGAGTTTTCTGGCTCGAATAGTAGCTCCATTCCTGCCGGACGCTGAGTTTATCTTGCATCGAGTTTACTCCAGCCCCAACCCGGAGGGGAAAAAGCGAGTGGGCTGCTCGTTTACACCGCCCACCCCGCCGGGAGCGGAGAAACGCCTCGATTCCTGAAGCTTTTCACACGTTGCCGCCTCGGAACCAAGCCACGGTGCGTTCAAGTCCCTCTCGAAAACTCACTCTTGGGTCGAACTTCAAGTGGCGCTTAATCTTTTGAATCCCAGCCTGAGAATGACGCACGTCACCGGCCCGTGGTTCGAGTACTCGGGTTCCAGTGGGCGTCCTACGATCGCGGCAAGAATGCGAAGGAGCTCGAGCCGATGAACCCTGCCCCGCCCGTCACCAGAAAACTCGCCATACCACCTCCTTTGCCAGTACTGTGGCAAGCAGCAAGCCCGCCGTGACGTAAACTGCGGCCGAGCAGGAGATGGCGAAGCCCAGGCCGGCGCGTTGCGCGATATAGCCAATCAGGACGGGCGCGAGACCGCCTCCGCCTAGCCATCCCACCATATTCATCAGGCCCGCGGCCGTGCCACGAACTTGCGGTGCGACGACGTCGAAAAGCGAGGCAAAGATGTTGGCATCATAGAGCCCCTTGAACAATCCCCATACGGTCAGCCATACCATGACCCACAACACGGAAGCTGTCCGGCCGCAGAGATACACAAATGGCGCTCCACAGAGAACTGCGGCCGCTTGAACCAGCACCCGCCCGCTCGCGATGCGGCGCCGAAACAAATCGGCGAACCATCCTCCCACGAGTGAACCCGCCATGCTCGCCACTTGAACGAAAATCGTGGCGGAGAGCCCTGCCATCGCCAAGCTCAAGTGGAATTTGTCGTAAAGAAACTTGGGCATCCAAGAAAGGAGGACGAGCGCGACAAAGTTGGCGCACATGAAGGCGCCCATCAATAGCAAGGCGGAGGGTGTCCCGAGAATCACGCTTAATGACTCTCCAAGAGGTGCTCGTTCTATGACACGCTTTTGGATTGACGATGGTCGATTAAGAAAGAAGCCCGGTCCTGCGCCCTGAGGGTGCGCGGCTCTTATCGCTTGCCGAGGGCTGAATGCCGATTGAAGGCTTGCGTGGCTGTCTTCCCGATCTGCGGCGCCGCGTTGAGGCTCGCAAAGCAACTTTACGAGGACCAGGCCCAAGAGAATTCCCAGGCCACCGAAAAAAACGAACGACCAACGCCAACCGTAGCGCTCCCCAATCAGCCCGGCAAAAAAGCCGCCTCCGATAGTCCCGACATAAACACTGGTTTGGTGCATACCCATGGCGCGGGAGCGGGTCGCCTTCCCGTGATAGTCGCTGATCATGGACATGGAGGCAGGAACGTAAAAAGTCTCACCCAGCCCCTCGGCCGCCATGAAAGAAAACAACTGTCGAAAGGTGCGCGAAAGGGCAGTGGCCGCCGCGATCACGCTCCAAGTGTAAAGGCCGCTCAGGACGGCCGTTTTGCGTCGCACGCGGTCGACGATGCGGCCGGCGAAAGGCGCGCTTAAGCCGTAGACCCAGGCGAAGGCGGAACCCAGCAGTCCCAATTGAACCGGCGAGAGGCGCAACTCCTTTTCGAGCAATGGGAAAAGCGAGAAGATCGCTTCGCGGTCAGCGTAATTGAGAAAGCAGACGCACCAAAGCAGTCCGACCACATACCACTTGTATCTGGCTTGGTCCACGGCTAGTACAGAGCTTTTGTTGTCGGCTCGGCGGCCGCCTTGCCCAGTGGTTCGAGAAGCTGGCGGGCGGCGCGGGCCATCAAGGTGAGCTCAGTCGTCGTCTGAAAGAACAGGAAGCCTTGCTCCATGTACTTTCGTATTTGGCCTGGGTCACCGGCCGGCGCACCCAGGATCTTGTGGTGTGCCCGGCCGGCAGCCACCACCTTTTTCAAGGCTTCTTGAACCTTGGGATGATCCAGTTGCCCACGGCATCCCAGCGAAAATGACAGGTCGCTGGTACCCACAAAAATGACGTCCACCCCGGGCGTGGCAGCAATCGCGTCGATCTCTTCCAGTGCCCGGGCTTCTTCGACAATGACCACGACCATAATATTTTGGTCGGCGAAATCATAGTAGCCTTCGGGAGCCGGCCACCGAAACCGCGCCAACCCCGCCCCGGAGCCGCGCCGGCCCTGGGGTGGGTACTTGCACGCCGCCACGGCTTGGCGAGCCAACTCGGGCGTGCTGGTGAACGGAAACATGACGCCCAGCGCCCCGGCGTCAAGCACGCGCTTGGCAGTCCAAATCTCGTTGACGGGAACTCGCGCAAAGGGGAGAGCCTTTAGGCCGCGGGTGGCAAGAACCATGCTGCGTAAGCTCTCCAGCGTGATGGGGCTGTGCTCCATCTCGATCCATAGGAAGTCGAAACCAAGGGTAGCGGCTTGCGCGGCAATTTCAGCGCTCCCCACCGTAAGCGTAATTCCAAGCGCCGGTTGGCCCTCGCGCAGCAACTTCTTGACGGGGTTCTCCCAGGCCGCTTGTGAAACCGAGTTCACGTCTGGCATTAGCATGCTCCTTTGTCCAGTCGGCAGAGTCGGGCGCTCCTAGTGTAGCGCATTTGACGCTTTCCAGGCGACCCGCCACCCCCAACCCCTCCTCATCCGAGAAGTGGAGTCCGAGATTCCCCTCCTTGGTAAGGAGGGGTCAGGGGTGGTTGGAGTGTCATTCCGAGCGGAGCGAGGAATCTCGCTCTGAGTGTTTTCAAGGAAGTCGCTCATGCCCGTCCACTGACGGGCACTCAGAAAGCATGAAAATTAACTCCCCTCCTTGTTAAGGAGGAGGCAGGGGTGGTTGACCGTAAGTCCGCTACCCACCACCCCCGTCCCTTCCTCAGTCAGGAGGGGAGTCAATTTCTATGTGCCTATCTGCCCAGCTAGCCATCTACCCACTTGCCCCGTTGCAGTCCATCCTCTTCCCCTGATAGATTAGCAAGAATCAAGTGGTGGCAGGCGGTGTCACCACCCCGGTCCCCGCCTTGTGAAGGTGGGGAGCCAAGCAGGCAACTCCCCTCCACATTGAGGGGGGGTGGTGACGACGGCGGATAGGAGTGATTTTGGCTGGCGAAAAACTCCCCAAGCTTGTGGACCTGATGGCGCATCTGCGAGGACCTGAGGGCTGCCCTTGGGACCGCGAGCAGGACTACGATACCCTCAAGGGGTTGCTGCTCGAAGAGGCCTACGAAGTCGTTGACGCGGTGAACGAGCGCGACTTCAAAGGGTTAGAAGATGAGTTGGGCGACCTGCTCTTCCAAGTGGTGTTCTATTCGCGATTGGCGGAAGAGGAAGGGCGCTTCGACATCGATGGCGTTATCGAGGGCGTACACGCAAAACTGATTCGGCGACACCCTCACGTTTTCGGCGAGATTCGAGCCAGTAACGCCGGCGAAGCGCTCAAGAGCTGGCTGAACGTAAAAGAGCGGGAGCGGGCCTCAGCGACTCAGGGCAAGAACGTAGATAAATCCCTCCTGGATGGGATTGTCCCCACCTTACCTGCGACCCTCGTCTCCTACGAACTGGGATTGCGAGCGTCGGAAGTCGGTTTCGATTGGAAAAAGGCCGAAGACGTGCTCGAAAAGGTTGAAGAGGAGATTCGAGAATTGCGCCACGAACTAAACGGCCCGGTAACAGCAGGCGAGACGCCTGCGCTGCGATCCCGGCTCGAGGAAGAGGTTGGCGACCTGCTCTTCAGCGTGGCAAATTTGGCGCGCTTCCTCCGCTCCGATCCGGAGACTTGCCTGCGCAGAGCGAATCAGAAATTCATGCGCAGGTTCCAGGCACTCGAAAGGGAGGTCGCGACGCAGGGAAGAAACCTGCGGGAGTGTTCTCTGGAGGAAATGGAATCCCTTTGGAACGAGTTGAAATCGAAAGAAGCCCGTTGAAATACACCATTCGGCCTTGCCAAAAGCTGGAAGAACTGGCGGCGCTGGTCAGGGTTCAGCAGAAGATTTGGGGTTACGCGGAACACGAACTCTACCCTCTGAGGCTATTCGTGACCCTCAAGAGAATAGGAGGGCAGGTGCTGGGAGCCTTCACGCCGCATGGCTCCCTGGTAGGTTTCGTGGCTTCGTTACCTGCCTGGCGTGGCGTCAAGCGTTTTTATCATTCGCTTTCCCTTGGGGTTTTGCGCGCGCACGAGAACCGAGGGCTGGGCAGGGCGCTCAAATTAGCGCAGAGACGTGGGGCGCTCGGAGCCGGCATTGGCCTTATCGAGTGGACCTTTGATCCTCTCCGGGCGAAGAATGCTTATCTCAACATCGTCCGGCTGGGGGCCATCGCCCGCTGTTACCAGCCGGACTACTACGGTCAGGTTCAGAGCAGGCTTCAGAAGGGTCTGCCCAGTGACCGCTTGATTGTGGAATGGTGGCTGAGGTCAAAACGCGTCAAGCGGGCGATGGCGGGGAAGCCGCCGCGGGGCAGCAAAGGGAAGCCGGCAGCGGTGGTAGAAATTCCGGCGAACATCGATCAAGTAATGCAGTCGAACCCACGAGAAGCGCGGCGGCGCCAGTTGGCAGTTCGCGAGCAACTGCAAGAATTCTTTGCGCGGAAGTTGGCCATCACAGGATTCGAATACGACCTGAGCTCAGCCCGTTACTTATTGGACCGCTATGAAGATTAATCGTATCGAGGTGCGGGAAATTCAAATGCCCCTCGTCCATTTTTTCGAGACGAGCTTTGGCAGAACTACGACGCGGCGAATCGTGCTCGTGCGGGCGGATGCGGATGACCTCACTGGCTGGGGAGAAGTCACCGCCGGAGAGGAGCCGTTTTACAGCCACGAAACTCCTGAGACTGCCTGGCATGCCCTGCGGGATTTTCTCATTCCTTGGGTATTGGGCAAGGAGTGGACATCGCCCTCCGAAGTTGCCGCGCGCTTCCGCCCCATCCGTGGTCACAACATGGCCAAAGCGGCCCTGGAGAACGCGCTGTGGGTGATCGAGGCGCAACAGAAAGGCATTTCGTTGGCGAGAGCCGTGGGTGGGACGTTGGAGGAAATTCCGTGCGGGGTGTCCATTGGGATTCAGGATAGCGTCGAGAAACTGCTGGAAAGAATCGCCGGCGAAATTTCAGCCGGGTATCAGCGGATCAAGGTGAAGGTGAAGCCGGGTTGGGATCTCAATGTTCTGGAGCGCATCCGTGCGGAGTTTCCTCGGATCGCCCTGATGGCCGATGCGAATTCCGCCTACACCCTCGCCGACTTGGCTCACCTGAAGGAATTCGACCGCTTCTATCTGACGATGATCGAGCAGCCGCTCGGCTGGGACGACATCATCGATCACGCCAAGCTGCAAAGGGAGATCTCCACGCCGATTTGCTTGGATGAATCAATTCACAGCGCCGACGACGCGCGCAAGGCCATCGAAGTGGGCGCATGCAAGATCATTAACGTGAAGCTGGGCCGCGTGGGAGGCTTTACCTCGGCGCAGCGAGTTCACAATGTTTGCCGGGCAAAAAACATTCCGGTTTGGTGTGGCGGCATGCTCGAGTCCGGAATAGGGCGCGCCCACAATGTCGCCATGTCCTCGCTTCCCGGGTTCACCCTTCCGGGAGACGTTTCGGCCAGCCGGCGATATTGGGCGGAGGATATTATCTCCCCGGAGGTAACCGTCAGCGCCCGTGGAACTATCCGTGTCCCCCAAGTCCCCGGGCTGGGATATGAGCCCAACCTCGTCCGAATCGAAAAAGCGACCTTACGAAAGGAGCAGTTCCGCTAGACTAGCGCCTACCACCCTCTGGCAGGGGCGGCCCTTATGGCCGCCTGGGGGCTGTAAGGGATCAAATGCCACGCCACGATAGTACACTCGCCAAGGACGCGCCGCACGCTGCCGCGGAAGCCCGTCCCCACAGCCACGCCTTGATGCACATTCTCCTGTTCTGGGGGACAGTGTTTTGGGCTTCGAATATCGTGGCAGGCAAAGAAGCTGTGAACGGTTTTGGGGCGATGGGGCTGGCGCAGTTGCGCCTTACCGGCGCTGCCCTCCTTTTTGCTGCCTTGTTCCTGGCATGGCCGGGACGGCCTGAGTTGCGCTTGACCCGGCGTCAATGGCTGGTTCTCACCGGCGTCGCATTCAATGGGATTACTCTGAACCAAATCTGCTTCATTAACGGCTTGGCCCGGACCTCCGTGGCGCACACCGGGCTCATTGTGGCGTTGGGCCCAGTCATGGTACTGGCGCTTTCTTGCCTGATGCGGCTCGAGCCGCTCACCCTGCCCAAATTCCTCGGCATGCTGATTTCTTTTGCGGGAGTAGCCATCCTAACCCTGGGCGGGGAGGAGGTGGGGACCGCGGCTCACTGGCAGGGAGACCTGATTGTGCTGGCCGGAAGCGCGTCATTTGCTTACTACACAATTCAGGTTAAGGAAATCGCCAATCGCTACGATGCGCTTACCCTGAACACCTTGACCTTTGCCTTAGGGTCGTTGCTGATGATCCCGTTTGCCGCTCGCTCCGTTCATAACATCCGTTGGGCGAGTGTGACGCTGAGCGCTTGGGGCGGGTTGGGATTCATGATTGTCCTGGGCACCGTCGTGGCCTACCTTTTCTACGCTTTTGCTCTTACCGAACTCTCCGCCTCTCGTGTGGCCGCCTTCGCATACCTCCAGCCGGTGGTGGCGGCGCTGCTGGGGGCATGGCTGCTGAGAGAGAGGATCACGCCCAGAGTCGTCGCCGGAGGCGCGCTGATTCTGCTGGGCGTGTTCCTGGCTGAACGCGAGCGGGGCGAGGCAGAGGGCAGAGGGTAGTAGGCAGGTGGCAGTGTGTCGTCACCACCAAAGCACAAAGACGCCAAGCCGAGGACATGGGCCAGAACGGAAAGTGGCTTTGCTTGGTGTCTTTGTGCCTTGGTGGTGGCACTTTCTTCTCCATTGAACGTGAGGAACAATCTGAATGAACCATCTTTCACGATGCCGGGGGCATCGAGCCTTGCGGCGCCTTTGTAGATTGATTGCCGGGGCAGCATTGGCGACGGCGTCCCTCATGATACCGCTGCAGAGCGGCGCGCCTGCCTTGTCTTGTGGAAAGCCTTTGGCAGTGCCACCCTGTCAGACCGACTCCGACTCTGCCTCCAAGCCCGTGTCTGGAAATAACGACGGTCGTTCCCGAGCAACTCCTTATCACTTGATGGTCCACTCCAACATTGCTGCGGTCGCTGATGCCGATACGTCGCAACTGCTCTACGAGAAAAACTCGAATAAAGTCACCCCGATTGCCTCTATTACTAAACTGATGACGGCTATCGTCACTCTCGAGGCAAAACTTCCCCTGGCGGAGGTAATCGAGGTCAGCGATGAGGACGTCGATGATCTGAAGGGTACGCGTTCCTTCTTGAGCGTTGGCTCTCGCTTGACTCGGGAGGACATGCTGCACATTGCCTTGATGGCATCCGAGAATAGGGCGGCAGCGTGCCTCAGCCGCAATTATCCCGGAGGGCGGCCGGCTTTCATTGAAGCGATGAACCGCAAAGCGCGTGAATTGGGCATGGACAGTACTCACTTTGTCAGCCCCAGCGGACTTTCCGCGGAGAATGTCTCGACAGCTCTGGATCTGGTGAAGCTCGTGATAGCGGCTTGCGAAGATCCTCTGATTCGCTCTTTTACTACGGACACCCAATATGATGTCTTTGTGGGCAAAGCGGGTAAAAGGCGGTTGCAATACATCAACACGAACCGCTTAGTGGGTCGTCCTGATTGGGAAATTGAGCTCCAAAAGACGGGGTACATCAGCGAATCCGGCCGATGCCTGGTGATGAAAGCGCAGGTCGATGGCAAGAACCTCATCATGGTGTTCTTGGATTCGTATGGCAAACTCACTTGTTTTGCTGATGCCCGGCGGGTGCGAAGACAATTGCCTGTGCGGCAGGGGTGGTGACAGCGGGTGAAAATTCAAGAGCGTGGAGAGTAGCTGTCCGTAAGGTCGGATCGCAGAACTGGAGAAGAGCTTGACCATCACTAAACGCATCGCGGTTATCCCTGGCGACGGAATTGGTGGCGCGCTCGGCACGCGCGAGGTTGGCGACTGGATTTGCTCGCGGCTGTGACGACATCTACCTACCGCATTTCCGCCACCGGCCCTCTGTGGGCGGGCTGAAATACGAGCGCCAGGAACAGACCCGTCATGAAACCTCCGACGTGGGCCCACCAAGCCACCCCGCCACCGGTTGCCGATTGGATCGCCAGCATCTGGTAGCCGGTCAGGAACTGGATCAGGAACCAATAGCCAAGGACTAGGATGGCGGGCAACTCGATCGTCCAAAAGAAGAAGATCAAAGGGATGAGAGTCGTAATGCGGGCGCGGGGAAAGCTGACAAAGTAGGCGCCGAGCACCCCGGCGATAGCTCCGCTCGCTCCGATGGTCGGCAGGTGCGACCCCGCGTTGAGGGCGACGTGCAGAATAGCGCCGGCGAAACCCGAGAGCAAGTAGAGAAACAGAAACTTGAAATGCCCATAGCGGTCTTCCACACTTCGCCCGAAGACGAAAAGGAAGAGCATGTTCCCAAGGAGATGCAACCATCCTCCGTGCAGAAACATGGAAGCAAAGATGGGAACAAGGAAACCTGCCACGCTCAGGTTCGCGAATCCGTCGCGGGTGACATAACGCGCCGGGACGATTCCATAAAGCGAAACCAGCTGGTTGATGCCGCGGCCCTGAGCCAACTCAAAGAAAAAGACCCACACATTCGCGATGATGAGGGTGAGAGTAACAACCCAAAAGGTACGCCGCCGGATGTGGTCGGTGAGAGGGAGGGGAACCATGAGAAAGTCGAGCAGTCGAGGAGTTCAGGCGTCGGAGAGTTTAAAAGTCGGAGAGCCGAACCGTCGAAGAGTCAAGCATTCGATGGTCGACACTTAGGTCTCCTCGAACTCTCGACTCTTTTTCCTATTCCTCAACTTCTTAAGCCGTCTGGTTCTCGACTCCTTGACTCGCCGCACCTCTTACGTCGCCTGCTTTGCTTTAGTCTTCTCTAATTCCAGTTCCATTTGCTTCATCTTTTCCTGGTGCTCCATCTCCCTAGCCCGCAGCTCTTGCTGGATCCGGAGCTCGTGTTCGCGATACTTGAACCACGCGCCGATTGCCACCACCGCGATGATCATCACCCACAGGCCGTTCCCACTTACTAGTGAAATGATATCGTGCATCTAGCCCTCTCGTTTGCAGTGCCGCCCTCGTGCTAGCGGGACCCGCATTCTCCCGCCTTCCCATCCTGCTGATCCCGCAACGCGGGGTCAGCGCTACCGGGGTGCGGCCTGCGCAGTAAATATGCAAGTTTATGCTAGCATGCGCGGAAGGCCGCGGTCGAGCGAATTCGATCTAAAGGCTTTTCAAATTGGATAACGCGCGGAATAAATCTGGACAAGCGTTCTCAGTGCGGCAAGAAACGCGATTGGCGGGCTGCGCTTGCGGCCCGCCAGGTCATATTAAGGAGTCTCGGCGGCTCTCAGCTTGGAGTGTTACTGATTGAAAACCAGTACTTCCTTCGAAGCAGCGAAGCGAATCTCAAGCAGGGACCTCGACCCGTCTGATGCGAGGCTGTAAACCGCTGCGTTTCGGTCGTAGCTCTGGTCGCGCTGCTCGACTCTGCCTTCGGTGGAGATGACAACCTTGTGGCCCCGCATGAATTCTATGGTTGCCTGGGGGCTGTGCGTTTCCCACCGGACATGATATCTGCCTGCCGGAAGAGTTGTCCCCTTCAGGACAGCGTCTTGCTGAAGGATCACCGTCCCCGAGTTCTTAGCGAAGCCTGGAATGCCGGAGGCCAGAAGCAGCGCCACCGACAGAACCGATATTCCCAGATACTTTTTGATATTCATGTTTGTCCCCTTCTCCTTTTTCATTGAATTTTGCTTCCTCTCGCCGGTTGGTCTTTGCATTTCCGGGCCGCGCGAGGCATCAGTCGGCGCGTCTACTCTTTTTGCCATGGCCCCCGCGACAAGGTTACGATAGCCTTGTCAATTTTGAGCCCCTTCCTATGCACCCACTTTCGCTCAGGCCCGCGGCGGCGTCAATGCACCGGAGGTGAATTGTTGTTGAACTGGGGATGAACACGTAACCTAGACAAAACAAAGGCTGGGCTCGATATCGGGGCCTGTCCGCGGGTAGGGTTGTCTTTTGCGGCGAGGTCCGTTTCCAAATGCCAGCCACTCCCGCGTAAGCGGGAGTCCAGTCTCTAAGCGCTTCTCCGGCGATTTGCATTCCCGTTTACGCCGGAATGACTGCGCCCCAGCGCCTTCATTAGTTGCAAATGACATGACGGCCGGTCGGCGAACGGACTTCCTTTCCGTCGAGGGACGTGTTAGAGTGGTTGTGGGCTCCATGAAAAACGGGTCAAGTCACGACCACGAAGTCCGCTTCGCGGCGTTCGCGGTGGATTTGCAAGCCGGTGAACTGCGCAGGCACGGAGTGAAGGTAAGACTCCAGGAACAACCCTTTCAAATCCTGTCGGTGTTGCTCGAGCGGCCCGGCGAAGTGGTGACGCGAGCGGACCTCCGGAAAAGGCTATGGACCAGCGACACCTTTGTAGACTTCGAGCACAGTTTGGCCACGGCGGTCAAGAAGCTCCGCCGGGCCTTGGGTGATTCCGCCGCTCATCCCCACTTCATTGAAACTCTACCCCGGCGAGGCTACCGCTTCATGGCAGCCTTGGAAGCAAAGCCTCGAGCGGGCAAGCCGATTGTGGCGGTCCTGCCGTTTGAGAACCTTAGCGGCGATGCAGGGCAGGAATACCTCAGTGAGGGGATGACCGAGGAAATGATTGCGCGGTTGGGACGCCTGCAGCCGCAACGGCTGGGCGTCATCGCCCGTGCCTCGGCAATTCGATACAAAAACACCGACAAGGACATCGACCAAATCGGGCGAGAGTTAGGGGTGGAGTATATCCTGAAAGGGAGCGTGCGCTGTGCGGGAGGCCGGGTGCATGTCGCTGCAGAACTCATCCAGGTCAAGGACCGCACTCACCTGTGGGCCGACCACTTTGAGGGCGATCGAAGCAATGTCCCGGCGTTCCACGGGGCGATTGCCCGCCACATTGCCCGCTCCTTGCAGATTGAAGCGCCTCCGGCCAAGCGCGCGTCCGCGGTTGGAGTTTCGACCGCGAATCCAGAGGCTCACGGGGCGTTTCTCAGGGGCCGCTACTGCTTGAGCAAAGGAACTGCCGAAGGGGTAAAGAATGCCATCGGGTACTTTGAGGAGGCTACGTCCAGAGATTCCGCGTACGCTGTGGCATATGCAGGATTAGCGGTCGCCTTAGACCTGGCCGATCACTTCCGTGTTTCCCCCGGCAGGCAGGCCTTTCCCAAAGCCAAGGCGGCAGCAATGAGGGCCCTGGAGCTTAATGATTCGCTTCCCGAAGCCCACAACGCCTTGGCCTTCGCCACGCATTCCTACGACTGGGACTGGAGCAGGGCCGAGCAGGCTTATCAACGCGCCATCGCGCTCAATCCGAACTTTGCCACGGCCCGTCACTGGCATGGATTCTATTTGGGAATACTGGGGGGCGTGGACGAGGCCATCGCCGAGATGCGACGCGCCCAAGAGCTTGACCCCCTGTCAATCATTATCAGGACCCACTTAGGGCTAATGTTATATCGTGGTCGCCGGTACGATGAGGCGATTGAACAGCTCAAGCAAACCCTGGAGATGGAACCTTTCTTCGCGGCGGCTCACTATTTCCTTGCTTTGGCTTATGAGCAAAAGGGAATGTGTGAGGAAACGATCGAGCATCTGCAAACAGCCTTAAGAGTTTCCCCGGGTAGTCCGGACAAGCTGGGGGCGCTCGGGCATGCCTACGCGGTGTTTAAGAGAAAAGAGGATGCGCGGAAGGCCCTGAAAGAATTGTACAGGCTGGCGGAGCAGAGATTTGTGTCGGCCTATGATTATGCGATCGTTTACGCCGGCCTGCGTGAGGTCGACCGGGCGTTCAAGTGGCTGGAGAGAGCCCACGAAGAACGATCCTTTTCATTGCTCGTGAGCCTCAAGGCGGAGCCGAGGCTGGACTGGCTCCGCTCGGATTCTCGTTTTCAAAACCTCGTGCGCCAAGTGGGTTTACCCCCTTAGCCCACTTGTGCGCTGCGGGGACGTGCGTGCGCGCCCTCGAGAGCTGTCACGCCCGCGAAGGCGAGTGTCCATTGCCGCCGCCCTGGATTCCCTCCTGCGGGGGAATCGCGTGAGAATAACGGATCTCCTGTCCGCATGGGGCCAAAAGTGGGTGGCGGGCCGGGAACGCGGCCCGCCGAATTAGCTTCCAAATCTCCCGCTACGGGTCGCAGGGTGAAGCGTCATCGTCATTGACTGAAAACGAGTACCGCGCTCGATCCGGCGAAGCGAATTTCACTAATGGTCCTGGTGCCATCCGAGGCGGTGTCGTAGACAACGGTATTGGACGGGTACTTCTTGCCACGGTCCTCGATTCTGCCTTCCGTTGAGAGAACGACTTTGTGGTCGCGCGCGAATTCCACCGTTGCTCCAGGGTTGTGAACCTGCCACCGCACCACATATTTACCCGCCGGAAGAGTTGTGCCGCTCAGAACGGCCTCATCGGTAAGAGCTACAGTCCCCGAGTCCTTGGCCAAGGCGGGAATCACGGAGGTCAGAAGCAGAGCCACCGATAGAATCGATGTCCCAAGATGCTTTCTGATATCCATCGGACCCCCCTTCGTTGCGGGTTGGTCTTCATTAATACGAGCGGCCGGTCGGCTGACCGGACCACACCTCAGCCTTTATTTGCGCACCCCCCCTTGCATTTCAGTTTTAGAAGCCCTTGCAATCACGTGGGGTTAAATGAAAAGCCGGGGCCGGAAGGTCCCGAGCCTTTTCCGCGGGATTCTCCTCGCTCAGGCCGCCAAACCTTCGGCGGGGAGAGTCCATTTAACCCCTTTGCCTGTCCTTACCACCGCACCAGCTTAGCCGCGATGCGCCCCTTTCGAGTTTGCTTACTCCCTCTGACCGACCGTTCAACTCCACTTCCTTCTGTCTTGGACGCGAGCATGAAACTTTGGTTAGCCTTCATCGTCCTGCAGTCAATACGCATGGGTATTGCGCAAAGTTCCGAGAGCTGCGGGATGCCCATGCGGTAGGTGGCGTGAAGAAGTTCGGGGGCTTCTTTCTACCGAAACCAAGAGCCCTATCAGCCATCTCTATTTCGCCATGTGTTAGGCAATTCGAGTGCCACTCGAGGGCGCGCGCGAAGAAACTGAATCTGCAGGTGTTCGGTATAGGATCTGGAAAAATCAGGCAGCACAAACCTTCCGCTTTTGACACTCTGTTTCCCAATATCGGACACTTCGGATATACTGAGATAGAGGGGCCAATCGATTATTGATGGCGGGGCGATCCGTTTTCTCCGTCAGTGCGCTTACGCAAGCAGCCCAGGCCTCGCGCGGGATGCTTCATGGAGCTTACCGCTTTGGTCCGCGAACTCGAGAGAATTCTGAGTTGGGAGGCCGTTTTATGGCGGCCTGACGACCCTATGCTCTACGAATACGATAGCCTTTCCTCTCTCCGTCCACCCGATGTCGTAGTTTCCCCTCGAACCAAGCAGCGCGTCGTCCAGATTGTGAAGTTTGCCGCAAGTCAGAAGCTCTTGGTGGTTCCGCGCGGTGCCGGGACAGGTCTCTTGCCCACGGCTACTGTCGCCGCGGCGACAACTCCTTCGGGGTTCTGTGGGCGACAAGGACGGAAGTGAGGAGGGTGGATTCGCGCGTTCGCGGGAATGACGAAACCGCCGCTTGCGCAGAAGTGACAGTGACACCGTCAGCGCCTCGCTGGCGGGGGTCCGCTCAGTGTGGAACAACTGGACTCCCGCCTTCGCGGGAATGACCATTAGGGAGGTTCGGAACGATGGCTACCAGGACACAGGCGAATGTGAACAACGTACTGGCTCCGACGGATGCTCCTGGGAAGCATTTCTTGGCGGATTACGAGACAACTTGCAAAGGTTTCGAGTGGGAGGATGTTCATAAGGAGTTTGATTGGAGCCGGACCGGCAAGGTAAACATCGCGCATGAAGCCATCGATAGGCAGTTAACCCGAGGCCGGCGGAATAAGCTTGCTCTGATTTATACCGACCGGGAGCGCACTACGCGGCTCACCTTTGAGGACCTCTCGCTTCAGTCGAATCGTTTTGCAAACGTCCTCAGGAAGCTCGGCATCGTAAAGGGGGACCGAGTTTTCGTGTTTCTGGGGCGCCGCCCGGAGCTTTACATTGCGATTCTTGGAATCTTGAAGGTAGGGGCCATACCCAGTCCGCTTTTCGAGGCGTTTATGGAGGACGCGGTTCGCGATCGCATGGCGAACGCCGAGGCCGTGGCTTTGCTGACTTCGCCTGCGTTGGTGGACCGGGTCCCGCAATGGGAACTGCCGACACTCAAGCATGTGATCCTGGTCGGCGCGGGCGCCGATGGCTTGCCGGTGGGCCATTATAGTTTTGAAGCGTTAATGGAAGCGGCGGAGGACAAGACCGAAATCGAGTGGCTGACGCTGGATGATCCCCTGATCATCCACTATACCTCGGGATCGACCGGCAAGCCTAAGGGGGTGCTTCACGTGCAGCGTGCCATGCTCGGCCATTTGATGACCGGCAGGTGGGTGCTGGACCTCCAGGAAGACGATGTTTATTGGTGTACGGCCGATCCTGGTTGGGTAACAGGCACCTCTTACGGAATCTTCGCGCCTTGGTTGAACGGAGCAACTAATCTGATTCGCGGCGGGCGTTTTAACGCCTTGGAATGGTACGCCACGATTGAAAGGTTCCGGGTGAACATCTGGTATAGCGCGCCCACGGCATTCCGGATGTTGATGGCCCTCGGCGAGGAGACGGCGAAGCGGCACGATCTTTCCTCCCTGCGGCACGTCCTGAGCGTAGGTGAGCCTTTGAATCCGGAAGTTGTATGGTGGGGTTGGAAGACTTACGGACGAAGGATTCACGATAACTGGTGGATGACTGAAACCGGCCATATCCTGATTTCGAATTATCCGTCCATGAGCATCCGGCCCGGCTCCATGGGCAAGCCTATCCCGGGTGTCACGGCCTGTATCGTGGATGACAATGGTAAGGAGTTGCCGCCCAATACCCTGGGGAATCTCGTGATCAAACCCGGCTGGCCGGGCATGATGCCGACCATTTGGAAACAGCCGGAGCGCTATCGCACTTATTTTCGAATCCCAGGGTGGTACGTCAGCGGGGACAGCGCCTATTATGACGCAGATGGGTATTTCTGGTTCCAGGGCCGTGTGGATGACCTCATCATCACGGCGGGTGAGAATGTGGGACCATTCGAGGTGGAGAGCTGCCTCCTCGAGCATCCCGCGGTGGCAGAGGCGGGGGTGATCGGAAAGCCGGATGCTTTGCGCGGCCACATCATAAAGGCGTTTATTTCGCTCCGCGAAGGATACCAGCCCAGCGATGAATTGAAAGATGAGATACAGAAATTTGTTCGCCAGAAGCTGGCGGTGCACGCGGCGCCCCGTGAAATCGAGTTCAAACAAAAGCTGCCCAAAACGCGCAGCGGAAAGATTATGCGTCGAGTTCTGAAGGCTTGGGAACTGGGCTTGCCGACGGGAGACTTATCAACGCTCGAAGAGTGACGGGCTAGTAGGTGCTATATCGTAGGTGGCAGGTGGGCAATACCCGCAATCTGCGTGCTCCCCCCAGCTACGACCTACCCCATACGACCTACCTCGTCAGCAGTCCAGGAGGGCGTTCCGCCGGGCCGGCTGGCGACTAAGGCCCCAACGCGGTTGGCAAAGTCAGCGATTTCTCCCGGACGCCACCCGCATTTCATGCCATGGACAAAGGCCGCGGCGAACGCATCGCCGGCTCCCACCGTATCCGCGACGCGAACGTCGTAACCCTCCGCTTCCACATATTGGCCATCCAGCCACAGAACACACCCTTCTTCTCCTCGCGTGACGCAAACTGCCTCCCAGCCAAACCTACGAGCTGCGCCCCTGCAAAAATCCAGCAGCGAGCGATAGGACCAATGAAACATGGACTGAATTGTATCGACTTCCTGGTCGTTCAGCTTCACGGCGGTGGCGAGTAACATCAATTCATTGACGAGTGAGGCCTCATAACAATTCTCGCGCAGGTTCACATCATAAAAGCGCCGAGCTTCCGGGTTGGCTTTAATTAGCTCCAGGGTCACCGCCTTGGCGTCGGGGCTGGTCTGAAAAAGGGTTCCGAAGTAAATCCAATCCGGCAGGCAAGCACAAAGCGTGCTGAGGTCCCCGGCCGAAAGCTTGGGGAAATCGTAAGCCGCGGGCCGGTGGATGGTGAAGCGCGGCTGGCCCGAAGCGTCGAGTGTGACGGTGACAATTCCGGTGGGGTAGTTCTTTGTTTGGCTAACGAAACGCGTCGGCAAGCCCATAGCTTCCATTTTTTTCAGGGCTCGCCGCCCCCTTGAGTCATTGCCGACAGCGCTAATGAAGGATACCGAGTGCCCCAAAGTTTTGGCGTGTGCGGCAAAATTAAGAGCAGCTCCGCCCAGGTGTTCCGTGTCCCCGAATACATCCCATAACACTTCGCCGATACTAAGAATATTCATGGCTGGTCAGTAGAACCGGATTTGATCAAGGTCCAAGGTGAACTCGCCGGGTGGGCCAGTCACCGAAATTTCCAACACCCAAGGACTGTCCGCCAGCCCATGGCTCGCGGGGTTTGCCAACCACGCGACGGGCAGGCGCACATTTTGCCAAGCCTCGCCCGGAACAAAACTGATTGCGGGGAAGGGCAGGGCGGGGGCATTCGCACTCGTCAAAGCCGCAGAGCTCGAAGAGCCACTCTGCGCTACGTAAGGGGGCTGAAATCCTACTTGGTAGACACGCGGTTCGCCGCGGGCTTCGAACTCGACGCCGCCCAGTCCTCTCGAATTCGCGGGTACTTGGACTTCACACCGGGCGGAGACATAACCCTGAGTGTTGTTGGGGCCGGGTGCCAAGTGTCCTTGCAGGCGCATGGCGTGCGGGGTCCCCTCGGCGCCGGGGGTTAGCAGAGAAATCTCACCCATGGAATGGCCCGAGACATCGGAATCTGTGGAGATTTGCCAGCGGTGCAAAAGCTCCTCGGACGGCTGAGTACCGTCGAAGTTTTCAATCAGGTTTACCTTCTCCGCTTCCGCATTCGGGCCGGCAGCAGGGGCTTGCTCCATCACATGGTACGAGCGGGCCCACATGGCCGTGGGGTTGGCGCGCGTGTTCATCCAGAAGCCCATAACCAGGAAGGGCAGCACAAAGACGCCGGACCACAGTTTGGCCTTGGTGGATATTCTCTCCTCTTTTTCCCAGCGGAAGAGTCTCACGGCGAAGAGCAGACCGAAGACCCCTGATGTAACCAGCACCAGCATTTCCATCCAGTGGTCCAGGAGCGGTTCTGCCTGTGCCATGATGCTTTGGAAGGCACTGACCAGATACGTGGAAGGAAAAAACATGGCGACTCGCTGAATCCAGCGTGGAAGCATGGGCAAGGGAAATGTGACCCCGGAAAGAAACAGCAACGTAAACCAGACGAGGTTATTGTAAATCTGGGCTTCTTGCATGGTGTTCGCCACACTGGCAATGGTGAGGCCGAAGCCCGCGAAGGCGAACGTCCCAACGGTCACCAGAACCAGCAGCGTCGCCCATCCGATCTTCATCGGCATGTGGAAGATAACCAGAGCGGCCAAAAGCAGGAGGGCGATGGTGGGAAGCTCGAGCAGGTAGTTTGCAAGCAGATTGCTCAGCAGCATGGTGCGCGGGCCAATGGGGGCCAAGCGGTAACGGCGCAGGCTTCCTCGCTCACGCTGCATCACGGACTGTATGCCCAGCCCAAAGAAGCCGCTGCCCATAATGTTCAGCGTAACGACCGGCCCGAACATGTAAGCTACAGCCTCGGGTTTGCCGCGAGCGATCAGGCCGGCATAAGCGAACAGGAAAAACAAGGGGAAGAGGAAGGTGAAAAAAAGCGCTACCTTGGTGCGCATCACCAGGCGAATAGTCAGCAGCGCAATGCGAACCGTGGGCATGGTCAGTTTTCCATCTTTCTTCCAGTCATTTCCACAAACACATCCTCCAGGCTGGGCCGGGCGATGTGCAAGTCAAGCAGGGCATTATCCTCGGACTCCAAAAAGCGGACCAATGCAGCAATGGTCACGGCTGCCGGTTGGGCGCGGAGAAGATAGGAGCCGTCCGCTTCGTGGCAATCGATCACCCCTTCAATCAGCTTCAAGCGGTCGAGGCCGACGGGTTTGGCCAGGTGAATCTCGAGCCGCGTGCCCTGGCCGGAGCGCGCAATCAACTCCCGGGGAGTCCCGAGGGCCACGAGTTGGCCTCGGTCCATTATCGCCACGCGGTCGCACAGCCGCTCGGCTTCTTCAATGTAATGAGTAGTCAGCAGTACAGTCCGTCCCTCTTCCCGAAAACGTTCGATGAGGGCGTAAATATCGCGGCGCAATTGCGGGTCGAGGCCCACCGTGGGTTCATCCAGCAGAACCAGCTCGGGATCATTCACCAGCGCCAGAGCGAGCGCCAGACGCTGCCTTTGCCCTCCGGAGAGATTCTCGAAGAATGTGCGGCGCTTTTCCACTAAGCCAAACCGTTCCAGGAGCAAGTGTACTGAGGCGGAGCGGCGATAAAAGCCGGCAAATAAGTGGAGGGCCTCATCCACACGCATTTTATCCGGCAGCACGGTGGACTGAAGTTGTGCTCCAATGCGCTCCTTGAGCGCCATACTCTCTTGCCTAGAGTCGAGACCGCACACGCGGACCGACCCGCTGTCGGGTTGGCGGAGGCCCTCGATGATTTCGATGGTGGTGGTTTTTCCCGCCCCGTTGGGCCCCAATAGGCCGAATACTTCGCCTTGCAGGATGTCGAAGCTGAGGCCGCGCACGGCCACTAAATCACCATAATGCTTGTGCAGATTCTGGACACTTACCAGGACCGAGTTCTCTTCAAGCGGACTCATGAGTGAGCATCATAGCTGAGGGGAGTCGAGAAGTCGAGGCATCCGGGATCGGGAGATCGGGCGATTGGGTGAACAACAAGCAAAGGAGACGTGCCTCATAATTGTCACACGTGATTACAGGGGGTAAATGAGACGCACGCTAGTTCTTTGTTCACCCGACTCCCGATCTCCCGATTAGTTATCTCGTTGCGAAAAGCGGCCTTCTGATGTCATTCTAAATGCAAAGCATCCGGTTAAGGAGTGAATGATGAAGATTCTTGTGCTCAACTGTGGCAGCTCGTCAATAAAGTTCCAGTTCATCGAGACCAATGTGCAGATGATCGAGGCGGACGCCGACCGGTGTATTGCTAAAGGAATCGTGGAAAAGATCGGAACCGACGAGGCGGCGTTGCATTTGACCGTGCCGCCCAAACCTGTTCAGACCATCACGGAGGAGATGCTGGACCACCAGGCGGCCCTGGCACGGATGATTCAGGCTCTTAAAGAATCCGAGGCCATTGGGGATGTTTCACAAATCGAGGCGGTGGGACACCGCGTTGTCCACGGTGGCGAGCGATTTTCGGCTTCGGTGTTGATTGACGACGAGGTGGAAAAAGCGATCCAACAGTACAGCGAGCTGGCCCCTCTTCACAATCCCAACAACTTGCGCGGATACCTTGTGGCTCGAAAGCTTTTACCCCAGGTCCCCCAAGTGGCCGTGTTTGATACGGCCTTCCACCAAACCCTCCCCCCCAAGGCCTATCTCTACGGTCTGCCCTATACGTATTACCGCCGCTACAGGATCCGGCGTTATGGGTTCCATAGCACTTCGCACCGCTACGTGGCGTTCTATTGCAGGAAGATGTTAGGCAAAGCCAAGGACGAGGCAAATTTGATTACCGCCCACCTCGGCAATGGTTGCTCGATCACGGCAATCGAGAAAGGCAAATCCATTGATACATCCATGGGATTCACTCCCCTGGAAGGCCTGTTGATGGGCACGCGCTGCGGGGACATCGACCCGTCCATCATCTTATATCTGATGTCGAAAGACGAATTAGCCATTCACGACATGTCCACACTGCTGAACAGGTTCAGCGGTCTGTACGGCATTTCGGGGGACTCCAACGACATGCGCGACCTGATCGCAGCGGCGGCAAAAGAGGATAAACAAGCAGAAGTGGCTATCGACGCGTTTTGCTATCGCCTGCGGAAGTACATTGGCGCCTATACGGCCGCCCTGGGCCATGTCGATGGCCTGGTGTTTACGGGAGGCATCGGCGAGAACGCCCCCCTGGTCCGCGAGAAAACCTGCCAGGGACTTGCGGAGCTAGGATATGAGATTGATCCGGCTCGGAACCAGGAGGCCGTTGGTAAGGCAAGCGAAATCTCCACCGCTTCTAGCCGCATTCGTATCTTCGTCATTCCCACCAATGAGGAGTTGCTGATCGCCCGCGATACCTTCCGTGTGATTCGCGGGTTGCCGATACCATCGTAAGTCGGGGTCGTAGCCCGCTCCCCAAGGGAGTCGGTGTGGTAACTCAGCCCTCTCCCCCAAGGGCTGGGCGTGTCTCACATCTTTCGCTGGACACCGGGGGCGGGCAGGGTGGATGCCCTTTCAGGACATCGTACTTAGTCGACGAACTACCTTGCGTCCACCAGGTCCCTCGTAATCTCGCGTACTGACGCCCGGTGTCCAGCCGAAAACATGGGTAACGATCAGCCTTCACAGGGGGAGAGGGCATGACCCGCTCAGGACTTCTCAATCGAAATGGGCAAGACTGCCTTCACTTTGGTGCCCCCGACATGGGAGGCAATCTGCAGCCGTCCTCCCAACTGATTGACGCGTTCCCGCATGCCCAGCAGACCCAAACCGAGTGCGCGATCGGGAGCTATGCCGCTCCCTTCATCGGTCACCTCGAGGCTAATTGCATTGTCGTCGTGCGAGACGACGACCCTGGCTGTCTTGCTGCCTGAATGCCGCAGGGTGTTGGTCAGGGCCTCCTGGACCAAGCGAAAAGCGGTCAAGCGAGCGGGCTCCGGCATATGAGGCAGGGTACTGGGCAGAACCAAATCGACCTGGAGGCCGGTAGTGTCTCAGTCTGAAAAAAGTTCCCGATAATTTGGAAAGTCAATTGCCTAGAACTCCATTTTACCATTTACAAGAGACTACGTTGGTGTTCTAAGCTGCTCAACATGGGAAGGCTTTCCCTAGAAATCGAATGGGGAGGATTGTCAAAGGTGGCTAACGACTGGGTAGACGAGTACGCAGAAAGTTGGAGCGATGATGACCGAAGGCGTAAGGAATCCTTGAGGCTTGCAAAGATCGTTGCGGACGGTTCCCGATTCTTTATCAAGAAACTATGGGAGACCGTTGAAAATGATCTAGCACGTTTTCACGGAAAAGCTGGGGACACAGGTCTCAGGGGACGTTTTAGGCCGGAGAGCAGTTTTATTTTGGAACGAGAGAAGTTCCCCGTAATAGAACTCGACATCCAGATTGAGAATGGGTATCTGAGCTATACTTTCCGAACGACATTCGATCATGCGAGCGAAACTCAAGAACAAATTGGAAAGTTCATGGTCGCCGCTGACGAAAATGGTCGGCTTCAAGTAAGGAAGAATGGAGGTTACTTCAAGAGTTATGCCGAACTTTCACAATTCCTTTTGAAGTTGGCATTTGATTACTTGAGACAAAATCTCTGATTATGGTTGCAAAGCAAACCTTCGAGACCCATGCCAGAATCTCCTGCGGTCAACCCTTTTCGCTCTCACATTCCCAAACGGGACTTCATGTAGAGTCGCCGTTGTCACAGTCCAATAGTCGGCTTCATCTGTTTCCGTATGAACAAAGGCCAGCGGTTTTTCAAATTCCTGAATCACTTCGTCACGTAGGAATTGGCCGCAATCAGAAACCCATTGGTGGCCAAGGTCAAAAACTAGATAGTAGGTGTCGGGCTGGATTCCACGAAGCGTGTAGGAGTCGTGTGAACGGACGTAAACGAACCGGGAGGAACTGTTGGGAGAATCGCTAAAAAGATGCACCGCGGCGTCAAGATGGCTTCCGTTGATGATTTCCAAGGTTGATTGTCCCTGGATGCCCAGCCACGTTTCAATTGGACTTCCCGTCTCTGGCCGTTCTGGCTCTTTACCGTCAGCACAAGTGGGAGTTACGACTTCTGGCCCGGGAGCAGGCGCATTTTCCGCAACGGCACCGACATTGCTTGGCGATTCTGTGATCGTGGGATTACTTTTGGGGTGCTTAAGATGTTTGAAGTCGAAGACGGGCTCTTCAGATACTTTAGGAGGAGGCGGTAACGGTTTGATGTATGCTTCGGAATTAGGGGAGTTCCGCATTTCCTGTTCCGTGGGCGGGCCGGTCGTTTCTGCGGTTGGCGATGATGCGGGAGCATTCTCTAGTGGCTTGCTTATCCATGAGTTTAGCCAAATCAGTCCCAAAAGCACTGCAAGGCCAGCGAGGATACCGACTCCGATTTTAATATCTCTCTTTCGCCTACTGCTGTCACGTTTTCGAGAAAATCCGCTGGTGGATTCTCTCAACCAGTCTTGGCTGGTCACGTATTCTGGAAGTGGTGGAGCAACCGGGATTGAATCTCGCCGTTCGATCCGCATGACTATTCCACAGTCGAGATTTGGGCATCGTGCGGTATCGCCGATGCGGGATTCATCAATACGATACCGGCAACCGCAGGCGCAGCGTATTTCGATCATGGGGAAGACCTCCCCAGAGAAGTGGGGAGAATGCTAGCAGAGGAAGGTGAGCGATGCAACTATTTCAGCCGACAAGAGACAGTGATAAACAACCCAACGTGTCTGCTACCGTTAGGATGGGCACGCATGTCGTGGAGAGAGACAAGGGAACGGGTCAAAAGACGAAGGACTATACACAGTGGGGACCAACCAAAGCAGCCCCTCTCAAGCCAATTTCAAGGGAGCGATTCTTAGAGGGTTCGTCTCTTGGTCAGAAACCAGGCTTGCACGAAGTGCGAATGGTACAAAAGACTAGGCTCGATCCGAAAACTCCTGCTGATGACGAGTCTCGGTTCAGACAAGATGTTGCGAGCTATCTAAAGAGACGCAGCAGCGCTAGGCATGCGAGAAGAGTAGCGGCGTTTACTGGTGCGTTGAATTCTCAGTACGGGTCTAAGTGATCGCCTTTTGATTTTTGGGGCTTCGATCCAAGAAGGACCCAAGATGCAGCGAACACTAAGACTAGCGTCACCCACTCGACTTCGAGTCTTGGCATGTCAATGTGCGCATCGATATAGAAATTGTCTTGTCCTGGTTCATTCGCAATGTGCTTATCAGAAAACAAGAAGTGAAATCCAACGGCCCGATGGATGTCGCGGCCTATGTCATATCGCCAAGGTGGGAAAAGTCCGATGAGCAGAGCGGCACCAATAAAGGTAATTACAACTATTTTCTGTCGTTGGTTCATTTCGGAATCCTCACAAGCGGCAAAGATGGAAGGTGGTTGGCCTCTTGGCCTCTATTTTGACTTGTTCTTTTTGTACGGGCCGCGCGGTCCAAACGTCGGCTCAGGCAACAGTGCCGCGATTTCCACAATACTCCAAACGTGATCTGAAACTCCAGCTTCCATCGCGGGCGTGACTCTTAGTGTCCTGTGAATCCGGCAGAAATTGTAATACATGAAATGAAGGGCCACTTGATAAGCGTGGTTCTCGACTTTCTTGCTGAAAGCATTTGTGAGCCTAGTGAACCGGCGCATTCCCATTCGCATCGTGAGGTTCTGTCTTTCGACGTAGCTCGTTGAGATGTGCTCGGGGTCGGAATGGCCCATTACCGGCTTTCGCTCGCAAGAAGTGCAAACTGCCGGACTGTAGCGTGTTTCCTCCTGAGATGACTCGTAAGTCTTAATCAGCATCGAATAGTCAATATCGCTTCCGAATGCACCTTCAACAGCTTCCAAGTAAACTTTCAGTCCGTCGGTTGTAAGCTGAACACGGCTAGCGAGTCGAGAGGCCAAGTCATCAACAAACATGCGGGCGCTACGAGCATCGCGGTTCCCAATCAGGAAAGAAGGCACGAGCTTAGTATCTGCGTCAATCGCGGTCCAGGTCCACACATCTCCAAACCCGAAATGTCCCCTTTTGTCGGAGGGCACATTCTTTTCCTTCGCATAAACGAAGGCCCAAATCTCGTCACATTGGATGCGCTTGCATTTCAGATTGCGAAGCGTGCGATCTTGGTAGTCGGCACATGCGGAGCCAACTTGTACCAGTAGTTTCGTCACGGTGTTGATCGAAACATCTGCAAGTCGGCTTGCGGTTCGAAGGCTGTTTCCTTCAATCAACATGCCGATGATCTGCGTTCGCTTTTCTTTGGAAAGTGTGTTCATACTGAATATTATGCTTGACGAATTATTGCCTGTCAAGCACAAAATGCAGGTTGAATTAAAATATTTTTGGGTGTATGATGCGGGCAGTTGAGGTTGTGAAGTCCTTCAGATGTCTTGCGTTTCACCCTGCCGATTCGTGGCAGAGTCTCAGGGCGCAACGCGGCAATAAAAGGATGATGCCGCAGTGCGCCTAGAAAATCAAGTCCCGAATTATCGCAAGATATGGCGACCAAGTTGTTATCGGCCTAGAAGGATTGAACGCCGAGGAAGGCCAATTCACATGACACTATGCATCGCAGCTACCTGCTTGGACGGAGACAAACCGAAAATCGTAATGTGTACGGATTGGCGAGAAGAATATCCTGCAATCGGTAGCCACGAGAACGCCGACAAGTTGTCGTTCATAAAAGATAGCTGGCCAGTTTTGCTCGCCGGAGAAGGGCCTTCGGAAGAGGCTTTGGTTGCCACCTATGAGCAAGAATTAAAGCAAGTCGATCTCACCCAGGCCAATATTTATGAAAAACTGAAGGCTCCAATGCACAAGAGAAAGGAGATTTTGGCAGACGATTACACAAGACAGATGCTGGGAATACCGTATCAGGAATTCCTAATCAGGGGAAGAAGTACATTTCCTGATGATTTTTATAGGCAACACGTTGAGGAAATTGAGAGAATCCGTTTAGGTGCAAGCCTCATTATCTGTGGATTTATCGGCACCTACGATTATGTCGAAGGGAAAACGGAGCGTTCAGCCGTGATTGCGACAGTTGACGATGAGGCTTCCTCCATAGACAGGATATTTTCTATGCATACTGACTTCGCCGCAATTGGGTCGGGATACGCCAGCGCGTTGGGTGTTCTGTGCCGACGCGGACAAAGTTCGGATGATCCTCTTTTGAGAACCATATACGTAGTCTACGAAGCTAAAATACTTGCCGAAACCGTACCTGGGGTATCGCCATCATTGGCGATTGACGTTCTATCGGCTGATGGAAAAATGCAATCCCTAAGTGACGAAGGATATAAGGCCTGTGGCAAGTTATATGGTAGATTTGGTCCGCGCAGAATCAGGGATAGAGACAAAGATGAAAGGGATCGGATGAAATTCAAAATGGATAGCAAATATCTCCAACCATTTATAAAGAGCTTCCTTGAGGACTCTGAAAAGAGAAGGGATTTAGCCAGTTCTCAGGACGCCTCAACTAACGCCTCTTCCATCGGGAAGCCGCAGCCTTCTTAGCGATGGCAGCACGGCGCGAGGCAGTTAGGTGTTGTGCCCTGGCAGTCCCACCCTTGAGCCCTCCTACACGTCCCCTCACTGCTCCAGGGTGCCTCTTGGCTTCGCTGACCGTATCCTCGACTTCGCCGGTCGCAATGCCTACAATCATTTTTGCTAGTTGGTTCGGGTCGCGGGGTCTGTTCGCCATGCCCCCATTATGGCAGGCTGGAATCTTGAGTCAAGAGGGGCAAAATTCAAACTGAGACACTACCTGGAGGCCGGTGCGCTTGACAAAACTGTCCACGTGCCAGCGTAACGCCCCTTCCAAGCCCATCTCGTCGAGCGCCGGAGGGTGAAGCACGTAGGAGATATTGCGCAGCTCCTCGGAAACCTGGCTGGCCAATTTGAGGCTATCGCCTAGGGCTGCCCGGCCCTGTTCATCGAGACAGGAGGCTTTTGCCTCGAGCACGCTGAGATTCAAGGCCAGAGCAGCCATGGTCTGCCCCGTGCTGTCGTGCAACTCGCGGGCAATGCGCCGCCGTTCCTCTTCCTGGGACTCCACCAGTTGCCCCGGCAACGCTCGCATGGTTTCCTCGGCCTTCTTGCGCTCCGTGATGTCCTCGATGGCCAGCAAGATGAGAGCTTCGGCGCCCCCACGCCTTCGAATCTGCCGGCCATTGAGCAGCATGGTCCTCTCCCCAATGATGGGAAACCTGTGTTTCACCTCAAATCCCTCAAAGGCTGTTTGGGTGGGGAGAATCCTCTCCAGAAGCTCGCGCAGGGCAGGAATATTCCATTGGCCATCCCCTAGATCGTACAGGAACTGGCCCCCTGTTTCCCCCGGAGTAACATGAAACGTCTCGTAGAAAGCCACATTGGTTGTGATGACGTGCAGGTTTCCGTCCAGGACCATCAGAGGCTGGCGCACCGTCTCCACGATGGACTCGGCGTAGAGGCGCAACTCATTTACCTCCGTTTTCAGCGCATCGATGTCCATCAGGGTCATTACCGCGCCGTCGATCACGTTGTCAATCGTCTTGTAAGGGCGAATGCGCAGGGAATACCAATGTCCGTGCCGGTCTTGCACCTCCAGTCCCTGTAGACTCCCAGTATTAATCGATTCCGCCACCAGGCTTTCCAAGTTGGGAAGTTCGAAGTTGTGCTTCAGGACGGTGATGGGCCGGCCGATGTCGGTGGGAATAAGGTTTAGCACCTTCTCCGCCAGAGGCGTATAGCGCCTTATTCGCAGGTCCTTGCTCAGCATTACCACAGGAACATTGATGCTGCTGACGAGATTGCTGAGGTCGTTGTTGGCGGTGCTCAGCTCGGCGTTGCGGTTCTGCAGTTCTTCATTCAGCGTCGTCAATTCTTCGTTGGAGGATTGCAGCTCTTCTTTCGCGGTTTCCATCTCTTCGTTGGTACTTTGCAGCTCTTCATTACTCGATTGGATTTCCTCGTTCGCGGAGCGCAATTCCTCATTGGTAGCTTCCTGGTCTTCCATGATCGACTGGACGTGGGCGCGCGTGTACTCGAGCTCCTTCGTCAGCCGGCTGATTTCAGCTTGCTCTTTGCGCTTGGAGCCCTTGGCTTCTTGCACAGCGGGCTTCTTTGGGGCAGCCTCCTCCTCTCGGAAAAGGATCAGAAAGTAACGCTCGCGCGCAATCGAACCTTTGATAGGTACGACTTCCAAAGTAATAGTCCGATAGCGGCCGCTGGTTTTGATCCGAACGCCTTGCCTGACGACCGGCGTGTCTTGCTTTTTGGCCGCATGGATGATCGTGCGGACATCGAGGGAGAGGGCCCCATGTGTCAGCTTGGCCAAGTTCAGACTGGCTTGGCCGGACGCCGGTTCCAAAAAGCTCCCCATATGGCCGTAAAATTGGATGATGTTCAGATCGCTGTTGACGACCACGCCTGCCGGCGCATACTCCGATAAGAGAATGCGCTCCGCCTCCTTTTGTACGTCGAAGGCCGGCGTCCCCTCGCCCCCCCGCTTGCTCGGCTTGGCCTTTTCGATTGCGACTGAAGGAGCCCAATACTCGCCCACGTGCAGGAGGCTGGACGGGTTCTTCGCGTAGACCTTGAATTTCTTGTCCAGGGGGGAGAAGAGGTCTGAGAATCCCGTGAGGTTTTCGGAGGGTCCGAGAACAAGGAAACCGGGAGAACGAAGGGCGTAGCCGAACACCGGTATCACCTTCTTCTGCGCCGCCACTTCGAGGTAGATGAGTAGATTGCGGCAACTGATGACATCCAATCTGGAAAAGGGCGGATCTTGGAGCACGTTGTGGCGGGCGAAAACGCACATCTCGCGAATGGCCTTGCTGATCCGATAACCTCCTGGCACAGGCGTGAAGAAGCGTCGCAAACGCTCGGGCGAAACGTCGGCGGTGACACTCTCCCCGTATGTGCCCGCGCGCGCCTTCTCGATGGCCGCTCCACTGATGTCGGTGCCGAAAATCTGGACGGGGATATTGCTCTCGGCTTCCCCTAAGAATTCGAGGGCGCAGATCGCAATCGAATAAGCTTCTTCCCCTGTCGAACACCCGGGAACCCAAATCCTGAGTGCGGAGTCCGCCGGACGGTTCTTCAAGAGCACCGGAAACACTTTCTTTCTTAATGAGTGATAAGCTCCCGGGTCGCGGAAAAAGCCGGTCACGTTAATCAGAAAGTCTTGGTACAATTCTTGCAATTCCCGGTTGTTTCCGCGCAAGTAACGGAGGTACTGGCCCAGCTTATCCGTCTTTTGCAGGACCATGCGCCGTTTGATGCGTCGCTTGATGGTGGCTTTCTTGTAATAGGTGAAATCGTCACCAGTGACTCCGCGCACCAAGGCCAGGACCTGATTGATTTCATCGTCACCGGCCGCCAGCAGTTCGTCCGCCTCCGTGGCCAAGGTCTGTATGAGGTACGGGTGGCGGCCGATTCTGGCCAACTCCTTGGCAATGCCCTCCGGCGGCAGGACGAAATCCACGCAGCCCGCGGCAATGGCGCAACGAGGCATGCTGTCGTACTTCGCCGTCTTTTCGTCCTGCGCGAACGCGATGCCCCCCTCTGCTTTGATGGCTTTGAGTCCCAGAGTCCCGTCGGAGGCCGAGCCGGAAAGAACCACGCCGATAGCTTTGCCCTTTCTGTCTTCTGCCAGCGAGGTCAGAAAACAGTCAATCGGCATATGCTGCAACTCCGTTTCCCGGCGCGGCATTAGGTGGAGTACGCCATCCGAGGTGACCATGTTGGTATTGGGAGGAATCACGTAGATGTGGTCAGGGGCTATCGCCATTCCGTCCTTGACCTCACGGACCGGAATTTGCGTGCTCCTTGAAAGCAGTTCGGTTAGCATGCTTTCGTGCCGCGGTGCCAGGTGCTGCACAAACACAAAGGCCATGCCGGTCGTTGTCGGCAAATGGTTCAGTAGCTGCTGGAAGGCCTCCAGCCCTCCTGCCGAAGCTCCCACACCTACGACGGGGACCATCTTATTCTTGGGCCGTCGACTTGCCGCCGGCGAACGCTCCGTCGCTGGCTGGGGACGATTACGCTTGGTCGAATCAGAATTTGCCATTTGATCCTCCCGTCAACTGGCAACATGCCGCTTGGCCTTGCAACGGCTGGTCCTGTCCTCAGCGTAATCTCGCGAACCTGTGGGCCAGTCGTCAGACAACTTTCGTGGAGCGTTTGGCCGCCCGGGACGCGAAAGAAACCTCGTCCTTCGACAAGGCTCTGATCGCGGCAATTAGATCACTCGCCGCGTTCGACTTGAGCACATACCCTCTGGCGCCCGCCTCCAGAGCTGACTGCATCATCTGCTCCGAATCGTGCATGGTGAAGATGAGCACTTTGGTTTGTGGAGCTGTTTCCATAATCAGGCGCGTCGCGTCCAACCCGCTCATCACCGGCATGGTGATGTCCATGACGACGACGTCGGGCTTGATCTGGTTCACCTTTTTGACGGCGTCCGGGCCGTTCCCCGCTTCACCCACTACTTCCCATCCTCCCTGGGTTCCCAGCAAGGCGTGCAACCCCCGGCGGACCACTTCATGGTCATCAACAATCAGTATGCGAAGGTTCTTCATGATTCGGTCCTGGGAGAGAGTACATTTGAGCGACCCATCGAACTTGATATTCACACCCGGTGCCTATCCTCGGGGTCAATCGCAGGATAAGGCTTTGCGGGGAACCGGGTACCTGTTTTTTAGTGTAACACAAGTCAATTGTGATAACACTGACTAGGCTCTGATGTGAAGGGAAACGGCGCTTTAGCGCACCCTCGCGGAGCCACGTACCGTACGGTACGTGGCGGAGAGGGTGGGATTCGAACCCACGTCACGATTTCTCGTGAACACGCTTTCCAAGCGTGCTCCTTCAGCCACTCGGACACCTCTCCTTGGCCACTGGTGGCAGTATAACATAGAGGAACAGGCAGTAAGCAGTGGGCGTAGGGGGCAGGGGAATCTCAAATTCCAAATCGCAAATTTCAAAACGCAAAACCCCAATTCCTACTTACGAATCGCCAATCTCAGATCGGAAATCTGAGAATCGCAAAAACCCTAATTCCTGTTCTCAAATCACAAATCGCAAATCACAGATCCCGAATCACGAATCCCGAATCACGAATCGCAAATCGCAAATCACAGATCGCAAATCTCTGTTCCCTATCCCCTCACTTGAATCGTCGCTGGAACTTTAGTTCGACGCCCACGATGCCGTTGGGATCCCGAACTCCAAGCAGCGACACGTTTTCTCCGATGGCATATTCGAATTGGATGATCTGGTATTGTGACGAAGCGGTATTGGTAATGTAGGTGAGGGTCAAGTTCTTGGCCACTCGCTCCTCAATCGTGACCCGCTCGCCGTTGTTAAGCCCCGGCAAGCCCACATTGGGATCGATCTGGATTCGGCTCACGCCAAAGAGGCGTTGGATGCGGCCGCCGACCTGGGTGGAGAGCGCTTGAGAGAGCAGCGCGCTTTGGCCCACGGTTTGCGTTGGGTTGCCCGCAGCGAATGAGCCGACTAATCCCGATGTGGACGATACCTGTTGTTGGGGTGCGTACCCAAGCGCCAGCAATGAGAATACGTCCTCGGTGGGGAGCGGCGGATCAGAATGGTAAGCCATTTTCAGGCGATCGGGCGGGCCTGAGACGTCAACCGTAATGTCATACTGCTGGACCCGGGTCTGAGCTTCCAAGTCGAGTGTGGCCTGAGTGCGAACAGGATTAGTCATGCTAAGATCGCCTCGGGTCAGGGTGAAGCGATTCCCCCGAACAGTGGCCTCGCCATTCAGGAAATGCACGGTCCCCATTTCCACGGGATTTGCCAGGTTCCCTTGCACGCGGACATCAACGGTGCTGGTCAGTCTCAGATCCTGCACTTGCAGCCTCACCGGCGTGGGCGTCGCCACGCGAATATTTAGTCGGAGGGCTTTGGCGAATGGAGAAGGCGCGCTAGGTGAGGGGCCCTCGAAGGGACTGGCCGGTTGCACGATCTGGCTAAGCCAAGGCTTGTTCTCGGTGCCAAGTACTTGTTGGAGAGTCAAGTCGCCGCGGAGCTGGGACCGGTCCAGTGTTCCCTCCCAACGCAAAGTCCCGCTGAGGATTGAAGTGAGATCCAACGGATAGCGCACCCTGGCCTGGTCGAGCTGGGCGCGCAGCTCGACGCGCGGGGTCAAGGAGAGGGCTATGTAGCCATCCAAGGTGACGGCGCCGCCACCGAGGACGCCCCGCAACGATTTCAGCGTGGCTCTCCCTCCTTCGAGCCCGATCTCGCCATTCAGGTTGCTCAGGCGGATGGGCACGCCAGGGTACTCAAGAGCAACGTCCCGAATCTCTACCGCTCCATTCAATTGGGGTCTTGTGCGCGAACCTGACCCGCTTAGCTTGATACGCGACTGCCCGGAGGCCTGCACGCCGGGCTCGAAAAGACTCAGGATCGTGGCATCGGCGACGCCTTGTATCGTGAAGGAAAGTGAAGTTGGGTCGGCAGGACGAAAAGAGCCGTCGACGACAAGGTTCGTGGAGGGGCCTTGCATGCGGAAGGGTTGAGTGTAAAGCCGGTTGTCGGCATACCGCACTTCCACAGGATGTTCGTTCGTCCATTTCAGAGAAGGGAAGCTCACCTCCAAGGTCTCGACCTGACTCTGCATTTCAAATTTCGACGGGTTGCGCAGGGGGCCATGCGCATTGAAAAAGCCGCTTGCAGTCACCTGAGCGTCAAGCTTGCTTTTTAGGAACAGGCTGGCCCATGGATCCAGGCGAAGTGACACGTATTGCCCTTGCAGTTGGAGCGGCCAATCTCCGGCGGCCTGGGCGTCTCCGCTCAAGCCAAACGTCCCTGCGGGTCCGGAACTTAGACACCGAAATTGCACGTTTTGGCCTTCGCCATCCAGTTGAACATGGAGGTCGCTGACCTGAGCGCCGCCAATACTTACGCCCTGAACGAGGCCGGTGGAGTGAAGGCGAAGATTATCAGGAGTGCCGCCTCCTTGAAGGTCAAAGCTTGCTTGGCCTTCCAACCGATAGGGAGGAGAGAGGTTCGAGAGTCTCTTGAAGTCAACAAGCCGAAAGCCCGTACCATGAAGTTGGCACGTCAGGGAGCGTGCCGAAGGGTTTATCTGCGCCTTTCCTGTTATCTTGCCGTGACCTTTTACCAACTCCAGCGCGTCAAGATCCCAGGTGGACTCACTGACCCGAAGGTTGGTTGAAAAAGAAGAGAATGGTTCTCCGGCGAGGTTGCCGTCTACCACCTTGAAGTTTCCTGTCCCCGCCAGGTTCGCCGGAGTTCCCAGCAAATTGATTTGCCCGCTGAGGCGTCCGCCGACGGGGTAATCAACGCCCAGCGCTGCTTTGAGGCCCTCCACCGGCGTGTCTTGAGCGTGGGCGAAATACGCCACTTGCGAGGTCTTGCTGATCCGCCAATCTTCAAGATGGGCGGAAGCCTCAAAGCTAAGCATGCTCGTCCCATGCGCAAGCCGTCCGGAAGAGACCTGCAAGGAATCTGCCGTCGCGGCGATGTCGGCCTGGAGGCCGTCCCATGTTCCGCCACGATAGGTGAACTTGCCCAGCCGCAACGCGCCGCGCAGGTGCGGATCTCCCATCGAGCCTGAGATTTCTCCGACAAAGGTCGCCGGTGATCCGAGTGACAGGGGCAGTGGCGCGGCTGATTCGAACAAGGTCGCGATCACGGAGCGCCATTCCTCGAATTGCCCCGTCTCGCATTGGATTTGCAGGCTGCCAGGGGATTCGCCATGCTGCGTCGACTCGACCAGGGTTCCCTCGGCTTTGAGAAGCGAATGGGGAGTGTGAAAACTCAAGTTTTCCAACCTTATCGAGAAGCCGTGATGGCTTTCAAACGAACCCTGCATCTCGCCATTGACGGGAAGGAAGCCAGCCGGAGGCGCTGGGGGGGACGAGAAATGGAGATCGAATCTCGACTTGAACTCCTCGAGCTCGCCGGCCCAACTCAGCTCGACCGCTCCGGCTATGAGAGATGCCGGGTGGAGTTGGGTGATTACTCGGGGTTGGATATCGGAGATACGAAGCAGCGAGGTCAGATTCACGTCACGGAGTCGGGCGCGGAAGTGGAATTCGGGCGCTGCTCCGGCGAGACTGACTTGGCCCTCGCCCAGCACGCTGCCTCCCCGTCCCAGCACCTTCAAATTGGAAACGTCCACCCGTGATCGCGCCAGGGAGAAGTCGGCCGAGAGCTCGAGCGGGCCGGAGTTGAATTGAGCATCGCGGAACCACATTTGATGGGATTGGAACCGCCCCCGGGCGGAAATCTCCCCGTGGCGGTATACCCCCTGACCCTCGAGGCGCAAGCTCCCATTCCGCAAACCTGGAAGACGCATTAGCGGATTCAGTGTGGCCGCGTCAAGGCCGGTTTGGAATGAAAAGTATGCTTCAGGGGAAGGGAGAGGATGAAAGGTCAACGAGCCTCCTCCACTCATCCCGCGGGACTGCCAAACTATCGAGCTGATGGCAAACTCATTTTGGGACAAAGCGAAGCGGGCTGAAAAAGTGAAAGGCGACGCCGGCAGCTTTCGCCCACGGGCGGTCACAGCCGAGGCCGCAAGGCTGCCTTCGTAGTTGCGGCCGCGCCGCAGGTGCAGGAGGAGGGCCACGTCTCGCGCGCTGAGGTCCACATTCACTACCCGGTCATCCCAGAAGAAAGTGGAATGCGCCAAAGTCACCCTTCCCATACGGAGGTCGATCAATTGCTCCATGACTTGCCCGGCGCTAAGGCGGTTTATGGGGCCTGGAAGGTTGGTCGATCCATCAGGATTTGTTCTGAGATGTAATTCGGCTCCATCCCAATCCAGAGCCATAATTCGGATTTGGCGATGCAGCAGATTGGCGGGGTTGAGACGGAGCACGACGGTGTGGGCAGAGAACAGAGGGGGTGCTTGGGAGGCTTCGGTACCATGCAGCACAAATCCGTTGAAGATCGCTTGCAAGGCGAGGGGGTGAAAGCGAAACTCCTGGACCTCGACTCGCGCACCGGTCATGTCCTCCAGCGTTACAATGAGGCGTTGTTCCAGGGCATGACGGAACCAGCGCGTGCTCATGATGGCGATCGCAGCCATGGCCATCGCCACCAGCGTCCCGATAATAGCGAGCGCGATCCGAAAATGTTTCGATATGCGAAAATGTTTCGACATGCAGGTCGTCCGACGGCTAAGTCAGTGACGAGCGACGGGCGACAAATGACCGGCAAGACTCGGAATAGTGAATTTCGTAATTCGCCTCGTCACTCGTCCCGCCGTGGCGGGTCACTCGTCACTGGGTAAAAGTAGACGCGGTGGCTGGGTCTCAGCTCCTCCAACCAATCGGCGAGAAGTTGATTGATTTTCTTCTGGACCAGGATTTCCTGTATCTGCCCTTCCACTTCAGCCAAAGGGGGCACGTGGGGGCCCTGCGTCCGCGTGTATTCGGGTGTAAACACGTCTTGGTAATACGATTCAACCTCGGGCGGCGCAGGAGCCGCCAACGGCCGGAACCGCTCGTCGATAATTCTTAAGATCCTCTGTTGATCGATCAGCGTGCTTAGAATCTGTTTTTCGTCCATGCGCAATGATTGCAGAGCAGATTGATAGTCACGCTCGGATGGGAACCGCTTGCGAACCTCATCCAGCTCCTCGGTAGCCGCCTTTTCCAGCGCGGGGTCGTGGGAAAGGTCCTGGGTTTCTTCTTCCAGCAGGACCTTCTGCTGAACGAGCCGTTCGCAGACTTGTTTCAGTGTGTTGGAGTCGGGGGCGGGCGGGGGCCATTGTCCGTCGAGGAAACGCTCCAGGCGGTGCTCGTGCTCCACATCACTCAAGGTGATGGCGAAAGCATCGATCGAAGCCACCACGCGATCCAAAACCTCGGCGCGGGAGAATGAGGCGCTCGCGGCCATGGCCAGCAACAGGAGTGAACTGGCTAGCAGTCCCTCTCGCCAACGACGGTCATTCCCGCGAAGGCGGGAATCCAGGTCCTTGCAAGCTGGCGATGGGATCCCGCCTATGCGGGGGTAACGACGGCGACTTTCGCCCGCGCGGGAGCTAAGTTCCATATCCACTCGAAATGACATGCGCGCCAAAATGCCTAGAAGCTTTGTCCTACGCTCAAAAAGAACTGAAAGTGTGCTAATTGTTGCACGCCCCCTGGGGCCGTGTACCTTGGGGGGTTGAGATTGTATCCCACGTCAAAGCTTAGAGGCCCCACCGGCGTCTTGTATCGGAAACCCACCCCAACAGCGTCCGAGTCGTAATCCAGCGTATCCACGTCGGAGAGTGGGCGGGTCTGACTGAATTTCAGTAAACGCATGTGCCGGATGGTTGTGAAGACATTTCCTGTATCGTTGAAGAGGACCAAGCCCAGCTTCTGCTGTGCCAGCCGCCAGCGAAGCTCGACCGAATTAAAGAAGAGGGCATTGCCGCCTACGGGGTATCCCGATTGGGGGTCGCGGGGTCCCGCTTGGTTGATGGAGAAACCACGATGTGAATTGATCCCGCCCATAAAGAGCCGTTCCGGCAAGGGAAGTTGGTCGGTAAGGGTGCGAATGGGCGGCTTGCCGGGGATTAAGCTTGGAACGAAAATAACTTCTTTGCTGCCATAGGGGGACTCCATACCGACTCGCGTGTTGCGGGCAAGAACCAAGTGCGAGTTCAATTGGTAGTAAGTCGCATTTTGACCCATGAGCCGAACGAAATTGGCCTGGGAGCCAAAGCCTTTGTACATGACTCCCGCGTCGGCGAGTGAATAGGAGCCGCGGGTGGCGTCCAAGGGATCGTCGCGATGGTCGCTGACAAAGCTGCCGCCGAATCCGCCCACCCACGTCGGCCCTTTCAGCAGTGGGGCCTCTTCCTTAGAAATGTGACTGGAAAGGTCAAGAGCCTCAACTCGCGAGAAGCTATAGTTAGCCGAGATGGCCGTGGAAGGACTGAAGCGCTTTTCGACCGTGACCGAGCCCCCTTTCTGGTCATCCGTAAAAGTGAGCACGTCGCGGGTTCGGTCGATCAGCCCGTTGATGCGTAAATTCAGGTCCCGTCGATTGGCCAAGGAGGGGATCACATAGGTCATACCCGCGCCCGTTTCGAGGTAGGAGAGCCGCCCCCACAGGGTATAGGTTTGATTGCGTCCTCCCACATCGATCCTGCGGAGGTCAATCGAGATCCGCGGGCTGGCTTTGAATGTGCCTTGCGGGTTATTGCTGCCCAGTCTCTGGACCTCGAGTCCACCGCCATAGCCTAAAGTCCAGCGACGGCTTTCATCGACCCCCACTAAGACGGTTTTCTCCGTCTCGGAGCTGGGCACGTCCTGAGGAGCGATTTGAACCTGGCTGAACATCCCTAACTCATATAGATGGCTCTGTGATTCGGCAACGTTGTCCTGGCTCAAAGGTTGACCTTGATGGATGGCCAGTTCTCGGCGGATGATCCCCAGACGCGTGTGTTCATTTCCCACCACGACGATGCGCCGAATTCGTTCTTGCCTCCCCAGCTCAATATGGAAATCCACATCAACTTGAGGTTGTTCACTTACAGGTGATGCGTGCCAATTCACTTCGGCCTCAGCATACCCGAGGTTGGCGAGGTAAGCCGATATGGTGTCGCGATCTGACGCCGCCCGGCCGGGTGAATAAGGCTGGTCCGGCTTGGACAGCAGAGAGGGCCAGAGGGCCTTTTGCAGGTTGGCAGGGACTCCGGTTAAGGCGAGTTGGCGAACGGTTGTTTGGGGTCCCTCTTCGACCTGGAAGGTGACGAACCGATGATCAGGTTGGCCCTGGAAATAATCTCCCATGCTAGGGGTGATGCGGACATTCAGAAAGCCTCTGGATTGATAGAGTGAGGTCAAGGTGCTTAGCTTGTTCTCCAAAAGGGTGCGGCTGTACAGGGGGGTGCGGCTGAAAACTCCCTGTGCGGGGCGGGAAACCACTGCCATGAGTTGAGCGGTTGGAATGGTTCGATTGCCTTTGAAGCCATACCCTTCGAATTCTCCACGCGCGCCTAGACTGGCTCTGAAGGTAAGGTCCAGTGCTTGAAACTCGGCGTCGAACTCCCGCGTAGCCGTCACCTTGGCAGAAAAGTAGCCGCGTTCCTGAAAGTAGTCTTCCAGAGTCCGGCTGCAGCGTTCGAGAGAGGGCTGATCCACAACTCCGTCTCGATAGACGGGAAGGAGTGATTTGAGTTTGGAGCGCGCAATCCTGCTTGCCTCGAGGCGCGCCCACACCCATGAAGGGAGAAGCGATTTGGATTTAGAGTGCGGCATCCCGGATGCCTCGACGCGTACCCGAAATAGGGGGCCGCTCTCAACTTTTACTAGCAGCTTTTCGGTATTGTGGTCGGCGTCATATTCGCGCTTGAGAACACTCACGGTGGCCTGAAGACGATTCCGCGATAAAAAGAACTGGTGGAGCTTGTACAATCCTCGTTCGAGGCGCGCCGAGGTCAGTTGGATTCCATGACGCCAGCCGGCCTCTTTTGCGAGCTTTGCCGGAGGGAATCCCGGGTGACCCTGGAATTCCACACCGCTGAGCCGCGCGGGCTTACCTGGAAAAACGGGGAATATCGCTTCTGCCTCCTGGGTGGCTGGGTCAGGACGGAGGCGGTATCGCACGACTGCCCGGTAGTATCCGTTCGATATAAGCAACTCGGAGATATGGCTCTGGGCTGCAATAAGAAGGTCGTCCGAAACAGGCTGTCCCAGCCGGAGGCGGGTGGAGGTGAGCAGGGTTCGAGGTTCCAAGGTGCTTGGCGTTCCCTCCACTTGCACAACCCCAACAAAGTACTGGGCACGCCCAACGAAGACCAAATGGACCCCCCCCTGGCCAGGCTGAGCCTCGGCGCGCAGTTCGGTGAAGCGGCCGGTGGCAAAGAGCTTTTTCAAGCTATCGCTGATTTTCGAGGGATCGAGGGGTTGACCAACCTCTTGGGTAACTACGCCGGGGAAGTCAGCCATGGTCAGGTGCGCGTCACAACTGAGCTGGATGTCCACCACTGCTTGTCCCCAAAGGTTGGGTCCGGTTTCAGAGACCTGTGCCCTTGCGGACCTGGGTAGGGTGAGCCAAAGCGCGAGGCAGAAAACTGCGCCCTCGAATGATATCGCCCTCAGGCCACGCCAAGCGTAAGCAAGCGAAGTAGCAAGGTCGGCTGACAAGCTCAAAGTCTCGTACTTTGGAATTGGCCAGACGCCTGGAATTCGCACCCATTCCCGCGAAAACTCTCGGTCATTCCCACGAAAGCGGGAACCCACCAGGTAAATCTAGCGGGGCCGGAGGATGGATTCCCGCTTTCGCAGGAATAACGGCAAACTGAACTCCAGGCGTCCAGTGTCCTGTCCCATATAATCGTTGACAGTGCCCCTTTCCCCCTTGCGGGAGAGGGTGGACCGCCGCCGGCGCTTTCTTCAGTCCGTCAACTGACGGGGCCGGGTGAGGGCTTCCTGTCAAGCTGCTCATTGTCAACAATAGAGTGAGACAGGACACTAGAAGATTATACCCATTATACTTTTCTTCATAATAGATTTACCTGCACCGGGCTAAACAAGTCGTTCTGTGGGAACCCGTGGCCCTTTGGGGGGAGGGTGGACTGCGTCTGGCGCTTTGATCAGCCGGAGTGGGCCGGGCCTTCGCCCGCCGAAGGGCTACGGACCCTCGGGGCGGACACCCTGCTACGCCCCGCAGGCAGGTGAGGGGGTCTGAGACGAGCATGCAACGGTCATTATGCAATGTCGCCTAAGCCGCCTTGAAGGAGGCCGAAAGGTGCATTTTCCCCCAGGCAATCTCGAGGGCGCCCATTCCATCCTTGTCGGTGAGCGTTATCGTCACAAGTTCTGCCGCGTCGCTTGTTTCGTGGAAGTCCAGCGGGACCTCTGCAATCTTAGCACTCGGCTCGTACTGGAAGGCAGATTTGCTGGAGAATACTAGCGTCCATTTCCCCGGCTCAACCAGGCGCGCTAACAAGATATGCTTGCCCTGAGGAACCGTTATTCCACCGAAATTCAGTGGCTTATCCGATTCAAGTGTCGTGGGAGCGCCGGCGCCGAGCCGCCAGACCTGGCCGGGCTGAATTTGCTTGAGCATGTCACGGCCTCGAAGTACGGGGCGGCCGTAGTCGATGGAGATATGCGCGCCGCTGATGTTCGCCTGCACAGTCCCGCGTTCGGATCCTTGAGCCAAGGTATTTCCAGGGTTCAAAGCAAGGAGCGTGGCGGTGAGGATTCCGATTAAAGCTAGGCCAATCTTCATCATGGAAGTTTCTCCTTTAGTGAGTCGTCAATTGAGCATTTTCAGCTTGCGTGAATAGCCTGGAATGGAACTCGAGGGAGAAGTGCAGGTATTGATGTAAATAGTCCCAACCATGGCCTCCGGGGCGGAGGGCAAAGGTGTGCGGGAAATCCTTTTGAGAGAAGATGTGATCGAGAAGCTCAGCTCCCTCCTCAAAACCGTAGCGATCGTGGTCGCCGCAATCGAAGTAAAGCGCCAAGTGAGGGAAGCGCTCGGGATGCTCGGCCAAAGTGAGAGGGTTGTTGGCATCGAAATAGCTCTCGTTAAGCGGCGACCCGAAAGGTCCCTGAAGGACCCGCGCGTAAAAACCCCAGCGGCCCTCAGTGGGGAGCGGGTCGGGAAACTTCGGCAACAATGCCGCGCTATGGGCGCTCGCAGAACCGAACACGTCGGGATGACGCATGGCAAGATGGAGAGCGCCGAAACCACCCATGGACACTCCGCTAATGCCCCGCTCGCCGGCAACGGCCAGGGTGCGGTACTCGCGGTCGATTTCGGGCACCAGTTCTTGAATGAAAAAGTCTTCGTAGCGTTCGTGGCCGTCTTGTGAGTTGACGTAAAAGGTTCGGCCTCCGGCAGGCAAGACAACAATGAAATTGGTGAGCCCACCCTGCGTGGTGAGGCTTTCCCAAACCTCTTCGCCTCCCCGATTCAGCCAACTGTGCTCGTCTTCGAAGAGGCCATGGAGGAAGTAAAGGGTTGGGTAATGCTTGTTGGAGGATGCTTCGTAGCCGGGGGGAAAAGCAACACAATAGCTCACGGAGCGCCCCAGAATCGCGCTGGAAATAGATGCGCATTCGACCTTTGCAGAGCCTTCCGGCCGCGGCCAAGCCCATAACATATGGGCGCCGCCAAGAAGTAAAGCCGCCGCAAGAACACTCGGGCGCACTTTCGGGTGAATGCACCGAACGAATCTATTCATCAGTTGAGCCTTTATGGCCTGTCCGGAACCTGAAAAAGCATTCTGACGCGATAAAGGCTCGCAGTCAAGTTGTACAGCGCTTACAAATAAAGCCGCAAAGAGACACAAAGGCGAAGTCCTTTCTTTCCTTTGCGACCTTTGCGTACTTCGCGCCTTTGCGTGAACAGGTCCGTCCATCCATGGATTAGTTCGCAGGTTCTGAGGGATTACCAGCGCACGGCGGTAGGTGAATTCGAGGGTATCCTGCGTTTTATCGGATTTTGTGACCGCGGCACTACTTCATGTCTAACACTTTTCTGATGGCCGGCGCCGGAACGCCGGAAATGATAACCGCCGCGCGGAGATCGTCGGCAAGCGCCAGCATCTCGTCGGACCCCTGCTGAGCGTGCCAGGCCGCCCCGACTTCGCCGATCCTGGAGTTGGCGAACAGACGAAGCAGGAATGCCAGGACGAACACCGGCGTGATGGCGAGGACCTTCAGGCTGGCGGGCACGATCTTGTGCCCGAGCGCCTTTAGCACCGGAAAGGTCTCGCGCAACGCTGCGGCGGCCAGCTTCACGTCGTCGCCCGAGCGGCCCACCGCCTTGACGTCGGCCCCGTACTTCATCGCCAGGGACCCGGCGAGCGCGGCGACAAGGCAGGCATGCGTGGCGAGGTAATCGACGACCTCGGTCGAGACCTTGGCCCTGAGACAGGCCCGATTAAGCAGGTTCACCAGCCTCTTCAGCCGTGGAGTGACCTTTCCGTCGATCTCGCCGAAGGGCGTCGGCGTGAGCGAACGACGGAATGGGCCGATGGCCCGGATAATCTCCCCGTCGCGCTTGCCCCCGGCGAAGACGAAGCCGAGCATCGGCCGCTGTGTCCCCAATGCCGCCACGATCTCCCCGGGGCCGGCGAGATTGTTGTTCATGAAGACGACGTTGGGCGAGCTATTGGCCGCTAGCGTAGGCAGCAGTTCGGCCACTTGATCGCGGCGCACGACGACGAGGATGTAGTCATAGGTATCCCCGGGCGCCAATTCGCCGATGGCCCTGACCCTGGCGACCGTGCGTTTTTGGCTGAACGCGTTCTCAATGACGATGCCGTTGCTCTGGATCTCGGCGAGCCGCTTGCCGCGCGCCAGCACCGTAACATCGACGTGGTGATCAAACAGCCAGGCAGCGCAGACGGAGCCGTTCACGCCGGCACCGATCACGAGGATTCTGGCATTATCACTTGTCATGACGCGCCTGCGAACAACCGTTACGATCATTACGACCCTGGCGACGGCACCCACGCTGGACGCGCTGAAGCTTACCTCGGAGGCTGCCGCTACCGCTACCACAGCGACTTGAGATCCCCGGCCGGGTCAAAATCTGCGGCATGAGCTCCTTCGAGCAAGCGCCAACGCTCGAGCGCTGCGGCCTCACGAGCCAAAGCAGCGGAGATGGCCATGCGGCCTAGGCACAAGGTGTTGGGGATCCAAACAACCCGCTGCTCGGCTGGCTCCGGGCTTCCCAAATGGCCGAGGACGAGGTCCAGGGCTTCGCGGTCCGAGGGCAAATGAATAGGCAGCAGGCTCGCAGCGGGATTCAGAGAGGTGCGCGCATTGAGATAGGTTTTTTGGAAATCAATCTTCCGGTAAAGACGCTCGTGGATAACATCCGCGAAGCCCATGCCGACCGCGTTGCCGGCACTTTCGGGAGTAAGGTCGCGAACGTAGATCATGGAGATCGTGGGGGCCTCTCCGGGTGGCAGGTCCACCCCTCGCCCAATCACCTTTGAATCCATGCCCGTTCCGCTAATGTTTTTGCCCATTTCGTCCACGACCAGCAGGTGGAATGCTGTGAAGGGAATGCGCGGCACCAGGGTGCGAGCCAGTTGGAGCGCTGTCTCCTCCACTCCCACGAGATCTTCCGGCAGCGCGGCGCGGGCCACAGCAATTTGGTGCAACTCATTCTCCACCACTGCCAGCCCAAAGAGAATCTTTCCGCTGGCCAGCACTTTCCCTGCAACGCTACGAATGGTAGTCTCGAACCCGTACTTCCAACTGTGCCGGTGACCTTCCCTGGCCCCCTCCAGCTTGCCCATGCCGATCGTCATCATTTTCAACAAACCGCTTTCAATTTTCCCTGCAAAATCGGTGTGAGGCTTAATGCGGTTCACCGGCACCACGCCGTCGGACTCCCACGCGTTCCGATCCATGAAGACGTTGAACCCTTCCGGGGTTGTTCCGATGTGCACGGTCTCCATGGAGGAGCGAATCTCCACACCCATGGCGGCTTCTGTAACGCCGTATCCCTGGAGAATCTTGCGCTGCCCCTCCGCGGTTGCCCCGCCGTGGCTGCCCATGGCGGGGAAGATAAAGGGCTGAGCGCCTTGCGCCTTCAGCCAACTGCACAAGGTGGCCACAGTTTCTTTCAAGCTGGCAACGCCACGGCTGCCCACGGCAACGGCGATGCGTTTGCCGCGCAGCTTATCCGTGGCTATACCCAGGCCGCTCAGAGTCTCGAGGATTGAGCCGCTCAAATCACCAAGTTCCGGGAGGCTCGGCTCGGTCCGTTCCAGAAGATAGAAGCTCGTGAGTGGGATATGTCCATCGGTTTTCATGGTCGCAAAACCTCGAAAATCGAAATTCGAAACTCGAAAATCGAAGTTCGGATCTCGGATCTCCAGTCAGATTCTGTCAATCCGGGCTCGCCGCAAAGCGGGTCTTTCCCTCTCCCGAAGGGGGAGGGTGGACCGCGACGGCGCTTTCACCAACCGTCGCGAGCCGGGTGAGGGGTCACTTCCATCGCACGGAAGTCACCATGACAGACTCGAAAACTGCGCCCGCTGTCCGATTTTCGCTCTTCGAGTTTCGAGATTACCCTTTCTGGTTGGCCGGGCTAAGCCCTTCTATCGGCCAAGCGAAGTCTCTGAACTCGCCGGTATAATCGAAGCTGCCCGGAGCAATAGGCTTCTCGGGATCTACGGCAATCCCCGCCTGGCGGACCTGTGCCAGAACCTCCGCTTCATGAAACCGGGAGGCATCGTACTCGAGCACCAGAAAGGGGCCGTCAATGGAAAGGCCTCTAATGCCGTAAACGGTCTCGAGGCCCCGCAAGCTTTCACGGTCCTTTGCATTCAGGTTCCGTTCCAAATGAAAACGTGTGGTTAGAAAGGTCATTTTACGAACCTCAAAAGTCAGCTTCTGGTCTGTTGTCAGTCGTCCGTTGTCCGTTGCCCCCACCCCTTGCTCCCCTCCCCGGCTGGGGAGGGGAATCGGGGTTGGGGAAACGATCCCGAAACAGTGGGTGTCTCGCTGCCACGGACAACGAGCAGTCTTCCCGCTAAAGTTCCAACTTCCGAAGCCGGAGCGCATTGCTGATCACAGATACCGAGCTGAACGTCATGGCCGCTGCCGCAACCATGGGGCTCAACAGGATTCCCAGCGCCGGGTAAAGGACGCCTGCCGCCAGCGGCACACCAAGGCTATTGTAAACCAGCGCGAAAAAAAGGTTCTGTCGGATATTGCGCATCGTGCCTTTGCTCAGCCGCCGCGCCCGTACAATGCCGCGCAAATCCCCTTTGACTAGAATGACCCCGGCGCTCTCGATGGCCACATCAGTTCCCGTCCCCATGGCAATGCCCACCTGGGCTTGAGCGAGGGAGGGGGCATCGTTGATGCCATCCCCAGCCATGGCTACCACGCGCCCTTGCGCCTGGAGCCGTTCGATGACCCTAATCTTCTGTTCCGGCAGGACCTCCGCCTCGACCTCGCTGATGTCGAGTCTTCGCGCCACGGTCTCGGCGGTGACGCGGGTGTCGCCGGTAAGCATGACAATTTCCATCCCGTCCTTCTGGAATACTTGCAGGGCGTCAGGGGTGGACGGTTTGATGGGATCGGTCACCGCCAACAAACCACAGGCGAGCCCGTCAACAGCCATGAATACCACGGTCTGGCCCTCGCCTCGAAGTTGGATGGCTTTGGTGTCCAGTGTAGCCAAGTCGATCTTCAGCCTTTCGAAGAGCCGGCGGTTTCCGAGGGCCACGGTTTTACCCTCTACCTTGCCCACCACACCCTCACCGGGAAGGGAACGGAATTCTTGAGCTTTGCCGAGTTCGAGCTCTCTCTCTAGCGCCTCGTCCACGATGGCGGCGGCCAGAGGATGCTCGCTCCCCCGCTCCAGAGTTGCGGCAAGGCGAAGGACTTCCGCCTCATTCCATCCTGGCAGGGCATGAACCGAAGCAACGCGAGGCTTGCCCTCCGTAAGCGTCCCCGTCTTATCCACCACGAGCGTGTCCACTTTTTCAAGCACCTCGAGAGCTTCGGCGTTCTTGATCAACACGCCCGCCAGCGCGCCACGCCCGATCCCCACCATAATCGACATCGGGGTGGCAAGTCCTAGCGCGCAGGGGCAGGCAATAATAAGAACTGCCACAGCATTCACCAGCGCATAAGCGAATCGCGGTTGCGGGCCCACGCTTGCCCAGACAATAAACGTCAGCACAGAAATGAAAACTATCGCGGGAACGAAGTAAGAGGAAACGACATCCGCCAAGCGTTGGATGGGCGCGCGGCTCCGCTGTGCTTCCGAGACAAGCTGCACAATGTGGGCCAATAGTGTGTCGCTGCCCACACGTTCCGCCCGCATCAAAAAACTCCCGGTGCCGTTCACCGTCCCACCTGTCACGCCGTCTCCAACCTTCTTCTCGACAGGGATGGGCTCACCCGTCACCATGGATTCGTCAATCGAGCTCGAGCCCTCGAGGATCACTCCGTCCGTCGCCACCTTCTCACCAGGCCGGACGCGCAGCCGATCCCCCCGCGCCAGGCGATCGAGTGGCACGTCCTCCTCGCTGCCGTCGTCCCGCACCACGCGCGCCCTTCTCGGCGCCAGGCTCAACAGGCTCCTGATGGCGCTGCCGGTCTCGGCCCTCGCGCGAAGCTCCAGCACCTGTCCCAGAAGCACCAGCGTGATGATAACCGCCGACGCCTCGAAGTAAACGGGCACGTCCCCGCCCGGCCCGCGGAATGATGGCGGAAAGACGCCGGGCACGAGAACCGCTGCTACGCTGTAAACATAGGCAGTCCCTGTACCCATAGCTATCAGGGTAAACATGTTCAGGTGGCGATTGACCAGGGAGGCCCAGCCACGCTCGAAGAATGGCCATCCTCCCCAAAGCACCACGGGTGAGGCCAGAGCAAACTGCACCAAGCTGAGAAGGCGCGGGGAGAGAACGTGCTGGACAGGCTGCCCGGGAATCATATCCGACATCGCGAGAAGAAAGACCGGGAACGTCAAAGCCAGGCAAACCCAGAATCGCCGGGTCATTAATACCAACTCGGGATTTGCCTCCTCCGCGACGGTCACCGTGTGCGGCTCGAGGGCCATGCCGCAGATCGGGCAACTCCCAGGCTCGTTGCGCACCACTTCAGGGTGCATGGGGCATACGTACTCAGTGCGGACGGTTGCGGGGGCGGCCTTGAGCGGCTCAAGCGCCATGCCGCATTTAGGACATGCGCCTGGACCCTGTTTCCGAACTTGGGGATCCATCGGGCAGGTATAGATCGTATTCGTATCGTAGGGCCGAACGGCGTTCGGCCCTGGGCGAGCGCCGCTCGCCCCTTGGCCGGGGCTGAGATAGTGACTTGGGCTGGCGCGGAAGTTTTCCAAACAGGAAGGATTGCAGAAAAAGTATTCCTGCCCTTCGTACACGTAACTGCCCACCGCGTCCTCGCGGCTAATCTCCATTCCGCAGACGGGGTCGATGATGGTTCCGCTGGTCGAGGCCTGCGGCATGGCGCCTTGGGGCGGTTGGTCTCGGCTGTCAGTCTGTTTCCCCATCGCGATTCTGTGCTGAGGTATTTCTAGCATTCTCCCCGCAAATGCTCCCACCCCTCTTCCCCTTGGGGGAGAGGGTGGACCGCCGCCAGCGCCCTTCAGCTGGGGCGGGACGGGTGAGGGGGTCCCCGGCCCACTTGCCGATCACAGATGGCCGTTGAAAGGACCGGGCAGCCACCAGGCACCCTTCACGAGTTTTCACTGCCTGTTGCCATCCAGATCACCGGGCCTGTCGTTTTCCACGAGAATCAAGCATACGTCGCTCTACCTAAGTCAGCAAGGGCATAGGAGCTTAGTGACGCTGCGGCACATGTCAATTGACAACCACAATTCTAAAGGAACCGTACCAGGGCGGTGTGCGTATGCAACCACAGAGGATATTTTGTGTCCACTGTTTTCATTGTATGATTCAGCGCTGGAGGGCCACCGCCTGATTGGGGTGCAGCGCCTCTCTCGTAAGCTCCCGAGGAGGAAGTGATGCGCACATTATTGAAAGCATCTTGTCTTATGGCAGTTTTGTCAGTGGCCGTCGCCACAGCCATGCCGCAACCGAAATCGCTCCCTGCGGATGACGACCGCGCCGTGGTGATTGTCTTCAAAGACGGGCACCAGCAAGCCTTCCGTCTGGCCGATATTGCGCGAATCGAATTCACTACGCCCACGACCGCCACGGCAGCTAGCCGCGCTCATTTTCTAGGCGTCTGGAAAGTGGGCGTAGGCGGCGGCAACTCAGGAACGTTCCTCATCAAGCTGAAACCTGATGGAGTTGCGGAAAAAACACTCGGATTGCATCATGGGACATGGACTGTCGTCAATGGCGAGGCTCGGTGCAGTTGGGAGGACGGCTGGACAGATGTGATTCGTAAGAACGGCGGCCAGTGGGAAAAAGCTGCTTGGGCGCCTGGCAGTTCGCTCGAAGCACAACCCGCCAGCGTCGCCAAGGCAGAGTATACGGAATCGAATTAAGTTGGAACCCCCTCACCCGACTCCGTCAGCTGACGGACGGGTGAAAAAGCCGTCGCGGGCCAGCCTCCCCGCGGCCCACCGGGTGTTGCCACTTCCCATCTGCCCACTGCCTACGTGCCTTTGCGCGCCAGTTCCCGGACGAACGTGATGATTCGAGGGTCTTGCCAATCCACCGGCCCAATCAGTTTTTCGGCCACTCTGCCGTCCTGATCGATGATGTAGGTCTCCGGAAATTTGAACGTCCCATAACGGTTGGCGACGGATTGATTGGGGTCCCGCAGAATGGGGAACGAAAGGTGCTGCTCGGCCGCGAAAGTTTGCAGGGCCGCCCCGTCCTGGTCCACGCTCACGCCCATCACCGTGACACCCTGGTGACGCATTTGTTCGGCGAATTTTTCCAGGGCGGGAGTCTCCTCCACGCAGGGCGGGCACCAAGTGGCCCAGAAGTTCAGTACCACCACTTGTCGCCCAAAGTTGTGCAGTGAAAGCGGCCCCTGAGTGAGAGCGGGAAGAGTAAAGTCCGGCGCTCTCTCTCCGATGTCCACGGGGTGCGGCTGTCGCAGGCGCCACGCCAGGAAGATTGCGCCTCCCACAATCAGTAAAAGCACGACAATCTTAACCGCGTTCTTTTTGCTCATCGTCTGGCCCTTTATTATAATATTAATCTGGAGTAAGACGCAGAATAGGCGGTTGGCCGCAGCCAAAACTCTCACCACAGAGGCCACAGAGTTCGCAGAGAGGGGCATAGGTGTTTTTCTCAGTGATCTCTGTGCGCTCTGTGGTGCATCGTTTCGCAGGGTTGATGAGTCAAAACGAAACCGGTCGCGTGTCCATAATCGTCCCGGCTCGTAACGAGGAAGCCAACATCGAGCGCGCGCTTCGTTCCCTTGCGGCCCAGCAGGGCGTGCGGGAAATCCTCATCGTAGATGACCAGTCGGAAGACAGGACTTTGGAGATTCTGGAGGCCATGAAGGCGGAGATACCGCTTCTCCGCGTCTTGCGTATCGACTCGCTGCCGGAAGGCTGGCTGGGCAAGACTTACGCGGTATCCATTGCGGCTCGCGAGGCGGCAGGCGATTGGCTACTCTTCACCGATGCCGACACGGAGCACCTGCCGGGCAGCCTTTCGGCTTTGTTGGAGCGTGCGCAGCGGGAAGGGGCCGATTTGCTTTCTCTCTCGCCCGGCCAGATCACCCCGACCTGGTGGGAGAAGGCTGTCATACCGCTCGTCTATGTGAATCTGGCGCGCCTGTACAGATTCGAAGATGTGTCCAACCCTCGATCGCCTGCCGCCGCGGCGAATGGCCAGTATCTTCTGATCCGGCGCGGAATGTACGCGCGCGTGGGCGGCCACCAGGCAGTCCGCAACGAAATCCTCGAGGACGTGGAGTTGGCCAAGCGGGTCAAAGCGGCGGGCGGGAAAGTGCTTTTCTTGCCGGGAGCTGCCTGGGTCCAGACGCGGATGTACCGCACGTTTGGTGAGATGTGGGCCGGGTGGAGCAAGAATCTCTTTCTCCTTTATGGGCGGAGTCTGGCGAAGGTTTCCAAAGCTCTGGCTGAACTTTGCGCAGTGGATTTGCTCCCGCAGGTTTTTTTCCTCATACTACTGATATGCTTATTATCCGGTCGAGGAAGCGCTATCGTTTTGGTCGGGACCCTCGCGTGTTTGGTAGTTATCATGGTGCGGCACACGCGCTACATGCGGGCGGTCGCCCGCCTGGGATTCAACTCCCGGGTGGCGGCGTGGAGGCTGGAGGGCGCGACTATCCTGACCGCGCTATTAATCAACTCGGTCGTAGCTCATCGCCTTTCACATCACGTCGACTGGAAGGGACGCCGTTATCTAATCAGGGGGTAGAGGATGATCCACGTCACACGCCGCGCGGAGTTCTCCGCTTCGCACGTCTATCACAATCCCAATCTTTCGCCGGAGGAAAACCGGCGTATTTTCGGCAAGTGCAATAATCCCCATGGCCACGGGCACAACTACACCCTGGAAGTCACGGTGGCCGGGTCGATCAACCCGTCGACAGGCATGGTAGTGGACTTGAAAGAGCTGAAGACACTCCTGGAGCGCGAGGTATTGCAGTTGATGGACCACAAATTCCTCAACCAGGAAGTGCCGGCGTTTGCCACGAAAATTCCCACCACGGAGAACATTGCTGTGGAAATATGGCGTCTGCTGGCCGCGAAACTTACTTTTGGCAAGCTGCATCGTATAAGGTTGTACGAGACTCCTGACCTTTATGTGGATTATTACGGAGAATAATGGTCTACCTCACCCGCCGCTACCGTTTTTGTGCTTCCCACCGGCTGCATAACGAGGCGCTTTCCGATGACGCGAATCTGCGCATTTACGGCAAATGCGACAGCCCTTTCGGCCACGGCCACAACTATGTGCTGGAAGTGACGGTGGAGGGTCCGATCGACCAGGAAACCGGCATGGTGTTTGACCTCGCGGCGCTGGACGGTATCGTGGAAAGAGAAGTGCTCGAGCGTGTTGACCATACCAACCTCAACCTGGACGTGGAGAATTTCCGCGCCCAGGTTCCAACGACGGAAAACGTCTGCGCCGAGATATTCCATCTGCTGAAGGACAAGGTGGATGGCGGTGGACCTTTGCACGCCGCCTGCCTCGCGCGCGTGCGATTGGAGGAGACCAACTGGAATTTTTTTGAATACGAGGGCGACTCGCCCTCCATGTCGTAGGGGTCCTGCAGGCGCGGGATGGTTGCCCGCGGGCGGCCACAAGGGCCGCCCCTACACACGACCTATGGCAGGCGCGGGAATTGAGAGGGAACGAATGATTGAAGATCCAATGGCCGTATTGAACGAAATTGAGAAAGAAAGGGGAACCGACCCATTGGAGGGGGCGGTCCATACCATGCTTCGTGAACTTGGGGAAGATCCCCAGCGCGAGGGCCTGCTTCGAACTCCCGGCCGCGTGGCCAGGTCGCTGCGTTTCCTCACCAGCGGCTACCACCAGGAACTGGACAAGATTTTCAACGGCGCGCTTTTTCCCGTGGCTTACGACGAGATGGTGATTGTCAAGGACATCGAGGTTTTCAGTCTTTGCGAGCACCATCTCCTGCCTTTTTTTGGCAAGTGCCACGTGGCCTACATTCCCAACCAGAAGGTTATCGGCCTGAGCAAGATTCCCCGCGTGGTGGATGTTTTTGCCAAGCGCCTTCAAATCCAGGAGCGCCTCACCACGCAAATTGCCGAAGCGCTCATGGAACGGATTAAACCCCAGGGAGTGGGCGTAATCATTGAGGCAAAACACCTGTGCATGATCATGCGCGGGGTTGAAAAGCAGAACTCCGTCGCCGTCACGTCGCACATGACAGGGGTCTTCAAGGACTGCGAGCTGACACGGGCGGAATTCCTGCGGTTGGTGCGCGAACGCGGCTGAGAAATTGTGAATAGTGAACGTTAAACTGTAGATTATGAATTCCGTGATAGCGATGGCCCTCCATGGCGCGGGAGGCAGGAAGGGATCATAAGTGGCAGGCTAGAAATCAAAGCGTGGTCCGTCGAACGACTGTACTTCGTCAACTACAGTTCAATTATTTATAATTCACAATTCACTATTTGTAATTCACCATCCAGTATTGATACCTATGGGCAAACTTGAGGGTAAAGTCGTATTGGTAACGGGCGGCAGCCGTGGAATTGGACTGGCGATTGCCCGGCGCTTGGGAAACGAGGGCGCAAGGCTGGTGTTGGCGGCGCGGAATGAAGCAGCTTTGCGCAAAGCTGGCGAGGAAGTTCCCGGCGGGGCGATGGTGGTCAAGGCGGATGTGACGCAGCCCCGGCAAGTGCAGCGGTTGTTTCGGGTGGTGGAGCGACACCTGGGTCAGCTTGACGTGCTCATTAACAACGCCGGCGTGTTTACCTTCAAGCCTTTTGTTTCCACTTCCCTCGACGATTGGCAGTGCAATATCCAGACCAACTTGACGGCCCTTTTTTTGTGTACTCATGCCGCTTTGCCTCTGCTTCGCCGCAGCCACTCGGCCCATCTGGTGAATATCCTTTCAGTTTCCAGCTTACACGCTTTTGCGAATTGCTCGGCCTACACCGCTTCCAAGTTCGGTGCCCTGGGCCTTACGCGGGTGCTCCGCGAAGAGCTTCGGCCCTTGAAGATCCGCGTCACAGGAATCCTGCCCGGCTCGACGAATACCCGCCTCACCAACCAATTTGGATTCCCCGTCTGCCGCATCGACCTGATCCAGCCGTCGGATGTGGCGGAGGCCGTCTTTAGCGCGCTCACACAGCCGCCGCGAACCACGGTGGAAGAGATTCTGCTCATGCCCTCGCAAGGCAGTGTAGAAGAATAGTGAATAGTAAATAGTAAATTACTGAATTGGGAACTGAGGATTCGCTCCTTCGGAGGACTAGCCCCTTCCCTTGGGGAGTCTGTGTGATAACCCTGGTTTGCGTGTCATTCCGAGGAGCCGCAGGCGACGAGGAATCTTGCACTGCCTTGAAAATACTCAGAGCGAGATTCCTCGCTCCGCTCGGAATGACAGTGTAGGCAGGGCTATCACACAGACTCCTTGGGGAGAGGGTGTCCCGCGCCAGCGCTTTGACCAACCGGAGGGGGACGGGTGAGGGTTCACCTCGACCGACTGCTTACGAAACCCCAGCAGATGGAAAACCTGCCTTCGATTTCTTTTTGCCAAAACTCCAGCTTCATGTTATGCTTGCATAGTCGAAAAGTAGAGATGAAAAGCGAGGAGAGAGGCGGATGCCGTTAACGAGCGAATCCAAAGGTAACCTGATTGAGAGTTACCGACTTCACGGGAAGGACACGGGTTCGCCGGAAGTTCAAGTAGCCCTGCTGAGCGAAAGAATCAACTATCTCAATGAGCATTTCAGCGTTCATCGCAAGGACCACGCCTCGCGCCGTGGCTTGCTCATGATGGTAGGGAAGAGAAGGCGCCTGTTGGAGTATCTCAAACGCGTGGACACAGAGCGTTATAAACGGGTCATTGAGAGGCTAGGCATCCGCAAGTAGCGGGTTTTGAGCGGACAGGTCAGGAATTCCCAAACCGACAAATTTTCTGCGCTAAGCGACCCCCCGCCCAGCGGGTGCAGGTCGCTTTTTGCTTTTTATCGAAGGAGATGGAGATGCCAAGAGTAGAAATTGCCCTCGGGGTAAACACCCTCAGTATTGAATGTGGCAAAGTCGCCAAGCAGGCCAACGGTTCCGCCGTGGTCCGCTTTGGTGACACAGTGGTGTTGGCCACTGCATGCGTCACCGAACCGCGTGAGGGTATCGATTTTTTTCCCTTAACAGTTGATTACCGTGAATATAACTACGCCGCAGGGAAGATTCCCGGCGGCTTCTTCAAGCGGGAAGGAAGACCTACCGAAAAGGAAATCCTCACCAGCCGGATGATTGACCGGCCGGTCCGACCTCTTTTCCCGGAAGGCTTCAACGACGAAACCCAAGTGATTGCCTTGGTCCTGTCGGCGGATTCGGACAACAACCCGGACGTCATTGGGATGGTTGCCGGGGGTGCCGCGCTTTACCTTTCGGACATTCCTTTTTATGCGCCTATCGGCGCGGTGCGGGTAGGCCTGGTGGATGGCCGGCTGGTGACGAATCCCACCTATGCGGAGACCAAGTCCAGCCTGCTGAATCTTATCGTGGTGGGCACGGACGATGCCCTCGTGATGGTCGAGGCGGGCGCCAAGGAAGTTTCGGAAGAGACGATCCTGGAAGCCCTCCAGTACGGGCACGGGGAAATCCGCAAGATCGTGGCTATGCAGAAAGAACTCTTCGAGAAGCTGGCCATCAAGAAGCGCGAATTTGTTGCGCCTGCCCTGGATGAGGTGTTTTACCAGGAAGTGCGGAGCAAGGTCGAAGTGGAGCTCCACGAAGCCATGGACACCTCGAAATACGTCAAGCAGGAAAGCCAGCGTCGAATCGTCGAAATCCGGACCAGACTGTTGGAAAGCTACCCGGAAGATGACGAAGAGAAGCGCCGTCTGGCCGCTCAATATTTCGGGCGTCTGGAAGAACACCTCTTCCGCGACGACGTGGTGGAGAAACGCCAGCGGCCCGATCGCCGGGCTTTCGACCAGGTGAGAGAAATCAGCAGCGAAGTGGGCATCCTGCCGCGCACTCACGGGTCGGCCCTGTTTACCAGGGGTGAAACACAGGCGCTGGTGACCGCTACGTTGGGGACCGCCGAGGACGTGCAAAGGCTCGACGTGCTCGAGGGCGAGGCGTTCAAACGTTTCATGCTCCACTACAACTTCCCACCTTTCAGCGTGGGCGAGGTGGCGTTCCTGCGCGGTCCCGGCAGGCGGGAAATCGGCCATGGGGCGCTGGCGGAGCGTGCCTTGATTGCGGTCGTCCCGGAAGAGCCGGAATTCCCCTACACCATTCGGGTGGTTTCGGACATTCTCGAATCCAACGGGTCTTCCTCGATGGCGACCGTCTGCGGGGGCACCCTCGCGCTGATGGATGCGGGCGTGCCCATCAAGGCGCCCGTGGCGGGAATTGCCATGGGACTTGTGAAGGAAGGCGAGAAATACGCCATCCTGACGGATATCGCCGGGAACGAGGACCATTACGGCGACATGGACTTCAAGGTGGCGGGGAGTAAAGACGGCATCACCGCCCTGCAAATGGACATCAAGATCTCCGGCATCAACACTTCGATCATGTCAGAGGCGCTGGCTCAGGCCAAGTCGGCCCGCCTCCACGTGCTGGGAAAGATGCTGGAGGTCCTTTCCGAGCCCCGCAAAGAGATCTCCGAATATGCTCCCCGCATTTACACCCTGCATATTAACCGGCAGAAGATCGGCGAACTGATCGGGCCGGGGGGTAAGGTGATTCGCGGCATTATCGAGGAGACCGGCGTGAAGATCGATGTGGAAGATGACGGCAAGGTGAACGTCGCCGCCACCGACGAAACCGCGGCCCGCAAGGCCCTCAAGATGATCAAGGATCTTGTGGCCGAGGCTGAATTGGGCAAGACGTATCTCGGCAAGGTAGTCCGGCTGGCGGACTTTGGTGCCTTCGTGGAGATTTTCCCCGGTACGGACGGATTGCTGCATATCAGCGAAGTGGCTGAGCACCGAATTCGAGACATCCGCGATGAACTCAAGGAAGGGGACCAGTTGTTGGTCAAGGTAATTGCCATCGAGGGCAATAAAGTCCGGCTGAGCCGGAAGGCGGTCCTCCGAGATCAGAAAGCCAAGGTCGGCCCAAAGCACGACCAGCACCCTTACCGCGAGCAGCAGGAAAAGAAGTAGTCAGTCCTCAGTCGTCACAGGTGACATCATGGGCTATCTGGATAAGCTTGATCTCGACAAGAAGCTCGAATCCAAGCAGGAGTACGAGGAACTCCTCGAGGAATACCAACTCAGACTCCTGAAGGTGCAACGCAAGATTATTGAGAAAGGGATTGCCGTCTGTGTGGGGTACGAAGGAGAAGATGCGGCGGGCAAAGGCGGCAACATCAAACGCTTGACGGAAGCCCTCGACCCCCGCGGCTTCGAAGTTCACCCTATCGGCGCGCCACCCGCGGAGGAGAAGGCCCACCACTGGTTGCACCGATTCTGGTCGCGGCTTCCCCCGCGCGGCCGCATTGCCATCTTCGATCGCACTTGGTACGGTCGGGTGCTGGTCGAGCGGGTGGAGAAGTTTGCCAAGAAGGAGGAATGGCAGCGCGCTTACCGGGAGATCAATGAATTTGAGCGCACGCTCACGGATAACGGCATGGTGCTGGTGAAGTTCTGGATTCACATCTCGAAGAAGGAGCAGTTCGACCGCTTTAAAAAGCGCGAAAAAGATCCTTGGAAGAATTGGAAATTGACACAAGAGGATTGGCGCAATCGCGAAAAGTGGGACCAGTACATAGAAGCCCTGGAAGACATGTTCGCGAAAACAGATACGGACTACGCCCCTTGGACCATTGTCGAAGGCAACTGGAAGTGGTGGGCGCGAATCAAGGCGTTAAAAACCGTCGTTAACAAGATCGAAGCGCGGCTATAGGTGTGTTGCCACCAAGACACGAAGAGACTAAGAACAACCATTCTCTGTTCTGGTTTCTACTTTTTCCTGGGTGCCCTTGTGCTTTTGGTGGTGAAAGTTTCCTGAGTAAAGAGTCATGAGTCTGGATACGGCGCGCAGGGTTCTGGAAATCGAGGCGAAGACCTTGAGCGAACTCGTGAACCGCCTCGATCAGAGGTTTGTGCAGGCCGTGGAAATCCTATACGCGTGCCGGGGGAGGGTGGTGGTTGCCGGCATGGGGAAGTCCGGACTGATTGGCCAGAAGATCTCCGCCACGCTTTCGAGCACCGGGACGCCATCGTTCTTCTTGCATCCCTCGGAAGCCTTGCACGGTGACCTAGGACGCTTGGTCCGCCACGACGTCCTGTTGGCGCTCTCTTACAGCGGTGAAACCGCAGAACTGCTACAGTTGTTGGATACCGTCAAACGTTTGGCGATCCCGCTCATCTCCCTCACGGGCAATCTGAATTCCACACTTGCGCAGGCCAGTGACGCGGTGCTTGATGTGGGAATTCGGGAGGAAGCGTGCCCGCTGGGCCTGGCCCCTACCGCCTCGACCACTGCCATGCTGGCCATGGGCGATGCGCTCGCCATGGCGCTCCTCCAGAAACGCGGCTTCGACGAAGCGGACTACGCCGCCCTCCATCCGGCTGGGGAACTCGGGGTTAAGCTGCGCCGGGTCGAGAGCGTTATGCACACGGGGGATCAACTTCCCCGCGTCAGCCCGCTCACCCCCATGCCTGACGTCATTTATGAAATGAGCAAGAAGGGTTTGGGGCACACCGCCGTGACCAGCGAATCGAACCATCTGTTGGGAATCATCTCCGATGGCGACTTGCGCCGATTATTCCAGCGCGAAGGGAATCGAGCGCTTGACCTTAAAGCCGCGGACGCCATGACGCGAAACCCTGTGACCATCGCCCGGCAGGAGTTGGCCACCAAAGCCCTGAATCTGATGGAGGCCAGGAAAATCACCTCCCTGCTGGTGGTAGATGCGGAAGGCAGGCTAGAGGGGGTGGTCCACATCCACGACCTCTGGACCACACAAATGTTTTAATGTCACCACCAAGACACAAAGACACTAAGAAAAAGGCAGAAAACAGAACAGAAAATATTCCCTCTTGGTGTCCTCGTACCTTGGAGGTGACTATTCCCTACCATCGAGGACGATCATGCCTTTGACCCCCAAACAGCTCCAAGCCCGAGCCCGCAAAATCAAGCTCCTGCTCATGGACGTGGACGGCGTCTTGACGGATGGGCGCTTCTTCTACGTTCCCAGCACACGCGGCAGACTAATCGAAACCAAGGCATTCCATTCGCGCGATGGCCTGGGCTTTCGCCTCGCCCATCAAGCCGGGCTCAAGACAGGGTTCATTTCGGGCCGCCGTTCACCCGCTGTCGAGCACCGCGCTAAGGAGTTGGGCGTCCACTTCCTGAAACAGTATGCCCGGGAGAAGCTCCAGCCTTACCAGGAGATCCTGCGCGAGGCGCGCCTTAAAGACGAGGAAGTGTGCTATGTAGGCGACGATATTGTCGACCTGCCCTTGTTGACACGCGTCGGGTTGGCCGTTGCAGTAGGCAACAGCCACAAACTTCTGCGCCGCTACGTTCATTATCAGACTGAACAGCCGGGGGGCTTCGGCGCTGTACGCGAGGTCATCGAGTTGATTCTCTCCGCCCAGGGGAAGTGGGATGCCGTGCTCAGACACTACCTGCGATGATCGCGAGCGAGTACACCGGAGGTCCGCGCTACCTGCTCGCTTGGTAGTGAGATGCACGAAAAGCATTAAGGGGGCAAAATCAAAAAAACAGCTTTGTATGCCAGCCTACACTTGCATCTACTGCCGAACTCAAAACGACCGCCCATTCCCAAGCGAGCACGTGATGCCCAAGTCTTTAGGGCGCTTTACGAATAGCCCGGTTCTGAACTGCGTTTGCAGGGCGTGCAACCATTTTTTCGGAGATGAGCTAGAGCTGTTTCTTGCGAGTGATACGGTGGAAGCGATATTGCGAGTGCGCCATGGTGTAGGTACAAGGAAGGACGCGCAAAAGCTCAGGAAAACACGGCTGACCATAAAAGTTACGGAACAAGGAGATTGGCACGGTGCACGTCTTGAGCTTCAATTCGATGCATCGATCATGAACTTTAGGGCTACCCCTTTCCCCCAGGTCGCGTTCAAGAAGAAAGTCGAGCCTGCCTGGCATTGGTTTTTGGAGAGTGATCTCAAGAGGTCGGAAGATTTCGAGCAATACAGGACTGACACAGAAACGAGAATTTTCGCCTCAGACGTAGTCGTGTTTCAGCGTCTGCTCGAAAAGTTGAAACAAATAGGAATAGATTTCCACGAACATGGAAAGCTTCAACCCCCGGAGACGCACAGCGGGATGATTGAGGCCTGGGTTGAATCCACATTGGATGACACGATTTTGAGGGCGGTTGGCAAGATCGCTTTTAATTACTTGGCCCTTAGCCAGGGAGCGGAGTTCGCGTTGCGCGATGACTTCGATCAGTTCAGAATGTACGTGAGGCATGGTAAGAAACCTCCTTATGCTCTAGTCATCAGCTCAAAGCAGCCGATACTGTGGGGCGACGATGCAATGTATCGTCAAACTAATGGACACCTCTTGGTGTTGAACTGGAATAAGACTGGATTCGGACTGCTGTGCTTAGTTGCCCTGTTTAACCACATAACCTATCACGCGCTCCTCTGCATGAGCTACCAGGGGCTGTGGCGTCCCATTAGCACTGGGATTCATTTTGACTTGGAATCGCGAACTGTATCGGAGGTCAAAGCGGCAGGATTTCTCCTCTGACTGCGATTCGGACCTGCGCGGGATGCCGTTCTAGGGCACTACCTGCGGTGATGAGCAGGTGTGAGGCTTCCAGTTATGAGTATTGAGGATTACAAAACGATTCTCTACCGGCAGGAAGACGGCTCGTGGGTGGCGGACATTCCTGCTATACCCGGTTGCTACGCCCTGATGCCAAGCCGGGAAGAAGCACTTGCCGAGCTTAAGAGTGTTTTTGAAATGATCTCTGAGGAATACCACGACAAGCGCATTCCCCTGCCCACCGATATCCCTGAGATCGGCTACCCCTAGCGCGACGACGCGAAACCGGGAACAAATCCAAGCAGCTCACGCAAAGTCGCCAAGGCGCCCAGAAGCGCAAAGTGAAAGTGCATGCTTTGCCTTGCGCCCTTTGCGTACTTTGCGCCTCGGCGTGAAACCGGTTTGTCCCTCCTTGGAATTACAACAGACAACTGACGACCGACAACCGACAACGGACCGCTGACGACCGACAACTGAGAACTGTATACTGAATTCATGGACACACGTAGCGAGGAAACAGACCATGTTCTCGATACCTTCCGCCGATGGGGCTATCTCCAGGCGGACCTTGACCCCGTCGGGTACCTCCAGCCAGTGCCACTTCCCGAGCTTGAGCTGAGCGGGGAAGTTGCAGACTACGCCCGGCGGATTTACTGCGGCAAGATCGGCGCCGAGTTCATGCACATCCCGCAGGCTGATAAGCGCCGCTGGGTCGCGGAGCGACTTGAGGCGGAGGTGGTGACGCCGGATCGGCCGCACATCATGATGCGCCTCATTGAGGCGGGAGTATTCGAACAAGTGCTTCAATCCCGCTACCCCGGCACCAAGCGTTTCTCACTCGAAGGCGTCATTGCGTTGCTTCCGCTGCTGGACGAGGCCTTGGACAGGGCGGGGCTGTTGGGGGCCGAACAAATCGTTCTGGCGATGAGCCATCGCGGGCGGCTGAACGTCATGGTCAACATCGTTGGGAAGTCGCCCATGGATATTTTTGCGCGCTTCGAGGATATCGATCCCCGGCGAGTGCTGGGTGGCGGGGACGTCAAGTATCACCTGGGGGCGACGGGGGATTACCAGACGGCGCACGGCCAGACCCTGCACATCCACTTGGTATCAAACCCCAGCCACCTTGAGGCCGTTGACCCTGTGGCCGTGGGCCGCGCTCGCGCCAAGCAGACACGTCTGGGCAGGGAAGGTCCACGCCGCGTGCTGCCCATCCTGCTTCATGGCGATGCGGCCCTAGCAGGGCAGGGAACTGCGGCGGAAACCTTGAGTCTGGCTACCCTGCGCGGGTTCTCGGTGGGCGGCACGGTGCACGTGGTTGTCAACAACCTGATCGGGTTCACAGCCAACCCCGAAGACCTTTACGCCTCGCGCTTCGCTTCCGACGTGGCGAAGCGGCTGCCCATCCCGATCTTTCATGTGAACGCGGAAGACCCTGAAGCCGTAGTGCGTGTGGCACGGCTGGCGGCGGATTACCGCTATGCTTTCTCGAGTGATGTGGTCGTGGACCTCATTGGTTACCGCCGCTACGGGCACAGCGAGGTGGATGACCCGACCGTGACGCAACCCGTGCGCTATCGCAAAATCGCGCAGATTCCGCCCCTATGGGAGTCCTATGCGCGAAGGATTGGAGTGGACCCGGCGGGCACGATTCAGAAGATCCGCGCTCAATATGAAGCGGATTTGAAGAAGGCTCGGGCCATTCGCAAGATTCCGATGTTGCGTGAGCTCCCGGCTTATTGGGACGCTTACACCGGTGGCGCTTACGATCCCGCGTTTGAGGTTGATACGCGAGTCCAAGCAGAAGAGCTCCGCCGAATTGGCGAAGCCCTGACGCGTCAGCCGGAAGGGTTTAATGTTCACCCCAAAATCAAGCGCCTGATCGAGCAACGCTTGCAGATGGCTCGTGGCGAGCGCCCCGTGGATTTCGGAATGGCGGAGGCGCTGGCCTTCGCTTCGCTCTTGTGCAAGGGAATTCCCGTCCGGTTGAGTGGCCAGGACAGCCGCCGTGGCACGTTCAACCAGCGCCATGCGGTGCTCTTCGATACGGAAACGGAAGCGGAGTACACACCCCTGTGCCACCTTCAGAGCGGGCAGGCCCGCTTCGAGGTCTACGACTCGATTCTGTCAGAAGCGGGGGTCTTGGGCTTCGAATACGGGTTCAGTCGCGACTACCCCGAGGCGCTCGTCCTTTGGGAGGCGCAATTCGGAGACTTTGCCAATGGGGCGCAGGTGATGATCGACCAGTTTATTGTCGCCGGTGAGGACAAGTGGGGGCTGCTATCCGGATTGGTTTTGCTCTTACCTCATGGTCTTGAGGGCCAGGGGCCGGAACACTCGAGCGCGCGCCCCGAGCGCTTCCTACAACTCGCTGCGCGGGACAACATTCAGGTCTGCCAGCCTTCCACTGCCGGTCAGTATTTTCACCTGTTGCGTCGCCAGGCTCTGCGCGCTTGGCGCAAACCTCTTGTGGTGCTCACCCCCAAAAGCATGTTACGGAATGCGGGCGCGGCTTCGAGTGTCGAAGTCTTGAGTTCCCAGCAGTTCGCGCCGGTCATCCCCGACCAGGAAACCGCCCGGGCGGAGCGCGTCCTGGTGGCCACAGGCAAGATTGTGCACGAACTGCGTGCCGAACGTAAGAAACAGAGTGACTCTCGAACCGCCATCGTCTCCCTCGAGCAGCTTTATCCCTTTCCCGAGAACGAGCTTGTGGCGGAGATCAACCGGCATAGCGCGGCGCGCGAAATCGTCTGGGTGCAGGAGGAGCCGGCTAACATGGGAGCGCTTTTCTACGTGATGCCACGCTTCCGGCGGATTTTCAGAAATCGGCCCGTGCGCTCCATAAAGCGCTCGGCGAGCCCCAGCCCTGCCACCGGCTCCGCCAAAGCGCACGAACTGGAGCAGAAGACACTGCTTGCTTTGGCCTTCGCTACGGCCTCCGTAGCGAAAGCAACACCGACATGAAGCAAGCCGTCAGCCCTCAGCTTTCAGACAGCGGGGACCAAAAGTGAACCGACAGCCCTCTCCCCTCCGAAGGAGGCTCTTAAAGCGGCTCCGCCGCACTGACTTGTGGAAAGCCTCCGGCTTTCCGGCCGATTCCATGCCCTTCGTCCTCTTCCGCGCAGGCTGGAAGGCTAGGCCTTCCAGCCTGCGCGGAAGAGATTGTTCAGGGAGGACCTCCTTCGGAAAGGCGAAGCCTTTCCGCAAGTCGGGCGGCGGAGCCGCAGTCCGTGGCCAACAGTAAGGAGCGTAATTTGGACAAGCTCAGGGCAAGCCTTACGCCTACACTTGCGCCGAGGCGGCTTACGGTCGCGACTTTGCACCTTACTTGGGACTTTTTACTCCCGGTCCGGCGCCGAGAACCGTTGTAGCAGACTCGGGAGTTGCCTGACAAAGGCCGAGCGTGCCAGGACGAAATCACAGCCGGCGTCGCGCGCGGCATTGATGAGGCTGCCTTGGACGTGCGAGACAAAGCCGATCACTGGGAAGTCTTTTGTCTTCAGGTCGGACTTAAGAGCACGCAAAACTTCCAAGGCTTTGCCTGACCGATGGTTTAGGTCGATTATCAGGGCCTTCGGAACGTTTTCGATAGCCAGTTGGGGCAGATCCTCAGGGTGTGCTGATTCCACCGCAATGCCGAGGAGTTTGGCAGACTGCTGAATCTTAGACAGGAAAAGCAGGTCGTCTACAACGGCCAAAATCATCGAATGCTCATCCGTAAAGGTAGAATAGCGAGATCGGATGATCGGGAGATCGGGGGAACAAAAAGACATCCTACCACAGGAGTAAGGAGGACAACCACATTTAGCCTTGCCGAATCCTGAAACCCGAATCCTTGCTCCTGCAGGTCGGCCAAGAATAGGCTTGACAACCTACGCCCAATGTGATAGGCTACACTGGATGGAGCGTTGTTCTCCGGGGACCGTTCAGAATTCAGCGTGGGTTTCCCTATCCTTCTTTCGGAACCGCCGGTATGTCTTCGCTTACCCACCCATGCGAATTTCGTAATTCCAACAAATGAACGAACGAAGCAGGAATGTCTATGAAAACAAAGGATCGGCGTGGCGAACTTCGGGGCAATGGGGAGATGCTTGCCGCCAGCGTGGCGCTGACCTTCAGGTCAGCACACTTAGAAGGGAGGGAAGCTGCCGACCTGAGGGTCGGTGCTACAAAACTGAAGGAACGAAGCGGGGATGTCTATGAAAACAAAGAATCGCTGCCCAAAACTCGCGGAGGAAGCGGGAATGTTCTTGAAAACAAAGGAACTTAGCCCTTAATCTCAGGAATGTCATTGAAAACAAATCTAGTTATAAGCCAGCAACTAGTGCCGCTCCATGCTTAACCACTTACAGGCCGCACATCCTCACCCCTCTCGCCCCTCCTCGCCGAAGGATGAAACTTGCTGAAGTGGTTGCCCTCATTGGTAAGGAGGGGAGGGGGTCGACGTACAACTGGGGCGCTAGTGGGCACAATGGCCCACCTTTTAGAGGGAAGTGTTGCAAATGCCACATTATCGCGCTGGGGCGCTTGGAAACTACGACAATGTGTCCCCTGGACGGCAGAATGACAAGGCGATTTGGCTGTGACCTGCCGAACAACACGATGACTCCTTTAATAACCGCTGGCAAAAGAATTGCTCTCCTGCCCATTGGGGCTTGAATGAGGACAATTTTAGTGCCACGCCCCTTGGGACTCCACTCATGGCGAGATCCGAACTGAAGTCTGAGGTGGTTTGAAGGAGGCTGACGCTGAACGCAGAGAACACGAAGGACACAGTGAGCCCGGCACCCGAAAGCCGGCCTAAATTGAAACTCAACCCCAAAGCGCCCCGTCAGGTATTGCCGCTGCTCTCCCCGGAGGAGCGGCTACGTGGTCCCGAGGAGGTCGCCCTGGGTTTTTCGCTCGCCCAGGTTCAGGTCGAGGCGCTCCGCTGCTTGCAGTGCAAGAATCCGGTTTGCATCGAGGCCTGCCCGCTGCATATCGATGTCAAAGATTTTATTGGCTTGATGGCGCAGGGGAATTTTGCGGGGGCGTTCGATAAAATCAGTGAAGAGAGTCCCTTTCCGGGAATTTGCGGGCGCGTATGCCAGCATGAGCTTTACTGCGAGCGCGCCTGCCTGCTGGGGAAGAAGCTGCAACCTGTGGCCATCGGATCCCTGGAGCGCTTCGCGGCCGATTATCACCGTCAAACAGACTCCGCTCCCCCGCCACCCCTGGCGCTCAACGGGCCACGCGTGGCACTGGTGGGGAGCGGACCCGCTTCTCTCATTGCTGCCTATGATCTGGTGCGACATGGCTACCGGGTGACCATTTTCGAGGCGCTGCACGGCCTGGGCGGCGTGCTGGCTTACGGCATCCCTAATTTCCGCTTGCCGCGGGAGATTATTTGCGACGAGGTAAATCGTCTGCGGAGTATGGGCGTCGAGTTTCGCACTGACTTCATTGTGGGCAAAACGACTGCCGTGGATGAATTGTTTGCGGAAGGATTTCAGGCGATCTTCCTCGGCACGGGGGCCGGCCTTCCGCATTTAATGAACATTCCGGGCGAAAACTTGATCGGCGTCTATACCGCCAATGAATACCTGACGCGACTGAATCTGATGGAAGCTTTTCGCTTCCCGCAGTCTGACACTCCGGTGCGCGTCGGGGCGCGGACGGTCGTGGTGGGGGGCGGTAACTCCGCTATGGACGCAGCGCGTTGGTCGCGGCGCATGGGCAGCGACACCACTATCATGTTCCGCCGCGGGCGGGCCGAATTGCGTGCCCGGCTGGAGGAGATCGAGCACGCCGAGGAGGAAGGAGTGCACTTCGATTTCCTGGCCGCGCCGGTCCGCCTCTTTGGTGACGACAAAGGCATCCTCCGAGAAATGGAATGCATTCGAATGCAGTTAGGAGAGCCTGACGAATCCGGCCGGCCCTCGCCGGTTCCCCTGCCGGGGTCGGAATTCCGCATGCCTGTGGATACCGTGGTGATGGCCATCGGACAAAGCCCCAACCCGACGGTGCAGCGCGCGACGCCTCAGCTGCTGACCAAACGAGGCAAGGTGGTGATCGACGACCAAGGGCAGACCAGTATTCCTAACGTCTTCGCTGGTGGAGACGTGGTCCGGGGCGGCTCCACCGTTATCCTGGCAATGCGCGACGGTCGCGCCGCGGCTGCGGCGATTCATCACGCCCTCCAGGAACAGGCGCCCGTGGCACAGGCCGGAGTGGCCGTGCCACCACGCTTGGGCAACCGGATTCTGGCTAAGCGGTTGCTCACCCCGGAAATTGCTTGGCTGCAAGTGGAGGCCCCGGAAATTGCCAAACGTTGGAAGCCGGGCCAGTTCGTCATCATCCGGCCGACAGAAGCGAGCGAGCGCATCCCGCTGACCATTGTGGATGGAGATGAAGCCACTGGTAGCATAACTCTCGTTGTTCAAGCGGTGGGAAAAACGAGTCGTGCCACAGTTTTGCTTGAGGCCGGGGACCGCTTGGCGGACCTTTTGGGACCTCTCGGGGTGCAGGCGAGCATCGAGAAAGTCGGAAACGTCCTGTGCGCCGCCGGGGGAGTGGGCGTCGCTGAATTACTGCCGGTGGCGCGGGCTTTCCGAGCGGCGGGGAACCACGTCACGGCGTTGTGCGGAGCGCGTTCGGCGGCCCAGATCATTCTCGATGCGGAGTTGCGCTCGGCGGCCGACGAGGTCGATTGGGCGACTGATGATGGCTCGGCAGGTTTGCACGGTACGGTAGTGGATCTGATGCGCGCTTGGCGGGCGAGCAATGACGGCGCGCTCGGGGTAGCCCATGTTATTGGGCCGATTCCCATGATGCGAGCGGCGGCTGCGGTCACCCGTGAATGGGGGGTTTTGACTTACGCCAGCCTGAATCCCATTATGGTGGATGGCACCGGCATGTGTGGAGGCTGCCGGGTCACGGTGGGCGGAAAGGTCCGCTTCGCCTGTGTTGACGGGCCTGAGTTTGACGCTCATCAGGTGGACTTCGATGAGTTGACGCGCCGCACACGCGCCTACCTCGAGGAGGAGCGCGTTGCCCGCGAGCGGCATGAATGTTCGATCGGTTTGGGAAAATAGGCGCCAGGACTGAACGAAAAGGTCTTAAGACAGAGGAGCAACCATTCACAGGAGGGGGGTATCAAACCCTTGAGGGACCCAAGGCTCTCGTGGGAGTTGCGGCCCGCGGCGGCGCATTGACCAGTCCGTCAGCCGACGGAGACCGGTGAGGGGGGCCGACGTGGATCGGTTACGTCTTCACGCGAGGTTTTCATACAGGCTCTTCAAGCCCTCCCTCCTTTTCGGTTCAGAGTTATTATGGACAGGCAGCACGAACCCGAATTGAACCGCAAGGACTACTATGGCCCAAGAACAAACAACTAATCAAAGCCAAGAGAAGCGAGTGAGGTTGGTCCGCCCGTCAATCGTTTTGCTTTGCGGACCTGCCGCCTGCGGAAAGTCCACTTTTGCGCAGCGTCACTTTCGCCCTACGCAAATCATCTCTTCCGACTGGGCGCGAGCCCGCGTGTGCGACGACGAGCGGGATCAGCGTTTTCAGACCCAGGCATTCGCTCTTGTTCACTACCTCACAGAATTGCGTCTGGCCTTGAACCGGCTCTGTGTGGTGGATTCCACGGCGCTCACTCTGCCCCACCGAAAGGAATACCTCGAGTTGGCGAAGAGGTTTCAGGTTCCCTGCGTGGTCTTCCTTTTTGATGTTCCACTCGAGAAGTGTATCGAGCGCGACCGGTTGCGGGAGAGGACGGTAGGGGGTCCCGTGATTGAGCGTCATTACCTGGCTTTTAATCAAACCAAGGCGGACATCCGGCAGGAAGGATTTGACCAGGTCATCGAACTTCGCGATGAGGACTTGGATAAAGTCCAGATCGAGATTATCTTTCGTCCCGTTGCGCAGCCCGCCGCGACCCCTGGCCGGGGTCCGCAAGGGGAAAACCGGCCGACTCCTCGCTCTTGGCAGCAAAGAACCGGAAGGGCGCCGGGCGCGCGCGAGGCGAGGCCTTCTTTGCCCACGCAAACTCCACCCCCGCCCAGTTCGCCTGCTAAGCCCGAAGTCAAGACTCCAAGTTCAGCCGCGAAGCCGCCTTCTGTGCCTGCCCCCGGACGCAGTCAAGGTCCACAGGTTGCGGCTGGGGCGCCGGACGAGCCTCCTTCGCAGTCCTCACAGGGCGCAAACCGAACGAACGCCGACGCCAAGACTTCGCCTTAGCACTGGCGCGCAGATTAGCGGTCCGGCCTTCCCTCCAAGCGGTCATACACGGTTCGGGCGCAGGTTGAGCCTAAGGACTCGTTGTAGAGAGATTGCAAGTGCAGGATTTCGCGCACTTCCTCGTCAAAGCGGTGGAGTGTCTCGAGGTCGGTTTTTCGAATGGGGAACCGAGTGCCGCGGTGGTACCAGAATTTCTGGTAGCCGCGGTCTTCGAGTTCGCAGTTCAAGCCACGGATTTGGAAATAAGGTGGGCCAAGCTCAACCCATACTTGCTCTGCATTCGGTTTCAAGTATTGCACACAATTGTATTTCCTTACGCCGATTGAGCCAGGGGGTACGCCCTCCTCAACGATTTCAAAACCGGCGGCGGTGAATTGTTTTCGAAGATCGGCCGTTGCTATTCGCTCGCCATCCATGCCTTTCTTCCCCTAAGCCGGGCGCCAGCGCCATTTGTGATGGGATCGTTTCCAAAGCGCCGGTCGCATCCGAGAAAAGCTTGCAATCCAGACTCTATCATTTGAATCTAATCTATTGGTGGCAAAAAGCGCAAGGGCTGTGCCTCTGACAATGCAAAGAACAGTTAATGGCGCGCGAGATGGGGCGCGGCCTTGGCTGCTATGCTGAAGGTGGCAGCGAAGATTCGAGAAGGCGTCATCGTCACCATCTTCTGTGACGGTGGGAGCAAGTATTTGAATGAGCACTTCTGGGATGATGCCGAAGGCGAAATCCACTGACGGGCTTTTGAGAAGCTATGCGCAGGTTGAAGCCTGCGGCTGCTCGCGGTTAGCTCCTGGCGGGGCGGCATCAAGAACGGTCGGAACATGGTACTGAGGATTAAAGAGGCGCAGTTGCAAGCGATTCGCCAGCATGGCGCACGAGATTACCCTAGCGAGTGCTGTGGCGTGATACTAGGGCAAGTAAATGGCGCGAGCAAAGTGGCAGGGGAGATTGTCCCTCTGAAAAACCTCCGCAACGACCCGGTGCGCGCCCAGGAATTGTTGCCGCTGGTGGACCCCGCCAAGGAGACGGAGCGCAACCGCTTCCTGATCGACCCCCGAGATCAATTGCGGGTCGAGAAAGACGCCCGGGAGCGCGGTCTCGAGGTTCTCGGTTACTACCATTCTCACCCAGATCACCCCGCACGGCCTTCATTTTATGACCGTGAGCATGGCTGGCCGTGGTATTCTTATCTTATAGTCTCGGTGGAACGGGGCATTGCGAAGGATTTAACCTGCTGGGTGCTGGCTGAGGATGGGGGGATGTTTCTTCCCGAGGCGGTCGAGGTTGTTGGATAGGAGGGGGCTTGCCCGGCCCACGAAACACGGAGGGCTTGCTCTGATTAGGGCACGGCAAGCCGTCCCCTGCAATCATGGTTACTGGGACCAGAATCGCTGTGAATCCTGCGGCATCAAATACAGCGGGGCTGTGCTGAAACGTTGGCATTAGCTACGAGGAGCGGGAATGGCGGTTAAGATAATGATCCCTACCCCCTTACGTCAATATGTGGGGAAGAAGGATCAGGTTGAGGTGGAAGCAAAGACCGTAGCGGAGGCGCTCTCAAAACTCGCCGCCGAACATGGCGAGCTACGCCGGCACCTTTACAATCAAGATGGTAAGCTGCGGAGCTTCGTCAACATCTATCTTGGCGACGAAGATATCCGTTTCCTACAAAGCGAACAAACTCCCCTGAATGAAAACGACGTGCTTAGCATCGTTCCTTCCATTGCCGGCGGCACTGCCCTCCGACACATGGTGGCGTAAGGGCGCACCATAACGTGCCTCTACGAGTGGGCGAAAAGGAAATGGCAACAGCAACTGTAACCCCTGTCCCCGAGTTGAGCAAAGACGAGATTCTTCGTTACAGCCGTCACCTCATCATGCCGGAAGTCGGCATGGGAGGGCAGCTTAGGCTGAAGCAAGCGAAGGTGCTGTGCATTGGCGTAGGGGGACTCGGGTCGCCGTTGACGCTTTACCTGGCCGCCGCAGGCGTGGGTCGCCTCGGCATCGTGGACTTCGACGTGGTGGACTTTACCAACCTGCAACGCCAGGTGATTCACGGCACCGCGGATGTGGGAAAGCCGAAATTGGCTTCCGCGCAGGAAAGCATCCATGCGATCAATCCCAACGTCGAAGTGGTGGGCTATGAAACCCGCCTGACCTCCGAGAATGCGCTTCAGCTTTTAGCGGGCTTTGACATCATTGTGGATGGCACGGACAACTTCCCCACCCGCTACCTGGTGAATGATGCTTGCGTGCTGCTTGGCAAACCGAATGTCTATGGAAGCATCTTTCGGTTCGAAGGCCAGGCGTCGGTTTTCTACGCCCGCGAAGGGCCTTGTTACCGATGCCTTTATCCCGAGCCACCTCCCCCGGGACTTGTACCGAGTTGCGCGGAAGGGGGCGTTTTGGGAGTGCTGCCGGGAATCCTGGGTTGCATCCAGGCGATGGAAACTATTAAACTGATTATAGGACAGGGCCAACCGCTAATCGGGCGCCTGCTGGTTTTTGACGCGCTGGGTGTGAAATTCCGCGAATTGAAGCTGCGGAAAGACCCCGACTGCCCGGTGTGCGGAACTCATCCTACGATTACCCGGCTGATTGATTACGAGCAGTTTTGTGGAATCCGTGGCGAGGAGCACACGTCTACTATGGTCGGCATTCCGGAAATCACGCCTCAAGAAGTCAAGAAGTTGATGGACGATAAACATCCCTTCGTCCTGATCGACGTTCGGGATCCCCACGAGTTCCAGATATGCCGTATACCGGGCTCTACTCTGATCCCCCTTGCTGAGGTTCCGAAACGGATGCACGAATTGGATTCGACCCAGGAGATCGTGGTGCACTGCCGTTCCGGCCAGCGAAGCGCCAGAGCAGTGGATCTGTTGATGAAGGCCGGGTTCCGCAAAATTCACAATATGAAGGGTGGCATTCTGGCTTGGTCCGACCAAGTGGACCCGAGCGTGCCGAGGTACTGATGGCTATTTTCCTTAAGAGTCCTGCTCCTGCCCCCGTTGCTCCTCTTTCCAACTGGGGAGACGACTTAGGGGTGGGGGAGCGCAAAGGGTTGCTCACTCGTAACGTAGGGCTTGGGGCGCGGTTCCTTAATGTCTTTTCGAGTCTCCGCTGTATCTGTACCTAGCCTGGGCTCGTTATGGCTTCGGCCGTAAGGAGTGCCAGGGACAAATCCAAGATCATTTCATTGTCAATCCGAGCCCATTCGCTGTCATTCTGTTTGGGGGAAGAGGGCGGCCCGCGACGCCGTTCTCACCAGTCGGCGCGGAACGGGCCTTTGCCCGCCGGAAGGTACGCTAACTTCACAAAAGGGAGAATATCGAATGTCGAACATTTACCAGGATAATTCGTTCAGTATCGGAAGAACTCCGCTCATACGGCTCAACCGAGTAACCGATGGAGCTAAAGCCACCGTCTTGGCCAAGATCGAGGCCCGCGGCCCGGGCTACTCAGTGAAGGACCGGATCGGGGCAGCTATGATCTGGGATGCCGAGAGGCGAGGCGTTCTGACACCCGAGAAGGAGATCATTGAGCCGACCAGCGGCAATACGGGTATCGCTCTCGCCTTCGTGGCCGCCGCCCGTGGCTACAAGTTGACACTCGTTATGCCCGAGACCATGTCGCTCGAGCGTCGGCGGGTGGTGGTAGCCTTAGGCGCCAACTTGATCCTCACACCAGGGCCGGGGGGGATGCCCGGCGCCATCAAGAAGGCGCAAGAGATTCACGAGTCCGATCCCAACCATTACTTCCTGCCCCAGCAGTTTGACAATCCCGCTAATCCCGCCATCCACGAATGGACCACCGGACCCGAGATTTGGAACGATACCGATGGGGCTATCGACGTATTAGTATCCGGCGTGGGTACGGGTGGTACCATCACTGGCGTTTCCCGCTTCATCAAGAAGACCAGGGGCAAACAAATCCTGTCGGTGGCGGTCGAGCCCTCGGCAAGCCCTGTCTTAACTCAGACTATTTCTGGTCAGCCTCTCAAGCCCGCTCCACACAAGATCCAGGGGCTGGGAGCGGGCTTTGTCCCCAAGGTTCTCGACCTGTCTTTAGTGGACCGAGTTGAGCAGGTCTCGAACGAAGAGGCTATTGAGTATGCCCGCCGCCTGACCAGGGAAGAAGGCATCCTGAGCGGCATTTCCTGCGGCGCCGCTGCCGCGGTGGCCGCGCGCTTGGCCAAGCAACCGGAGTTTGCTGGAAAGACGATCGTGACGGTCTTGCCGGATTCCGGTGAGCGATACTTGTCCACGGTGCTTTTTGAGGGAATCGGCTAGATTTCTCTAATCGGGAGATCGGATCATCGGCGGGGTCGGGTGAACAAGCGGCTGTTCTCCCGCTCGCCCGATCACCCCATCTGCTACAATCTCGATTAACAAGGACCGACCATGGATGAGAAGCGTTTAATAAACCTTGCAAGCGAATTTAAGACGGCGCTGGATGCGCGACTTTCCGGCGATTATGGGTGCGAGTTCCAGCTTCCCAGCCGAGAGGCCGCGGCGCAAATCTGCCGCCGCTATCTCGAGCTGCTTTTCCCTGTTTTTTACCAGGGCCAGGGGGCAGAAGCAGATCGCGCCGCGACAGGATCCCAGCATTATCTGCCCGAGCTGGAGACGCTCTTGCGTGAGCAATTGTGCTCTGCCATACGCTTCGATCGGCGTTGCCAGGGGGAGCAGTCTCCCGCCGATATTGAGGATCGAGCCCGGGTACTCACGGAGCATTTGTTTACTCAGTTGCCAGAGCTCGCCAGGTTGCTAGCCTCGGATATTGAAGCGGCTTTCCGGAATGATCCGGCCGCCGCGAGCCATGAGGAGATTTTGCTCAGTTACCCTTGCATGGAGGCAATTACCGTGCAGCGTCTGGCGCACCGACTCTACCTCATGGGAGTGCCTTTCCTTCCCCGCATGATGACCGAAGTGGCGCACAGCCACACGGGCATCGATATCAATCCTGGCGCTTCGATCGGCGAGTCGTTCTTCATCGATCATGGGACCGGTGTAGTGATCGGCGAAACCGCCAGTATCGGCAACAGGGTGACACTTTACCACGGCGTGACGCTGGGAGCATTCAATCCGCTTCGCAAGGATGAAGAAGGTCAGCTTCGTCGAGGGCAGGAGAATAAGCGGCACCCTGACCTCGAGGATCACGTCACCGTTTATCCCAATGCCACCATCCTGGGGGGGCATACCCGTGTTGGCCACCACAGCGTCATTGGTGGAAACGTGTGGCTCACGCACTCCGTTGAGCCCCACAGCAAGGTGACGCTTAAGGACCCCGAGCTGGTCATCCTGAACGGTGAGCCCAGCGACTAGGGCGGGCCGATAATCACCCCTACTTCCACGCCTCGATTGGCCTTTAGCATCCTGGCAGCAGAGCCGCGGTTAGTGCAGATTTCAATGTATCCGGAACTCCCCACAATAGCAAAAAGCTCCGAGGGCCTGCCCATCGAGAAGGCCAAATTGAGGCGGGTAACTTCCTGCTGGTTGATGATTATTCTGAAGGGTGGAGGACTCTCCGAAAACAGTTCCGGGACGTCTTCCGGACTGATGTTGGTGATAAGGTTTCCGAAAGAGTCCACTTTTAGGATCATGCCCTTGATCAGATTCTCGCCCACCCGTTTGGGCTTGGGAGAACTGAACTTGGCGTAATCCCTGATCGGATCGCCGAATTTCTCTTCTTGCACCCCCTTGCTCAACCAGCCCGCCACGGGGGCAAAGACATCGCGGCCTTGAAAGGTGTGACTGACAGGATTTAGGAAATAGTGGTCGGCGGTGATATGCCAGACCCTGACATCCTCCTCGCGCCCGTATAGCAGCGAGAGTACTCCATTGTCTGGCGCTACAAATCTGTGGTGGCCGGCGCGAGCCAGAATAGGCCGCCGCGCGGTTCCCACTCCCGGGTCCACGACCACGAGATGGATGGTATCGGGGGGGAAGAACCTGTAGCTTTGGACCAGCGCGTAAGCAGCCTCAAAAATATCATAGGGGGCGATTTGGTGGCAGATGTCAACTATCTGAACCTCGGGGTTGATGTTCAGGATGACTCCCTTCATCGTTCCCGAGTAATGGTCTGTCGTCCCGAAGTCTGTGATCAGGGTAACGGTGGGTCTGTGAGGCAAGGGGTCCTCCTCCATTCGCGCAATGCAGTGCCACAAGCACTCTTGCCTGTGGGCTGCACTCCCATCGTTGGAGAGGCGCCACAGGCAGGAGTGCCTGCGCCACTATCATGTTCCTTGTAAAATGGCGCGGAATTGTTCAAGCGTCATAGGCGCCGCCAAAGCCGTGGCGAGATTCTCCTGCACGTGTTCGAGATTGCTCATGCCCACCAGAGCGCAAGTGATGCCGGGGGTGGATCGCACAAACTGGATGGCGCGTTGCGCGTCGGTTTGTAAGCGCGGAAACCAGCTTCGAAACTCCGGCGGCAATCCCTGGGTGAGTTGGCCTTGGAGGAGGCTGGCGCTGGCGAACACCATTAGTCCGTGCGCCCTCGCTACCTGTAAGAGAGGGCCCAGCTTGCGGCCCGCCAGCTGGGTGCTCGCCACTGCCGCTTCCGGCATGGCGAGGTTGAAAGGCAATTGAATGGCGCGGAAGCGATGGTTCTTGCCACCTACTTCTTCTGCCACACGCAAGACGTCGGCGAGCGAAAGAGCTTCGGCCGAGGTCGGGCTCACTCGGTAGGCGTTCCAGGTGGCCGTCCCATACATTCGTATTTTGCCTTCCGCCGCGGCCTTCTCCAGCGCCGCAAAAGCCGCCTTTAAGCGGCGGAAAAACTCCTCGCGGCCCACTTGGCTGAGTTGCGTTTCCGGATTGTGAACGTAGTAAATATCCAGGGTCTCCAGTCCGAGGTTCTGGCGGCTGGTGTCAATCTGGTTTTCCAGGAACTTGGGGGACATGACGTGGCAGCCGGCGACAACCTCCTCCATGCGGATTATTCCGGGGTCGAGCAGTTTCTCCTGAAAATAGGCGGAAGGGTCGGGCGGTTCTTTCTCGTCGAAAGTCAGGAACCCGCCCTTGCTGGCCACCACGAGCTCGTCGCGCTGCACTTCGCCGGAGGAGATCAATGCCGCCAACGCCTGCGCGACGGCGCGCTCGCTGCGTTGGTGCCGGTAATTGATGGCCGAATCGATATGATTGACGCCCAACAACACGGCTCGCCTGATGGCTTCTCTGTAATGTGTATCCCACTCGGCCGTAGGCTCCCCGAGGTATGTGCCGATGCCAATGGAGGAGATCCAGAGCCCTTGCGCCTCGCGGAGGTGCCCCGGCAGGCGCGCCGCAAACCGGTCGCGAAAGCGCGAGGTGCCTTCCGAGGTGGCAAAACCTGGAATCAGCATGAAGTCAGATCTCCGCCCAAGAGCTTACACCCTTGCTGCGCTTAGTGACGAGTGACAAGTGACGAGCAGAAACACACCGTGTCGCGAATCTTGCTCGTCACTCGTCACTTGTCACTGGCCACTGTTTTAATCCGGTCTAGCCTTGACCAGGAAAATCGGGATCTCGCTTTGGTGCCGCACCTTGGTGATGGTCGTGCCGTGGATCAGGTCCGCAATGAGCTTGTGTCCGTGGGCCGCCATGGCGATAAGATCGCAATGTTCTCCGCGCGCCGTCTTCAAAATCGCCTGCGCCGGCTCACCCCTTTCGTGCCGCGCCGTTACATGCAGACCTTCTTCGCGCAGCTTCCTCGCTACGCTGTCCAAATACTCGCGGTCCTCCTTGATCTCCTGCGAGTCGGAGAGATTCAAGTTGTCCTGCCAGTGCGCTGCCCAGCCGGTTGAAACATGGAGTAGCAGAATCTCCGCCTGGGTAAGTGTCGCCAATTCCCTCACCCGTGGCAACAGAGTATTGTCGGCCTTGCTGTGATCGAGAGCCACGAGAATCTTCTTGAACATGAGGACCCCTGCCTAGCTGGCTAAGCCTTTCACGCTCAGGACCAAGAGATAAGCGTTCAAGGCGGCAATGATCCCCGCCACCAGCCAGGCGAGGATCTTAAGCCAAAGCGGGTTTACGAATTCACCCATCCGAGTTCGGTTGCTGGTGAACTGAACCAAGGGAACGACCGCGAAGGAGAGTTGCAAACTCAAGATGACCTGGCTGAAGATCAAAAGCCTGGCCGTCCCGCTTTGCCCGTAGAACGCCACCGCAATAATCGCAGGAATAATAGCCATGAGCCGCGTGATCAGGCGCCGCAGCCAGGGCGCCAGACGGATATTCAAGAATCCTTCCATCACGATTTGCCCCGCCAGCGTACCGGTCAAGGTGGAGTTCTGACCGGAACAGAGCAGGGCGACCGCAAAGAGTATGGCGGCTATTTTGGTCCCCAGCAGCGGCGTCAAAGTATAGTACGCGTCCTGGATTTCCGCCACTTGGTTCAGCCCGTGGCGGTAGAACGTGCCGGCGGCCATAATGAGAATTGCTGCGTTAATAAAGAAAGCAAAATTGAGCGCCACAACGTAATCCAGCAGGTTAAATCGTAGCGCGGTTCTTATTCCCTCTTTGCTGCGCGCGATCGCCCGCGTCTGGACTAGCGAGGAATGGAGGTAAAGATTATGGGGCATCACGGTGGCACCCAACATGCCAATGGCAATGTAGAGCATTTCATGGTTGGTCAAAAGCTCTGGAGTTGGAATAAAGCCTTTCCCGATTTGGATCAAATCAGGTTTAACCAGGAGTAACTCCACCAGGTAGCAACCCCCGATCGTCCCGATGAGGCTGACCACCAACGCTTCGAGGTACCGGAACCCTTTGTTCTGAAGGTAGAGGATGATGAGCACATCCAGCGCCGTCAAACAGACTCCGATCAGGAGTGGAATATGGAATAGCAACTGGAGAGCGATGGCCGACCCGATCACCTCCGCCAAATCGCAGGCGGCGATAGCAATTTCACACAATACCCACAGGAACAAGCTGGTTCGGCGCGAATAATAGCTGCGGCAGGCCTGCGCCAGATCGAGTTGCGTGACAATGCCCAGGCGCGCCGCCAGCGCCTGCACCAGGATTGCGATCAGGTTGGAGATGAAGAGGACGAAGATAAGTCTGTAGGCAAAACGCGACCCTCCAGCTATATCCGTGGCCCAGTTCCCGGGGTCCATGTACCCGACTGCCACCAGAAAGCCGGGCCCGGAAAAGGCCAGCGCTTTTTTCCAGAAGGACACGCCGGTGGGGATGCCCACCGTCCTGTGGACCTCAGGGAGAGAGGGCATTGGGAGTGGATGGTGATCTGGGGTGAGGTGCGGTTCGTTCATGTCGCCACAGAACGGTCAATGGAATGGCATTGTCCTTTGACCGCCAATCTCCGTCCTCTCCCCCTTGGAAGTCTGTGTGAGAACCCTGCCTATGATGTCATTCCGAGCGGAGTGAGGAGTCTCGCCCTGCCTATTTTCAAGGCACTGGGAGATTCCTCGTCGTCCGCCAATAAGAGTGGCGAAGTCCTCGGAATGAAACACAAACTGAGCTTATCACACAGACTCCTTGGGGGAGAGGGTGGAATCTCATCGCACTTGTTACCCCTCTCCCCCTTGAGGGAGAGGGTGGGCCGCATCCCGATGCACTTCATCGGGAGGCGGGCCGGGCCTTCGCCCGCCGAAGGGTTATGGACGGTCAGGGCGCACAGCCCGCTACGGCCCGCAGGCGGGTGAGGGGGTCAGTCAGTCGAACATCGCAACGTCCTAGTATAGTTGAGTTCCCTTACTTTGCGAAAAAGCCGCGGACCCCAAAACCGCAGGTCCGCGCTACCAGGCCCTACTCGTCATTTGTCACTCGTCACTGCTTTGGCAATCCGGCGCTCCGCGCCGTCCACGAACTCCCGGTCTTTAATCGAAGGCAAGTTGGCCCGGACGTTCTCGATCGCTGCGCGCTGGGCCGTGCCGGCCAGGTCGAGTGCGACCGCAAGGTCCGGGGCAGCCAGCGGGATGGTGATGTCACGCAGGCTGGAAATGATGTTTGCAACTTCCGCGCTCAGTTCCGCCGTCTGCAGCGGCACCGAAGTCGCGTGCTTGCCGGCCGCTTCGATGGCTCGTGCACGCTCGGCTTTTTCACTCTCAGCGGATTTTGGAAGCTTGAAGGCTGCCATCACCGCTTCGTAGCTCTGTGCGTCCCGGTCAACGTTTTCGAGTAGGCGTCGCCGCAGCGAACGGAGCCGGGCCTGTGACTCTTCCAGATTCGGATGGTGCCCCTCGAGCGATGGGCGCTTGAGCGACAGTCCGCAAACCATCTCACCGAGCGCGGCAGCCAGTCCTCCTGCGAGCGCCGCGACGCTTCCGCCGCCGGGCGTTGGCGTCGGCGCCGCCACGGCGGCTACGAATGCTTCTATCAGCGAGCGCAGCGTCCCAGTGTTTGCTGGCGCCAATGCGGTCTGCTCCCGGATGATTTGCTCGTGACGGTTTTCAAAGACCAATTGGGGATGATAATTCTCCACCTTGAGGTACTGGACTGCGGCGTCCTGAAGCGCTTGGCGAGGAACCAGCCCAACAATCTCGCTGCTAAAGACTTCAACGCTTTGCGCTGCGGCTTCTCGGCTCACGGCGTCAAACACGGTCGCAATGGAGGTGGTCTCAAAATCCGTCAAGTTCATGGAGACCTGGGCCAAGTGGCGGGACTTCAGCTCCACGCCCATAGCTTTCACACAGGGAAACCCGCCGCTCGAAGCGCGGATCTTTTTGGCAATTGCCTTCGCCAGCGCCACCTTAGGCGTATTCAAGTTGATGTTATAAGCAATCAGGAATTTCCTCGCGCCCACCACCGTTGCGCCGGCAGTCCGATGGAGCGCCGCCCCACCAAAATCCGGGAGGCGATTAGGGTTAGTGCGCACCTCCTCACGCAGGCCCTCGAATTGGCCCCGCCGGACATTCTCCAGATTGCGGCGGTCGGGCTTGCGGGCTGCCGCTTCATACAAGTAGGTGGGGATTTTGAAGCGGCGCCAGGTTTGCTCGGCCACCCATTCGGCGATGTGCACGCAGTCCCCTAACGTGACGCCGGAGATGGGTACGAAGGGCACAACGTCGGTGGCGCCAAGGCGGGGGTGGGCGCCCCGTTGATAGTTGAGGTCAATCAACTCCGCTGCCTTGCCGATGCCGCGCAAAGCAGCTTCCCCGACGCTCTCGCGCGTACCCACGAACGTGATGACGCAGCGGTTGTGGTCAGCGTCCATTTCCCGGTCGAGCAGGTAAACGTCCGGCCCGTTCAGCAGCGCCCTCGCGATAGCCTCTACCTTTTGAAGGTCACGCCCTTCACTGAAATTGGGAACACATTCGATGATAGTCTGCATGGAGAAAATTTAGCACGACCACTGTCCGTTGTCAGTTGTCTGTTGTCCGTCGTCCGTGGTCCAGGAGCCCGGCAGAGCATAAGGTCTTTCCCCTCTCCCTTGCGGAGAGGGATGTGTCTACGAATTCGGCGCACGGTTATTTACCGAACGGCATCTTACCTATGGACCACGGACCACTTACAACTGACTGCTGACGACTGACCCTGCCTTCACCGTCATCCGGCAATGATTCATAGCAAAGTAGTAGGGAATCTCGCGGTAATCGCTGACATTCAGCACAATGATGTCGGCTTGTTTTCCGGGCTCGAGGGAGCCGAGGCGGTCCGCGCGCCGCAGCGCACAGGCTGCGTTAATAGTAGCCGCGGAGATTGCCTCGGCCGGAGTCATGCGCAGGGCGGAGCAAGCTAGCGAAAGGATGAATTGCATATTCACCGTAGGGCTTGTTCCGGGATTGAAGTCAGTGGCGAGCGCGACGATGGCCCCGGCCTCAATCAGCTTCCGGGCCTTAGGGTACTGTTTGAGGCCGAGATGGAAATTCGCGCCCGGAAGCAGCGTGGCCACAACATCGGAACGCGCGAGGGCGCGGATGTCGGCGCTCGAAAGCTTATCGAGATGATCGGCGGAGGCTGACTCGAATTCCACCGCCAGGCGAGTGGCGCCGGTGTGCGTGAGCTGCTCAGCATGGAGGCGGGGAATCAGGCCCTGCTGCTTGCCCGCCTCCAGCACCCGCCGGCAATCAGCCGCGCTGAAAGCTCCCCGGTCGCAAAAGCAGTCGATGAATTCTGCCAGCTTGTTCCGCCCTACTGCCGGAATAAGTTCCCGTACGACTGCTTCGATGTAGGCAGCGGAGCGTCCGGCGTATTGAGGAGGCAAGGCGTGCGCGGCAAGGAGAGTGGGCACGAGTTCAAGCCTCGAGGCCTTGCGGAGCCGGCGAATCACCTCCAGGAGTTTCAGCTCCTGAGCGATTTCCAACCCGTAGCCGGTCTTCACTTCCAAGGTTGTTGTGCCGTGGAGAGCAAACTGCTTCAGAAAGCCTTCCGCCTGCCGGACGAGTGAATCTATGGAAGCCCGGCGCACTCTTTCTGCTGAGCACCTTATCCCCCCACCGGCCCGCGCGATTTCCTCGTAACTCTTTCCCCGCAATCGCTCTTCATAATCTCGAACCCGGCTTCCGGCAAATACCAGGTGGGTGTGCGAGTCCACGAAGCCAGGCATTACCACTGAACCCCGGCAATCAATGGCTTCGGCTTTCAACCGCCGCGCCGTTGCTTCGAGAGCGTGGGTTCGGCCCACCTGGAGGATTGCTGCCCCCTGCGTCAGTATCCCGCCTCGGGAGATAATCCCCAGTCGCGAAAGGGCTTTTCCACGCCGGCCGCCGGGTGGGCCCGCGAGTGTAAGCAGTTGTGCAGCGTGGCGGAAGAAAAGTGAACCTGGAGCCGAGTGTCGCATCGCCGTGGCTACTACTCTAGGTCCCTCCGTCGCAACGCGACTTACTACTATCATTATCACAACTCGAGTTTTCTGCTACAATCACCGCTAATGACTCCGGAGGACACCAGCGATGCCCCAATATGAATATCTCTGCATTAAATGTAAAAAGACGTTCAGCTTGATCATGACCCTGGCGGAATACGACAAAGGGAACGTGGCCTGCCCGAAATGCAAGGGCAAGAAAGTTGAGCAAAAGGTCGCACCCTTTTTCGCGGTCACCTCCAAGAAAAGCTGAGAAGAGTAGTGGCTAGTGATCAGCGCTTACTCCGCTTCGCGGTGCTGCATCCTCACTCCTGCTTGTCACTAGGCGCTAAGCACCAGGCACTGGTATTTTGATCGCCTTTCTGCGTGCAAAAGCTACCGCCTCTTCATAGCCCGCGTCCACGTGGCGAGCGACGCCGATGCCTGGATCGTTGGTCAGGACGCGGTTCAGGCGCTGGGCCATTTCCGGGGTGCCGTCGGCCACCGTGACCTGACCTGCGTGAAGCGAGTAGCCGATGCCCACTCCCCCGCCGTCATGGAACGAGACCCAGCTTGCACCCGAGGCGGTGTTCAGGAGCGCGTTCAACACCGGCCAATCGGCGATGGCGTCGCTGCCATCCTTCATCCCTTCGGTCTCGCGAAAAGGCGAGGCCACGGACCCGCAATCGAGGTGGTCGCGGCCGATGACAATGGGGGCCTTCAGCTCGCCCTTGGCTACCAAATCGTTAATACGCTCGCCGAACAGTGCCCGTTCGCCGTACCCCAGCCAGCAGATTCGCGCCGGCAGGCCCTGAAACTTTACGTGCTTGTGTGCCAGCCGGATCCAGCGGTCAAGAATGGGATTGTCAGGGAAGAGTTCCAGCACCAAGTCGTCGGTCCGGTAAATATCCGAAGCTTCGCCGGAGAGCGCAACCCAGCGGAACGGCCCGCGTCCCTCGCAAAAAAGAGGCCGGATGTAGGCGGGAACAAATCCTGGAAAATTGTAAGCGTCCTTCACTCCTCCGTGCTCGAACGCCATGGTACGGATGTTGTTGCCGTAATCGAAGGTTGCCGCGCCCAGCTTCTGGAGCTCCAACATGCCGGTGACGTGACGCGCGATGGACTCGTAAGAACGCTTCAGGTAGTCGTCGGGCTTCGTCCGCCTGAGTTCGCCGGCTTCTTCGAGCGTCAGGCCTGACGGGACATAGCCATTTAAGGGATCATGGGCGCTGGTCTGGTCCGTAAGCAGGTCGGGCGCCACACCGCGCCGCGCGAGTTCGGGGATCACCTCCGCGCAGTTCCCAACCAGGCCCACCGAGACCGCCTGCTTCTGGCGGAGGGCGTTCTTCAGGATGCGGAGCGCCTCGCCCAGATCGTTCACGCAAATGTCGCAATAGCCGCCCCGGATGCGGCGCGCGATCTTCTCGCCATCTACTTCCACCCCAAGGAATGCCGCGCCGTTCATGGTGGCAGCTAAGGGTTGGGCTCCTCCCATGCCGCCCATTCCTCCGCTGACGACCAGCTTGCCCGAAAGGTCGCCCCCGAAGTGTCTGCGGGCGGCGGCGGCAAAGGTCTCGAAAGTCCCTTGCAGAATCCCTTGCGTGCCGATATAGATCCAGCTTCCGGCGGTCATCTGTCCGTACATTATGAGACCCAGGCGCTCGAGTTCGCGGAACTTTTCCCACGTGTCCCAGTGCCCCACCAGGTTGGCATTGGCGATCAGCACGCGCGGCGCCCATTCGTGAGTTCGGAAAACGCCCACCGGCTTCCCGGACTGCACCAGGAGGGTTTCGTCGTTCTCGAGCTTCTTCAGGGCTTCGACGATAGCGTGATAACACTCCCAATTGCGCGCCGCTTTGCCCGTGCCGCCGTAGATGATGAGTTCTTGCGGCCGCTCAGCCACCTCCTCGTCGAGGTTGTTCATCAACATCCGCATGGCGGCCTCTTGTTGCCAGCCCTTGCAGGAAATGCGGCTGCCGCGAGGCGCGCGAACGGGTTGATATGTTGTTGTCGAGGACCCACCTTTATCCAAAACGCCGGTCTGCTTCATGGTTATCCCCCTTGGCAAATCTTAGCCCAATTCCGACATCAAGGGTAGCGCGGACCGCCCGGTTCGGGGTCCGCGGTTCTTTCTATGGCCTGTGGATAAACCGCGGATCAGGAAACCGGCTTCCGGTGTACGAGCACTCCCCCGACTAGCGTCATCAGGGGAAAAACCGCGCAGACGGAAACAACAGATATCATGTGCGATATAGGGCCACCCTCAGACCATCCTGCGGCGCCATAAAAGCAAAATAAGGCAAATGGTGCCAGAACTACCAGGACATTCGATGCGGCGGTAGAGCCCTCTCCCCTTTGGGGGAGAGGGTGGGCTGCACCGGCGTTTTCTTCAGCCGGCGCGGTCCGGGTGAGGGGGTCTCCGCCTCCGCGTCATCTGGCACACGAAAAGCCCCAGACCTTGGAAAGCAGGCGCTACCTGTTTCGAAAATCGAACACCACTTTGACTGCGCGATGCCTGTGCTTTTGACGACCGACGACAAACGCATCGCGATATTGATCGAGCCGGAAGCAATGGGTTATCAGCCTCGCCGTGTCGATTCTTTTTTGTGCCAGCAGGCGTAAGTAAATCTCCATGGCGTGCAGAGACTCGCCTTCGAAGCTCTCGATTCCAAAGGCATTCGATCCAACCAAGGCAATCTCTTTGAAGTAGAGGGGCGTCCACTCGAAGCGCGCCGGCTGGTCCACACCAGTTACAGCGATCGTCGCCCTTGGCTGCGCCACGCGCACCCCAATCTCGAACGACTCCGGGGAGCCAATCGTGTCGTAGATCACGTCAACACCGCGTAAGAGCCACGGCTCGCCCTTGCGCGGACGAAGCACCGCCGCACCGACCATCCCTGCGATGACCTCTATGATCTCGGCACGATCGCGGGTTCGGATTACAAGTTCGGCCCCCAACTCACGCGCCAACTGTTCTTGATGCGGGTATCGCGCAATGGCAATAACGCGAGCGGTCGGGTAGAGCGCGCGCAGAATGGCAATTGACAACAGACCCAGCGTCCCGCACCCATAAACCAAGGCCAGCCCTCCTTCGGCTGGTGGCGACTTAAGAATGGCGTGCAAGCTGACCGAGAATGGGTCGGCCAGCACCGCTTGGTCGAAGCTTACGCCGTCGGGAATCGGGAAGAGTTGCGACTGGTGGGCCGTCAACAGTGGAGCAAACCCCCCGGAAGCTGCGCGGCAGTTGCCGATATGTATGCCCGGCGGCAAGCGGCCGTCCGTAAAGTGCCGGCACGAAAAATACTACCCGCGCTGACAGGCATCGCATGGAGGTGTGATCCCCCGCGGCCCGCATGAGAGCCACGGATTGAGTACCACGCGCTCCCCAACCCGCCGGCTCGTCACGCACGGCCCCACACGTTCAATCGTGCCCGCCACTTCGTGTCCAAGAACGGCCGGAAAGGAAATAAGCGCCGTGAGGGGATTGTCAAAGCTTCCCTCCAGGAAGACCTCCTTCAGATCACTGCCGCAAATCCCGCACAACTGTGTTCGCACAACTGCCCAGTCGTCACCCGGGAGTTCGGGCTCAGGAATATCTTCCAAGGCCAAGGGGCCTGGCGCGGCCAAATAGGCGCGAGGCGTGATAGCGCCCAAGAGATAAGCAAAGGCGAAGCGGGGCAGACTATAGTGAAATAGTATTGCTTTCATATTATCTCAGTAAGCATTTGTAATCCCTGGGTGCGAGTAAAGCAAGTTCAAATTTGAAAGATATGCTAAGATGTCAGGGCATGCTGACGTGGCATTGTGGCGCGGGGGGCTTGCTCCCGCGTAGCGCTGACCCCGGGCCTGTGGGGTCAGCAAGATAGATGGCGACCCCGCAGGCGCGGTGTCGGCGTTGCAAGAAATGAGGCCGGCTGGGTGGCCGCGCCACGTGGGCATGACGCATGACGCCATATGGGTTCCAGCGATTTCAGAACTCTCAACGAATTGTTTCTTACAGCAATTGAAGAGCAGAACAAGCCCGACTGCCTCTTGTACAAGTCGGAGGGGCAGTATCGTGGCCTATCCTCCCGCGAGGCGCTGCGCAAGGCTGCGGCCCTGGCTTCGGCCTTGCAGCGATTAGGAGCCAGGCCGAGCGAGCGCATCGCCCTGCTCTCGGAGAATCGCCCCGAGTGGACACTGACGGATTACGCCATTCTTGGCATGGGCGCCGTCACGATCCCGCTCTTTCCCACACTTCTCGAGCCTGACCTCGAATACATCCTGCGTGACTCGGAATCCAGAGGCATCGTCGTGGCCACGGACACCCAATTGCGCAAGATCCTCAACGTCTGGGGCAGGCTGCCGGACTTGAAGTTCGTGCTGGCCATGGGCTGCTCCACGGTTGCGGGGACGGCAGCAAATTGTTGGGAGGGAAGCGTCGAGAGTGAAATGGGCTGGAGCGGCCCCGCGCTCGTCGACGCTTTCAAAGCCAAGGCGTTGGAGGCGCGGCCGGAGGACACCGCCAGCATCATTTACACGTCCGGAACAATGGGGCAGGCGCAGGGCGTTCTCCTCACCCATGCCAACATCGTCTCGAATATTAAATCCACCGCCCAGGTCTTTCCCCTCAGTTCATCCGATGTCTTGATTTCATACCTGCCTTTGTCGCATGTGTTTGAGCGCATGGTGGAGTACTTCTGCTTCTGGAAGGGCGTATGTATCGCTTATGCAGAAGGCCTAGACACGTTGGCGGAAAACCTCCTGGAGGTCCGACCCACGGTTATGGCTGTGGTTCCGCGTGTGCTTGAGAAGATCCAAGGCAGGGTGACGGATGGGGTGCGTCAACTGCCTGCCTTCGAGCGGCGGCTCTTCTACTGGGCTCTGGAGGTTGGCAAGCAATACGTTCCTTTCCTCCTCGCGGGGCGAACTCCGCCGCCGGGCTTGAGATTGAAACACGCACTCGCCGACCGGCTGGTCCTTTCCAAGGTCCGGGAACAACTCGGAGGCAGGGTGAACATGCTCATTTCAGGAGCCGCGCCACTCTCCCCTGATTTGGCGGAGTCTTTCTATGCCTTAGGGCTTGCGGTCTACGAAGGTTATGGGCTAACCGAGACCTCGCCGGTGGTAGCGGTCAACTGCCCGGGGCGGACCAAGCTGGGGACGGTAGGGCAGGTGATCCCGGGGGTGGAAGTCAAGCTGAGTGAAGAAGAGGTGGACTCGGAAGGGCGGGTGGGAAGGGAAATCTTGGTGCGGGGGGCGAGCATCACAAGTGGTTACCACCACCTCGAGGAGGTGAATCGCACTGCTTTCGTGGACGGCTGGTTCCGCACAGGCGACCTGGGAAGCTTTGACTCTGATGGCTATTTGAAGATTACGGGTCGCAAGAAGAACCTTTTCAAGACTTCGGGCGGCAAATATGTGTCGCCGGAAAAGCTCGAGAACCTCTTCCAAGGCGATCCTTACATTTATCAGATCGCGGTGCTAGGAGACGGGCGGAAATACGTGGGGGCGTTGATTGTGCCTGATTTTGCGCGGTTGCAGGCCTACGCGCGGAGTCAAGGCATCTCCTTTCAGAATCGGCAAGACCTGGTTGCCCACCCTAATATTCAGACGCTTATACGGCGGCAGGTGGACGAAGCCACCCGCTGGCTGCCGCGGCACGAAAAGATTCGCCGCTTTGTTTTGCTTCCCCAGGAATTCACGATCGCTTCGGGAGAGCTTTCCGCCACCCTCAAAGTCAAGCGCCCTGTGGTGAAAGAAAGATACTGGGCGCAGATCGAGGAAATGTTCAGCCACCACGCCCCGACCACTGGTGTCGGCACCTGACACCTGCCCTACTTCAGCTCGAGAAAATATCGACCCAAGTAGAGCCGCGCGCCGCCCTCTTTACTCAAGACCACGCTGAGCGGTTTGGGCAGCTTCAGGGCATTGTCCTTCTTGGCTGCACAATCGCCTACCTTTTCACCAGCTTGGTTATAGAGAAAGAACTTGGCGTCCTCGCTGCTGGTGGCGGCGGGCTTTTCCAAGCCGAACCCATAGCTCCCCACGCTTAACGAAACGTCGCAAACCGATACGGTCCCCTCGGTAATGAGCATCCCTATGTACTTCTGTTTGATTTGGGAACTGTACCCTGTGGTATCAACCAGGGCCAATACTAACCGCGTGCCTGCCGGCGTCTTTAGCAGTGCGGCATTCCGCTTCTCTACGGGGATCCTATTCCCCTCCAGGTAAAAATCATTGGGTATTGCAGATTCAAAGGCCTTGCCGGACAGCTGTTCGAAGGCCCCCTGGGCGCACGCGCCGCGAGGCGTGCTGATGAATATGGCAAACGCGACCAAAACCAATCCGCTGAATCTCTTCATGGGTTTTCCTCCTCGGAGACTTCTCGGGGTAAGGGAAGGCTACCCGAGTTTCTCTTAAACAGGCGCAGTCTATCACAAAAGCCTGCCACACAGAAACCTTGGAGCGCGGCAGCGGAGCCTATCCTCAGGCCGCCGCATACGCCATGGTGGTCATGAGCGCCAGAGCCGGCTGTGTAGTGTCGAGCCGAGTGTGTTGCACCACCACTTTGACACTGCTTTCGATCTTGAGCGCAAAGGGCATACCCACAGGAATCCCTTCGCCGCGGCGATTCTTGAGCGAATCGAGCCGGATGTGATTGGTGCGGCGGGGCGGGCATGCCGCTTGGAATCCCTCCATCGGCTCACGATTCTCGAAATAAGCCGTGAGTTTCAATGTGGCCGGCTTCTTGCCGATATTGAGAACACAGGTTGACTCATGGCTTTTGAGGTCGCCGGTGCTCTGTGCCGGCAAAAAACAGTCAGGAACAATCCACATCTTTCCGCCTGCTTTTTCACTTGCCATTCTGCCTCCTCTGACTCCGGGACTGCCCCACCCGCAGTCCCCACGTCATCACGAACATTGGCACGGCAGCCGTCGTTCTCCTCACCCGCCACGGTCGCGATGTGATTCTGCCGCCCTACACGGAGATGGATGTCAGCCTAAGCCGCGCCTTCTCCCTGGAAACGCGTAGCCAGCTCTTCGTCCATCCCTGCGCCGGATCCAGCACGCCCGAGCTGCCATAGCCTGCGGCCAATCAGCAGGTACCAAATCACCAGGAAACAAGCTGAGACAGACAAGGACAAAGCGACGAGGGGAAGGACAACCGTTTTCGGCGCGAGCGCTACTCCGAGGGGATAGCCTAAACCGAATGCATTGGCCAGAATTCCTGCATACGCGGTTGCCTTGCTGAAGACGCGACTGCTTAGCATGGCAGTGGACATAATTAGACCGGCTAAGGTCACGAGGAAGAAACTCAGAGTAACTTGGCCGACAACGTTGGGATTCTGAATCGCCAGCAGCGCCTGCCCCGCCGCCAAAAGCATGGATCGTTGCGCATCCGTTGTCGCCGCAGCGTATTGGTCGCTGAGGGTGAGCATGGAAAAAGCTTGGTTCGATGCGATGTAGACCGCTATTCCGAGGAAGCTCAGCCCTGTGGCGAGGGTCACGGAACTTCGATGGGTGCGTCTGAGGGCGGCATAGAGGCCGAGAAAAATCAGCCCGACAAGGACATAGTTCAGAATATCAAAAGCGTTGAGCAAGGTGAGGCCGACGAGGCGATGGGCGTGCAGCAGCGTGAACCATTCGGGGACCGTGCTGGGCAACGCCTTGGGGCCGGCGCGGATAATCCCCATCCCCCGAAAAAACAAGAACTCTGCTCCCAGCCATCTTCTGAAGACCAGTAACGCAACCCAGGCCGCCACACTGCCCACTCTAGAGAGCCCATTCCAGCGGTAGATCGTTGCATCGTCCATGTCCCCCCTCCGGCATGGTATGATGGCAAGCATTATGAACATAAACTCACATCTTTCCGCAACACTTTTTGGGCTCTTCGTATTTTGCTTTCTTTTGTCTCCTGTATTGGCTCAATCCCTGCCGCCTCCTAAATCGACGCAGGCGGTGGTGTTGCATGCTGCGCGGTTGCTGGAGATCGAGAGCGGGAAAATAATTGCGCCCGGGGAAGTGCTGGTGGAAGACGAGCGAATCGCTGACGTGGGTTCGTCGGTTAAACATCCGGCAGGAGCGGAGGTCATCGATTTAGGTGACAGCACGCTCTTGCCCGGGCTAATTGATGCCCATGTGCATCTGTTCCTGCATCCGGGCGCCGAGGATTTGCAAACCATCGAGGAATCGGTGCCGCAGCGCACGATTTATGCTGTCCTCGCGGCGCGCGACGACCTGATGGCCGGCTTTACGGCAGAGCGCGACATGGGGACTGAAGGCGCCGGCTCGGCTGATACGGCGGTGCGCAATGCGATCAATCAGGGTTTGATTCCAGGACCACGCTTGCGCATCAGCGGCAATGCCGTGGATATCGTGGGCGGCCACGAAGATGCCATCCGCTACAACCCCGCACAGCACGTCCTCTCTAACGCCACTTACGCCAACAATGCGGCGGAACTGGTGACGGTGATCAGGGAGCAACTCAAGGAAGGAGCGGACTTCATCAAGATCTACGAAACCGGTCCGGACTCGATTCGCGAGGGTCGCCTTTCCACGCCCTATCAGTACACGGAGGCGGAACTCCGAGCGGCCGTCGAGGAAGCCGCGCGCGTGGGCAAGCGCGTCGCGGTCCATGCCATGGGTGAGCCGGGCACGCTGTATGCCGCGCGGGCCGGCGTGGCCTCCGTCGATCACGCCAATCAACTGAGCGACGAGACGATGCGCTTGATGCGGGAAAAGCAGATCTTTGCCGTGCCCACGTTCACCATCGTGGAGTACTTTGCCCAGCATGCTGCGTCACCCGCCCAAGCCGAGCGGGAACAACAAATGATCGACTTGCACGTGGAAGAGTTCCACAAGCAGCTTGCGGCCGGTGTGCCGATGGCCGTGGGCTCGGATGTGGGCCCCTTTCCCCACGGCACGCAGGCGCGCGAGTTCATCTTGATGGTCAAGTACGGCATGACGCCGCTGGCTGTGCTCCAGGCCGACTTGCTCAACGGGGCGAAGTTACTGGGCTGGCAGGACCGGATTGGCGCGCTAAAGCCGGGCTATTGGGCCGACGTCATTGCGGTCCCGGGTGATCCGCTGAACGACATCAGCGTCCTCGAGAGAGTGAACTTTGTGATGAAGGGTGGGGTGGTGTACCGGAAGTAAGGCCAATTGCTGATTGCCGATTTCCGATTGCCTCAGAATGACAGTAGCATGGCCGTGAGGGGCGGGTCGGCTCGTCACTTGTCACTCGTCACTCATCACTGGTTTTATGCGGGCTTGAGCCCGAGACCGGGACCACTTGGCAGTAGAAGTTTTCCGTTCTCGACTTGCACTCCGGTGAAGGGATCATTGGCAATCAGCAGATTCCCGTCCAAGTCGGCGTAATCGACCAGGGGTGAAAGGTGAGCGGCGGCGGTGACGCTCACGGAGCTCGAAACCATGCAGCCCAGCATGGTCCGAAACCCGAGCGCGCGCGCCATCTGGATCATCTCGAAGGCTACCAGCATTCCTCCTGACTTATCCAGTTTAACGTTGACACCGTCGAAGATGCCGACCAGCTTGGGGATGTCGCTGGGGCGCTGGCAGGCCTCGTCGGCAATCAGCGGCAGGTGGACGCGTTCGTGGACCCAGCGCGTTTCCTCGAGCATCTGGGCAGGCATGGGCTGCTCGACGAATTCCACGCCTTGGGTTGCCAGCCAGTTGATTTTCCGCACCGCCTCTTCTTTGTTCTTCCAGCCTTCGTTGGCGTCCACGCGCAGCGGTTTCTGCGTGACGCTGCGGACCGCAGCGATAGTTGCTTCATCGGTGTCCAGCCCCACTTTAATCTTGAGAACAGGAAATGCTTCAGCCTCGCGAACCTTCTGGCGGGTGATTTCCGGAGTATCAATCCCGATGGAAAAAGTGGTGACGGGAGCATTGTTCGGATCGAGGCCAAAATGCTGATAGAGTGGCATGCCCAGCTTCTGGCCGACCCAATCCATCACGGCAATGTCGAGAGCGGCTTGGGCGGCGTATTGGCCCGAAAGGCGTCGAGCGATTTCCTCATGGAGCTTTTCGAACTCCCAGGGGTTGGCGCCGGTCACCAAATCGCGCACCGATTCCGCCGCTTGCCGGGCGCCGGCGGCGTTTTCGTTGTAGCGGACGATGGGGGCGCCCTCGCCATGGCCGGTTATGCCGTCCCGAATAAACCGCACATGGAGCGTGTCACGGTACGCGCTTGAAGACATAGTGGTGGTCCACGTGTGGCGCAATTGCAGCCGCACAATCTCCGTCTCCAGCACAGTGGAAGAAGCATGCGGTGGCGCAGGCACGCTTGCCTGTGGTTTGCCCGCAGCCAAAAGTGGCTGTGCCGCAAAGGTCAGCGCGCCGGCACCACCGGCCGCTTTCATCCAGTCACGGCGGTTCATTTTAGCCTCCGGCAGGCAACGAGAAGTTTCGTCCAGTACGGATCCCGCAGCCGGCTGACTTGCACCCCCGGATGGTTGTGGGAAGTGTCGTGAATGAACATTCCGTGCCCGATGTACATGCCCGTGTGCGTGATCTTTTGGGGTGACCCACCGAAGAAGAGTAGGTCACCTGCTCGAAGTCCACTAGGCTTCACTGGGAACACGCCCTGCCACGCTGCCTGCAAGTCGGCGTCGCGGGGCATCACGATTCCGCGCCGGCGAACGAGCATCTGGGTAAAGCCCGAACAATCATACCCGAATGCGGAATTTCCGCCCCATAGGTACGTGAGACCGAGGAAGCGCTTGGCCAATTCGATCACTTCGGGCACATTGAGGACTTTGGGATCAGTAGCGATGTCGCCGCGTTGAACCCAGGCGGTGCGCTCGTCCGGCAGGCGGACCTGGATCCAGCGGCCCTCATCATTCTCCGCCCCCGGGACCACTTCCAGGCGCGCCTCAAAGGGCAGGGTCATCAGGGGCTGGTGCTTGGTCACCGAAGGTTCGCGGTAGACATTCGCGAAAAGGCTTGCCACCTGCACGATTTCTCCCGAGGCGGCGTAGGTGTGGTCGCTGGCGGTGTACCTGCGCAGTGATGCGCGCGGCATCCAGCCGGGGTAATCATCGGGCGTGCGCACCTTCACCCACTCGCCTTTATCTTCCACCAGAACGACGCTTACGCCGCATATCGCTTGCGACACGACATCGGCGTCCTCAGTTGGTGCGGAGTACATGTTGGCGACCGGTTTCACGACGACTGCCGCGGGCGAAGACAGCGCCGTCAATGCCAGGGCTAGCAAAAGGCTCATAGAATTCTTTCTCGCCTTACGGTCATTCCCGCGAAAGCGGGAATCCAGCTTCTATCCGGCTGAGGTAGACCCCCGCTTGTGCAGGGGTGACCCTAACGAACGCTACTTAGAGGAAATGACGCGTCCGTAAGAGCTCGCACGACTCAACCGATTGAAGTAGTCATAGGCCAGGCGGGCGACCTCCTCGATGGCGCGCTCGCCCTCATCGTCTCGCGCAAGGTAGGTGGTAGTGACCGACATGATGAACGGATGGCCGGGGATGTCGATCAAACCTGTGTCGCAGCGCACGCCCTCGAGTGCCCCGGGCTTGTCCGCAACTGAAACGTCTTGGGGTAGCGCTTTGTGGAATTCGCTATCCTTAGGAAGTCTGAGAATCTCAAAGTATTCCTTCGTATGCGCGGCATCAAGTGCCTGGCCGGCCTGGACTTTCTCGACCAGGGTCAGCATTTCGCGCGGTGTGGAGACGTTTTCGTTCCCCTCCTTGGCGGCCTTGAGGTCAATCATGTGTCGTCGCAGCTTGGTTTCTTTGAGCCCAAGGCGAATAACGCCTTCGTTGATATTGTCCATTCCTAAACGATCGATGAGAATATTCGTTGCCGTATTGTCGCTCAGCACGATCATGAAGATAGCAATGTCGCGTAGTGTCATGGTGACCGTACCGTCGCCCAGCATAGTAAGGATTGGTTCCGTGTCTCCTGCGGTCATCTCGCTGCGCCGCAGGGTATGCTTCTCCTCGAGCGACACCTTCCCATCCTGCGCCTGGCGCATCAACTCCAAAAGGACGGCCAGTTTGATGGAACTCGCCTGAGGGAAAACCGTGTCCGGAAGCCGCAGAAACGTCTCGCCGGTTGAGAACTCCTTGAGGGCATAGCCCATCACGCCGTTCAAATGCTCAGCCGTATTCCCCAACTGAGTCTCGAGCTTCGCATGCAGGGCCGTCTGGAGCGTCTCTTGTGCACGCGCCGTGGAGCCGAGGGTCAGAACCAGCGCCAGGACGCCGAAAGCCCAAGGCGAAAAATGAATCTTCACGAGTTCGCCCCTTGTCGCCCGTGTGAGATTGACTTGATGGTGCCGCGGGACGGAATTGAACCGCCGACGCCAGCCTTTTCAGGGCTGGTGGATGCGGCTAAGCCAGTGATTTCACGTAATTCCAAGGAACGCAGACGAACCTCCGGGAACCACCTGGAACGGCTATTGTTCCCTTATTGTTCCCGTGCGTCAAGCGTCGGATTTCAAGAACCTAACTTACTTTGCGGACGGATTGGCTACGACGCCTCTGCTGGCCAAAAGTCAACCTCGGAATTCTCTGAGTCGGAAAGCGGCCAAATGTCAACTTGACGGAACTCACCAAATTGTTCGCAAATTCGCGAAAATCGCGAAACCACCACTCGTGAGCCTACGTGTTTTCATAGGGTTATGATGGCATTTGGTTTGCATTCCTCATGAGCGGCGGACCTTGCTACCAGGGTCGATTTCATGCGCCCAAGCAGTGAAACGGCAATCATCGTCAATGTGGGCGTCGAACATGGACAAAAGGAAAAGGAATCAGTGGTTGTTTACCTTGGGGCAACCCTTGCGGTTGCCCTAGGGCGGCCACAAGGGCCGCCCCTACGCGTCTCGGTCCATCAACACGACGAAGGCAATGAGTCATGAATGGAATCCTCAAACTCGCCTACAAGCTGCTCGTCAACGACAGGGCGAAGTTTTCGGCATTGCTGGTCGGCATTACGTTTGCTGTCTATCTCATGATGTTCGTCACTTCGATGTTCAGTGGGGTGATGAAACACGCGTCCGCCAATATCATTAACATTGGAGCACCTGTATGGGTCATGGACCCGTACGTTGAGACCGTGTCCAACTCGGTCGGTATGCCCGCTTACGTGCTGGACGCAGTTCGAAGCATGCAAGGCGTGAAATATGCCGTTCCTCTTTATTCGGGAGGGGCGCTGGTCAAGCTTTCCGACGGAAACTATCAAACCGTCACCGTCATTGGGTTGGACGACACCAGCCTGTATGGCAGGCCCGAACTCCTTGAGGGAAAGATTCAGGATATTTACGCGGAGAATGGATTCATCGTGGTGAAGGATGCGGAGTTTTCCAAGCTCGAGAATCCCCACATTGGCTCACAGTTCGAGCTGAATGATAATCGTGGGGTCATCGTGGGGATCGCCAAGGTGCCGACTTCCGGCTTGTACGGCATCCCAACCCTGTACACGACGTACGAGCGAGCCATCCAATACATTCCCAATCCCCGGTTCACGATCTCGTACGTGCTAGTGGAGCCAAAGAGCCCAAGCGACATACCCCGGATCAAACAGCAAGTCGAGGCGCTCGGCTACCGCGCGCGAACCAAAGAAGAGTTCATGCAAAATACCGAGGACTTCTTCTTGTACAAGACCGGCGGTGGCACCAACCTGCTCATTATGATGCTGATCAGCTTCACTGTCGGGCTGTCGCTCTCGGGTCAAACGTTTTACACGTTCATCCTTGAGAACCTGGAGCGGTTCGGAGCGCTGAAGGCCATCGGTGCAAAGAACCGTGACCTTGTCGGTATGATTCTATTTCAAGCCACGTTCACGGCATTCACCGGCTTTGGCCTGGGGATCGGGCTGTGTCTGCTCTTGATCATCTTCGCCAAGCTAAGGCTTCCCAGCTACGCTGCCATGGTTACTTTCGGCAATCTAGCGATTTCTTTTGGAATGGTGGTGGTGATTGCCGGGGTCTCCAGCTATTTCGGGATCCGACGGGTTCTCAAAATTGAGCCATTCGAAATTTTCCGAGGATGAGATGTCGAATATAGCCATTCAAGCGAGCGGACTGGTCAAATGGTTTGGCGAAGGCGAAGCCAAGACGATGGCGCTCCGCGAAGTCAGCCTGGAAGCTCAATTCGGGGAGATGGTTTATGTCGTGGGGCCCTCCGGCAGCGGAAAAACGACTTTGCTCAGCGTTCTCACGGGCATCCTCAAGCCCAATGCTGGGAAAGTCCTGCTGGAGGGAACCGACATCTGGGGACTGAATCCCGACCAGCTGGCTGACTTCCGGTTGGGGAAAATCGGTTTCGTATTTCAGGACTACCACCTCTTCCCGCGCTTGACTACCGCGGAGAACGCGGCGATTCCGCTGATCCTGAGGAAGAAGCCATGGGATGAAGCCATCAACGAAGCGGAGAAGTACCTCGACGTCGTGGGACTGAAGAGCCGCGCCGAATTGCCTCCCGTGAAGTTGAGCGGAGGAGAGCAGCAGCGCGTGGCCATTGCCCGGGCCATGAGCAGCCAGCCGGACATTCTGATTATGGATGAACCGACTGCCTCGCTGGACGGAGACACCGGCGTGGCGATTTTGAGTTTCGTGCACAAGAACCTCCTCAACAAAGATCGCTGTATTGTCGTCGTGACCCACGATGACCGGATTTATCAGTTCGCGACGCGCATCTTGAAGATGGAAGACGGTCGCCTCAAGGGGTCAGAAAAGAGTACGGCATGAAAAACAAGATGGTTTTCATCATCTCCGCCATAGGAGCCGTCGGGGGAATTGCGGCCGCAATCCTCTCCGGCATTACAGAACCGGCGCTGCCTCCAGCCTACAATCCCGCGGCAAGTCCCTATCCGAGCGCGATCTATGCCGAAGGCATTATCGAGAGCGCCCAGACCAGCGGAGAGAACATCAATATCTTTCCGGAAGTGGCGGGCACGGTCAAAGAAATCCTCGTTTCCGAGGGTCAGCAAGTCAAAGCGGGCCAGCCCCTGCTTCTGATTGATGATTCGATCCAAAGAGCGACGTCGGAGCAGCAGGGTGCATCGGCAGAAGCTGCCGCGATGCTCTTGCGAGAGCTGAAAGCGGAGCCAAGAAAAGAAAACCTTGATGTCGCCGACGCACAAGTGGTTGCCGAAGAAGCCAGCTTGAAAACCGCCCAGGACACGTTGCAGAAAGACCAAGCGGCTTATGAGATCGATCCGCGATCGGTGAGCAAAGATGCATTAGACAGCGCAATCAATGCCGCCGCGGTGGCGAAAGCGAATCTTATAGTTGCTAAAAAGCAGGACGATTTGACGAAGGCGGGAGCTTGGATCTACGACATTCAGAATCAGGATCGACAGCAGCATGCGTTGGCAAAGGCCTACGCGGCCTCCCGCGCCTTGCTCGGCAAATACACCCTGCGAGCATCGCGGGACGGCATTGTGCTCGCCATCAATACCATCGTCGGGAACTATGTATCCCCGCAAGGGTCTTATGATGCCTACACGCAGGGGGTGGATCCTGTCATAACCTTGGGGGGGTTGCCGTCCTCTCTCCACGTTCGCTGCTCCGTCGATGAAATTCTGGTCCCACGGTTGCACTTGGGTGCCAAAATGATCGCGCAAATGTCCGTCCGCGGATCGGATGTGAAGATTCCATTGGAATTCGTTCGGGTGCAGCCGTATGTTTCTCCGAAAATCGAGCTCTCGGATGAACGCCTGGAGCGTGTGGATGTCCGGGTTCTGCCCGTGATTTTCAAGATCACGAAGCCCTCGAACGCCAATCTGTATCCCGGGGAGCTGGTCGATGTGTACATCAGCGAATGAGGTTGGGCAACATGTAGGGGCGAGCGCGGCTCGCCCCGGGCCGAACGCCGTTCGGCCCTACGGAATGGGTTGCATCGGTTTGCCATTCGCGCTTGCAATGGCTCTCCTGCTGACGATGGGCTGCGCCGTTGGGCCTAAATATGTGCGCCCACCGGTTGAAACCCCACCTGCCTATAAGGAGATTCCACAGGCTGCGGCGAAGGAACCGGAGTTTTGGCGGACGAGCCAGCCGAGCGATGGGACAGACCGCGGGAAGTGGTGGAGGGTGTTCAACGACCCGCAATTGAACCAACTCGAGGAGAAAGCGAGTTCATCGAACCAGGAAATCGTAGCGGCGGCGGACAACTTTCTGGCCGCGCGGGCTCTGGTTCGTGAGGCTCGCGCGCAGTATTTCCCCACTGTCACTACGAACCCGAGTTTTACCAACGAGCGTCCTTCGCCCGGACAATTCGGGGGTCTGCAGGCGGGAAGCTCCATGGGGGTCAGCTTAAGCGTCAGGTCATACACCAACTACTCGCTGCCTTTTGATGCCTCTTGGGAACCCGACTTTTGGGGGCGCATTCGGAGTGGCGTGAAATCCAATGTTTACGCAGCTCAAGCCACCGCCGCCGATCTCGAGAACGTTCGCCTTAGCGTACACGCGGAGCTCGCCGCCGATTACTATGAGCTTCGCGCCCAAGACTCCCTCAAAGAGGTGCTAGATTCTACGGTCAACGCCTACCAGGATGCTCTCAATCTCAACCGCGCCCAGTACAGGGCCGGGCTCGGCTCCGATGAGGCGGTGGCGCAAGCCGAGGCGCAGTCGAAAGCGGCGCAGGCACAAGACACCAATCTGGGCATCCTGCGGGCCCAGTATGAACATGCCATCGCGGTTTTGGTGGGCGAGCCCGCGTCGACTTTTTCTCTTCCGGCACAGTCCCATCCCACAAATCCTCCGAATATCCCAGCCGGGGTCCCGTCAGAGCTCCTGGAGAGGCGCCCGGATATTGCGGCGGCGGAGCGTTCCGCGGCTCAGGCGAACGCGCAAATTGGGGTGGCCAAAACGGCCTATTTCCCATCCATCCTGCTCAGTGCCGCCGGTGGATTCGGAAATTCATCGGCCTCAAACTGGTTCACCTGGCCAAGCCGCTTTTGGTCGGTGGGACCAAGCCTGGCAGAGACCATTTTTGATGCCGGGTTAAGGCGGGCCACTATGGAGCAATACCGTGCGTCCTATGATGCGGTCGTGGCAAACTACCGGCAAACGGTGTTGACAGCATTCGAGCAGGTTGAAGATAACCTTGCCTCTTTGCGAATTCTGTCGCAGGATATCGAGCAACAGGACGCCGCGGTGGAGGCGGCGGCCAGAAGCTTGCAGGAAGCTACCGTGCGGTACAAAGCCGGACTCGATCCCTATCTCAATGTGATAAGCGCTCAAACCATCTTATTGAACGACCAGCAAACGGCAGTAAATTTTCGCATGCAACAGATGGTGGCGAGCGTTCAGTTGATCAAGGCCCTGGGCGGGGGTTGGGATAGCGCTCAGCTTCCTTCGCCGAATCGATTAAAAGCCAGGGTCGGATATTAAAGGAGGCATCGTGAAGCGATCGGAGGTTCGACGCGGCTCAGTTTGTATGATGTGTGGCAGACCATCCAAGCAACCCATCTGTGACGCGTGCAGGGTCAAGGTCGAGGCCGAGGCAATCCATCATAAGCTGGAAACCGACAAGCCAGGCAAGCGGCCCGGCTAGAGGATCTTATGACTCCCTTAGTGGCCTGTTGATCGTGGCACGTGAACAGCTGCGTTGAAGATGGGCTTTTCTGTGAGATCACTCGCAGAACGAGAGAAGAGCTCTGCTGGCAGGATGCCTGTCATCCGGGTACGTTGATACTCGAAGGTAGGTCATAGCGTTCCCGAATGAGGGCTGAAAGAGCACGTCCGAGGTCGTGGATGTGACCGAGCCGATATTGCTCCTCCACTTTATGCACTCTTGATGAGAGCGGCTGATCGCGGAATACATCCGAAATCCAGCGTGAGAAGTCTCCCCGATTAGCGTGCCCGCCAATTACCGCAGGAGGAAGGCTCTCGAGTGCGGAAACGAACTCCCTCAAGTTGCGAGCCGGAGTCCCAACGGGATTGCCGTTGCACGTAAACACGAATCCCTGTCCTTCGCCGACGGATACATCGAAGTACTTGACCCGGTGACGGACGTGCGCGGTCAGTCGGGGCAGAAGCTTAAATGGCAGCAGCTTTCCTCCGGTCACGGGCCCCGGCAGAATGGCCGCCTCGTTGATGGTCAGGCCTTCGATAACCTTCTTCAATTCGGCCCTGTCGCATGCGCCACCTGACATCGCCAGCAGCGCGTCCAATGACTGCGGATCGTTCGAGCGGGTGGCAACAACAACGTCGATAGCTTTGCGAAGCTCCGGATACAGGTCCGCTGGACGGTAAGTTACGAGCGTGTAAGCACCCAAGTCGAAATCCAACAACTGAAGGACGTTTGGTGCATTAAGAAAATAATGAGCCTCATCGATCACGATACGGTGCGGCAGGCCGGTGGAACGACGGTGAGAAGCCAGCAACGGTAAGAGCAAATCAAGGTATCCCCGCCTTTGCTGAATTGGTACACGCGACAGGTCCACCACCACGCTGATATCAGGATATCGCAGGACTTGTTCCAGTTCGCCAGGCGCCGGGGGAGAGGCCCCGCCTCCCATTACCACTACGCCGGGGAGGCCTTCCAGAGTGCTGTAATCCCCTTCAGGGTCCACCACCCACACACAGTAGCCTTGGAGAATGTAACGTTCGCAGAGAAGCCCCGTCCCCCAGGATTTCCCCGACTGCGGGCCTCCCGTGATGAGGACGTCATAACCGCGAATCGGGAGCGTGACCGTATCCCCATCCGCGGTTGTGCCGATCGTGATAGAGTGACGGCCGAGCAGGTCAGGGGGAAGTCTCTCTTTTTTTGCAGCTTGCCGAATGTAAGCCGCCACGGCGCTTGGACCGTCACCCTGGAGAACCTCATCCGCCACCGCCTGAAGAGCGCGGCTACCCCAAGCGACCGCTACGCCCAGTTCGCAGGCCATTAACAGGTCATGATCGTTCTCGGCATCGCCGATCCCGATCGCGTTGTGAGCCGAAAGGCGGAGTGCGGTCAGCGCGGCGCGCAGCCCCGTGGCTTTGCTGATCGATTGGGAAAGCACCATCAGGCGGCTTCGATTGAACAGCAGCACGAGGGGAAGTTCGAGCTTGCGGATGACCGCCAGGATCGGCTGAGCCGATGCCGCATCGGCTTCAACGATGCACTGGCCCGTCGAAAAAGGGATTCCGCGACGCCTCAACTCCGCCAGAAAGACCTCGGACGGAGGGTGACCGAGCGACCACGCGTGGCCGTTTGGGAAGCAGAGAACGGCGCCGTTTTCCGCTACCACAGCGTCGACAAACCCGAGATCGCCCGCAACCTGTTCCAGATCTGATAGGACGCGGCCACTCGCAATGACAACGGTGATTCCTTGCGCGCGTACTTCCGCGATCGCAGCCCTGACCCCGGGATCCAAGACTCCGTCCCGGGCGATGGTTCCGTCGTAATCAAGTGCGAGCACGCTGAGCTTCATAATAGGTCCGATTCAGCCAGAGCGGTGAGTCTGCGGTTTTTTGCCTGTACCCCCATCACTAGATTCCGCATCCGGTGTCGATTATATTGGTGGCCAGCTTTGCATTCAAGCTTGTAAGGGCGCATGGCCATGCGCCCCTAAGTGCAACTTGGCTACACCGAGGTAGGGTACGGCGTGCCCTACTCTGGTCGCGACGCCGGGGGACGGCAAGCCGTCCCCCTACACGCGTCGTTATCAACGGACTAGCGAAAGCCCTGCCCCTAGTATTTGGCGCGCTAATATTAGATAATCTCCGCCGAGTCAACCGTTAGTTAGGAGGTAGTCCAAGACCATGCTGTCGAGATTTTTCCAATGGCTACCGCCGGAATCGATAAAAATCCTCCTGGTGTTAGCTCTTTCGCTGCTGGTCGGGTTGGAGCGGGAGGAACATAAAGCCACTAGCGACCACACCGCATTCGGCGGCGTGCGCACATACCCCCTGATTGGACTGATCGGTTATGCTATGGCTCTTCTCGGCGGCGGGCAACTCCTGCCGCTCACCTCGGGTTTTGCCGTGGTGGGGGGATTCCTGTTTCTCTCTTACTGGCACAGGCTCGCCACTTCCGACGTCGCCGGCGTCACCTCAGAGGTGTCCGCCTTGACCATCTACATAGTCGGGGCGCTGGTTTATCAGGGACACTTTTGGGTTGCTACCACACTGAGCGTGGCCAGCGCCCTGCTGCTGGAATTGAAGCCCGCTCTCGAGGGCCTCACCAAGCGCATTGCTCCGGAAGAGATTTTTACCTTCACCAAGTTTCTCCTTCTCACTGCCGTCATTCTACCGATCTTGCCCAATCAGGCCTTTGGTCCGTTCCAGCTCAATCCCTTCAAGACCTGGCTCGTGGTGGTGGCTGTCAGCACGGTATCTTACGGGAGCTACGTCCTGCAAAAGCTGAGGAAGGAACAAGGCGGAGTGCTGCTCACGGCAATTCTCGGTGGGGCGTACTCCTCGACCGTCACGACGGCGGCTCTAGCCAAGAGAGCTTCGCGCGAGGACCGGCCCCACCTTTTCTCGGGCGCCATCCTGATGGCGTCCGGTGTCATGTACCTGCGCCTGACCATACTCCTCGGTTTGTTCAATAGGAGTCTGATGATTAGACTGGCTCCCTCATTCCTCACTCTGGCCTTGTTGGCCCTCTTGGTGGGTTGGATTTGGTCCCGCCGGCCTGACGCCGGTTCAGAGGCAATCAAGAGGGAGTTCGAACCCGCAAATCCGCTCGAGCTGCGTGCGGCTTTTCTCTTTGCAGTCCTCTTCCTCGCCATGCTGGTGGTCACCCACCTGGTGGTTGTGCACCTGGGAAGAGCCGGCGTTTATGCACTTGCGGCAATCATGGGAGTCACGGACGTGGATCCCTTTATCATGGGTATAACTCAATCGACGCCCGCGCTTACTCCACTGGCCATGGCATCGGCAAGCATCCTAATTGCAGCGGCCAGCAACAATCTGGTCAAAGGAATTTATGCCTACGCCATGGCCGACCGCAAGACAGGCATTCAGAGCTTATGTCTCTTGACAGGATTGGCCGCACTCGGTCTCGCACCACTGCTTTGGTTGCCGGCGTGATTCTTACTCCGTCTCCTCGTACGGGTGGTGCAGTTTGCCGATGAGCTTCAACCAGGGAGAATGAGGGGCCGGCGAGAATGCTCGCGCTCCGGCCTTGGATCCCGAGATCGCTCGCTCCACACCCTCGCCATTATGAGTCGCTCCCAACAGGTGTACGCTTGCGCTCCATCGTGGGCACCGCTGGCTTTCGCCGCTGTCGCGCGGAATCGAGCAGGCAAGCTCTCTAGTACACCGTGGTAAAATGCCACCCGCAGTGGTCGCAGGAGCCACCCATGTTGCAAGCAAGCCGGCTGGCCTGAGATGTGCCGACTCGGAGCTGGGGAATTGAGGTGATGCAGATGAACCGGTCAGATATCGACGCGAAAGGGTCCGTAGCCCATAGATCATCGGGGCCGCGGCTCCTGATCCAGCATTACGCGCTTGCTGTTCTTTCCGTCGGTGTCGCGTTGGGGGTGTCGCTACTCCTTCAGCATTTCCACTTCCGCGACCCTGCGGCTCCTTTGCTCCTGTTTGTGGTAGCCATAAGTTCCTGGTATGGAGGGCCAGGACCTGTGGCGTTGGCGGTCATCCTGTCCATAATCAGCTTCTACTGGTACTTCGTGGAGCCGGTCCGGACCATCTACATCTACCCGTCCGAGATCCCTTATTTCATCATTTTTGCGGCATTCGCGGCGCTCATCTCGTGGTTGGGCACGATTCGGCGCCGAGCCGAAGCGGTTTTGCGGGAGCAGTCCAATCTCCTCAATCTCACGCACGACACCATTTTTGTGACGGACATGGAGGGGGTGATCAAGTACTGGAATCGTGGCGCCGAGGAGCGGTACGGCTGGACCGCAGAGCAAGCGGTGGGTAAAGATGTTCACGCCCTGCTGAAGACCGTCTTCCCGGGGCCGTTTGAACGAATCATAGCGGAAGTGACGCGTACAGGCCGCTGGGAAGGCGAGCTTATGCATACCCGCAAGGACGGATCCCAGGTCGTGATGGCCAGCCGATGGTCTTTGCAGCGAGGCGAGCAGGGCGCGCCCGTCGCAATCATGGAGACTAACAACGATATCACGAACCGCAAGCGGGCGGAGGAGGCGTTGCGTCGTTTGAATCGCGAACTACGAACCATCAGCAACTGCAATCAGATCCTCCTGCGCGCCAGCGACGAGCAGAGCTTGCTGGACGAAATCTGCCGGATCGTCTGCGAGGAGGCCGGCTACCGCATGGCGTGGGTGGCTTATGCCGAACACGACGCGGCCAAAAGCGTGCGCCCTGTGGCGTGGACCGGGGCCGAGGAGGGATATCTCGCCAACCTCGGCATCACTTGGGCGGACACGGAGCGTGGGTGGAGCCCCACCGGAACAGCCATCCGGAGCGGGAAAAGTTGCTGCATTCAGGATTTCGCGACGGATCCTCGACTCGCGCCCTGGCGGGAGAGCGCTTTGCAGCGCGGTTTTCTTTCCGGCATTGCCCTGCCGCTCAACGACGAACAGGCCAACGCCTTCGGCAGTCTTAGCATTTATTCCGCACAGCCCAACGCTTTTACCTCGCAAGAGATTCGGCTTCTCGAGGAGTTGGCTGCCGACCTGGCGTTCGGCATCGTCACCCTGCGTTCCCGGGCCGCGCGCAAGCGCGCGGAGGAAGCCCTGCGGCGGAGCGAAGCTTATCTAGCGGAGTCGCAACGGCTGACCCGCACAGGCAGCTGGGCTTTCGATTTGGCCAGCAACAAGTATATCTACGCTTCGGAGGAAATCTTCCGAATTTTTGGAATGGATGCACAAGAGGGTCTACCGAACAGGGAACCGATTTCCCGACAAATCCACCCGGAGGATTGGGACAGGGTGAAGGAGAGCTTTGAGAAGTCGCTCCGCGAAAAAGTAGATACCTCGAGCGAGTTCAGGATCGTGCTGCCCAGCGGAACGGTCAAACATCTTCAGGCGATCCGGCACCCTGTCATGAATGATGCGGGAGATCTCGTTAAACTGGTGGGTACCGTGATCGACATAACGGAACGCAAACGCGCCGAGGAAGCGCTTCGCCAAAGTGAAGCTTATCTAGCAGAGGCACAGAGGCTGAGCCACACTGGCAGCTGGGCTTTGGACGTGGCCGATGACAGGTATGCTTACTGTTCGGAGGAATGCTTACGGATTTATGGATTCGATCCGCAGGAGGGTTTACCGACTAGGGAAGCAGTTTTCCGCCGAGTCCTCCCGGAGGATTTGGACAGGGTGATAAGGGAGTTTGAGAAGTCGCTCCGCGAAAAAGTGGATAGCTCCGGTGAGCTTAGGATCGTGCTGCCCGACGGAACGGTCAAAGATATCCATGTGATCAGACACCCTGTCCTGAACAGCGTGGGAGATGTCGTTAAATTGGTGGGCACCTCGATCGATATTACGGAACGCAAGCGTGCGGAAGAAGCGCTGCGCGCCAGCGAAAGCCGCTTCCGTACCTTTGTGGACCACGCCGCGGACGCCTTCTTCATCCAGGACTTCGAGCAAGGAACCATTATTGATGTGAACCGGAGCGCCTGCGAGAGCCTTGGTTACACCCGGCAGGAACTGATCGGGACGACCCCGCTGGCCTTCGACCGGAATCTGGATCGAGCGGCCACGGAATCAGTCGCGGAGCGGACCGCAGCGGGTGAGACCGTGATCGACAGGCACTGGCATCTGCGAAAGGATGGCACACTGTTCCCGGTCGAGGCACACGCCAGCCAGTTTTGGCATGGCGGGCGCCGCTTCCTGCTGAAGGTAGCCCGGGACATCAGTGACCGCTTGCGGGCCGAAGAGGAGCGCGAAAAGCTACGCCAGCTTGAGGCAGATCTTGCGCACATCAACCGTGTCAGCATGATGGGGGAACTGGTCGCCTCGATCGCGCATGAAGTCAGCCAGCCTCTGTCGGGCGTAGTGAGTAACGGGAGTGCTTGCTTGCGTTGGCTGGCCGGAGACGTGCCTAACGTGGAGGAAGCCCGGGAAGCTGCCCGCCGGATCGTGCGCGACGGGAAGCGAGCCGGTGAAGTGATAGCCCGCGTTCGATCACTGGCCAAGAGAGCTGCGACACCTAGCGAAAAACTCGATCTGAATGAAACAATCCGGGAAGTCCTGGCCCTGGTAGGGGACGAAGCGAAAAGAATGGGCGTGATGATCCGAGCGCAGTTTGCGGACGACCTCTCACCTATTTCAGGCGATCGCGTACAGTTGCAGCAAGTGGTGCTAAACCTGGTGATGAATGCTATGGAAGCGATGAGCAGTGTAGATGAGCGGCCACGAGAACTGCTGATAACCACCCGGAACCTTGACGCGGACCAGGTGCAAGTAACGGTTGAAGACTCGGGCACAGGTCTTGACCCGAACACGCTAGACAAGATTTTTGACCCTTTCTATACCACGAAGCCTGGCGGCATGGGCATGGGACTTTCCGTCAGCCGTTCCATTCTTCAGGCCCATGGAGGCCGGCTCTGGGCTGCGGCCAAGGACGGCCCAGGCACAATCTTCCATTTCAGCATTCCGAAGTACCACGAAGAAGAATCAAATGAGGCAGCCTGATGCAGTTATCGCGATTGTGGACGACGACCCCTCGGCTCGGGAGGGTCTTGAGAGTCTGATCCGGTCTGCGGGGTGGAGGGTCGAAACCTTTGCCTCCGCGCAGGAATTCCTGGGCCGCCCTCGGGCGGAGGCGCCCAGTTGTTTGATATTGGACTTGCAACTGCCGGGGCTGAGCGGGCTCGACCTGCAGAAGCGTATGGCCGAGGCCGAACTGGAGATCCCTATCGTTTTCCTGACAGGCCATGGCAATATCCCAGCCTCCGTGCAGGCCATGAAAGCGGGGGCAGTTGAGTTTCTGACCAAGCCCTTCGATGAGCAGGACCTCTTACGGGCAATTGAAGAGGCTATCGAACGCGATCGCCGTACGCGCCAGCGGCACGCGGAGATGCGTGAGTTGAAAGGCCGCTATAAGTCGCTGACTGCGCGCGAGCAGGAAGTCATGCAAGAGGTGGTTTCCGGTCTGCTCAATAAGCAAGTTGCGGCCGAACTGAAGATAAGTGAAGTTACGGTCAAGGTTCACCGTGGGCAGGTGATGCGCAAAATGCGCGCCGATTCTTTGGCGGACCTGGTGAGAATGGCGGACAAGCTCGGGATTCGGTCTCGAAAAATGTCCTGAAGACAGCCAAGGCTCCAAGCCTGTAGACCTTATACTAAGGTGTAATTGATTTTCTTTTGCACCGCTGCTATTGAAGAGGGAGGAGGACCGATGCTCCCTCATATCGCAGTGGTGGATGATGACATTTCGGTGCGGGAATCGCTTGAGAGCTTAATCAGGTCCGTCGGTATGGCAGTGACAGTGTACGTCTCGGCGGAGGATTTCTTGAGCTCGGGCCATCCGAACAGGCTGGACTGTCTAATATTGGACGTGCGCATGCCGGGAATGAGCGGGATCGAACTCCACCGTCACCTGCTGGCCAGCAACTATAAACTGCCGGTGATCTTCATTACGGCGCATGGGTCTGACGACCGAGCAAGGTCAGAAGCTTCCTCGGATTGGACAGTCGCCTATTTGACTAAGCCATTCAGTGACGATGAATTGCTTGATGCCGTCCACGCGGCTTCAAGATTGAAATCGAACCATAAGCAAAACCATAACAGTTAAACCGAGGAGGCCCCATGAGTGACACTGGAGCTTTGGTTTACGTGGTGGACGACGATCCGTCCGCGCGGGAAGGTGTAGCAGGCCTCATTCGCTCCGCCGGACTGAAGGCAAGATCCTTTGCGTCAGCGCAGGAGTTCCTGGCGACCCCTCGACCTGAAATACCGAGTTGTTTAGTTCTGGATGTGAATCTCCCCGGGCTAAGCGGACTCGACCTGCAACAGGAGCTGGCGAAATCGGGTGATCAGATCCCTATCATATTCCTCACCGGCCACGGCGACATCCCAATGACAGTGCGCGCGGTCAAAGCAGGTGCAGTCGACTTTTTGACGAAGCCCTTCGACGATGAAGACCTGTTAAATGCCATCCGGCAATGTATCAGCTTGGATCGGAAACAAGCGACCGGCACTAAGATGAATGTTGGGCAGATGCAGATTGTTGGGAACAGCCGGGCGCTGAGGCAGGTCCTGGAACTGGTGCGAACTGTGGCTCCTAGCGATTCCACGGTTTTGCTGCTCGGTGAGACCGGTACGGGAAAGGAGTTGGTCGCCCGCGCCATTCACAATTGCAGCCCGCGGAAGAGCCGGCCTTTCGTCAAACTCAACTGCGCTGCCATTCCCACTGGATTACTTGAGAGCGAGCTTTTTGGGCACGAGCGCGGCGCCTTCACCGGGGCTTTGACTCAGAAGATTGGGCGGCTGGAGCTGGCAAATCAAGGCTCACTGTTTTTGGACGAAATCGGCGATATCCCGCTGGATCTGCAGCCGAAGCTTCTGCGGGTTTTGCAGGAGCGCGAATTCGAGCGCTTGGGCAGCGCGCAAACGAAGAAAGTCGACGTTCGAATTGTGGCTGCGACGCATTGTGCCCTGGAAGAAATGGTCGTCCACAAACAGTTTCGGCTGGATCTTTACTACCGTCTGAATGTCTTCCCGATCTCTGTTCCTCCCTTGCGCGAACGCCGGGAAGACATTCCCCTGCTGGTTCGGCATTTCGTCCAGCAATTCGCCCGCAGGATGCACAAAACGGTTGAGGTGATTTCCCCCAAGACGATGGAGGCGCTGGTGCACTACACCTGGCCCGGAAATGTCCGGGAGCTGCAGAATGTCATTGAACGGTCTGTGGTTGTCTACGAAAAAGGGGAGCTTTCGATCAACAAGGATTGGCTGTCTTACGAACGCTTCCTCACCGAACCGGCCACGCAGCCCTCTATCAAAAGGTCGACGGCGGAAGAACGCGAAATGATTGGCGCTGCCTTAGCGGAAACGCGCGGTCGAGTGTCGGGGCCCTCGGGCGCAGCCGCCAAGCTCGGAATCCCCGCCTCCACTCTTGAATCCAAGATCCGGGCAATGAAGATCAACAAGTACAGCTTCAAAGCCGTGTAGCACCTGTCGGCTACAGTTTCACGGCATTGGTCCCCCAGCTATAAAGCCGCAGCACCATGCTCCCCTTAACTGTAAGGCGCACGGCCATGCGCCCCTACGTGTTTGCCACAACCAGCGTTCGACCGGTGCGGGCATGAGCGCTCTCAGTTCAGCAAACCGCGGTGATACGACTTTGCTTCCATTTCTCCGAGGTCCCCTTCGAGAGACAGGCGCAGGTTGAAGTTGGACCGTAGTGCCTCGCGTCGGCAGGATGCTGCTGAAAGCTGTCTCCTCCTACGGTTTTCATTTTTCCCCACCCATCTTGCCTTTATTCCAAACAATTCGTACCGATTGTTACGGTACGCAACCTCCGCTCGGCTCATACGGGAGGAGGCGATGCAGCGGGTGGTGTAGAGGCGGTAGAGCATCAGGTTTGCCGTCCTGCAGTGAAAGCTCGCCAAATGCGTCGTTGGCCTGCTGGCGCTAATCCTCGAAGTGCTCTTCCAGGGTTTAGTCATCTTCTTTTTCCTGACCGTCAGTCTCGGAGGTGACGCTCATCTCCTTGCTGGGCAACGCGTGTTCCAAAAGGGAGAGCTGTAAGTGACTGATTGAACAAGGTGCCAGGGTGACTCCTTTCAAAAATCCAGCATTGGCTTTCACGAGCTTCGCGAATTCGCGAAATGATCGGGATTTCCTGACGCATGAGTTCCCGTGTTTTCAAGGACTTACGAACTGGCGCTTGGGTTGCAATGTGGAAGATGAGGGAATGCCGGATCGAGGAGAAAAACCTTGACAGCTTCAGAGTCTACCACTGCCCAAGAGTTAAGCATCCAGGTGACGGATACTGAGGGCGGTGCACTCGTTTGCTTGCGCGGACGGGTCACGATCGACTCTTCGCCCAGGGTTCGCGAACAGCTCCTCGGGCTATTCAAACAGCAGCCCTTGCCCAAGCTCACTATCGACCTGTCGGGTTTGTCTTATATTGACTGCTCCGGCATCGCGACGCTGATTGAAGCACTCAAGATCGCGCGTCAATGCAAGACGCAATTGCAGTTGAGAGGGCTACGTGACGGCCCTCGCCGTTTGCTTGAGGTCATCGGCCTGGTGCAGCTCTTCGACACAGATGGCGGGCCGGATCGTTCCCCCGCCTCGAAGGTTTCCTGATGGCAAATTTCGTTGAAAATGTCGGAAAATCAACCCTCAAACATCTCGATTTCATAGGAGGTCTGACTATCGCGACGTGGGATACGTTCCGCGCGCTAGGCAAGACACTCCCCACCGGTAATCGCTACCGCTGGAAGGCGTCCATAGTGCAGATGCTACAGATTGGCGTCGAGGCGGTACCGATGGTAGCCCTCATGGCGATGTGCTGCGGCTTCATTCTTGCCATGCAAGGGGCATCCGAATTACGTCGCTATGGAGCCATGAGCCTTACTATCGACCTCGTGGCCATCGGATTCACGCGCGAAATAGGGCCGCTGCTTACGGCCATCGCGGTCTGCGGGAGGTCAGGATCCGCATTCTCCGCCGAGATCGGGACCATGGTGGTGACCCAAGAAATCGACACCCTCAAGGTCATGGCCTTTAATCCGATCGAATTCGTGGTGGCTCCCAAGCTCCTGGCCGCGCTCATCACCGTGCCGTGCCTTACCGGCGTCTGCAATGCCTGCGGCATTTTTGCGGGCTGGATTTTCATGTTCTTCAGCACCCATCTGGGTCTGAAGCTCTATGTGCACGACGTATTCGAGTCGCTCGTGTTGCGCGACCTGGTGAGCGGGTTCATCAAAAGCCTGGCGTTCGCCGTCATCATCGTCTTGGTGGGTTGCATGGAAGGATTCCACGTGCAGGGCGGGCCGGAAGCGGTGGGCCGGTCCACTACCACGGCAGTGGTTAGGTCGACCTTCCTGGTCATCGTTGCCGATATGGTCTTCACCGCGATTTTCTATTTCACAGGGAAACACTGATGCCGATTATCTCAGTTCGCGATCTCGTGGTCGAGTACGGCGGTCGCCGGGTGTTGAATGGCCTCAGCCTGGACATCGAGCCAGGGGAGATTATGGTGCTGCTCGGCGGCAGCGGCGCGGGCAAGACCACCCTGATGCGGCATCTGCTGGGGCTCGAACGCCCGCAGTCGGGGAGTGTAATTATAAAAGGGGTGGATATTACCCGCTGTTCGCCGGCGAAGCTTAATCGCGTTCGGCGCTCGATGGGAGTCTCATTCCAGGATGCGGCATTGTTCAACTCCCTTACGGTAGAGGACAATGTCGCCCTGGCTCTGCGCGAGCATACGTCGCTTGCCCCTTCGATCATTCAGTTGGACGTCTGGTTGAAGTTGGCCGCACTGGGACTGGCGGATTCCGGGAAGCTTTACCCGCAGGAATTGTCCGGCGGCATGCGCAAGCGCGCCTCGGTGGCGCGCGCCGGGGCCCTCGATCCCGAAATCCTGGTGTTTGATGAACCGTCCGCCGGCCTCGATCCGATCGTCGCGGCCGGTCTGGACGAGCTCATTCTGCTCATGAAACAGGCCTTCCAGATGACCATTGTGGTGGTGACCCACGAGATGGCAAGTGCTTTTACAATCGCGGACCGCATTGCGATGCTTTACCAGGGAACGTTTCTGGCCGTCGGAACTAAGGATGAGATCAGAGCGAGTCAAAATCCGCACGTACGCCAGTTTCTGGATCGCGTACCCGATAACGTCACGCCCGCCCAGGTCATGGAAACCTACTTCGGAAAGTACGTACGTGGCCCAGAGGTGCAGCGGTGACAACAGAAGCAAAAGTCGGAATCTTCGTAATCGCGTCTCTTGCGCTCATGATATATACGCTTGTCCGTCTGGTCAACGCTGAGTTCCGAGGCGGGGGCGTGAACTATCGGACGTACCTGCACTATGCAGGTGGGCTTGAAGCCGGTAATGACGTACTGTACGCAGGCATCACCGCGGGCAAGATCACGGCCGTGCGGCCCTGGGCAAAGGACCCGACGCGTATTGAGATTCTATTGAAACTGAAAAAAGGATTTCCGTTGAACGAAAAGTCCGTAGCCAAGCTTGGTTCGGTGAGCCTCATGAGCGACCCGGCCCTGATGATCACCGCCGGCAACAGTTCTGCGCCCCTGCTTGCGCCTGGTGCAACGATCCCCTCCGAGGAAGCGCCCAGCATGGATGAAATCACCGCTGAAGTTTCCGCCCTGGCGAAAAACGCCGACAGCCTGATCGCGCAGGCGAAGGAGGAAGCTGGCGGTCTTAGCGCCGACACGCGAAAGCTTCTCGCCAACCTGAACACCATTACGGACCGGCCTAACCAAGAACGGATCGAAAGCTTATTGAAGCAATCTAACGGACTCTTGGCCGATGAGCGCCCGAAGATTGACCACATTGCCGACCAAATGTTGGCACTGACCCAGCATGCGGATGCGGTGATGGCGAAGATTAGCCCGGTGGTCGATCATGCTGATGGCGCCATTCAAAACGCGAACGGCACCGTGAGTGATCTGCACGAGCCCCTGCGCAAGGATCTTGCCGAACTTCAGAGTACATTGAATGAAGCCAAGAGCCTGTTGGCGAACATGCAGGTCATCGTTCGGGCCAACGATTATAAGCTCGACGAAACTGTGGAGAACTTGCGCATCGCCACCGACAACCTGGACCAGTTGACGGACTCGCTAAAACAGCGGCCGTGGAGCCTGATTCGCGTTAAACAAGACAAGGACCGCAAAGTGCCGCAATAGGGGGCGGAATATGAAGAAACGTCTAACCGCAACTCTTGTCACGCTTACATTTTCAGCCTGCCTGACCGGCTGCGTGAACAAGGTCAGGTTTCCAACCTATTACACGCTGCATGTGCCACCGGCTGCGGATGTGCCAACTGCGGCAGCAACCCGCGCCTCTGTTGCGGTGTGTGAGTTCCGGTCACCCGCTTACCTCCGGCAAGGCGCCATTGTTTACCGCGTGTCGCCAGAACAGCTCGGCTTTTATCAGTATCATCGCTGGGTGGTTGACCCGGGCGAATTTCTGACCAACGCGATTGCGGATCGCCTGCGCGCGACCGGGAGATTCGCGGAAGTAAAAATCTATGACGGGCGTTCGGATGTAGATTTCATCCTGAGCGGACGGCTTGAAAGGCTCGAGGAAGTCGATTACAAAGGCGGGGTCCGGGTGGAAGTCGGGCTTTCCGCGCAGATGACGGATCTTCGTTCTGGCAAAACAGTCTGGACCAACGCCGCCTCAGAAAGCGCGCCGGTAGACAAACGAACTGTGAGTGCGGTTGTAGCAGAAATGAGTCAGGCGATGGACCGCGCGATCCAGAAGCTCCTAGCTTCACTTCCTGTTCCCACCACAACCAGCCTCAATCCTTTCTCTCCACAAGTGACCCCTCACCCGGCCCACTCCGGCTGTTAAAAGCGTCGGTAGCGGGCTGCCCCCTCCTGAGGGGAGAGTGTAGCGAGCCGAGTGACGGGTTTCTTGAACCCAGCAAAGCTTCTCACGAATTTCGCGAATTCGTGAAGAGGTCGTGACGCGGTAATTGGCAATCCGCCGTGTTTTGAAGGGCTTAACAATGGCGCTTGGTTTGCACGGACAAGCTCCGACAGCAACTGGAAAGAGACCGCAAAACAAAAGGAGCAAAACCATGGATAGAATGCTGGTAGTTGTCTTTGACTCAGAAAACAAGGCATATGAAGGGAAGAAGGCGCTCTCTCAACTGGAAAACGAGGGCAGCATTGTCGTCTACGCGTACGCCGTGATTGGCAAGAACCCGGATGGCACCGCAACGTTGAAACAAGGTGACGATCCGGGACCGCTGGGGACTCTGGTCGGCACCTCGCTGGGAAGCCTTATCGGACTTCTTGGCGGGCCCGTCGGCCTGGCGATCGGCGCTGGGACGGGTTTACTTGCCGGCGGCGCGGCGGACCTGGACGACGCCAGAGTCGGTGAAGATTTTATCGATGATGTGAGGCAAGAACTGCGACCGAACAAGTTTGCAGTCGTGGCGGAGATTCAGGAGGACTGGACGACGCCGGTGGATAGTCGCATGGAAGCGATCGGCGGGAAGGTATACCGGCGGGCGCTGTCAGAGGTGAAGCAGACGGTTGACGCTGAGGAGACCGCCGCCATGAAAGCCGATCTCGCGCAAATGAAGGCAGAGCACGCCAAGGCTCACGCCGACCGAAAAGCTAAGCTCCAGGAAAAGATCAACCAACTCGACTCCAAGATACAAGCTCAACTGGAGAAAGCTAAGGAGCAACGCGCGGCAGTGGAGCGCCAGGCCAAAGCCAAGGTCGAGATCCTGAAGGCGAAGGCAGCAGCCTTGAAAGCCAAGGCAGCGGAGAAATTCGTTTAGCACCCGATATCGTGTAGCCCGGGCGCCGTGCCCGTTGGTCTTAGTTTCACGAAGGCAACTGTGGGCGACATGGCCGCGCTACTTCGGGCCTTGAACTAGAGACGTGCCGAAGGCAGAGCAGGATCGCGGCGCGTTGTCGTCGTGGCGCGCTGCCTTGACATGGGCGCCTACATCGAAGCCATGCAGTTGGGGGCTAGGGATTATTTGGTGGAGCCCTTGACGGCCTGGGAGATAGCCCGCCTGCTGCCTCCTCAGCCGTGCCCGACCGCCGCGGCCTGAATCGTCACTGTGTACGAGACCGCGAGAAGTGCCTTGAGCTGCGGCAGCTTGCTGCCGCCTTCATCCAGCGAGCTTGCTCGCGCCCTGCTAATAAACGCCCAGCAAGCTGGACGACTGAAAGCGGCAGCAAGCTGCCGCACCCCAAAAGCGGGGCTGAAGCCCCGCCCTTGAGTAAGCAAAAGGAGAATGACAATGACGAAAATCTCTGATGTGTTCAGGGCTGAGATAGCAGAAGTTAGAAAATCTTGGGGCTGGTTCCTCGCGCTAGGAATCGCGCTGATGGCTCTTGGCGTCCTGTGCATAGTCAAGGCAAAGACCGCAACCGGTTTTTCCATCCTGGCGTTGGGCTGCGTGCTGATGATCAGCGCTGTGTTTTGGTTCGTAAATGCGTTCCTCACCCTCGACTGGTCCCTATTCTTCCTGTGCCTGCTGAACGCGCTCATTCGGGGTGTGATTGGATACCTGCTGATCCGCCACCCGAACGCAGGCGCGGAAGGTGTGACCATGGTGCTCGCGGTACTGTTCATCGTGGGAGGGCTGTTCCGCGCCATCGGGGCAAGCGTTATTAAGTTCCCCCAGTGGTGGTTGATGGTCCTCGCCGGGCTGGTGTCCATGGGACTCGGCATCTTCGTTATAATGAATTGGTCCACGACCAGCACCTTTTTCTTTGGCATCGTGATTGGCGTCGACCTGTTGTTTGATGGCGGGGCCCTGACAGCGTTTGCCGCCGCTATTCGTAGCTTGGGTGACGTGTAAACCATCAGAGCTTGCCTGATCGTCCGGTGGAGCGGAGATAGTAACGGGCGGGTGGCGAATCTCTTTTTCTTGCCTACTGAGAATCGCGTGGCTGGAATGCTTCTCGGTTCAAAACTCGTCCACCGCCCTCGCAACTCAGCCGCTCACGCAGCTCAAGGCGTGAATTGCTGGACGCCCTGCAGCGGTTTCGTATTGTTGCGCCACGCGCAGGAGCTCAGATGATATCCGTAACTCTCATAGGTCCCGACAAGGTTCGGTCGGTTGTGCAGATAAGTGAAGAAACAACCGTGCGCGATGTTGCGACTTCCAAGTACCACTTGTTCTGGCGGACCACAAAGAGAAACGGCACAAACGTCGTTCCGTTTACTACTGAGGTCGTGGACGGCGATACGGTGGCCGTAGAAAATGAATAATTGTGGTTGAGTCAGTCATGCAAACCTACAACTTGACTGGAGTCCCGAAGACTGCCGTTCTTCTAGCATTCACCAGTCTGTTTGCTGATACCAGCTACTGAAATCCCTTCTTGACGATCACCCCTGCCATTTTTAACGAGGTTCGCGAATTCGCGAGGAAATGGCGACCTCCGGCCTTGTCTTTTCAAGTGTTTTCAAGAGGTTAGAAATGGCCTTCGTGTTGCATAACCACGAGGGAGAATCGGAGAGGAAGTCAAAAACGTGCCGAAAAACTCTCGATCGAATCTATTGGAAGACGGTCCAAAGGAGGACTCGTGGCAGACAAACAAAGCAAACCAGTTTTTGTTTACATCGCGACTTACAACAATGTTGACGATGCGAAGACGGATTACAACGGCGTGAAGCAGCTTTACTATGACGGCGTAATCGGCGTGTTTGACGCGGCGATTATCAGCAAAGATACGACCGGTCAAGTGAAAATCCACAAGACCGAGATGCCGACGCAGTACGGGGCATGGGGCGGCTTAGCAGTCGGGGCGTTGCTCGGCATCTTCTTTCCGCCGTACCTGATATGGGAGCTCGTGGGCGGCGCAGCCCTGGGAACTCTGATTGGGCACCTTTGGGGCGGAATGTCGCGCTCTGATCTGAAACACATCGGGGAAACGCTTCAGTCGAGCACGACGGCTCTGATCGTCGTCGGCCGGTCGCGGCTGCAAGAGGCTTTACAAAATGCGACGAAACATGCTGTGAAGCAGTTTGAGAAGCAACTCAGTACCGACGTCGAAGCCTTTGATAAAGCCCTGACCGAAGCCGTCAACGAGTCGCTGAAGGCCGCTCAGGCAAAGCCTTGAACAGACGTCAACTCACGACACCCGTGGGTGGAAGGAGAGGAACCCTCATGGAACGAATGTTGGTAGTCGTTTTTGAGAACGAGAGCAAAGCCTACGAAGGGACGAAGGTGCTTGGCCAGTTGGATCTCGACGGCAGCATTACCGTCTATGCCCACGCGGTGGTGGTGAAAAATCCAGACGGCACCTTAATAACGAGGGAACGTGACGACCAGGGACCGTATGGCATTTTGTTCGGAACCGCACTGGGAGCTCTCCTCGGCGCACTAGGCGGGCCAGCCGGCCTCGCGATTGGCGCTACGGCGGGGTTACTTGCGGGCGGCGCGACGGATCTGCATAACGCCAGGGTGGGTGAGGACTTCATTGATGACGTAACCAAAGTTCTCTTGCCGAACCGGGCGGCAATTGTCGCAGAGGTTGAAGAAGATGTGACTGGGCCTGTGGACACCCAGATGGAGGCGATAGGGGGCACTGTATTCCGCCGCGCCCTTTCAGAGGTTAAACGTACCATCCATGACGAGCACGTTGCGGCTATGCAGGCCGACTTTGCTCAAATGAAAGCAGAGCATGCTCAGGCTCGCGCTGAGCGAAAGGTAAAGCTCCAGGAAAAAATCAACCAGCTCGACTCGAAGCTTCAGGCGGAGTTGCAAAAGGCCAAAGAGCGACGCCAGGCAGCGCAGCGCGAAGCCCGGGCTAAAGTTGAATTACTCCAGGCAAAGGCGGCAGCGGCAAAAGCGAAGGCGGCGGAGAAACACATTGAGCTATAGCGGCGTAGGGGGGAGACGCTCCCAACGCTGGCCATAGGGGTGTGTATGAAAACCCCGGCCTGAGTTTACTCCGAGAAGCCGCAGGCGACGAGTTGTCGCCCGAAGGCTTTAGGCCCCGGGGCGAGGAATTTCGCACTGTCCTGAAAACACTCGAACGAGATTCCTCGCTCCGCTCGGAACGAGAGCACAGGGAGGTTGTCAGACAGACCCCACAAGGGCCACCCCTACGCGCGGAGGTTCACCGATGAAATCTGACATTAAGCTGGGAAAAGTCGCGGGAATCGAGATCGGGCTTCACTACAGTTGGTTCATTATTGCTGCCCTGATCGCATTCTCACTCGGCCAACGGTTTCATCAGGCCAACCCCAGTTGGAGCACCTGGCAAGTCTGGGTGGCTGCGCTGCTCACCGCCGTACTGTTCTTCGTCAGCTTGTTGTTGCACGAACTCTCCCATTCGCTGGTCGCCCAGGCACACGGATTGAAGGTGAAGTCGATCACCCTTTTCGCACTCGGGGGTGTTTCCCAAATCGAGGGCGATTCGCCCGATGCCAAAACAGAATTCTGGGTGGCGATCGCCGGACCCCTCGCCAGCCTGGTTATTGGATTTGGCTGCCTTGCCGTGGCGGCCGGACTTGGATGGCATCCTCTGACTGAGCCGCGCACGGCGGTGACTGCGGTCCTGGTCTGGTTGGGATATATCAACGTTGGTCTTGGGATCTTCAATATGATTCCTGGGTTTCCGCTCGACGGTGGGCGGGTATTTCGCGCCATCGTGTGGGCGATTACCAAGGACGGGGATCGCTCCACCCGCATCGCGGCGCGGGTTGGCCAGGCGGTGGCCTTCCTATTCATTGTTTACGGAATATGGAGTTTTTTCAGCGGCGCGGGCTTTAACGGCCTTTGGATGGTTTTCATCGGCTGGTTTCTGATGGACGCGGCCCAAAGCAGCTACGCCCAGGTGGAGGTCATGGCCGCCTTTCGGGGCATCCCTGTCTCGGAAGTGATGTCGCGCGACTGCGCCATCGTCGACCGCGGTGTCAGTTTGCAGGAGTTCGTGGACAGCTACGTTTTGAGGACCGGCGAGCGCTGTTTCGCCGTCGAGGACCGCGGTCGCTTCGTCGGCCTCATTACGCTACGGGACGTCGGCGCCATCCCGCGTGACCGTTGGCAGAGCACGACGGTGCGTGAAGCCATGCGGCCGCTGGAGCAGTTGCACGTCATCACTCCCGACACGCAGGTTTTGGATGCGTTGAAGCTCATGGCCAGCAATGATGTCAACCAGCTTCCGGTGGTGGCGAATGGCACTTTGCAGGGTGTTGTCTGCCGCTCACATCTCATGGAGTTATTGCAGGCCCATTCTGAGTTGCAAGCTACCCATTACCCTCCATTGCATCGAATGAAACAAAAAGGAGTAACCCCGTAGGCTTCTGCAACGTGAGGCAAGGCGCGAAAAGTCAGTATTTAGGCTATACTCCGAAAGGGCGCTAGGTGCTCCTCTGGTTCGCGTATGCGCATTCCCACCTTATTGCTAACGTCCGAATCGGTGTGGAAGTGGATTCACCGCCTGGGAGGGCCTGGGTTGGTCCTCCTGGGCGTCGCCGACAACGCCCCTTTCCTCTCTCTCCGGCAGGAAGCGAGGACGTGTTCCTCATTGTGCTTGCGGCACATCGCCCCCAATGGTGGTGGTAATACGCCATCATGGCGACAGTAGGGGAGGTGCTGGGCGGCTATTTAAGCTACCGACTAGCCGAAAAAGGCGGCCAGGAGACCCTGGAAAAGAAAATCGGGAAACCGCGGGCGGAACGAATCTACAAGCATTTCGAGAAACACGGGTTCATGACGGTGTTCACCAGCGGCATCCTGCCGCCGCCTTTTCCTTTCACTCCCGTCTTGATGACCGCCGGGGTCCTGCAGTATCCGCGCCAGAGGTTCTTGCCCGCGCTGACAGCGGGTCGGGCTGCGCGTTTTTTTACCGAGGCCTTTCTAGGGAGAATCTATGGCCAGCAAATGATCAACTTCTTTTCGCGGCACTACCGCACGATGGTGCATCTCCTGATCTGGCTGGCCGTGGCAGCTGGCATCGGAGCGCTGGTCTATTACAAATGGTACCGACCCAAGATGCGACGACGAGAAGACAGAGAAAACCAAGGCTCGGGCCGAACGGAAAGGAAAGCTCCGGAAGGGGACCAAGCGGTTCGACACAATCGCTAGCAAGTGACGCGCTGGCGGTCCCTTGCTTTAACAAGGCGGTCGAGTATTACAGAAACGAGGTGTGCCATGCGTTTTCTAAGGCTGCTGCCGTTGGCTTTCATTGTGCTGCCCTTGCTCGCTCAGACGGCACCAGAGACCGATGAATACTGGCCAAAAGAGATCGATAGCAACAATATTCACTTGGTTCTCTATCAGCCTCAAGTGGAAAGTTGGAAGGGTAACCGGATCGAGGCCCGCTCCGCCGTGATTGTCACGCTGCAAGGCGACTCGACCCAGATCTTTGGCACCGTCTCGATGAGGGCAAGGACCGAGGTCGACAAAGTGACGCGGTTGGTTTCCCTGGAGGACATCAGCGTCAAGGAAGCGAACTTTCCCTCGGCGTCCTCGCTTCAGGGAAAGTTGCTGAAAGCAATTCGAGAGAGTGTTCGAAGCTGGCCGCGAACCGTGTCGCTCGACCGCATCCTGGCCGACCTGGCGATCACCCAAGAGGAGACCAAGGCCGCAACGGTCACCTTGAGGAACGAACCTCCCAGGATTTTCCTGAGCAACGTGCCCGCCGTGTTGATCATCATCGATGGCGAGCCGGTGTACCGGGCAATCGAAGGCACGCCCTACACACGCGTCGTGAACACCCCGGCCTTGCTCCTGTTCAATTCCGCGGCGGGGACGTTTTACCTCGATGGCGGGAGCTGGTGGATGACCGCATCGTCATTGAATGGACCATGGGCCGCGACGGCAAACCCGCCCCAGGATCTCGAGGGGATCAAGCAGGAACTGACCAAAGGCGAAGAAGAGGAATCTCCCCAAGCTCCCGCCGCCTCCCCGGGAAATCCCCCGGCGGTTTACGTGAGTACGGTGCCGGCTGAGCTGCTGATCACGCGAGGCGACCCGGTGTATGCTCCCATCGCGCGAACCAGTCTGCTGTATGCCACGAACTCCGATGACGACATCTTCATGGACACGGAATCGCAACAGTATTACGTGCTGCTCGCCGGCAGGTGGTTCCGGGCAAAGTCACTGGAAGGACCGTGGGAATGGGTGCCGGGAGAACAATTGCCGGGCGATTTCAGTCGAATTCCCCCCGAGAGCCCCAAGGGTCACGTACTAGCGTCGATTCCGGGCACCGAGCAGGGGCGCGAAGCCGTCATTGGCAACGAGGTTCCCCAGACGGCGACGGTCCGGCGGCAGGACGCCAAGCTGGATGTGCATTACGATGGGCCGCCACAGTTTCAGCCCATCGAGGGAACCAGCATGGAGTACGCTGTAAACACCTCCGCCGAGGTGATTCACGCCGGGCCAAAGTACTACGCAGTCCAGCACGGGGTTTGGTTCGTGGCCGATTCGCCCTCCGGGCCTTGGTCCGTCGCGGATATGATTCCGGCGGAAATTTACACGATTCCGCCCAGCTGCCCTCTTTATCACCTCCGCTACGTGTATGTTTACGATGCAACGCCGGATGTCGTGTATGTCGGCTACACACCGGGCTACATGGGAGCGTTCATATCGGACGGCGCGGTCGTGTTCGGGACCGGCTGGTGGTATCCGGGGTGGTGCGGCCTCTTCCCCCCGTTCTATTGCTTTGGCTGGCCGTGGACCTGGGGATTCGGATTCCGGTTCAGCTACTGGGGCGGGGGCTGGTTCTGGCGTCCGCCGGGCCGTTACTGGTGGTATCACACCACGCCGCTCACTCATCGTGTTTTCTCCGAACATTGGAACCTGCACCAGGGGGCTCCCAACCGCGCATGGATCCGTGGTAACGTGAACGCGTACAGTCACTGGGGAGGGAACGGGATCGTCCCGCGCAGTTTCGAGCAACCCGGAAGGGTAAGACCTCCGAGCGGCGGTGCCCGTCCCGATTTGTATGCCGGCAGGGATGGGCAGATTTACCAGCACCGTTCGGATGGCTGGTATCGGCAGAACAAGTCCGGGCAGTGGGAAAAAACGCCTCCGAATCCGAGGCTTGATCAGCAACGCCAATCGCGTTCGCTAGGCCGATCCCGTCAGGGGGAATTCGAAAACCGGGGCCAGGCGCCTGGCATACCCCGCACGATGGCTCCCATGCAGGGGGGCGGAATGCGGGGGGGCGGGCGCCGTTAGAATGTTATACGAAAGACCCTGCTTTGCTTCAGCAGAAGAGGACGGGGTGGCCGAGCCTGTTTCTCTCGAGGCGAACTCTCGAGGAAATTCCCGGGGTGTAAAATGAAACCCCTGGATGCAAAAGGGCGCGTTGCCCCGAAGAAAATCTTATTGGCCACGGATTTCTCCCCCGCTTCAGCGGCCGCGTTGCCACACGCAATGGCTCTCGCCAGCCACTATGCGTCGAACCTCTACATCGCTCACGTGATCTCTCCTGAGTTTATGGATTTCCTGCCCCCGGAGGAGACGGCGGCGATGCCAAGCTGACCTTCATGAAGGTTTTTGAGCAGATGCCTCTATCTCCGGAGGAGAAGGACCAGATCCAGGAAGGTTGGATGATCACGTTCCGGCAGAAACAGACTTACGCGAGCGCAGCAGCTTTGAACTCGGGTTCGGCCGGGCGGCGGGAGCCATTCTCAAGTTCGCCACGGAGCGCGGAGTGGACTTGATCGTCATGAGCGTGCGACGTCTGGACCCCATGCTTGCTGGTCACCTTCCTGAAACTGACACTGCCTATGAGATAGTTTGCACTGCGCCCTGTCCGGTGCTTGCAGTGCGCTGACACTCGCCAAGCCCCCTTTCCACGGGTGGGCCCTGCGGTCGAAATTCTCCGTGCCTCTAAAGAATCGATACAGAGGACAAGCAGCTCTCAGTGACGTTTGTCTTCAGTCTTTGCTCGCTCACAGAGACTCAAAAACGTGAAGAGCTAACGATTGTCCCTCGCCACTTGCCACCTTTTTTACGAACTTCGCGAATTTGCGAAGAAACTCCGACTTTGTAAAGCGCGATCCCTTGCGTTTTGAACACATTAAGAATTGGCGGTTGTATTGCATTAATGAAGCAAGGTGAAAGGAGAACGCTCGTGGACAAACAGCCAGAAGCAATAACACAGTCGGAAAACGAAGCCGCGCGCATCAGACTGCTTCCAGGCAGCGATCTGTTTGATCGTATCCAGGAGCTGTCCAACTCAGTCGCGCGTCGCGCCTTCGAAATCTTCGAAAATCGCGGCCGCGCATTGGGGCGCGACCTGGAAGATTGGCTCCGGGCGGAGCGGCCGTCCACGGAAATTCCCACGCCGAGTGCGGGGGTAAATGCAGAGAGGTGATTTATGTACGTCATTTCCGAATGTTTAACATGCGTCGTCGTGGCATTCACACTAAGTGCCTTCCTGTTCACGTTCTGTGTCGTGCTGCTCACGATCAAACAGGAAATCGAGAATCGGGGCGGCATGGTAAGACTAATCCCGAAAGGCGGCATGCATCTTTTCTCACGGCCTGCCGCAGTTCTTGTGCGGGAGAAGACATACAAGGGGTAACGGAAGACAGATACTTGGAGGCTGGTGAGAACCTGCGTTAGCGAGTCGGCGGCTTTCCGAAGGGAAGCGCCGCAAACAGAGGAGTTGAAACGCCATGGCCCAAATCGAACGCATCCTTTGTCCCATCGATTTCTCAGAATCTTCCGTGACGGCTTATGACTATGCCCAGTCGCTGGCTTGGCATTACAAAGCCACTCTGATTTTGCAGCACGTGATAGATTCACTGACGCCTTATTACCCCTACCACGCTTTTCCTGACTCCTACAACGAGATCTGCGAGAAACTTCGCGCCGACGCCGAGCAGCGACTTCTGGAGTTTGCGAAAACCCATAATTCCCGTGGGGTACAAATCGAATGCGACGTGCAGGATGGCACCGTAGCGGATTTGATTCTCAATCTCGCCGAAGCGAAGGCAGTAAACCTTATCGTGATGGGAACCCACGGTTTACGAGGGATTGACCATCTGACGCTGGGATCGGTAACCGAAAAAGTCTTACGAAAGGCCCGCTGTCCGGTGTTGGCGGTGCGCAAGCCGGCCCACGATGTGGTCAGCCAGACAGGAGTGCCGGACCTTGTCGAGTTACACCAGATAGTCTGCTGCACAGATTTTTCCGAACCTTCACAGCAAGCTTGGGGCGACGCCGTCTCCTTAGCTGCGGAGTACTGCGCCGAGCTCACCTTGCTCTACGTGCTGGAAGAGATCTCAAGCTCCTCCGATATTGAAAAGGAAACAGCGAAAGCGCTGGAGCGCCTGGAGAAACTCATCTCCCCCTGGGCACACAAGAACGTCATGATCAAGCCGGTAGTACGAATCGGCGAAGCCTACCAACAGATCATCCAGCTTGCTTTGGAGTCGCAAAGCGACTTGATCGTTATGGGTGTGCGGGGGCGGCATGCCTTGGAGCTTGCTGTGTTCGGCTCGACGACCTATAGGGTGGTGCAGTTAGGCCCTTGTCCGGTGTTGATAGTTCACGATGCCGGAGCCAAAAATGGTGCAGGTTGAACGAATTCTTTGCCCTGTTGATTTATCGGAATTTTCGCCGAGAACGTACGACTACGCGCGGTCGGTGGCGCGACATTACCAGGCCAAGCTGTTCCTTCAGCATGTGGTCGAATACAATCTTCCAGCATACGCATATTACGCCCCGCCCAGCTACATTGTAGAGCACATGCAGCAGGTCCGCAATGACGCCATGTTGCAACTGCAAGAATTCGCCAAGCGCCGCGCCGATTACGGCGCACTGCCCGAGTGCATCGTGCATGAAGGTGCGGTGACGAAGTGGATCCTCTCCTTCGCGGAAGTGCTGAAGAGAGAGAGGGATGAAGAATGATTAGGGCTTGAATGTGAGCAGTCTGCGTCTCGCCAAGTGCGCGCCAGTAGTCTCCCGGGAAAACTTGCAAAAGTGACAGACCAGGCTGTCGCGGTGCGGTGGGCACGCCCGCCCTGCAACCTGCTTTTCACGAAGTTCGCGAATTTGCGAGGGAATCGTGAGCTTCTGATCCGTTAACTCACACGTTTTCAAGAGCTTAGCTCTGGCCTTCGCATTGCTTTAGGAAAGGGTGCGCTCACAACACAATCGCGCAAGAAAGCAGTGGAGAGAGGCAAAGGAAAATGGCACATTGCACTGAAGTAAACATGGCAAACCAGGCAATCCATGACAAGTTCGAGGCCCAAATCAAAGTCGCTGAGGCGAACCTGGACATGCTCAAAGCCCAAGCTGAATCTGCTAAAGCGGACGCCGAGATTAAGGTAGTTGCCGAGCTGCTGGCCAGGAAGAGAGCGCTCCAGCTTGAGCTGAAGGCACTGAAGAAGTTGGGCGGAGACAGATGGGAACGGGCGAAGGCCAATCTCGAGGCACACGTCGCACATTTCCAGAAGCCGTTGAAGGATGCGGAATCCAAGGCCAACGCAGGCTGAGGTACGAAGCTGCGGATAAGACTTGTCGGCGAATCGAGGAATCTGCCGCCCTCGTAGGCGGCGTGGTGAGGAGGGTTATCGTGGCTCCCAAAAGCTGGAAGTGGATGTTTGCTCTGTCGGCGGTGTTTGTAGCGATTGCGGCGTTCGCGCCGGCTACAAGCTCAGCGCGCTCGGACGACGAGCAGGAGGCGAAAGCTAAGGAAGCGGTTGCGCAGTCCGCCAAGGCCGCTAAGGTGTTCGACGCGATTATGGACGCCCCCGACAAGGCTATTCCACAGGATTTACTGGCACGGGCGAAGGCAGTCGCAGTGTTCCCCCGGGTCATCAAAGCGGCTTTTGTTGTTGGCGGCGAGGGCGGCCGCGGTTGCGTGAGCCGTCGTACAAAGGCGGGCTGGAGTGATCCTGTGTTCTTCCGCGTCGGCGGTGGCAGCGTTGGACCTCAACTCGGCGTATCCGCGACCGATTTCGTTCTGCTGTTCATGAACGACGAAGCGATGAGCGGGCTGATGAAAGACAAGTTTGAGCTGGGAGCGCAGGCCGGTATCGCCGGAGGTCCAGTCGGGCGTGAAGCAGGCGCCGGAACCGATGCACTCATGCGTGCAGAAATTCTGTCCTACTCGCGCAGCCACGGTTTATTTGCCGGGGTTAACCTTCAGGGCGTTGTCATTCGCCCCGAAGACGGTTTAAACTATGCCGTTTACAGCAAAGCAGCACGCGCGCTGCTGCGCGACGATGCCCCTGCCAGCCGTGGCACGGCAGAAGGCCTTTCGGCGTTCCCGCAGGCGATTGCCCGCTACGCTAAGACTTCTGGTACCGAGCATTGAGTGTAGGGACTGTGAGCCGCAACTTTGTTACTGGACGAACGTGGGCAGCAGCCCAGAATTCAAAAAAGGAGAACTGACAATGACTGACGTGTTGGTAATTAATGTTACCCCGGAGATGATTCATCACTGGGGATGGTTCCTGGCCTTTGGCATCGTCTTGCTGGCGCTCGGCATCGCCGCAATTATTCGGTCCGTCACCGCCACGCTGGCCTCGATGGTGGTCATCGGCTGGTTGCTGATTTTTGCCGGCGTCTTCGAGTTCGTGGCTGCGTTTATGGTTGGGAATTGGGCAGGGTTTTTCCTCCACCTGCTGATCGCCATTTTCTGCGTTATAGTCGGCATAACGATGCTGACAAGACCGGTCATGAGCGCCGAGGCCTGGACCATAGTGATGTCGATCTTTTTCCTGGTCGGGGGACTGTATGAATTGATTTCCTCGTTGTACTATCACCTGCCAGGCTGGGGTTGGCAAGCGGCGAGCGGGGTCGTCGCAACGATTTTGGGCATTCTCGTCGCGGCGGGATGGCCGACCTCGGGCCTTTGGGTGATCGGTCTTTTCATTGGGATCGATCTTGTTTTTTACGGTTGTGCCTGGATCGCACTTGCGGTTAACCTGCACAAGATGTGATGTCAACCGGTGACGGGCTGGAAGGTCACAAAGTTCCAGCCCTCCCCCCGAGGAGGGAGAGGGTGCGGAACGAAGTGAGCCAGGCGGGGGTTATTTCTGTGTGCAAGCCCCAATGCAACCGATAGCGCCGGGGCTCGCCTCCTGGTGTGGGCCAAGGAAAATTCAGGAACCCTCGCTGGATCACCATCCTGACGGTGATGTTCATGCACGCCGGCTGGCTGCACATTATCGGCAATATGGTGTTCCTCTGGGCATTTGGCCGGGAAATCGAGGACGCCATGGGGCCGGTACGGTACCTGGCGTTTTACCTGCTCAGCTCCGCCGAACTGGCTGGGGTAAAGTACCCATGATCCGAAGCGATACAGTTACTGCCGCATTGCTGGCCTTGGTTGTCGTGGTTTCGTGTCGAGCAATTTCCCAGTCAAATCCCCGTTTGGAAGCATTCTTGCGCGAGAACATCGGGCTGAGCGATGATCAGATTGCCGCCATCCACAGCGGACAGCCGGTGGTGAAGCCCCTCTCCCCACGTACGCCGGAGGAGGTCTTGTTATTTGGTGCGGTCTACATCCACGCTGCTCCTGAGACCTACTTCCAATATGGCCGCAATTTCGACCGCCTCCGCCAGGTTCCCGGCTTCTTGGCGCTTGGGGTGTTCACCGATCCTCCGCAGTTTTCCGACCTGCGAGGTTTTTCGTTAGACCACGATGACATCGAGGATCTGAAGAGGTGCCAACCGGGCAACTGCCGGATTCAGATGCCCGCGACCTCGATCGAAGATCTTCACCGCTCCATCGACTGGTCTGCCCCCGACGTGGACGAACAAGTAAATCAACTCCTGCGACGAACGGCATTCGACCTTCTGCTTACCTACCAGCGCGAGGGCAACAAGGCCCTGGGGGTTTATAACGATACGCGGAACCCGACCGACGTGCCGGAGCAGTTTGCCTACCTGCTCAGTTACGGCGATACCTGGCCCAGGCACATCCCCGATTTCTACCATTACCTTCTCACCTATCCTCAAGGAAAACCCGCGCACTTCGAGGAGACGTTCTATTGGGCCAAGGTGAAGTTCGGATTAAAGCCGACGCTGCGCATCGTGCATATGGTGACCATGCGCGGCGAGCCTTCTGATCCCATCGCGTGTGCCATCGCCACAAAGCAGCTCTACTCGAGCCATTATTTCCGCACCTCGTTAGACCTCTCCGTCTGTGTCCGCGACCGCGACGACGCGAAGCAAGAAGGCTTCTATCTGATCAAGGCCCTGGGTTCCGAGCAAGGGGGGCTGAGCGGCCCCAAGGGATCCATCGTTCGAAGAGCGGCGGTATCCCGGGCAGTTTCAAATCTACAAAAAGGACTGGCGGCTATAAGGAACACGATCGAAAGTCAATAGTACGAATAACTGCAGGTGGGCTCCGCCCTGGGAGCTTAAGAATTTCCTTCGCCACCTAGCCAAACTTACAGGCAGTTCCGACTTGGCAAGGAAAATGCTCCTTCGGCCAGGGTGTTGGCGCCGAAAACTACTGGGACGAACAAAGGCGTTGGGTTGAGCGCGAAAGGTTCAAGCAATGTCAAAGCCATCTCTAGCACGCACCTGGTCAGGAGAAGTCAAAAGCGTTTTCATTCGTGACGCACTGCTTCAAGCACCGACGGACGGCAAAGTGCGCTGCAATGCCTGCGAGCGGCGGTGTACGCTCGTTCCGGGTGGTTTCGGTTGGTGCCGCACACGGCAAAACCGAAACGGAAGGTTGGTGACGCTGATTTACGGGTCGATCTCTTCCTTGGCTGTCAATCCCATCGAGAAAAAGCCTTTCTACCACTTTCATCCAGGTACCAGGACACTCACGGCAGGCAGTTGGTCATGCAACTTCGGCTGCCCGTGGTGCCAGAATTGGGAAATTGCCAAGTCAGCCCCGCCGGTGAAAGGCGACTATGTATCTCCGCAGCATTTTGTTGACTTGGTGGAGAAGAGCGGTTGCCAGGGAACATCTATTTCGTTCAATGAACCCGCATTATCCCTGGAGTGGTCGCTGGATGTGTTTCGCCTGGCCAAGCAGCGCGGTTTCTATAACACTTTTGTGACCAATGGCTATATGACGCCGGAGGCCCTGTCACTGTTGATTGACTCGGGCCTGGAGGCGATGAACGTTGATATCAAGGGTGATGCCACGGCTGTGAAGGAGTTTTGCAAGATGGTGGACGTCGAGAAGGTCTGGGCTGCCGCGAAGCTTGCCCGCGCACGCGGGGTGCATCTCGAACTCACCACCCTGGTGATTCCCACCGTCAATGATTCCGAATCAGCCCTTCGGGGGATAGCGCAGCGCATAACGAGAGATTTGGGTCCCCAAGTGCCCTGGCACGTTAGCGGCTATTTTCCCGCCTATCGGTTCACCGTGCCGCCTACTCCGAGTGAGATCTTAGAGCGGACTTGGCAAATCGGCAAGGAGGCGGGATTGGAATTCGTGTATACAGGTAATGTGCTGGGCGATCCGCACGAAAACACCTATTGCCCAAGGTGCGGAGAGCTGCTGATTCGCCGGATGGGCTTCGATATAGTCGAGTATAAACTCCACGCCGGAAAGTGTCCCGGCTGCGGGCGCGCAATCGCGGGCACTTGGTCAAGCGGGTCGCTGTAGCCCCTGACAGCAAGTGAGGATCACTCCCCATGGTAGACTTCAACGGGCAGTGGAAAGTCAGCTCCACGGAACGGACCGCCGCGCCCCCCGTTTTGGCGGTCGACCTTGACGGCACGTTGCTGAAAACGGATCTTCTGCTGGAGTCTCTTCTGGCTTTGCTACACCAGAAGCTGCAATATGTTTTTGTCCTGCCCTTATGGTTAATCAGGGGCAAAGCCTATTTGAAACAGCAAATTGCACGGCGTGTTTCATTGGACGTTAGCGTTCTCCCCTATCGAAATGAATTCCTGCATTATCTCGAGAGGGAGCGTGCCGAAGGGCGCTCGCTTGTTTTGGCAACGGCCAATGACGAGCAGATCGCCCGTCAGGTGAGTGATCATTTAAAGCTCTTCGATTTAGTGTTCGCCAGCGATGGGATCACCAATCTCTCCGGTAAGTCCAAACGAGATCGTCTGGTGGCCGAGTTTGGGGAGCATGGTTTCGACTATGCCGGCGATCACCGACGCGATGTGGTGGTTTGGGCGTCGGCACGGAAAGCCATTGTGGTCGGGTCAAATCCCTACGTGAGATCGAGCGCGGCAAGAGTGGCACAGGTCGAAAGGGTGTTCGAGGGCCGACCAAAAGGCCCGCTAGATTACCTAGAGGCATTACGGCCCCGGCACTGGTTAAAGAACCTCCTGGTTTTTGTGCCACTCTGTGCCGCCCACCGTGTTCATGAGACCGACTTGTTGGCCAAGGCTCTGCTGGTTTTTCTGGCCTTCGGATGTTTCGCCTCCAGTGGTTACCTTCTCAATGACCTTCTGGATCTGTCGGCCGATCGGTATCACCCGCAGAAGCAGTTCCGCCCTTTTGCGGGGGGTGACCTCCCGCTCTCCTACGCACTTGTAATGATTCCCGTTCTGTTCGGCCTGGGCTGCGTTTTGGGCAGGCTGCTCTCGCCACTGTGCCTCGAAATATTGTTGATCTACTATGCGTTGACGGTTACTTACTCTCTCTATGTGAAGAAGATTGTTCTTTTGGATGTGATCCTCCTTGCCGGCCTTTACACGCTCAGGATTATAGCGGGTTCGGCCGCCGTTGGCATTTGGCCGTCGTACTGGTTGCTGGCGCTCTCGATGTTCTTGTTTTTGAGCCTGGCACTGGTGAAGCGCTATGGCGAACTCGTGATTATGCGCGGCCTTGAGGGCAAGCAAGCCAAAGCGCGAGGTTACGAATTGAAGGATGGAGAATTGCTCGCGGCCATGGGAACCGCGAGTGGATATCTTGCGGTTTTAGTGCTTGCCCTCTATATCAGTAGCGGGACGGCCCAGGTCCTCTACGGTCGACGTGAACTCATATGGTTTCTGTGCCCCGTGTTATTCTACTGGATCAGTCGCGTTTGGTTGGTCGCCCACCGCGGCAGAATGCACGACGATCCGCTTGTCTTTGCCACAAAGGACCCGACCAGCCGCATCCTGATCCTCCTGATGTTGGCCATCGCCATCTTAGCCGTTTAATTCCAATGACGCGAACCATATCAGATTCAAATACGTTCCGGAAAAGTTCTTGGGCGTGCTTCCGTTTATGGGTCTTTGTATGGGCTGCTGCGAGCGCGGGTCTGCTCTCCCTTGGAGCCGGGAATGGCGCCGCTCGGAAGCACAAGGCGCCGCCCGACAGTCAGGTGGAAGAGTACAACGCTGAAGTTCCGAAGACGATACTAGAACTCCAGCAGTTTCGCGAGACCACTTCCATCCATATCAAGTCGAAAGTAGGGAGAGAAGGCGCGGCCACGCTGGTCAACCTCAATCCCGCTATCAACGTCTGGTATTTGCTCAGAGTCGCGTGGAAAAATGGAGCCCAGGAACTGACCTACCACCTGGAAAATCCAGAGCCGCAGGTCCAAAGGATCCTCTTGGATGAGACCTACCCTTCGGGGATTGTGATTGTGGAGGCGAGAAAGGCGTATCGGTGTGATCTTTTCGGAGCCGACTCCTTGAATGCCCTAGATCAAGCCAGCAGCTCGCGCTTAATCTTTGCCCCCTTGTGCGAAAGACGGCTGGCCCTGCGTAACCCTGCGACCGGGCATCGCACCTCGCTCGAAGCCGTGACGGATTTTCTTCGGGAAGTCTGGGGTGGGGAAGAGGTTGTGGTTCTTATGCATCATGTTCTGGGAGACACCCACCGCGAAACCGGGGAGATCGAACCTGAGGCTCAGAATGCCGCCGAGCGTAAAGCCGGGGGAAGACCGAACGGTCTTCCACTGCCTGGCCAGATCGACCCCAAATATGCCGACCAATTGCTGACCTCTGGCGACTTGGGGATCGCCGTGCAAGGTACGGAAAAGAACGGCATGATCCCTGGAGAATGGTATGCCGCAAGTGGAAACCCGGGGATCTACGTGAGTATGATCCGGCCCAATCTGGTTGCGCCGGCGATCCTGCAGAGCTACAGAACACTCGTGAATAATCTGGATTCGGTTGAGGCATCGGCGCTGTGTTACTTGGTTGCTTTCGATCTTGAACAGTTCGAACTTGCATACGCACTCGGCACGGAGCATCCGAAAGTGGAGTGGTCGGATCACATTCTTCCGCAAATGAAGGACCCCAAGTTGCCGGGACCCGATGGCATTGGAAGCATCGCCCCGCTCATTTCAACAGGCCTCATCAGTCCGGGCAATGGCCGGAGAACCGTGGCGACCTTCACGGGTGGCTACAAGCGCACCCACGGAGCATTCAAGTACGGAGGTCTCGCTCTGAAGAATCACGGCAGCCACTACGGCTTCATGGAAGATGGCGTTGTGTTCAGCAAGCTTCAGCCAGGTTTGGCGACGATCCTCATGCTTCAGGACGGTTCGATGCAGATGAAGACGTGGCAAGAGGCGGATAACAAACTCCTGCCCAGGATTAAGCATGCGCGGCAAAATGGCGTTCCACTTGTTGAATTCGATGAAGCCTCCCAGTCGTCCGCCCCGGGCCAGTTGGTGGCGCGTTGGGGACCCGGGAACTGGTCCGGTTCCGAAAATGAAAAACTGCGTACGATACGCGGCGGCGTGGCGGTACAAGAAAATCATGGAAAGCGCTTTTTGATTTACGCTTTGTTTTCAGACGCCACCCCATCTGCCATGGCGCGCGTCTTTCAGGCCTATCAATGCCGATACGCTATGCTTTTGGACATGAATGCCCTCGAACATACTTACCTGGCGCTCTATCGCTGGGCAGGATCACAATTGTTCCTGGATCACCTAGTGAAAGGAATGAGTGAAGTCGAGAAGTCGGGCCCGAACGGACCTATTCCGCGTTTTCTGGGATATCCCGACAACCGCGATTTCTTCTACCTGATGCGCCGCCACACGAAGGAGGTTAATCCATGAGAGTCTCCAGTGTACTGGTATGCGGACTTTTGGTGTTTTGTGTTGTCGAGGGTTTTGGGCAGTCACCTCCTGAGAATCAGTCGTTAAAGCAGCAAAATGAAATCCTGCTCCAACAACTACAGCGTGTTCATGGATTGTCAGATGACCAGAAGAACGCAATTCGCAAGATATTTGCCAAGTCCGGCTACATCGGCCAAGGGAATCCGCTAATCACCGAGCATCCGGTTACGCCTCAAGAGTGCCAGGCCAAGCTAGATCGGTTGGGGGTCCACTACGAGAATTCCCAGTTTGAGAAAATCTGTGGGGGCAAGTACATGGCGCCGCTTTACAATCCTGCCACCGAGCGGCCTGAGGATGCCAAAGACTGTATCGATCAGTTCGAATTCCCTGACATCCCTTGCGTGTACCCTGTGGTTTGGGTGAAAGCCCGCGAAGCTGCTGAAATCTGTTGGGCCATGGGCAAACGTCTGTGCGATGCACATGAGTGGGAGGGGGCATGTGCGGGGAGCCTTGAGGCCCCGGATTACCGGTTTGATTTGGCCAAGGGTGTTACGCCGGCCGAGGCTATTCGCCGCATGCGCTTTGCGCACAATCAAGCTTACAGCAGCACAAAAACCTGGAGCTATGGCCCCACGTACCAGACGGGGATCTGCGCCACTTCCAGCAAGAAGACCCCGGGCTGCCCCGGAGGGAGTTGGACAAAGTGCGGCTCTAATACGTTTCCCGACGGGGACTTTCCCGCTTGCCGCAGCTCCTTGCAGGTCTATGACCTTAACGGCAATGCCGCTGAACACATGAACCTCCCTCTCAACGAAAGTCAAATGTCGAGCCGCGGCAGCCGCGAATTAGGGTACACGGAGATGAAAGGCAGTTGGTTTGTCTTTGACACTTACAGAGCCCATGACGACTGGTGCCGGTGGCGCGCGCCGTTTTGGCACGGGACCCGAGTGATGGATGAGCATAGTCACGCCAACTATCACCTGGGATTTCGGTGTTGCAAGACTGTGAAACCAGCCGCAGAGAGAGCCTTGGAAACGGGTCAATTTGGAACAGATGAAAGCGCGCTTCTATGGCTCGGTCCCGAACCCTAACCATAGCGGGCTCGAGGGCCACGTGAACGGCGCCCGCGATACTCAGGCGTTGGATCATACACTGAGAACAGGGAGTTGACCATGGATTTGCCCGACCACCACACCAAGATCGTGGCGACGATTGGACCCGCATCTGAATCTCGGGAGACCCTGGAGCGGATGATCCGGGCCGGAATGAATGTCGCGCGGCTCAACTTTTCCCACGGGGACTTCCCCGCTCACCAACGCATGATTCAGAATATCCGTTGGGCAACCGGCGCCGCCGAGCGGCGCGTGGCGATTATGGCGGACCTCCCCGGACCGAAACTGCGCATCGGCGTCTTGGGCTCTGAGAAGATTAACTTAAAGCCGGGCGACCAGTTCACGCTGACCACGGAGGAAATCGTCGGCGATGAGCACCGTGTTTCCGTCAATTTCCCCCACTTGCCGCAGGTCGTGAAAGCCGGCGACATACTCTATCTCAATGATGGCTACATTCAATTGGAGGTTGCTGAAGCACATGGCGCCGACGTTGTGTGCTCGGTGAAGGTGGGGGGAGAATTGCGTTCAAAGAAAGGATTGAACCTTCCCGGGATAGACCTTGGCATCAGCGCCTTCACCGAACAAGACCAATCGTGCCTGAAATTCGCTCTGGAAAATGGTGTTGACGCAGTTAGCCAATCCTTTGTCGAGAAGGCCGGTGATGTGCTGGCCGTCCGCAAGGCCGCGCAGGAGCTGGGCTACTCGCCATTCCTCATCGCCAAGATCGAAAGAGCGCACGCGCTCGACCACATTGACGAAATCCTGGAAGCCGCCGACGGAATCATGATAGCCCGCGGCGATCTGGGCGTGGAGGTCCCCATTGAGAGGATCGCGGTAGTCCAAAAAGACCTGATGCGCCGCGCCAACCAGCGGGCTAAACCGGTGATTACCGCCACGCAAATGCTTGAGTCGATGATGACCGACCCTCGTCCCACCCGAGCCGAAGCCACCGACGTTGCTAATGCCATTTTGGACGGCACCGACTGCGTAATGCTCTCCGAAGAATCCGCTATGGGTAACTATCCGGTGGAAGCGGTTGTTATGCTGGGGAAAATTGCCGCAGCCGTGGAACCGACACGCCGGAGAGTGCGAATTAGAGAAATACATCGAGCGTTTGAGGTTGGCGGCCAAGTTCGTCCCGCGCAGCTTGTCTCACTTGCGGTAGAAGCTTGCTTCGAGTATTCCAGGCCTGCCGCCGTCTTCGTACCGACGCTGAGTGGCGCCTCCGCCAGGAGGGTGGCTGTACTGCGCTTGCCCGCATGGGTTGTAGCTGTAAGCCCACAGATGAAGACCTGTCAGGACCTGGTCTTTTCTTATGGAGTGATGCCCGTCCAGGAGCCAAAAGACCCCACAGCTTGGAAGCCTTACATCAGGAACTGGCTTCAGGAGCACCATATTCCTGGACAGTTGGCGCTTGTGACGGGGGGCCCGTCCCCCGATTATCCGGACACTAACCACCACATGGAGATCATCGAGCTGTGAAACTACACCCGTGCACGGGTGCACCTGCTGTTTCAACACAGCCCGCGTATGTGGGAAGTGGGGGTCAATATAGAACAGTAGTCGAACCCCGCCTGTTACCTGCCGACTACCCCCCCTCAAGAAATCAACAGAGCTCTCGCGAAGTTCACGAATTCACGAAAGCGTCGCAACACCGCGAAGGCGAACTCCTAACATTTGAAGGGCTTATCTTTGGCGCACGCATTGTACTGATGAAAGGGACGGTCTACTGCACGCGGACGATGCGAAAGGAGCAGAGCCGTCGATAGGTTGCGGGATCTCAGGCCCATCGGCACTCAGCAGGATGACGGGCCACAGGGTTCGGGCACCACGGAGGCTTTTCATGGTCATCATTGCGATATTTGGCGGACTCTTTCTGGGCGGAGCCGTTCTCGCCCTATTGAAGCGGGGAGGAGAGGCGCGTGATAGCCGGAAGACGATGCACATCGTCTGACTCTTGCGGCGGAGACATTGGGGGTGACTGAACGGTGCGCGACAGGGTGGACACCATAGATTGTACCGCTACGCGTTGAACGGATGCAGCCTTGTAAACCGTTGTCTACAATGGCACACTTTATACGGATAGGGCAGTTCGCGGACCGAAGGTTCGCGGCTTCGGAGTGCGGTAGTAGAGCTCAGCGGAGTTACCACCTTTCTACCCGCAATGACGAGCCGAAGGCGGCAGCCTCGCCACCGCACTCCAGCGGGCTCCGCCCACGAACAGGTGGACTTTATCTGCCCGGTATCGAGTCCGCCAGGCTTGTGAATAGCTTGTTGGCAGGGGCCGTGAGTTGCTGGAGTCCCCGGATAGGTCCCTCATCACTGAGCACTTTGGCCAGAGAGGAATCCTGGAGAATCGTGTAAATAGATCGAAGCTCGCCGTTCAGCACGGCCAACTCGCTGACGAGGCGAATGCCATGGCTGTAGTCGGCGTAACGCGCACCATGCACGGTGCTCAAAGGCTGAATGGGATCGCCCCTCGAGCGATGCCATCCGTAGATGGCGATTCGATCGGGTTTACTGGCCAACAGATTGGTGACGACCACATCTTTCTTGTCCCCGGAAACCAGCTCGCCGACTGGAATGCCTCGGGCCTGGGACTGCAGTTCGATCATCTCGTTATGGATTCGATAGTACTCGGTGGACCTCATCTGGGGACCTGGCGGCATGGGTTGTGGGTTGAAGTGAAACGAGGATTGATTATAAATGGCATCAACGATTTTCCTGGTCGGCAGCACGAACCCAAACCGTGCAACGATGGCGGTGGCCGTGTAGAGGTTCATGGGTATTCTTAAAAAATCCTTGTCCGACCCAATGGCGAGGTAATCGGGCATGACAAAGACGGTTGCCCTGAGGGTTTTGCCGTGATCCAGATGCTTGAGTTCTACAGGAATCAATTTCCTAAGAAAGCTCGGCAGATTGCCCTGGAGGATTTCACTCAGAATGGCTTGCTCCCGCTGCTGCGGATCCATTTTCGAAACGTATTTGACAAACTGTGATCCTGTCAGGGCGCGATTCGGCCTTGGTGGAATCCTCTCCGTCAACGCGCGAAGCTGAGAGGGCGTGACGGTCTGCCCGTACGTCAGCACGCACTTTGGCCAAACGATTGCTGCGATCAGGAGCGTAATAACTTTGCGGTGCATTGGGTCATCGCCAAATGATTTAGTTCTTTTACCATGGTTTCGGTATGGCAGTCAAAGTAAAACTCCGCAAAGCCGGGTCATTTTCAGAGCAGGTGGAGGAAAAGGTTAGGGGATTTTCAATTACGCGCGCAGTGAGTGTTTTTCTATACTCGCCGAGCAATCGAAGATCGGCATTTCCAGGTGGTGCGGGATGGAACGCATTGAATCTCTGAGGCCGGAAGCGTTGTACCGTCGCTGTGATCCCGAGCAGTTCCAATTCAAGACCAGCGCGGAGCTCGACGATCTAAAAGTGAGCGTCGGGCAGGCGAGAGCGGCAGAAGCCGTCGAGTTCGGAACCGGTATTCATCGCGAAGGTTACAACCTGTTTGCGCTGGGGCCGACAGGCACAGGCAAGTTCAAAATGGTGAGCGACTTTCTCAGGCAGAAGGCGGCGGCTGAACCCATCCCGTCTGACTGGTGCTACGTCAATAGGTTTGACGATCCCCAAAAGCCCCGCGCTCTGGAGTTGCCGCCGGGCCAGGCGGCGGGGCTGCGCCAAGCCACGGAGACGCTGCTGGAGGAACTGCGTTCCAGCATTCCCGCTGCGTTCGAGACTGAGGATTACCGAACGCGCAAGCAGGTGATCGAGGAAGAAGTGAAGGAACGCCACCAGAAAGCCTTCGAGGAGTTGCAGCGGGAGGGCGGGCAGAAAGGCATTGCGCTGGTGCGGACGCCTGCGGGGCTGGTTTTAGCTCCCACGCACAAGAACGAGGTAATGAGTCAGGAAGAATTCCAAAAGCTCTCGCAGGCGGAACGGGAGCGGATCGAAAAGGAAATCACGGCCCTGCAGCAGCATCTCCAGACGATTATGCGTCAAGCGCCGCAGTGGGAGCGGGAGGGCCGCGAAAAGACGAAGGCGCTGAACCGGGAGGTGGCGACCTTCGCGGTGGGGCACTTGATCGAAGAATTGCGAAAGAAGTACACCGCGATCCCTGCGGTGGTGGAGTTTCTTAATGCCGTGCAGCAGGACGTGATTGAGAACGTGGAGGTGTTTTCGAGCCCGCCGGAGTCGCCGCTTGCGGCGCTGACAGGCGTTCCCCAACCCCAGCAAACGAAAGGCCAGCCCTTCTTCCGCCGGTACCTTGTGAATGTGGTGGTAGACCATAGCGAGAGCAAGGGCGCCCCGGTGGTTTACGAGGATAATCCTACTTATCAGAACCTGATCGGTCAGGCCGAGTATATGGCCCAATTGGGTGCACTCTTCACGGACTTCGGACTCATCCGAGCCGGGGCCCTCCATCAAGCGAACGGCGGTTACTTGCTGCTCGACGCCGTCCGGGTGCTGTCGCAACCGTACGCCTGGGAGGGCCTCAAGCGCGCCTTGCGGTCAGGGCAAATTCGCATCGAGTCGTTGGGGCAGGCCCTTAGCTTGATCAGCACGGCGTCGCTTGAGCCGGAGCCGATTCCACTCAGCGTGAAGGTGGTGCTGGTGGGCGAGCGATTGCTTTACTACCTACTTTGCCAGCGCGACGACGAGTTCAATGAGCTGTTCAAGGTGGCGGCGGATTTTGAAGAAGAGATGGACCGCAGTCCTGCGAATCAACTCCTTTACGCCAAGCTCATTGGCCAGGTGGCGCGGCAGGAAAAGCTGCTTCCCTTCGATCGGGGCGCCGTGGCGCGCGTCATCGAGCACAGCGCCCGCATCGTGGGCGACGGCGAAAAGCTCTCCCTCCATAACCGGACGCTCTCTGACCTGCTGCGCGAGGCCGACTACTGGACTCGAAAAGAGGGCGGAGCGGTTGTTGTCGCCAAGGACGTCCAGTGCGCTATCGACTCGCAGGTCTATCGCGCCTCCCGCTTGCGCGACCGATACCAAGAAGAAGTCCTTCGCGGGACGCTCTTGATCGATACCCAGGGCGCCAAGGTCGGGCAGGTGAACGGGCTTTCCGTGGTGCAACCGGGCCGATTTGCCTTCGGCCACCCTAGCCGCATCACCGCCCGCGTCCGCTTAGGTCGGGGTGAGGTGGTGGATATCGAGCGGGAGGTGGAGCTGAGCGGACCGATCCACTCCAAAGGGGTCTTGATCCTCTCGGGCTTCCTGGGCGCCCGCTACGCCTCGGACCGCCCGCTGTCGCTGTCGGCCAGCCTGGTCTTCGAGCAATCCTACAGCGGGGTGGAGGGTGATAGCGCGTCGTCGGCAGAGCTTTACGCGCTTCTCTCCGCTCTGGCCGAAACGCCCATCAAGCAATCGCTGGCGGTGACCGGGTCGGTGAACCAGCGCGGCGAGGTGCAGGCGATCGGCGGGGTGAATGAAAAGATTGAGGGATTCTTTGATCTCTGCCAGGCTCGGGGGCTCACGGGCGAGCAGGGCGTGCTCATTCCTGCCTCCAATGTGAAGCACCTCATGCTGCGGCAGGACGTGGTGGAGGCGGTCGAGGCAGGCAAGTTTCACGTTTATCCGGTGGAAACAATTGACCAGGGGATTTCGCTCCTGACCGGCCAGGAGGCCGGGGAACGGGACAGTGCAGGCAACTTCCCCGAGGGCAGCGTCAATCAGCGGGTCGAGGCGCGGCTGATCGCCCTCGCTGAAAAGCGCGCGGCCTTCGGTCAGCCCTCCCAGAGCCGAGGCGAGACATGAGCCAACGCGAAGGCGGTTTTAACCTCCGCCACATTCTGGTAGCCCTGGACGCTTCCGCTCACAGCCTGGCCGCAGTGGAAGCAGCGGCGGACGTGGCGGCAGCCATGCAGGCGGAGATGGATGGGCTGTTCGTCGAAGACATCAACCTCATAAGACTAGCTTCCTTGCCCTGTACGCGCGAGGTCCGGCAGACGGCGAGTGTGGCTTCGCTCGACCTGGAGCAGATGGAGAGGGCGCTGAAAGCGCAGGCGGCCGAGGCCCGGCAGGCGCTGGAGGCGGCAGCCCAGCGGGTCCATGTGCAATGGTCGTTCCGCGTGGCCCGGGGGCGGGTGGCCCACGAGGTGCTGGCAGCAGCGGCGGCCGCCGACCTGGTCACGCTGGGCAAGCTGGGCCGCTCCAGGAGCCCGCAGGCGCGCCTCGGTTCCACCGTGCTCCGGGTGCTAGCCGGCGCTCCCATCGCCTTGCTGCTGGTGCAACAATGGCGAGTAAGGGCCCGTGGCCTGCGCCCCGTGCTGGTGGTCTACGACGGTTCGGAAGGCGCCGGTCGCGCTCTCGATGCCGCCGCACGCCTGGCGGAGGCTGGCGGTGTTAGCCTCACCGTACTATTGCTCGCTGAGAACTCCGAGGCGATAAAGGACTTGGAACTGGCAGTGGCACGCTCGCTCGAAGGGCAGTCGACCAAGGTTCGCTGGCGATTCCTAGCGATGGCCGAGGGGCACAGCCTCCTTCGGCTCATCCAATCGGACGATGCAGCGCTCCTGGTGCTGAGCCTCTCCAGCTCGCGCTTGCCCGAAACAGCCGTCGGCAAGCTGCTCGAACACATCGCCAATCCCGTTCTGCTCATCCGCTGACGGCGTTAGGGCTGCGAACGCTGCATTCGGAAGTGGAGTCTTCTTATGCTATTTCAGGATCGCTTCGACGCTGGAAGGTTATTAGCGTCCAAGCTGCGTCCTTTTGCGAATCGGTCCGGCACCGTCGTGCTGGCATTGCCGCGAGGAGGAGTGCCGGTTGGATTCGAAGTGGCTAAAGCCTTGAATGCCCCCCTGGATGTTTTTGTGGTGCGCAAATTGGGAGTACCCGGACACGAGGAGTTGGCGATGGGGGCAATCGCGTCGGGTGGGATTTGTGTATTGAACGAAGATCTGGTGCGAGCCGCAGGTATTCCCAACGAAATAATTAAGGCGGTGGCCGCAGACGAAGAGCGAGAACTGGAGCGCCGGGAACACCTGTACCGTGAAGGCCGGCCTGCCGTTGCCGTACGAGGCCGCACCGTGATTCTGGTCGACGACGGTCTGGCAACGGGTTCATCGATGCGCGTTGCTGTAATGGCGCTCAAGAGGAAAAAACCGGCTCAAATTGTGGTCGCTGTTCCCGTGGGCGCCCCGGAGACTTGCGCTGAGATCGAATCGGAAGTCGATCAGATCATCTGCTTGGTTACCCCGGAGCCATTTCGGTCAGTTGGTGAATGGTACCAGGACTTTTCACAAACCCCTGATGAAGAGGTGCGCGATCTGTTAAGACGAGCTGGAGCATTCCCGGAAAATGACGGGCCGGCAACAAGAGATCTCCATGGAGACTAATCAAGAGCTGGTTGTCCGGACCTCCCAGCCGGACTGGCTCCAAGCTCTCGCCGTTATCTATAAGAATCGAAAACCGGCGTTGCTTATCGATGACGCCGGTTTGCACGTCGATCCTGCCAGCTTCACCCTATTGCAGATGGCCAGAGAAGTGAAACTCTCAGGCAGAGAAATTGCTGGTATCTGTGTTGCACTGGGAATGAGCGCCGGTGGGATCGGGATGATAGTTCTAGCATTCGTGGACCCAGAGCCGACCAGCAAACTAGGACTGCTGGTCGCTGGCGGCGTGACATCTTTCATTTGTGGGGGATGGAGGGCTATTCAAATCCTGACCAATCTCAAACCTCCGAGCGTAAGGGTAACAGCGCGAGGGATAGAGATCGTGTGGACGTGAACGCCGCCTCTACGGAAATGAAAAGCAAAAGAAGAAAGGAACCTCGCTCTGTTTCGCCGCCCCCCTATACGACCCGGGAGCAGAGCGAGATTCCTCGCTTCGCTCGGATTGACGCGGGGAGAGGGACTCGACGATGGACCGGTTTTTGCATTACGGCTGCTCAGGAGCCTACTCATGGTTTTTAGCCTGCGGCTAAAGACATATATCTTTTTGGTGCTGATCGTACTTTTTAGCTCGAGCGGAAACATCTTCCTGAGTCAAGGGATGAAGCAGATCGGCGCGGTCCGGGTCGGGTCGGCTAAGGACCTGGTTAGACTCTTTGTGGAGATTTTCAGCAATGGCTGGATTTGGATGGGGATCGCAGCACTTCTGCTTTTCCTCGGCTGCTTCATGGTGGTGCTGTCCTGGGCTGACTACAGTTTCATCTCACCCGCTTCCGCCAGCACCTACATCGTGGTCCCGCTGGTGGGCCATTTCCTGTTGGGCGAAAAGGTTCCGCCCTTGCATTGGGTCGGAATAATGATCATTTGTGTGGGTGTGGGCTTGGTGCGCCACACTGCGCCGAGTACCACGAGGAAAGAATGACCTTACGGACTGCATTATTCCTTGCTATCACGGTTCTCGCCAACAGCGGCGGGGAAATCGCTGTGACGCGCGCCATGAAGGACATCGGGGAGATAAAGGACTTTAAGCTGGCGGCGTTGTTAACTGTCTTCAAGCGGGCCTTCCATTCAGGTTGGATGAGGCTGGCCATTGGATTGTTAGCAGTGGGCTTCTTCTCTCTTCTCGCCTTGCTGTCCTGGGCGGATGTCAGCTTCGTCATTCCCGCCACCGCGTCCACTTACGTGGTCGGCGGGCTGGGCGCGAAATTTCTGCTGGGGGAACGGTTGTCGCCGGCCCGGTGGGCAGGAATCGTGCTGGTCTCCGTGGGAGTGGCGCTGGTGTGTGCAGGTTAGTAGCGGCGGAGGGAGCGGGTATCACGGAGGGAAACGATGGCAGCGGTACATCGAGCTGCAGTGAGCCCATGAAGAAAGTTCCAAAGGCGCACCTCAACACGATGTTCGGGAGGTAGCTACAATGCCCTGGCTAACTGACGACGACTCGCTCCGGCACAACAAGAGGGCGGAAGGAAGACTGGGCGAGATCTGGCGCCAAGTCGCCAACGAGACGCTCGAGCGCACTGGCGACGAAGGCCGCGCCATACGCGAAGCGAATGCCGTGGTCGACCGCATCAGCGAGAAGTGGTCTGATCCTTTCGGGGAAGGTCTCCGGTGAACCGAATCTTCTTGCTCTCTCCGGCAAACCTCTCGGGTGTTCGCGGCAGACAAGTCCTCAGTACGTGCGCTCGTTTCGAAACAGCCTTGCGGCTGCGGGGAGAAGGGTTGCCCCTGGGCGAGTTATTCGCCTTTGTGAGCGGTCTTTATTTTCGTGGCAAGCTGGCTTACGCAAGGGCGTTCGCACAGGCTCCGCCCGATACTCCCGCGGTCTTCGTTATCACAACTTCCCATGGCCTTGTTCCTCCGGAAAGAGTTATAACGCGCTCGGACGTAGAGCGGATGACCTTGGTGCCCATCGATCCCGCCGATGGCCGATACCGTGATCCTCTGCGTCGTGACATTCGCACGATCGCGGCATTCAATAAGCAGGATTGCGAGATTGTCCTGCTGGGCAGCATCGCGACTCCGAAATATGTGGAGCCTCTGCTAGAGGACCTCGGCGAACGGTTACTTTTCCCGTCAGAGTTTGTGGGTCGGGGAGACATGAGCCGCGGCGGACTGATGCTTCGCTGCGTGAAGAGCGGTAAACAGCTTACCTACATATCGGTAGCCACCGCCGTTCGACACGGTGCGCGCCCTCCGTCGTTTAGGCACAATGATCCCGCGAAAGGGTTGAATAGGGTGTAAAGGCACTGGTGGATTTCGCGAGGCAGCAACTTTGATCCAAGGGATTTTGCGCGATGCTGAATATTAAGAGAATTCTTTTGCCGGTTGATCTCCCGATTGCTTCCCTGGATGTGATTCATCAAGCCGCGATATTGGCGCACCGCTTCGACTCCGAGATCATTATGTTGCATGTCGTGACCGCGCAGAGCCATGACGCCGGAGTGCCGAAGGACAGCCACGCCCTGGCAGGCTGGGACTTGCTCGCGGAAATCATGAAAGAGGCCAGGAACCAGGGCGACTCATCGATCGGGCCGGCGCTCGAGGGCCTTAGCATTCGCCGCACGTTGGCTGAAGGCGATGTGGCAGTGGTAATTGTGGAGACGGCTGAGGAGGAAGAAGTCGACCTAATCATGATGCCGTCATATAGCCTTGCGTTCTATGAGTTTCTAATGGGCTCGGTTACCGCAAAAGTTTTGCACGGGACGGAGCGCCCGGTTTGGACCGGCGCGCACGTGCAAGCATCGCCGGGGCAGAAGTTTGCAATCCACAACGTCTTGGGTGCGGTCGAGTTCGGCCCTCGCGCTGACGTAACCGTGTCGTGGGCCGCCCAAATGGCCGCCGAATTTGGTGCTCGACTGACACTCGCGAACGTCACCGCCAGTGTGGAGTTTTGGGGGCCTGGCGGCGGCTACGTCAATGAAAAGTTGAAAGGGGAGCTCGTCAGCAATGCTTCCCAGCAAATGTCAAAGCTCCAGCAGGACACGGGCGTCAAGGCGGACGTATTCATCGGCAGTGGGGATGTGCCCAAAGTGCTGAGCCAGGCTGCCAAGCAGACGAGCGCGGATTTGTTGGTTACGGGATGCTACCCTTATGGGAGTCACCTGGCGACACACGGCTACGGAATCATTTGCGCGGTCCAGATTCCGGTCCTGAGCGTTTAAGGTCTCACTTTCTTCGCCTCACGAAAGTCACTTTTCACGAAATTCGTGAATCTTGGGGGCCGGCGCAGGGCGAAGCTCTCCGGTCGTAAGAGTCGCAAAGCCCTTAGACCGGGTGAATCGCAGAACCACGTTCTGATGCGCCAGCCGGCGAGTTGATGCGCCCAGTCGAGGCCCGAAGCGCAGAGTCCCTGCTGTTGGGACTCTGCGGCTTTTCGGTGGGCGTTTTGGCGCAGGCGCATTAATCATAAAGGAATTAATCAACATCAAAACCGCAGAGTGGCAAACACGGCGACTGTGCGCTACCAACTGTCATTCGGAGGCCCGTTTTTCCCGCCGGAGAATCGGTAGTTTCCCTTCGGGAATACGCAGACCCCCAAGGGTAGGGGTGTACGCCAGCCCACGAATTTTCGTTCCCCGCTTTTATCCCGGCGCTAACAAAAAATCTAGCTGGAAATATCGTGGGCGATCAGGGCGTGAGGTTTTTCTTGGCCTCGCTGAAGGCGAACTCCTCCAGTTCGACGCGCTCGCGGATAACGCGTTCGACCCAGCTCTCCAGGCCGTCCTCGCGATGCAAGCGGGCGAGGAAAGCCGCCCGTGCGGCCAACTCACCGGGAATCGAGAGGGAGGCGGGCTTGGAACGTTTAACCCGGACAGGCGCTTGCCAAGCCGAATCGTTTTCCGACTGCGAGACCACAAGTCGATCTACGGCTTCTTGACTCAGTGCGGAAGCTTTTTTTCTGAGATTCTTCATAAGGGCCAGCCGGTAATGATGCGGACGATGTTGCCAGGCTTCACTTGGAAGATCACCTTGAGCTTTCGCCCGCCCAATGTTTTCCCGATCAACTGATAGCGATCACGAAATTTCTTGTTTCGCCGAACTTCGAAATCCGAAAAGAAGCACTCGACCGCTTCCTCGAAAGTGACTTGGTGCTCGAAGAGCTTGTCGCGCTCGAAATCGTACTCGAAGTTATCGGGCGTGAATCGGCGCCAATCGACCACACACCATTCTACTACGATTCAGCAGGATACCGAACGCGTCGGAGACGTAGGTCTTGCGACCGCCGATGACTGAACCATTCTTGAGCAAGCCCTCCAGTGCGCTTCCTCGGCTGTAATACGCCCCTTGGGGCTAATTTCGGCGCTAGCACCCCCGGTGTGCAGCCGATGATCTGGGACACGGTCCGCACTCCAGAGGGGGTTCTCATCTTAGTCTTTATACTTTATCATTACTCGAGGAGGTGAATTATGGCTGTGAATTGGAGCAAGGACGTCGATCAGGCGCTCATCGCAGCGAAAGAGCAAGGCCGCCCCATTTTGCTGGACTTCAGTGCGGCTCCTGCCTGAGGTGCCTGTGCTCGGC
>Ga0326728_10000507_pt1:100000-151990 | contig 151990 bp, 146 predicted proteins | sample MB3enrmetagenome_FD_207602 | JGI IMG/M metagenome (GOLD analysis project Ga0326728, IMG submission 207602) | Lab enriched peat soil microbial communities from McLean, Ithaca, NY, United States - MB31MN | ecosystem: Environmental > Terrestrial > Soil > Wetlands > Peat | place... | reverse complement strand
CAGTAGAGTAGAGAGCTGGCGTAGTGGCCGAATAGTTCTATCTCCAGCTCCCCCTCGTCAAACCGTACGTTCAGTTTTCCCGAATACGGCTTTCCAATCATCTTCTTCCAGAGGCTTTCGCTTTCACTTGGCCTTCCAGTATAGCTTCCACCGGAGTTCCTGGAATCTTTGGAGTTGATAGCGTTACCGCAATCTCCTTTCCTTCTCTCCTTTAGAAGCATGATGAAGGTATTGCCCCTTTCCTCTCTCAAGGTTATGCTGTCCTTGAGATACAAGCGGTACTATGAGCAACTCCGACTCCCTTGCCGACCCAGTGAAACTTCGTTTCCTTATATCCACCAGTTGCCGCTCTCGCTGCATCGACAAGGGTCTCCCGCGTTCATTCTCGCATGGCTGCCCCTGCGTGTCACCCCTGTTACCACGGAAGTCCATCTATCGGTTATGGTAGTTATCGTCAGGATAGATGCTCCGGTCTTCCCCCTTGTAGGACGGGGTCGACAACTCCATTGTGTTTTTCGAGGCTACATCCGGGTTCGCTCACGCTGCGACCCGCAGGTTTGCTCGACTCCCTTATGGAGCCTTTGTCAGGAAACTTAATGCTTCAGGTTACCCTTTGCACCTCCCTCCAGCTACGTGGGCGAACTACCGAACTCCCACGGTCGGACTTTAACCGACAAGTCATACGTTTTACACGGCATACCCTACAAAGTCGCAAATGAAGAATTTGGAATTTTTGCGTAATACTGGTTGCAATAAGCAAGGTCATGCAGATTCTGAATCCGCGGTACAAGGGAAGAATAAATAAACTGAAGGCAAAAAGAATTCTACATACTAATCCGCGCTGTAAACATTCATGACTACTCTGCGGAACTTTACCTCAAACGTTGCTCGTAATATGTCTTAAATTCTCAGATTGATGGAAACCAAACAATTCTCCGATCAAATTAATAAATATATCCTGATTTGAGTTTACCTGCACTTTCATTTCCTCGCTTACTGACGGTAGTACGTAAAAGTACCTTCAGAACTTTGTTCCGTTATGCTATTGCCATCTTCACTAACGGTATATGTGAAGCGAGTCTTCATCAACGTCCGTTCCGCTTTTCGCCCAGTTATTGGCATTCGCTCTTCACTGCTACCCCAATTTCCGATCCCCTTTCTAGGTGGCTCAAAATTTGGAGACATCCATATAAACCGCTGTCTAAAAATAAGGGTGGTTCCTTTTATGGTAAGTTCATGCTCGCCTGTAGCGTATTGAGAATACTGCCTTGTGCAGAGGTATCTCGCTCCGTCTAGCTGCTTGATGAGAGCCTGATCGGGATCCTCAATGGTCACCGTCCAAACTGGGGAAGTGCCATCTCCGATGTTGACATTATCCGCGTGCATCATAACCTTCTCGCCGTCTCTCGCTTCCAACCGATGTGGACCAGGCGTTACGCTGGATGTGCAGAACAGGCCAGGGCTGTTCGTGAAACGGCCAAGCCCCCCTACTGGGCCGCAACCAAAGTTTCCATCGATGTAAAGGTACAACGTCAACTGAGACCTGTTGACCATAGTGATCTGCGCCATCGCATACGCCCTCCCAGATGCTAATGCTAAGGAAAGGCCAAGCAACAGCAAAACTATCAGCAAAATCTTTGAAGACATTTTCACGATAACCGCTCCTAAGTGGATAGCTGATATTAAAAGACAATAACAAACGCGACTGTTGATTTCCAGTTCAAATGTTGCATGAATAGGAAAAAGTAAAAAATCAATACTTCAGGAAGCTATACGTATCTTACTTGAACAGATAATAAGCGGTCAAGATTTTACACGTTTCATCGAGTATTCAAGAAAATGCTCCAGAGATCCATTATTAACATTAGTTTTTGCAATTTTGTTTACCCATCTTTGCCATTGCTGGTCTCGGTTCCAGAACGTAAAAAATCACTAATCCCTTATTTTGCAATTTAACTTAATCCGACACTTATCCTTGCTACTCTTTTTGGAGCCGGTGTTCGGTAACACCTGTTTATGAGTCAATGATCCTTATTTTCACTTTTAGTCAACATTTGATTTTAGGCAATTCGTTTCAGGGCAAATTGTTGAACGTCGAGTCATCGTTCCTGTGTTCTTCAATTTTGTCATTCAAGATATCACACACCCATAAGTCCAAAAAAGTATAAAAAAAAGCAAAAAAGGCGGCGGCCGCAAAGATCACGGAAGTAATATAACATTAACTGAGGCAATGCTGACTCGTAAAGGTGCTGTTCGAGCATTATAAAAAAGAGGACAGTTTTGGAACAACTTAACAATAATCAAAGAAACCAAGTAAAACAATGGAGGTACTAATATGGAATTTGCACTGTCTGCGAAAATGAGGAAAAGAATATTGAACGGCGACCTTGAGATACTAGAGTGCCCAAAGTCGCACATTGTGGAATGCAAAAGAAATGACGCCGCTCCTGAAGAAGAAGATTTATCTGCGAAGGGATATCAATTCCCTTGGGGACAGATCATTGAAGAGGAATCTGATGAGTCTATATGCTGGTCAATCCGGTTTGATAGGCTTCATGGAGAATTTCTTGAACACGGCGGTAATGCAACCGAGTTGGCGGATGCGACAGATTGTTGTCTTTCCGACCTGATAGAGAGGAGACGTATACCTTACTATATTCACCAAGACGAAGGACTGCTAGAGACTACGTCTGCGGGCATCTACTGCAACAAGGCGAATAAGAATAGGGCACGGAAGTATCTGGTTAATCGCTTCCTTCATTGTTCCGACAATACTTGTGTAATGGAGGAATTACACGACATGTTGAATGAAATTAACCTTGAAGCGGGCACGAAACTTCACCCCGAATAAGCAGTTGTAGGGCAAATCAGTCCGAGTACGCAGCGTATTATAAAATTTTTAACGATCCCCCGGCCTGAGAAGTAATATATATTTGAGAAACAGATTTAGGCAATACAGAAGCCTGAATAATACACGATGCCCATCAGGGACACCGCTAAATATTCAGGGAGAGGTATACCGAGATAAAAAAAGAAGGTTCAATGTTCTGATGTTGACAACCATCCAGAAAAATAGTATTCGCCCCGGTGGGGGGTTATGTATGAAGGGTGGCATCTATTCGCGGGAACGATGCCCGCTTTGCGGCGGAAAATTACACGATAACCTCAAGGATGCAGTCTGCTGCCAGGTACATCCTGAGCAAAGGGCGTCCCGTTTTGAAGTACGATTCAAGGCAGTCTCTGGCCGTTTCCGATCTTATGAAGCTGCAATCAGGTTTCTCACCGGCCTTCGGTTCAAACATGATGAAGGGTCTTTTGATCCCAGGGAGTACCGTAAAGATAATCCCCTTGGATTTGAGAACCTTTCCCTGAAATGGTTAAGAATAAGGAGGGCATCATCACTCAAGCCCCGTAGTTACAACGCAGTTTCGAATCATCTCCATCGTGCCTCCAAGTTCTTCGGAAACCAAAATATCAAGGAAATCAATTATGGGGACATAGAGGACTTCTTTCTCCGACAGACCGATATCACCGACAAAACAAAGGCGAACATCAAATCTTCGCTTCATGACTTCTTCTCCTGGGTTAAGAAGCGCGAAGACAAGGGCATGCCGGCTTTTGAGATTCCAGAATTTCCCACGATCAAGCCGGAACTCGGGTACCGTAACCTCTTGTCAAAAGAGGACCAGTTTGCCGTCCTGGATGAAGTGAAGCGACTGATATGGAGAAAAAACCCAAAAGTCTGGATAGCTATCAATTGGCTTTCAACCTATTTCTCGATACGCCCGGGGGAAATGCTGAAGATCAAAGAGGGAGAAATCAACCTGAGCATCGGCCATTTCATCATTCCGCACCCAAAAGAGAAGAGATACAAGTCCGTACCGATGCTGGATGAAGATATTGAGCTTGCGCGAGAGTTTATCACGGATCCTGGGAAAAGATTACTCCCATTTTTCCGTCACCCCGCAGGGATCAGCGGCGTTGCCCTGGACGAGCCTTTCGGCAATCGGCTACTATGGAAGTATTGGAAAGCGGCCTGCCATAACCTGAAGATCTATGATGTTGACCTTTACGGAGGGACAAAGCATTCATCGATAACAGCTCTCTCGGCGTTTTTTTCGCCCGAAGAGATCATGGAGAGTGCAAAGATCAGCACAAATAAAGCATTCAAAAGGTACCTGCAGACCGATGCCGAAAAGGTGAAAATCCTTTACCGAAAGGCAAGGGGCGCTGAAGTTATCAAATTTGAGCCCGCCAAAAAAGTGCCAAAGGATTTTGGCACATCCTAAGTTTGTAACTCATTGATTTTATAATGGTTTTATGGTGGAGGCGGCGGGAATCGAACCCGCGTCCGAAAATATTCCACTGCAGCATCTACATACTTGTCCTCTGTTTTAATCTCACTCTCGAAAACTCCCGGAGGCAGGATTTATCGAGAGCCATCCCTTTGGGTTTTCGCCCCTTTCACTTCGGGAAAATGAAATCAGCTATCCTGCCTTTATGACGCCCTGATCTGATCCGACAGGCGTGATCAGTAAGACGTAGCCGTCTATGCGGCTAAAGCGTAATCGAAGTTCTTTGCGCTTAAATGTTTCCTACCTGTTTTACGAGGCCTGGTAGGAACCTCGGTATGCAACTACAGCTTCCATATCCCCGTCGAAACCTTTGCGCCCCCATGATAGAGTGGACATAGACTGTATTTTAATATAGGTCTTGACGGAGTTTTAGTCAAGTGAATTGAGGCAGACGTTTATATTACTCTTTTCCCCGCATGCCGCGCTCCATTTCCCTCCGGTAGTCCTTGACTCTAAGGCTCTCCCGTTTGTCATAAAGTTTCTTGCCGCGTCCGACCCCGATTTCAATCTTCACCTTGCCGCTCTTAAAGTACAATTTTAGCGGAATCAGGGTCAGGCCTCTTTCCCGGGATTTTCCGTAAAGCTTCTTGATCTCCCCTTTGTGAAGGAGAAGTTTCCGCACCCTCAAGGGATCATGATTCTCCCTGTTGCCGAAGGTATAAGGACTGATGTGCATTTCATGGACAAAGATTTCTCCGTCCTTTACCAGGGCATAGCTGTCCTTGAGATTCGCCTTCCCTTCCCGGAGTGCCTTCACCTCCGTGCCTACAAGCGCGATACCCGCCTCATAGGTGTCTTCTATGAAGTAATTCAGGCGCGCCGTCTTGTTCTGGGCGATTATTTTTTCTCCTGACGGTTTTTTTTTCGCCATGTTCCCTCAACCCGTCGATGATACATTTAGAGGTAAGATTCTTCGTTGCGCCACGCCTCGGAATGACACCGAAAACAAACTATCGGTTGTCACTTCATATCTTTCATATCTTGTGGCAGATAATCGCTCTTGATATGTCTCAATGCCTTATAGATATTACCACGGACGTCCTTGTTATCGCGCTCCATCTTTTTTAAGAGTTTCTTGATGTAGATCCGCCGAGAAATTTTGCTCGTCGGGCATTTATTCTTGACGGAGGGCAGTCGCTGTTCCTTCGCATATTTTTTTATCGAGTCCTCCTCAATATAAGCGAAAGGACGGACGATATGAAGCCTCCCCTGGAAGATTGTTTGCTTCGGCATCATGGTGCTCATCTCCCTTCCGAAGAACAGGTTGATGAGCAGCGTCTCTATAATATCATCCTTGTGGTGTGCGAAGGCAATCTTGTTGCAGTCCTTCTCCATCGCTATTTCGAAGATCCTCTTCCTCCTCAACCGCGAACAGAGAAAACAGGGGTTTTTCTTATTGTAATCACTGTGGGAAAGAAGCCCTATGTCCGTTTTTTCCATGTAGTGGTCGAAGTTATTTGCTCTCAGGTATTTTCCAAGTTTATCATAGTCAGTATACGTCGGATCAAACCCCGGGTCAATGTTTACGGCGACGATGGAAAAAGGCGGCACATAGACCATGGAGGTATTGAGGAGGTCAAGGAGCGCAAGGCTATCTGCACCGCCGGAGACGCCGACGAGAACCCTGTCCCCTTCTTGTATCATGTTATAATCAAGGACGGCTTTTTCCAGCCATTTTTTCAGATGGAGAAAAAGTTTTGTCTGTTTTTTCGTTGACACAACCGACGCATCTCCTTTGTCCACTCATTCCTCATGTACACAAGTTTCCACATTTAATCAAGGTCGTTCATATTTGTGACAACATCCTTGAATTCTTATCCGGATTGGTATATGCAAAAGAATATCTCTACATAAATAGGAGGAGGCCATATGACTGAGATCATCAACGTGTATGCAAGGGAAATTTTGGATTCGAGAGGCAACCCAACAGTTGAGGCCGAAGTAACACTTTTTTCGGGCATTACCGGCCGTGCCGCCGTGCCCTCAGGCGCTTCCACGGGAGAGCACGAAATGCTAGAACTCCGTGATGGCGACAAGAAAAGGTTCCTGGGTAAAGGCGTGGTGAAGGCTGTCAATAACGTTATCAACAAAATCGGGCCGGAGATCATCGGCATGGACAGCCTCAATCAGAGGGAGGTCGATTATGCCATGATCTCGCTCGACGGCACACCGAATAAAGGCGCCCTCGGCGCCAACGCTATTTTAGGCGTATCAATGGCCTGCGCGAAGGCCGCTGCGGAAGCTATGGAACTGCCCCTTTACAAATATATCGGCGGCACCATAGCCAAGGACATACCCGTCCCCATGATGAATATCATTAACGGCGGACAGCACGCGGACAACAACGTCGATATTCAGGAATTTATGATCATGCCCATCGGGTCGAAGAACTTCAAGGAAGGATTGCGCATGTCCGCAGAGGTTTTTCATACGCTCAAGTCCGTCCTCAAGGGCAAGGGCTACAACACATCCGTGGGTGATGAAGGCGGATTCGCCCCAAACCTCAAATCCAATGAAGAAGCATTTATAGTGATTGTGGAGGCGATTGAAAAGGCGGGCTATAAGCCGGGTAAGGACATCTGTATCGCCATTGATCCTGCGGCAAGCGCCTTTTTCGAAAACGGTACCTATGTCATGTCCGCAGAGAAGAAACCTGAAAAGACGGCCGCGGATATGGTCAAGTTTTATCAGGATATGGTGAAAAGATATCCCATCGTATCCATTGAAGACGGCTTGGCGGAAGACGACTGGGACGGATGGAAGCTCCTCACCGACGCGCTGGGAAGCAAGATCCAGATTGTGGGTGACGATATCTTTGTGACGAACAAGAAAAGGCTGGAAAAGGGAATCGCCATGGGCGTCGCCAATTCCATTTTGATTAAGCTCAACCAGATCGGCACGCTGACGGAAACCATGGAGACTATTCAGAGGGCGAAGGAAGCTGGGTACACGACCGTCATCTCTCACAGGTCCGGCGAAACGGAAGACAGCTACATGGCGGATGTGGCGGTGGCGGCGAACTGCGGGCAGATTAAAAGCGGGTCTTTATCCCGGAGCGAGCGACTCGCAAAATATAACCAGCTTCTGAGGATAGAAGAACAGCTCGGCGATTATGCCGTCTATCCCGGAAGATCGGCACTCTACAGCATAAAAAAGAAGTAACAGTAAAATCCCGCCCGTATCGGCAGTGCGCTGGCTAAAAAAAATTAAAAGCCGTTGTCAGCAATCTTGCATAGTCATGACAACGGCTTTTTTTGACTGTGCGACTACTGCTTTTCTACGTATTTCACTTGTTTATGAGGGCTGCATGGGCAGCCGCCAGTCTCGCAATGGGCACGCGGAACGGTGAGCAGGAAACATAGTCCATGCCCACGCGGTGGCAGAGGTCGATGGACTTGGGATCGCCGCCGTGCTCGCCGCAGATGCCGACCTCCAGATCGGGACGCGTCAAGCGGCCTTTCTTGGTTCCCATCTCGACCAGTTGGCCGACTCCCCTCTCATCGAGGCTCTGGAAGGGATCTTCGGGCAGGATCCTCTGCTGAAGATAAATGGGCAGGAATCCGCCGATGTCGTCACGCGAAAAACCGAAAGTAGTCTGCGTGAGGTCATTTGTACCAAAGGAGAAGAATTCGGCGGTCTTTGCAATATCGTCCGCCGTCAGCGCCGCCCTCGGCACCTCGATCATCGTCCCGACCATGTATTCGAAGGTCACGCCCTTTTCCTTCATGACCTCCGCCGCCACACGGCGAATGATGGCTTCCTGATGATTAAATTCGGAAGCGGTACCCACGAGGGGAACCATCACCTCCGGAAAAACCTTGATACGCTTTTGGGTCAATTCTGCGGCAGCCTCGAAAATTGCCCGGGCCTGCATTTCCGTGATTTCCGGATAGGCTATGCCGAGACGGCAGCCACGATGACCAAGCATCGGGTTGAGTTCATGCAAAGACTCGACACGCGCCTTAAGTTTCTTCACTGAAATGCCAAGGTCTTTGGAGAGCTCTTTTATCTGCTCGCTGTCCAAGTTCACAAATTCATGCAACGGGGGATCGAGGAGACGAATTGTCACCGGCAGACCCTGCATGGCTTCAAGAAGGCCCATGAAATCCTGCTTTTGAAATGGCAGCAGCTTCATAACTGCTTTACGGCGATCCTCTTCCTTCTCCGCGAGGATCATCTCACGCATAGGCATGATACGCTCCGTGCCGAAGAACATATGCTCCGTGCGGGTAAGCCCGATACCTTCAGCGCCGAAGACACGTGCCTGAGCGGCGTCCTGGGGACGGTCGGCATTAGTGCGTACGCCGAGCCTGCGGAATTTGTCCGCCCATCCCATGAGCTCAGTATATTCCTTATTAGCCGCAAGATCAGGCCTTACTGAAGCAATCTTTCCGTCATATATCCGGCCTATAGAACCGTTGAGAGAAATCCAGTCACCCTCCTTTATTGTCCTATCGCCCACCGTCATCACCCTCTTATTCGCGTCTATATCCAGGGCGGCGCAGCCAACGATGCAGCACTTGCCCCATCCGCGGGCAACGAGCGCTGCATGGCTCGTCATACCGCCTTTTGCCGTCAATACGGCTTCGGCGACGTGCATGCCCTGCACATCCTCGGGAGACGTCTCGTGACGTACGAGAATGATCTTCTTGCCTTCCTTCGCCCATTTCGCCGCATCGTCAGCAGTGAACACGACCTGACCTGTGGCGCCGCCGGGACCTGCGGGCAAGCCCCTAGCAAGCACACGGGCTTTTCGCTCTTCCGCTGGATCAAGCATGTCATGCAGCAGCTCATCGAGCTGCGCCGGTCTCACGCGGAGGACAGCCGTGGCTTCATCGATGAGACCTTCCCGCACCATTTCCACGGCGGCTTTCACCGCTGCGGGTCCGTTGCGCTTGCCGGTGCGCGTCTGTAGCATCCACAGGCGCCCTTCCTGGATGGTGAACTCTATATCCTGCATATCTCTGTAATGTTTTTCCAGTCTGTTTCTTATATCCGCAAGCTCTCTGTACAAGGGCGGCATGGCCTCTTCGAGACTCTGAAAGTCTTTTGTATCGTCCGTCTTGTTTTTTATATTGAGCGGATTAGGCGTGCGCAAGCCGGCCACGACGTCTTCACCCTGAGCGTTCACGAGCCATTCCCCATAGAATACATTTTCGCCCGTCGCAGGGTTTCTTGTAAAGGCCACACCCGTTGCACTCTTGTCGCCCATATTTCCGAAAACCATGGTCTGGACGGTTACGGCAGTGCCCCATTCATCCGGTATGCCCTCAATGCGCCGATAAGAAACGGCGCGTTTTCCATTCCAACTCTGGAAGACGGCGCCGATTCCGCCCCAGAGCTGTTCGTGGGGATCATCGGGAAATTCTTTTCCGAGAATATTTTTGACTTTGGTTTTGAATATTTTAATCAGCTTTTTCAAGTCTACCGCCGTGAGATCGGTGTCCTGAACGATATGCAGCTTTTTTTTCATTTTGTCCATCGCATGCTCGAGCTGTACGCGGACCCCCCTGCCCTCTTCCGGCTCGATTCCGGCTGCCTTCTCCATAACTACGTCCGAGTACATCATGATTAAGCGACGATATGCATCATAGGCAAAGCGCTCATTGCCGGTTTTTGCAATCAGCCCTTTCAGCGTTTTTTCGTTAAGACCGACATTCAAAACTGTCTCCATCATGCCCGGCATGGAAGAGCGGGCGCCGGAGCGAACGGAAAGCAACAGGGGATTCGCTGGATCGCCGAATTTCGCTTGCATAATTGCTTCAACGTTTGCCAGGGCTTGTTTCACTTGAGCTTCAAGCTCGGGCGGATAAGATTTATTGTGCTGATAGTAGTAATTGCAAACTTCAGTCGTAATAGTGAAACCGGGAGGCACGGGTATGCCAAGACTGGCCATTTCCGCCAGATTGGCTCCCTTGCCGCCAAGTAGTTCTTTCATTTCCGCCTTACCGTCTGCCTTGCCGCCTCCAAATTCAAATACATACTTTTTAGACATTTTTTCTCTCCTGAATCTCCTCTAATTTTAATTTTAGCATTTTTTTCTTTATTCCATGCAAGGTTAAGGCTGCAATAATGAGCAGCAATAATCTTTTATGATATCGTGATTGTCTATCAGTCTTGTCCTGTGATGTCAAATAGAAATGTGAAAAGAGTTGACATGGAAGGCAAAATGCGAAGAAATCTGAATGTTGAAAATGATCTATGCGTCATGCCCAGCGAGGCTGCATCCGCCGGAGATGTCTCCCTAGCACAGGTTTCCACATAAATCTCTCTTAGCCTGACCACTTTTGTACAATGTCTATGATAAAATTTTTTTTATAAACGGCCAAATAATTCTTGACAGGATTATTTTTCATGTAGTTAATATACTTAAGTCGTTGATAAAGTAAAATGATGAGCCTTTCTCGCGGGGGAAACCAATCCGTGAGAAAGACGCGGCATATCAATTAGGAAGGGAGGTGAGTCCTGCATATTTGGAGAGGCTTGCACATATGTCTCGAAAATCTAACCAAATGATTAGGAGGAACAAAAATGAGAAAGACTTTAAGTTGTGTTATTCTTAGTTTGATTTTTGTTACGGTGTTGGCTCCGTTGGCGATTGCCGCCGCCGCGCCCGTCCCTGCTGCGCCTGGTGAACCGGTTGATTATACAAAGGCGATCGTCATCGGATGCAGTCTTCTGGCAGTAGGCATTGCCATGGGATTCGGCACAATCGGTACGGGCGTTGGCATGGGAAACGGATTGAGCGGCGCCACAAACGCCGTCGGTAGAAATCCCGAAGCACAGGGAAAGATCCTGCTGACCATGATGGTTGGTCTGGCTATGATCGAATCACTCGCGATCTATGCTCTGGTTATTGCATTGATCGTACTCTACGCCAATCCTCTAATAAAGTTTATTGGCATGTAGAAAACCGGTATCATAAGAAATCAGGGAGGGGGAGCGCTACCACGACTTCAACTCCCTTTTTTTATCGAATACACCCTAGTCCTAGCCCCTCGAATCCCCCTTTTCGTTTACAAACATTTCATTAAAATCATGGGACCATCAACACGGTACGATTTTGTTCGTAGATGCATTGAAAAAGATAAAAGATTAACAGAGGAGCGTACAAAGGCGCAGGCGACAGCGACCTATGTAAGAGTGAAAAAAGGCCGGAAGTGTGCCTCCCGGCCTTTTGATCTATTTGTCCTCTTTGTCCTCCTCGTCCTCCTCTTCGAGCGCGGCTTCCTGCGAACCTGCAGGGACTTCCGCCTCAATCGACCGCGCGATTCCTCGCGAGAGGAGCGCTGATATGAAGAACAGAAGAATGACTGAAATGATGATGATCAGGACGATTGTCGTGGTCCATGCCTTCACTTCTTTTTCTACGTCCTGAGAAGCTTTCGTGGCCATCTCATTGAACTTTTCCACGTTGACTCCCATTCCAATCCAACCGAATCCACCGGGTTTAGGGTATTCATTGGAGTAGAATTTAATGGGCGCATACGCTACGAACTTCGTCTGGCCGGCAAATTTGTATGTCTTAATGCCTGTATTTCCGGCAGCCGCATCCTTTGCCACTTCCGGCAGACCCGGATCCATAAAACCGAGAAGATTGATATCCAGCACCTCTTCTCCCTTCTTGGTCATTGCCTCCACAGTCTTATCGGTAAGAGGAGGAACAGGTGTTCCATCGGGATATAGACCCTCTATATGATAATCATTGGGGTGCGCGATGACGAGCCCTCGGTTATCCACCATGTAGGCGTAATTTCCTGTCGCTGCATCAGCCCTGAATACATACCCGGACTGGGTCGGTATGATATGATCGGTGAACCCGGCAATGTGCTGAAAATCAAGGGCAAGGCTGATAACGCCTGAAAACCCTTCCTTGCCGAAGATCGGCGTAGCCATGCGAATAATTCCTTGAAAGGCTTTCCCCTTTTCAAAATCGAATTTATTCACATACCAGCCTGTGACATGGCCGATATAAACTTCGCCTTTATTCAGTTTCGACGCTTTGCTGAAGTAGTCCTCGGATTTGTATTTCGTGTTGGCGGGATTACTCACATTTACCATGCCTGATTTGGCGGGCACACCATTCACAATTTTTATCACCTCATTGCCATTCCTATCGATGAGGGCTATCTCTGTATAGAGAGGGGCAAAGACCTGTTGGATCTTATTATCCTCTTTTACCCAGACTGCTTTTTTGTTTTCGTTCACAAATTGCTTGTAGCTCGCTTCGGTCGCAGGGATGATGGTTGCAATCAAAAGATCCTTCTTTCTCTCCATGAGAAAATTGGCAACCTCGTCCGCCGTATTAATGGCACGTATCTTGATTTCTTCCTGAGATTTCTGATCGAGAACGTTGATTGCTCGTTCTTTCGCTGTAATCCCTAACTTGAGAATGCCGTTGGCAATCAGAATAGCCATCAGTGAAAAGGGGATTACGATAAGCAGGAAGAATACTCTCGCTACCGTAAAAAGCTGCTTATCTTTTTTATTTTCTGGCATTGCCTTCTCCCCCTAACTTTGTCAGATTTGAAGTTAATTGTTCTTAAAATGAATTAACCTAAAAAATAACGCATAAAGGGGTTTGCAAATAGAAGAACAAGTGAAACTACCAGAGCATAAATGGCGATCGATTCCGCCATGGCCATACCGATAAGCATGGTCATCATGATTTTACCCTGAACGCCGGGGTTTCTTCCCACGGCCTGACATGCGCCATTAGTCGCAGTACCGATTCCCAAGCCAGCTCCGACGGCACCTATACCCATGGCCAATCCTGCACCCAACATGGCGCCTATTGCAAAGAGCACCTTTGTGTACGATTCACCGGCCGGAATTGCTTCTGCAGCATATACAAGCTGTGATGACAATAACAGGGCAGCCATTGTTGAAAATAGAGTTAATAAAGACTTTCCGAGTTTCCGTAACATTTTTTTTCTCCTTTCCTGTTAAAAGTTAATCCAGAATTCCCTATCCCCATAACATGAAAACATGTCGGGGGAAATAGGAAATATTGTGAAAACTTGGTAATCAGTTGCAACAGGTATGCCATTGATACGATAGCAGCGTTTATCTGTTCTAACATCATGCAACGACAATGTTATTCCTATTTATTCACTGAAGGAAATGTCCTTTGCGAACGCATAATGTTTTAACGTTTTGTTCAATTGACTCCACCTTTTGAACGAAAAGTGCAATGCAGTTCGAAATAAATTAAGATTAAGTCATCCGCGAATTTTTTGTATACACCTCTTCTTTGTTTCTTTTCGCGATAAATCGGTCCCAAAGATGCCAACGACCGTCTCTAGAATAATCCGTATATTTCTGTTGAAAATTTGCAGCTTGACCGGTATATCATATGAAAACTAAGACTTTAAGAGGTCTACTATGCAAGAGATCCTAACGGCAGTAACGTATCTCGTTGTGTGGCTGATATGTGCTCGGGTAATTGAAATTGAGAGCGGACTGACGAAACTTCTTATCTCACTAGGAGCAGCCATTGGCGTATATATCGTAATAGGCGTCAAAGAATACAAAGACAGGAAGGCCAAAGGAGCGGATGATTGACAGTGTCTCTTGCAGAATTCATAAAGAAAAACCTTAGGGTGCCCGTCTGGCTTACCACCTTGATAGTCATTATCATGATCGTTATGTTTTCTCTAATGATCAATCAGGCGAGAGTTAAGGAGTCGGCAGAGCAATACGGGAAACAATATATGACGATCGCCAAAAGCACGGCTGCGGGGATCGATGATCTTTTTGATAGTGTGGAGAAAAGTCTGATTATACTTTCCCGGCATCATAGCGGAACGATGCGCTCAAATATGCGCGAGACTTACGATGACCTGGAAGGAAAGATAGATTTTTTGGCCATAAGCGACCACGAAGACAAGGTCATCGAGGCATATCCGAAAACTTTTTATGATGACATCATGAAGAGCATCTCAAGAAATTCAGCTTTTCTCGGACTGATACGGAACGTTAGGAAAACCGGTAATACCAGTGTGAGCAGCCTCATTTCCGTGGATCTCAACGCTGGTAACGGCCAGGAAAAAAGATACAGGATAGTTATCATTGGTGTCCCGAAATTCGATTTGAACAGGAGATATACGGGCATCGTATATGCCGCGCTCTCCCCTTCCTCCGTTGTCGAACGATACATAAAAATTACTAAGACTGACCTGCCATGCGATGCAATCATTGCCGATGACACTGGAACTGTACTGTTCCATCCGCGGAATGAATACGTCGGCGCCGATATAAGCACACTTGTTCGCGGCAAAGCGGGACAGACTATGTTTTTCAAAGAAGAGAGCCTGAGGGACAAGGCAGGTTATCATGATGACTATGAACTGCTCCAGACAGGGGGAAACTTTGAAAACAGTATCGTGGGATACGCTCCGGCCGACTTGAACGACAGAAAGTGGTTTATCACTGTCAGCACACCTTACCATGTCGCCATTTCACAGATCAGAAAAACATTCTTCATTGTCATGTTCGAGGCCTTCGTACTTATTGTCACAGTGATTGTCGGAAGCGTGCTGGTAGTATATTCTGGCAAGAAACGTCTCTTACTTGAAGAGGAGTTGAAGCATCTCAGGGACAGGGATATCTGGAGAGAACAACTCGCGAAAGAGAAGAAGACTTTAGAGGGGATTATTGAGGGCTCTCCGATACCGACCTTCGTCATTGACAGGGAACACAAGATCATTTTCTGGAATAAGGCATGTTCCGACCTGATGGGCTATAACGACATAGATATGATAGGCACTGATAAACAGTATAGGCCCTTTTACCACGAAAAAAGGCCGGTCATTGCAGACCTTATTATCGATAACGATATTGAGGAACTCGAAAAGTACTACGGGGAAAAGAGCCTGCACAAGTCTACGGTTATTGAAGGCGCCTATGAAGCGCGAGATTATTTTGAAAATATGGGGGGCAAGAGAAGACACCTTTATTTTCTTGCTGCCCCCATTTACGACGAGAAGGGAGAGATTATTGCGGCTATAGAAACTCTGCAAGACGTGACTAAGGAAGAAGAGATGGCCACGGATATGAAAGAATATGCAGAATCTCTGTCCAAAGAGAAAAAGACTATCGAGGGTATCATAGAAGGTTCCCCCATACCGACGTTCGTCATTGACAGGCAACACAAAATTATTTTTTGGAACCATGCCTGCACGGAGTTAACCGGATACGACAGCAAAGACATGATAGGCACTGATAAACAGTTTATGCCCTATTACCACGAAAAAAGGCCGGTCATTGCAGACCTTATTATCGATAACGATATTGAGGAACTCGAAAAGTACTACGGGGAAAAGAGCCTGCACAAGTCTACGGTTATTGAAGGCGCCTATGAAGCGCGAGATTATTTTGAAAATATGGGGGGCAAGAGAAGACACCTTTATTTTCTTGCTGCCCCCATTTACGACGAGAAGGGAGAGATTATTGCGGCTATAGAAACTCTGCAAGACGTGACTAAGGAAGAAGAGATGGCCACGGATATGAAAGAATATGCAGAATCTCTGTCCAAAGAGAAAAAGACTATCGAGGGTATCATAGAAGGTTCCCCCATACCGACGTTCGTCATTGACAGGCAACACAAAATTATTTTTTGGAACCATGCCTGCACGGAGTTAACCGGATACGACAGCAAAGACATGATAGGCACTGATAAACAGTTTATGCCCTATTACCACGAAAAAAGGCCGGTCATTGCAGACCTTATCATCGATAACGATATTGAGGAACTCGAAAAGTACTACGGGAAAAAAAGTGTGCATAAGTCAACTGTTGTGGAAGGTGCTTACGAGGCAAGCGATTATTTTGAGGATCTGGGAGGCAGAAACAGATACCTCTATTTCCTGGCTGCTCCTATTTATGACGAGAAGGGAGAGATTATTGCGGCCATTGAGACGCTCCAGGATGTGACCAAGGAAGAAGAACTGACCAGGAATATGAAAGAGTATGCGGAAAGCCTTTCCAACGAGATATATGAACTGATCAGGTTGCGAACTGATATACAGGAGCTTTACAATTACCTCCAGTCTATATTGGACAGTTCTCCGGACCGGATATTCGCCCTTAGTGCCGATGGCATCATAAACTATGTGAGCCGCAGTTCGAAGATAGATGACGGATCTATGCCCCGGCAGATGGAGGGCAGACATTTCGCTGAATTTGTTGTTCCGGAGTACAGGGAATTTATGCTCACGAAGTGGGAACAGGTCAAAAAGGGATTGCACAGGCCCTTTGAGATTGAGGTGACAACAAGGAATGGCGGGAAGAGAAATTTGTTAATCACCACTGCTCCCATAAAAGGAACTGACAAATACCTCGTGGCACAACGGGATATAACGGAATTCAAGAATCTCGAAAAAAAATTTTATGACAGTCAGAAGCTTGCCGCCGTTGGTCAGCTCTCCGCAGGCATTGCCCACGAAGTAAGAAATCCGCTCTCATCCATTAAGATGAGCCTCCAGATTCTTGAAAAAAGATTAAACCCTGCCGGGAATGATTTGAAACGGTTCAAGATAGCGGAGAAAGAGGTTGAGCATCTCGAGAAGATAGTAAATGATATCCTGATTTATGCAAAGCCGGCAGAACCGGAAATGAAGCCTGCAGATATCAGCGCTTTCCTTGAAAGTTCGTTATCAATGGTGGAAAAAGAACTGTATGACAAAAAGATAGATGTGCAGTTCAATAACGATCAAGGCATCCCCCAAATAAATCTTGATTCAGCAATGCTGAAGCAGGCATTTTTGAATATATACCTCAATGCCATAGACGCAATGGAAGAAGGAGGCAGTCTGCGGATAAGCACGAGGCTTGTCACAAATGGGCACAAGTATGTCTCAATTGAAATAGACGATAGCGGTTATGGCATCGAGGAAGAAGATATGCCTCACCTGTTTAATCCGTTCTTTACGAGGAAAAGATACGGCACAGGCCTGGGCTTGACGCAGGTTAAGAAATTTATCGATTTGCATCACGGTTCCATAGAAATATTCAGCAGGAAGGGCGAAGGAACGAAAGTTGTAGTTATTCTGCCTTTGGAAGAAAGCAAAAACAATCCTGAAGCACCTGTTAACGATACCGAGGGACAAGCGAATGGCTAAAATTCTCATAATCGATGACGACAGTTCTATCTGCGAAACTATCGACCTTTATCTGACCGAAGAGGGACATGAAGTGCACACGGCCATGACAGGCACGGACGGTTTGAATAAGTTTGTGCAAACATCGCCGGACGTTGTTATTCTCGACATAAGACTTCCGGATGTTGACGGCTTCACTATTCTTGAGGATATACGAGAGGATGAAGAGGACGCGAAGGTAATCATGATAACCGCCCATCATGACATGGACACGACAATTAACGCCATGAAGACAGGCGCTTTTGATTATATCCGCAAGCCCATCAACGTTGACGAGCTGGATATAGCTATCCGTAAAGCGCTTAAATCCATAGAAATGGAAAAGAAGATAAATGGCCTCCTCATGGAACCGTCCCGGCAGTTCAAGGTCGGCGATATCATCGGCACGAGCAAGGACATGAGCGAGATATTCAAGATCATCGGCATAGTCTCCCAAAGCAAGACAACTGTATTGATACAGGGGGAGAGCGGAACTGGCAAGGAGCTAATCGCGAAGGTCATACACAATAACACGTCGCCTAATGAGCCCTATATCGGGGTCAACTGCTCCGCAATTGTGGAAACCCTCCTCGAATCTGAACTCTTCGGGCATGAGAAGGGCTCCTTTACGGGCGCCTTCGCCCGGAAATTGGGAAAGTTCGAGCTTGCCCGCTATGGTACGGTATTCCTGGATGAGATCAGCGAGATGTCCATCAACCTGCAGGCGAAACTCTTAAGAGTTCTTCAGGAGATGGAGTTCGAAAGGGTCGGCGGCAAGGACCGTGTCAAGGTAAACGCAAGGATCATCACTGCTACGAATAAAGACCTCAAGACCCTCGTGAAGGAGGGGAAATTCCGTGATGATCTTTTTTATCGCCTTAATATCGTATCCATTAATATTCCTCCTCTCAGGGAGAGGACGGAAGACATTGCACCCCTTGTCGATTATCTAATCACCAAGATTAACCGTGATCTTCATAAGCGCATCCTGGGCATCTCCGACGAGCTGATGGATACATTTCTAAAATACAGTTGGCCCGGAAATGTCAGAGAATTGGAGAATCTCCTTGTGAGGGCAGTTGTCGTCGCCAAGGGACAGATCCTCGGGAGAGGTGATTTCCCGGAACTGCTCGAGGATCTTGAAAAAAAATGCACGCCCGCAGAAACCGGCGGGGTGGATTTAGCGGAAACGGGGAAATTACTCACACTCGATGAGATTGAGGAAAGATATATCCGGCAAGTTATCAAGGCAAGCGGCAATAAGACGAAGGGAGAGATATGCGAAATACTCGGCATCTCCAGACCGACCTTCGAAAGGAAGCTGGAAAAATACGGCATCACTCTTGAACTCGACGGATGAAAGCATATTCCGAGATATGTTGTCTCGAATCAGCAGGCAGTTCGAACAGGACTATGAAAATTGTATCGGCGAAATTCATCAAATCTGCAACTCTACCTTCCCAATATCCAGAAGGGATGCTTCCCGAAATCGCCTTTGCCGGCAGATCCAATGTGGGAAAATCTTCTCTCATCAACACCATCACCCGGAAAAAAAACCTTGCCCGGACAAGCAGTACGCCTGGCTGCACACGTCTCATTAATTTCTTTATAGTGAACAATCAAATCTCTCTGGTCGATCTGCCCGGGTACGGTTACGCAAAGGCCCCGATCGGATCAAAAAGAGAATGGGGGCCGATGATCGAAACATACCTAATGAATAGGGAGTCCTTAGAGTCTGTCATCGTAATCCTTGATGTGAGAAGATACCCTTCGGAGCAAGATCTCGCGCTCATTGACTGGCTCCACCATTATGAGATAATCCCTACAATTGTCCTTACGAAGATAGACAAGGTGTCTCGAGGCCAGGCAAAGGTACGCCAGCGAAAAATAAAGGAACTGCTGGGATTGAACACAAATCCCATCCTTTTCTCGGCGCGGACTGGCGAAGGAAAAGATGCCGTATGGAGAGCAATAAAGGATTTGCCCGCAGGTAATATACCCGCCTGAACCCTCCATTCGCTTCTATATAATAAATAGACCCGTCTCGTGAGGGCACATCTCAGCAAAACCCGCGGCGAAAGTTGAAACGAGAGTTTCCTGAGGAGGCGGAATATGGGCACTGCTACTACGCCATGCGGCAGCGTTAATTTCTCATTTCATTAAATACGATTGAATGTTTCTTTAAATATCGGGCCCCATGCAAGGCGTCAGAAGCCGGGATCTGCAAGTGACTCAGTGATAAACATCGTGTATTATCAATATCTTACAAGTATCACAGGCGGATCTTGAAAACTGGCATGAATATTTCATTACTATTTGTCAAAAGGATTAAAGAAACGCAGGAGAATAGTATATGAAAAAGATATTAGAGACATTGGCTCTCTCGGTATTTGTAGTCCTGGTTACAGCGACCTTCGGGGTCGCCGAGTATACGGCGACTACTGTGAGCGACTTCCCTTACTTCCAGTTTGGTTGTCTGATTGTCGGCGGGGTCACGATTATATCTCTGAGACACAAATACCAGAAGATGTACACCCGTGAGTTGGTGGCCGTTTTTTGCCTGTATACGATGCTCATTGCCCTCTTCACAGTGCCGGTAATCACTGCCATCAAGACAGTAGTGAGCTGAGGTCGGCGGCATGTCAATCCTTTCCTTTCCGGTGATCCATCACTCGTCAGGAGACAATCGTTATGGCAGCAATTACAAGAACACCAGAGCACAAGAGTTATCGGTCGGTGCTCATTATGAGTGCCTGGGGGTATGTAATCGTGATTCTCTCATTTTTCTTCCTCTATGTGGGAAAATTGTTGGATGACTTTGTGGGCACATCTCCCAGCTTCATGCTCGGATTATTTCTTCTGGCACTTTTTGCCGGCATCGGCAGGTTTTATAAAGAGGCGTGGTTGAAGCGTAAGGATGTCTGAAATTCTCTCGGAAGTTGAGCAGTGGGTCCATATTATTCATGGTGTCCTCAAGCCCCGTAACGCAACCGATCAACGTTACGGGGCTTAATCATTGGTGCAGAGCTTTGTTGTTTCTCTCACCTATTTATGCCGTCCGGACGGCCTCTCTCCCCGCTGTCCGGTGTCAGTCAGTCACGTCGGTTATTTCATGGAGGATATATTGACTTGACACGTAGTACGCAAATCCATATACTTTCAGCAAGAAAGAGAAATCCATAACACCATCCGCTCTAATTTTGCAAATCGGGCTTTGTATAGAGAAACATTGAAAAAGTTGATGTTATGAAAGAGGAGAAAGAATAGATAATGTGTCTCGGATTTCCCGGGAAAATAATTTCGATAGATGAGAATAAGCTCGCTATCATCGATATCAGCGGTACGCGTAGGGAAACCCGCCTGGACCTGGTAGATGATGATACAGTTGTCGGTGACTATGTAATTTGCCACGCGGGTTATGCCATTCATAAGATAGATGAGGACCTGGCGCGGGAGATGCTGGAGTGTCTGAGAGCGATCGTCGAAAGTGAAACAAATTGACGATCCTTCAACAGACTATTTGAAAGCTCATGAATAGGTCCCCTTCCCGCAACATGCGCCCCCACAAGGCTTTTGTCGGAGGCATATTATACAAAGCTATCCCTTTTCGTCCAATTCTTGAATTCTTGGAAAATCATCCATAATTTCAGAAAGGTGTCCGAAGATGCAATATGACAAGGTTCTACTGGATCATGGTGGGGGCGGTCTATTGATGAATGAACTGATTTCCCATACATTCCTCCCCAAGTTGAAGAATGCATATCTCGATCGCATGGAAGACGGCGCAGTCTTTAATATAGGCAATGTTAAGCTCTGCATGTCCACCGATTCTTATGTCGTGAGTCCTATCTTCTTCCCCGGCGGCGATATCGGTTCCCTGTCTGTACACGGAACAGTCAATGACATTGCCGTGTGCGGAGGAATTCCCCTTTTTCTCAGTGCCGGCTTCATTCTCGAAGAGGGTTTCAGCATGGATGATCTGGAGAAGATTATTGCATCCATGGCGCAGGCAGCAGCAAACGCCTGTGTACAGATTGTTACAGGGGATACCAAGGTCGTGGCAAGGGGGGCCGCCGACGGAATTTTTATCAATGTTTCCGGCATCGGCATTATCAAGTACAAAAGCGTAATCTCTCCCCGCAGTGTGATGCCCGGAGATAAAGTCATCATTAACGGAACAATTGGAGACCATGGAGCCGCCATATTATGCAAGCGGCAGGACCTAGGTTTTAAGTCCGAGATCGTATCGGATTCAGCCCCACTGAATACGCTCGTGGGAAGTATCCTCAGTGCCAGTCCCAATATCCACTGCATGAGGGACGCAACAAGAGGCGGTCTCGGTGCAATCATGCGCGAAATTGCAGACCAGTCTGAGTGCCAAATCATCATCGACGAAAGACATATTCCAGTGCGGGAAGAGGTCAGGGGCGTGTGTGAGATTCTTGGTGTCGATCCGCTATTTCTCGCAAATGAGGGAAAGATAGTAGTGTTCTGCCCGGCCGAAGATACTGAGAAAGTCATGCAGGCAATGGCCACACATAAGTATGGCAAAGCCGCCGCCGTCATAGGGGAAGTGTGCAAGAAGGGCCGCGGTCGTCTCCTACTGAATACTGTTATCGGCGGGGTAAGGGAAATTGACTTGCCCACGGGAGAACTTGTTCCTCGAATCTGTTAAACTGCATTTACCCAAGCGCAAAAAAGCATGCGAGACGCCGAGTGTCGTTTTGCATGCTTAATTATTCCGCGCTGAGGAGTTAACATTCAGTCTTTCCCCTTTTCCACTCCTTCCTTGGCTTTGTCCGCGCTTTCACGCAGATGCGTGAGACGGGTAGACTTATGCAACTCGACAGGTTTGTCATAGAGGGCGGTACGCCATTTATAAATCAATTCAATGGCGTCAGAAGGACAAACGTGCACGCAAACCTCGCAAACTATGCACCGCAACGGGTAGAATGCAAGCTCGTTTTTTTCCTTGTCTGTTGTAATAGCGACTGACGGACAGCGAAGGGCGCATGCCCCGCACATAGTACACTTATCGTCTAAAAATGCTACGTGGCCCCTGGCGTTTTCAAAAGGCTCCCGCACCTTAACCGGATACATCCGGGTGGCATATCCTGTGAAAAGGTTCTTCAAGATGGTCGGTAACATTAAGGGCATCTATTCACACACTCCTTTCGCCTTTTACCTCTCCATACAGCAGATGCATGGATCAATAGAGAGAACAATCACAGGCACATCCGGCAATTGACTTCCGGGCAACATCACAAGCAACGAGGGGAGATTTGCATAGGTCGGCGTTCTGATTTTCATGCGCTCCAGGTTGCGCGTACCGTTTCCCTTCGCATAATAGAAGAGCTCTCCTCGCGGAGCTTCCGTTCGCATGATCGCTTCGTTGGCCGGGGGGTTTCCCCTTACTTTCGTTGCTATTTCGCCTTCGGGTAATTTATTTAACGCCTCAATCTGCAAATCAATGGACTGGAGGAGCTCCCTCGCCCTTACCAGCGCACGGGCATAGCAGTCTCCTGCGGTTTCCACAACAGGCTCGAAATTGAGCTCACCGTACGCATGGTATTTGGTTAAGCGAACATCTTCGCGAACCCCGCTGGCTCTGAGCACGGGGCCGACGCACCCCAACAGGGAGGCCTGTTCCTTGGTTACGACGCCGACACCGACGGTTCTAGACTTCACTGTATAGTCATTGACCACAACCTTTATCAAGTCCTCGCTCTCCTTGCGGACTGTGGGCAACGCGTCCAAGATCGTTTTTTTCTGTTCCGTATTTATATCCCGCCTTACACCGCCTACTACATTGACTGAGGGAATAACTCTGTGCCCGGCTGTCATCTCTATAAGATCCAGAACCCGTTCCCGTATGCGCCAGAACTGCAGGAACATGCTTTCAAAACCGAAGGCGTCTGCCAACAGCCCCAGCCATAGAAGGTGGCTATGCGCGCGCGCCATCTCCGCCCAGATTGTGCGCAGATATTTTGTTCGAGAAGATAATTCCACCGGCCACAACCTTTCCATCGCTTCGACCACAGACACGCTGTGGATGTAGCTGCAGATCCCTCAAACACGCTCACAGAGGTAGATATTTTTGGCGTATTCGTTCAGTTCACATGCTTTTTCTATTCCCCGATGGGCATAACCGATTACCGGAACCACTTCTACAACTGTTTCATCTTCATAAGAGATTCTCAATTGTACAGGTTCAGGCAGTACGGGGTGTTGCGGCCCAAAGGGTACCGTCGTACGTGTAACCATTAACTATCTCCTTTCGTCGTAGTCGAAGTAACCTTGTACGTTTTCAAAAGAGGCATAACAGGACTATCTTGAGCCAAAAGCAGATGTCCGCCGTAGTCAATGGCGAGATCCGTCACTTTTAAGCCGAACAATTCTTTCATTTCATTTTCAATAAGTACCGTGGCAAGGGTGACGCCGGAGAAACTCGGGACCTCTTCATCCTTTGCCACTTTATAACGCAGACCGTTCATAACCGTCCCGGCGCCATGGCTGAAGAAGTACGTCACTTCCAGATGTTCGTTTAGGTCGCTGCATACAGCTGTCACGAATTTTCCGCCTTCATCCAAAAATTTTCTGCCTTCCGCTAATAATTCTTCTTTCTTGATCTCCCTTATATTTTCCATTCCTTGCTTCCTCAAAGTCTCGATAGCTTTTGCAGGGCCATTACGACACCGTCTATAATCGCCTCCGGCCGCACTGCGCAGCCGGGAACATATACATCAACGGGAATAACCTTGTCTACACCGCCCAGAACGTTATAACAATTGTGAAATACACCGCCGGTAGAGGCGCATGTTCCGACACACACGACTACTTTAGGATCGGGAACCTGCTCATACAGATTCTTCAAGACCCGTGCTGTACGCCTATTAACAGGCCCTGTAATGAGAAGAATGTCAGCATGCTTGGGATTTCCCATATTAACCATACCAAATCGTTCCACATCATAAAGTGGAGTCAGACAGGCAAGTATCTCTATGTCACAGCCATTGCAGGAACTGTTGTCAAAGTGCAGAATCCATGGCGATTTAACGCGAGACCTTTGTATCAATCCCATAGCTCTTAAGATACCCCCTTAATGTAATAGATATAGGCTATATTGATTATGCCCAGGATCAATCCTACTGACCAGCTCAGGCGGACCATCCAGCCGACAGTCATTCTCGCAGTAATATTGTCAATGAAAAGCTCCAGCAAGAATGCGGCCAAAGCAATCAAGATTCCCACCCACAGCGGGTTTGTCCAAAAGAGAGAGATTATCCCGAGAAGCAGGATGATCTCGTACCACTCTGCCAGATGATAGAGGGCAAAATAAGGACCGGAGTATTCGGTAACCACTCCTTTCACAATTTCCTGATGGCCGTGGTGACATGTCGAAATATCGAACGGTGATTTACGCATCTTTATGGTTAATACATAAAGAACTGCCAGAAACAGCGGCCAAAGAGTGAAGAGCAAAGGTTTATCCTGTGTGAATATTTCGCTGATGAGAAAGCTTCCGTTCTGGGCGTAAATCGCGATCGCCAGAAGAAGCAGCACAGGTTCATACGCCAGAATCTGCATCAGCTCTCGGTTCGCTCCAAAATGGGCATAGGGGGATTTCGTGCTGAATCCACCTAAAACCAGACAGACGCCGGCAAACCCGAGGAGAAACACAAGGAGAAGAAAATCAGACCTCATGACAAGAAAAATCAGACTCGCTATCATAAAAACCAGGTATCCGTAAATCCAGACAAACTGCAATTTACTTACGGCAATCTGTTCTTTCCCCAAGAGCTTAAAGAAGTCGTAGAATGGCTGAATGACTGGAGGACCATACCGACCCTGCATGCGCGCTGTAATTTTACGGTCTATGCCAAAAAGTAAACCGCCAATGATAGGAGAACCGACCAAAATGGCAAGGACAAAAAGAAACTGTTTAATCATCATATAACGATCACCCCGCATCCAAGCATAATGACCAAGATTAAGATGGCTATGGCGTTTGCCCAGGGATTCACCTTTTTCTCACCCAATGCACTCTGATAATAATATCCACCCAGTTGGAATTTAGTTTTGTGATCCGCTTCGGCCAGCCATTCATCAGTATCAGTACCGCCGGTCTGTTCCCCGCACATGTAAACCGGCCTCAGTTCCTCGGGCTTCAGCCTGATCAGCAGCAGCGGCAGAAGCAAGGCGGCTATCAGAATCAGGTAAATAGGCCACACGGGGAAAAGACCCACGATGTCTCTCTGCATAAAAGAGGGCGTTATCAGTATCAAGTTATTCAAACCGAGGGCGATGATCTGATTGCCGGAAACGACGTCGTTCGTCGCAGCACGAAGGAAATTCTGATAAATCGGACCGACCCCTATGCCAACGACAAATATACCGGCGAGCAAAGTCCATAACGGCACAGAGTAGCTCAGAGATAATTTTTCAAAAGGCCTCTCTATTATCGGCAGGACCTGCAATAACCGCCCCAGCCATTTTGTCCAGAAAACTATCGTCAGGGTACTCGCGAGGACGAAGAAGACTGCTGCGAGTGGAACCATGTAGGCGGCTTCCAAGGCTATCCATTTGCCGAGGAGCATGCCGAAGGGTGGAAGGAACATGGACAGTATGCCGACTCCGGTAATCAGAGTGGTGAGAGGCGCCTTTGCGGCAAGGCCTTCCATGTCTTCGATATCGCGGCTCCAGATCTGATGCTCAATCGTGCCGGCGCACAGAAAGAGCAGTCCTTTCGATATGGCGTGGAAAATGATGAGCAGAATTGCTGCGGCAATGGATAGAGGCGTATTAATCCCTGCGCACGCGATGATCAAACCCAGGTTGGCGATTGTGGAATATGCCAAGACCCTCTTACCCGTAGATTGGCTCACCGCCAGTGCGGACGCGGCAAAGAAGGTGAATGCTCCGGCAATGGCAATGATGACACTCAAATATGTCCCCGCATAGACAGGAGCGAGCCTGAGAACAAGGTAGACCCCAGCTTTGACCATTGTACTGGAATGCAGCAAGGCGGATACAGGCGTTGGCGCCACCATTGCTCCCAAAAGCCAGCTCTGAAAGGGCATCTGGGCTGCCTTGGTAAAACCGGTATAGCAGAGGAGCGCGATCGGCAGTATGGCAAGAGAAGACTGAATACCTCCTCCGATAATGCTCTGTACGGAAAGGGCGGATGACCCTCCCTGGGTGGCGTAAAGATAAATTATGGCCAGAATAAAGGCAGTTCCTCCCGTGGAATTCATCCACACGGCACGCGCCGCATTGTGTATGGCCTCTTTTGTTCTATCGTGCGAGATCAGCTGGAAGCTGCACAATGTGGTCACTTCCCAGAAGAAGTAAAGCCAGACTAAATTATTCGCAAACACAAGGCCGTTCATAGCACCCAAAAACAGAACGAGCCAGAAAAGAAATCTCGACTGTCTGGACTTCTCAACGTGGGCATGGTGCTCATGGTCATACATGTATCGCAGGGCAAAAATGCAGATGAGTGAGCCTATTATGGAAATAATCATGGTCATGACAAGGGCCAAATGATCAACGACAAAAGCAGGCGCTACTTCAACATGGGCCTTCATGATAAATTCAAAGTATACAAGCGGGAGGATCTGTGTGAGAGCGAAGATGAGAACCAGCCAGTTCCGCAATGTTATGCCTACATAAAGATAAAAGATGAGAATAGCATAGTCCAGGATGGTAATAAGTAGGCCCCAGTCAAGCCCGCCCGGCGTGTATGTGAAGGGACCTCTCAGTGAGAGCAGGATGCTGTTAGCAATTAGAACTATCGCTGTTGCAATAACAATGATGTTTCGCGCATAGTAATTGCGTATAGCCAGAACGAGAAATCCTGCCACAACAGGTAGCAAGATGGCGATTGCCATCATCTGATCAGTCAATTTTCCGCCTCCTTAAAGTTGGTCTCTATGTTTTCCCTGTGAAGGTCTGCAACTTGCCGCTATTACCTTTAAAATGTCACCACATGGGCGCAATTCGCCCCATTCGCATATCGAGGATACCATCAAGGCGACTTGAACAAGAAATTAGTAGTTATGGGTTGTCATTTTTTCTGGTTTCGTACTTTATATGTTTTTGGAAGTCAAGGAAAAAACGCCGTTCGTCGTTGTCGCGGAAATGCAATACGTCAATATCGTTTAATTTTCTGTTATAGATACAGTCAACCATGAATAACGGCTCATTATTTCTGATTCCTGCACGATGCTTTCAAAGGCCCGGCTTTTCTCCAGCCGGAAATTACATCTTATGACAAAACGTCTTTTGCATTCAGAAGAAAATGGCGCTTCACCGCAAAGAACATTTGGCGACCGTAGATTCAGCCTATTGTAAGTATTAACATATTATTTTGCCCTTTATGTTACGCCCTGCACCATCATCCATTGCGGTCTTCCGTATTTCTAACCCACTTTCGGCTTGACTTTACTAACGAATTCGTATACGAGAGTTTCGCGTTTTAAGTGACAGATGAAGGAGGCTTATTTTAATCAAATGACAAGAGAACTACAGGATGTACTTCGGAGCTTTCCGCGCGACCGTGACAACCTCATCCCTGTCCTTCAGGCGGTGCAGGGCGAGTTCGGGTATCTTTCTGCGGAATCTATGGAAGGTATTGCAGAGTACCTGGACATTTCTCAAAGCAGCATTTATGGAGTAGCCACTTTCTACACACAATTTAAGTTCTCCAGGCCGGGTGATCACATCGTGAAGGTGTGTCTTGGGACAGCCTGCCATGTAAGGGGCGGATCGAAGATCATGGGCGAGGTCAGCCATCACCTGAATATCCACGCAGGCGAAACCACGCCGGACTACAAGTTCAGCCTTGAGCGTGTAGCCTGTTTCGGCTCCTGTGCGTTGTCCCCGGTGGTAGTTGTGGACCGCAAGGTTTACGGGAGGATGAATCCTAAAAAAGTAAAAAATATTTTAAAGGAATACGAATGAACTTCGAAGCCATCAAGAAAAAAGCTCATCAAGAATGGGAGGCTTTCAACACCCTTGAGAAACCGCGAATCCTCGTGGGAGCTGCAACATGCGGCCGCGCGGCTGGGGCGCTGGAGGTCTGGGAGAAATTTAAACAGGAACTGGCAAGCCGGTCTATTGAGGCAAACATCATCGAAGTCGGAGACCTTGGCCTCTGTTATGCCGAACCGTGCGTCGAGATCGCTGTTCCAGACGGCCGACGAGTGCTTTATGGAGGGGTCACCGAAGAGACGGTCACGAAGCTCGTCGAGGACTTCATCCTGAAAGGAAATCCCAGGTCGGATCTGGCATTGTGCACCTTCGGTGAAAGGACGATCGAGGGTATCCCCACCTTTGAAGAGCTACCCATGGTCAAAAAACAGGTCCGCGTGGTTCTCAGAAACAGCGGTATCATTGATCCGTCCAACATATATCATTATATCGCGAGAGGAGGCTACTCAGGCCTTTACAAGTCTCTCCAGATGGACCCGGAAAAGGTGATCGAGGAGATCAAGAGCTCCGGGTTGCGCGGACGAGGGGGAGCGGGATTTCCAACAGGCGTGAAGTGGGGACTGGCAAGGGGAAACAAGAGTGACGTCAAATACATGATCTGCAACGCAGACGAAGGTGACCCGGGTGCTTTCATGGACAGGGCTGCCCTCGAAAGCGACCCCCATGCGGTTCTCGAAGGTTTAGCAATCGGCGCGTATGCTATCGGCGCCAACTATGCCTATGTATATGCCCGAGCCGAATATCCTCTAGCAATAGAGCGCATTGAAGGGGCTATTCGACAGATGGAGGAACACGGATTTCTCGGGAAAAATATTCTCGGATCCGGATTTGACCTGACCATCAAGATCAAGCAGGGAGCCGGCGCTTTTGTGTGCGGCGAGGAGACTGCGCTCATGGCCTCCATCGAAGGGAAAAGCGGAAGGCCGAGACCAAGACCCCCGTTCCCTGCACAATCGGGTGTGCATGGCAAACCGACCAACATCAACAACGTGGAAACACTGGCTAATGTATCTGAGATCATGAACCGGGGGGCATCCTGGTTCGCCTCTTACGGAACGGAAAAGAGCAAAGGCACGAAGACGTTTGCCCTTGCCGGGAAGATCAACCGCACAGGCCTGATCGAAGTTCCTATGGGTATCACCCTCGGAGATGTCATCTTTGATGTGGGTGGAGGTATTTTGAACGACAAACGGTTCAAAGCGGTTCAGACCGGTGGACCTTCCGGCGGTTGCCTCTCCGCTGAATTTCTCGATATGCCTGTGGATTATGACGAACTCGCGAAAGTGGGCTCTATCATGGGTTCTGGTGGAATGATCGTCATGGATGAAGATTCCTGCATAGTGGACATTGCGCGGTACTTCCTCAGTTTCACGGAAAATGAATCTTGCGGCAAGTGCACACCCTGCAGGATGGGCACCCAGCACCTGCTCCGTCTTCTCACCGATATCACGCAAGGAAAAGGTAAGATTGAATATCTGGCTCTCATGGAAAAAATGGGCAAGACATTGAAGAGCGCTTCCTTATGTGCTCTCGGACAGACTGTCCCCAATCCGATTCTTAGCACCATGCGCTACTTCAGAAATGAATATGAGGAACACATTCTTGATAAAAAATGCAGGGCTGTCGTATGTTCGGCGCTCTTCAAATCGCCCTGCCAGCATACATGTCCCGCAGGCATGGACGTTCCTTCGTATGTTGCGCTCATCCGCGCGGAACGTTTCACCGATGCGTATAAGACTATGTTGAAAACCAACCCCTTCCCCTCTGTGTGCGGGAGAGTGTGTGATCACAAATGTCAGGCAAAGTGCCGCAGAGGTGGTCTCGATGAACCTATTGCCATCAAATTCCTGAAGAGGTTCATCACCGACAATGCACCCAGGCCACAAACGGCCCTGGTACCAGTTACCAGAAAGGAAAAGATTGCAGTGATTGGTGCGGGACCTGCGGGACTGACGGCGGCGCGAGACCTTGCTCTTAGAGGATACAAGGTAACTGCATTCGAAGAACTCTCTGAAGCAGGTGGAATGCTCCGTTGGGCCATTCCCGCCTACAGACTCCCCAGGAACATTCTGGCCGATGAAATAAAAGACAATATCGCGTCTCTGGGTGTGGAGATCAGATGCAATACCCGTGTGGGTAAGGACATTTCCTTTGATCAGCTCAACAAACTGTTTGATTACATCTATCTGGCTACAGGCGCCCATAAGAACCAGCCCATGGGTGTCCCCGGAGAAGACCTGAAGGGTGTCTTCGGTGGTGTCGAGTTCCTGAGAGATTTCAATGCCAATGAAGAAGCCTGGACAAGTGGCAAGAAATCATTGGGTTCGAAAGTTGCAGTCATTGGTGGCGGTAATTCTGCCATTGACGCAGCGCGCGTTGCATTTCGCCTTGGCGCCGAAGTGACGATTCTTTACCGTCGCGAGAGAAAAGATATGCCAGCATCGGAAGAAGAAATCCATGCCGCTGAGGAAGAAGGAATCAAAATCGAATATCTTGTCGTACCTCTTAAGATCGAAGAGAAGAGCGGCAAGGTAAGTGGTATTACCTGTCAGCGAACGAGACTGGACAAGTACGACAAGAGCGGGAGAAAGAAACCTGTCGCAATTGCGGGCTCTGAATTCACTCTTAATGTGGATACTGTCATTGCCGCTATCGGTCAGGTACCTGATATGACATTTATCCCTAAAAATAGCGGCGTGAGTGTCAATAAGTGGTCGACATTTGACCTGTCACCCGGAAGCAAGTCTCAGACGACTGATCCGAAGTACTTCGCGGGTGGTGACGCAGTAACAGGACCGGCCACAGTGATCGGTGCCATTGCGGCAGGTCATCAGGCAGCGAGCGATATAGATAGTTATATCAGGATGCTCAACGGCGAACCGGCCTATGTCGAACCGGTGGGAGAAAAGATCGATGTCCCTCTCGTTATCGAAGAGGAATCCGAAGAAGCGCCACAAGCGAAGATGCCCGAATTGCAAGTTCCGGAAAGGAAGGGTAACTTCAAGGAAGTCGAGCTTGGTTACCAGAAAATGATCGCTGTCTTGGAATCATGCCGCTGCCTGCGTTGCGATGCGGAAATAGCTTTTTGAACAAAATATACCTCTTTTCTCAAAGAGGGGATCATTGTCGCCCCTTACCCCGCCTTCAGCATGGGAAGGGGAAATTGAACTCATCGTGGAAAAGGGGAAAAAATACAACGGAAAATAGAAAGCCTATAAAGTAGGAGTAAATTTAAGAATGAGTGAAATAACCCTTACGATTGACGGGAATCTAGTTAAAGCGGAACAAGGAGACACGGTTCTTAAGGCGGCGCAAAAGGCCGGAATTAAGATCCCCACTCTCTGCGATCACCCTGCGCTGGAACCTTATGGTGCCTGCCGGCTCTGCATTGTTGAGATTGAAGGCATGAGGGGATATCCGCCATCCTGCACTACCCCTGCGGCGAAAGGCATGGTGGTGAAAACATCTTCCCAGGACATTATCGATCTCCGCAAAGATGTAATCAAACTCTTACTAAGCGGCCATACCAGTCCATGCCTTGTCTGTCTCCATCGCGAGCCCTGCGAAAAATACCGGCCGCGTCCATTTAAAAGTGGTAAGGCCACCCGTTGTGTCTTCTGCAGCAACCGGGATCACTGTGAACTTCAGGCCCTTGCCACCGAATACAAGGTCGACGATTTGGAAGTGCCCATCATCTACAAACATCTGCCCATTGAACACATGGACCCTTTCATGGACAGGGATTACAACCTTTGCATTTTGTGCGGAAGATGCGCCCGAATATGCGAAAAAATCCATATCACGGGAACCATTGATTTCGTGAATCGCGGCAAAGAAGCCCGGATTTCAACTGCCTTTCATCGGCCGCATACGAGCACAAATTGCCGGTTCTGCGGCTCCTGCGTGGACATCTGCCCGACAGGCGCAATGAGTGATCGGTATGCGAAGTGGTACGGCACGCCGGACCGGGAGCAGGACTCGACATGCATACTTTGTCCCCTAGGGTGCTCCGTTCATCTCAAGATGAAGGATGGAAAAGTGATCAGCTCGGGAATGACGGCCTTCACACGGGAAGCCCGCATTTGCGCTGTTGGCCGTTTTGTGTTGCCCCAACTTCTCGACAATCAGTATAGACTCATGTCGCATCAGATCCGAGTGGCCGATGGTCTTATAAAGGTCAAATACGAGGATGCCCTTGATCTGGCGGCAAATAGTCTCAAAGCATACTCGGGCAGTCAGTTTGCAATGATTGCTCCCTCCTCGGCAACACGTGAAGAGCTCTATGTTCTCAAGAAATTCACCAAAGAATTCATGAAGTCGGATAATTTTGTTGTCGGCTCCCCTTCGGCGGCCGAAGGTATCACCAAAGGGACCGTTAAGGCCCTTTATTCTCTGGGCGATTATCTCGAAGGCACCAGACCCAAAGAACTCGATGTCCTGATTGTTGCCGATATGTTTCCATCGAGGACAGAGAAATCTGCAGACGTAGTGATTGCTGTTGCCGGCCTTGTGGAAACAGATGGCACTTTCCTCAATGCCTCGGGCCAAATCAAGACAATGTCCGCTGCGGCTGCGGCGCCGAAGGGTCTGCTCCCTGACTGGAAGGTTGTGTGCGATATTGCCAAAAAAATGGGCGCCAGTGGCTTTGATTTTCAAACATCTGATGACATCGCCAGGGAAATGGCAAATCTGAACATCACAGAGAAGCCACCAGTCACTCCGGAGCCATCCCCACTCGAAGAGGTATCTGCACTCCCCCGCTTTTACAGGGGCCATGCGATGATAGATATTGTCTGTGCCATGAGCAGCTTGTTCGAGGCTGGGGAGAAGGAAGCAGCTCCGGTAGAGGTCGAAGAAGAGAAACGTTTCAAGATCGTCGAAAAAATTGAGATCGTACCTAACGCTTATATGGTGACAATTAATGCTCCGGTGATTGCAGAGAAATGTCAGCCAGGCCAGTTCGTAATCGCCATGGTGAAGGAAACCTCTGAGCGCATCCCCTACACAATTTCAGACTTTGACCGCGAAAAGGGAACGGTGACCTTGGTGACCCTTGAAATGGGACGTTCCAGCCAGGAACTTGCGAACACCCGTGCCGGTGAATATCTCGCGCATTTTGCAGGTCCCCTGGGTCGCCCGGTAGAGGTGAAAAAATACGGAACGGTGGTCCTGGGCGGAGGCTGCTTTGGGGTGGGAGCCATTTTGCCTATCGCCAGAGTGATGAAAGAAGCAGGAAATAAGGTGATCTGTATTGAAGAGGCTTCGAGCCACTACCTGCTACACTGGCAGGACAAACTCTCCGCGGCCTGCGATGAACTGATCATCGTCACCAAGGATGGCTCAGCAGGTATTAAGGGCGGAGTGCAGGAAGCCATCTCAATGCTTGCGGATCGAGGAGAGAAAATTGATCAGGCATATATCATCGGCTGTACCTTTATGATGATGCTTGTCTGCGATGTGACGAGGAAACTGGGCATACCGACCATGACAGCCATGAACCCACTGATGGTGGACGGAACAGGCATGTGCGGTTGCTGCCGCGTGAGTGTGGGAGGGGTCACGAAGTTCGCCTGTGTGGATGGACCCTTTCTCGATGGCCTGCAAATCAACTGGAGCGAATTGATGCAGCGGCAGGCGGCCTTCAAGTTAGAGGAAGTGCAAGCTATACCACAAGAACCCCTTCCCGTGCACGACCTCAAAGCCGGCCATGCGTGTATGAGTGCATGATTTAATCGTACTTAGCTAATGGATCTGTTATCCCTGGATTAACCTGAGGTTGAGAAAAAATATGGAACCAAAAGAGAAAGAGAAGAAACCGAAGATCCCCAGGCAGAAAATGCCTGAGCAGGATCCGAGACGGCGAAGGAGCAACTTCGAAGAAGTGCCTTACGGTTACACAGAAGAGCTTGCGCTGGCAGAGGCCAGCCGTTGTCTTAAATGCAAGAAGCCTCTCTGTATTACGGGTTGTCCGGTAAATATCCGGATACCGGATTTCATCAAACTTATCGAAGAAGGCAAATTCATCGAAGCGGCCTGGAAGCTCAAGGAGCAAAATACTCTTCCTGCTGTGACGGGCCGCGTCTGCCCGCAGGAGACCCAATGTGAGATTCTGTGCATCCTAGGAAAAAAGGGGGATCCGGTGGCAATCGGCCGCCTGGAGAGATTTGCAGCGGACTTCGAGCGACGATCCCAATCAACTAAACTGCCGGAACTTCCTCCTCCTACGGGAAAGAAGGTCGCCATTATCGGCGCCGGACCTGCAGGCCTCACCGTGGCGGGGGATCTCGTGAAGCTCGGACACAAGATCACAATTTTCGAAGCTCTCCAGCAGACTGGCGGCGTTCTTGTTTACGGTATTCCCGAATTCCGTCTGCCCAAAGAAATTGTCAAATATGAGGTGGATTACCTGAGTAAACTTGGGGTAGAAATTCTTATGGATTACGTAGTCGGTAAGGCCCGCACCGTGGAAGAGCTCTTAAAGGGCGGCTATGACGTCATATTCGTCGGCACAGGCGCAGGACTTCCCATGTTTATGGGCATCCCAGGTGAGAATTTTGTCGGCGTCTACTCTGCAAACGAGTATCTTACTAGATCAAACCTTATGAAAGCCTTCCGTTTCCCAGAGTACGGTACTGCGCCGATCCGGAGCAATCGTGTCATTACCGTGGGCGGTGGAAACGTTGCCATGGATTCAGCGAGGACCGCCTTGAGGCTTGGAGCGGAGTCCATCATCGTCTACAGGCGCAGCCGTGATGAGATGCCCGCTCGTGCAGAAGAGATCCACCATGCCGAAGAAGAAGGTGTCCAGCTTATGATTCTTACGAACCCTGTTCGTGTAATCGGAGACGAACAAGGGAGAGTGAAGGCCATTGAATGCATCAAAATGGAGCTCGGCGAACCGGACGAATCGGGCCGCAGAAGACCGATTCCTGTCAAAGGGAGCGAATTCATCATTGAATGCGATACGGTAATTCCCGCCCTCGGTAACCGGCCTAATCCGCTCATTCCCATGACGACGCCCGGTCTAAAAACAACCCGATGGGGTACACTGGAAGCGGATCCCGACACTATGGAGACGTCCATGAAGGGCGTGTTTGCCGGAGGCGACATCGTCACCGGTGCGGCAACCGTCATTTCAGCCATGGGCGCTGGGAAAAAAGCTGCTGCCAGCATGCACGAATACCTGATGACAGGAAAAGTGACAAAGACTGTGAAGGAAGAAAAAGAGGAAGAAAAAGAAAAAAAGGAATAAATCATCTTTTAAAATCAGAGAACCCGCCGCAGAATTCACATACCGGCGGGTTTTTCATTTAAGCCCGCGAAGTACAAACCTCCTCACGCAACAAAGCCGCTTCCTCGGCCTTTTCCTTGACATAACAGCTGCGTTCTCCTATAGTTTTCTTGTTTAGGCATTGTCTTTTGAGACTCCCTGCTGCATGACAATTACACCTAGTAATATTTGTGGATTTTGACGCGAAGAGATTGCAGAGATGACCAAACCAAAAATAGTTTTCATGGGGACGCCGGAATTTGCTGTTCCGTCCCTTGATAGCATAATCAGGAAAGATTACCCGATCGTCACTGTAGTGACCCAGCCGAACAGACCAAAGGGCAGAGGCAGAATCCCCGCTCCACCGCCGATAAAGGTCATCGCCGAAAAATACGGCCTTCCTGTTATTCAACCCGAACGTTTGAAAAACAAGGATTTCGTGGATTATTTCAGCGGCATATATCCAGATCTGGCGGTTGTTGTGGCCTTCGGCCAAATACTGCCCCGTGAGATTCTTGAAATCCCGAAAATGGGCTGCATAAATGTACATCCGTCTCTGCTACCGAAATATAGAGGCGCAGCTCCGATCAACTGGGCTCTCATCAGAGGAGAATTAAAGACTGGTGTAACCATCATTTTGATGGACGAGGGGATGGATACGGGTGATATCCTCACACAGGAAGAGACCATGATTGAGCCTATGGAAACGTTCGGAAAGCTCAATGACAGGCTGGCAAATATGGGGGCGAAGCTTCTCTTGGGGACAATTGATATGGTCGCCAGCGGTAACTCCTCAAGAAGACCCCAGGATGCATTGCTCGCCACATATGCCCCGCGGCTCACGAAGGAAGATGGCCTGATCCGATGGGACACCGATGTCTATCAGACGGTTAACCTCATCAGAGGCCTCGCTCCAACACCCTGTGCATATACCTTCTACAAGGGAAAGAAGTTGAAGATATTATCCGCTGTGGGAGAAGAAATCCCCTCTCTGGAATCCCCAGGAAGAATCGGCACAGTAACGGAAAAGGGCCTTCCCGTTGCCGCAAGGAGAGGATATGTGCATTTGCAAGAGGTTCAACTGGAAAATAAAAGGAGAATGTCCATCCTGGATTTTCTAAGGGGCTTTCGCATGGCACCGGGGGATACCCTTGGTTGAGAACAGTGATGACAAGAACATCTCGCCATATGGCCGTTGAAATCCTAAATCGCGTGGAGGAAGAAGGCGTATATGCAGAACCACTCCTGGATGTCTCTCTTTCAAATCATCCTCATACAAAACTCCAGGATAGAAGACTAATTACCGAGATTGTCTATGGCACGCTGAGGATGAGGGGGCACCTGGATTGGGTTATCGAGTGCCTCTACAGAGGAAAGTTCAACGCCATGGATATGAGCATAAAAAACGTTCTGAGAACAGCCCTCTACCAATTGCTGTTCACTGAAAGGATACCGGATTTCGCCATTGTGGATGAAGCCGTTGAGATAACAAAAAAAATGCGGCGGGCAGGATCAGGACTCGTAAATGCTATCCTGAGAAATTTCATCCGGAAGAAAAATCAGATCCAATATCCAGAGATTGGAAAAGATCCGGCCCAGCATATCTCTATTGTCCATTCGCATCCCTTGTGGATGGTGAAGAAATGGATTGAAATGTTCGGAGTGGAAGAAACTGCCGCACTCTGCAAGGCGAACAATCAAGTCCCTCCCATAACAGTGCGGGTGAATACACTCACGGCAACCCGTGAGAGGGTAAAGGAAGAACTGTCACAGCATGGCTTTGAAGTAAAGGATACCATCTTTTCTCCTGATGGTCTTATTATATCCAACCGGACGATGCCTGCGAGAGAAACGGATTGTTATACCTCAGGGAGGATTCAGTTTCAGGACGAGGCTTCTCAGTTGATTGCCCGTCTCGTATCCCCAAAACCGGGAGAGGACATCCTTGACATCTGCGCTGGTATGGGGGGAAAAACTACCCATTTGGCGGCGATCATGGAGAATCGCGGAAGCATTCTGGCCCTCGATATCAGCAAGAAAAAAATCGACGCCATGTGTAAAAACGCAAGTAGACTCAATGTCACTATTGTGGACCCACAAGTTGGAGATGCCAGAAAAGAACCAAGAAGGGCATCATTGGCGAGTTTCGACAGAATCCTCATTGACGCGCCCTGTACGGGTCTAGGAACGCTGAGGAGGAATCCCGAAATAAAATGGCGCATCTGCCCTGAGGATGCCGAGGGATGTTCTATTCTACAGAAAGCAATATTGGAAAACGCTGCGCTATACATAAAAAGAGGCGGTTCTCTTATTTACAGTACCTGCACAATTACAAACGAGGAAAACGAGGCGGTAATCCAGGATTTTACTAACCGCCATCCTGATTTTATTTGTAATTGTCCCCCGGATGCGATAAATCCCAGTCTGGTCGACGACCGCGGGTATTTCAGGAGTTATCCTCACCGCCATGGCACGGATGGTTTCTTCGGAGCGATATTCGTAAGGGACATGTAGGGGGGAAGACAGAATGACCGATGGAAGATTTCCATGGAGACCGGCTATGAAAAACTTTTTCGTTTTAGCCGCCATTTTGATAGTGTCCGGCTGTGCATCACACGGCCCGGTTCTTTACCCTAACGAACACTTCAAAATGGTCGGGGAAGATCAGGCACAAAGGGATATAGCCGACTGCGACAGCCTGGCGGCTGAATATGTTAAGTCAGAAGCTGGTAAGACCGTGGCAAAGAATACGGCAGTGGGTGGAGCAGGCGGTACTGTTATAGGAGGAGCTGCGGGCGCAGTTACGGGACATCTCGGAACGGGGGCGGCAGTGGGAGCGGCTGCAGGAGCTGCAGCCGGCTTGGTGAGGGGGGTATCCAAGACATCTGAACCAAGCCCAATCCACAAAAGGTACGTGGAGAAATGCCTGAGAGAACGTGGATATGAGCCTTTAGGATGGGAATAACAACAGTTGGAAATATTGACCGTCACTTACTCTAAGGATACAGACTGTTTGTCTCGTCGGGAGGGAATGCATGTGTTTCTAAATCAGATACAGGTTGGCCACATGGCAGTATTTGCCTACATTGTGGGTGATCCGGAAAGCGGCGAAGGTTTGGTCATCGATCCGGCGGCAAATTGCAGCGGCATCATCAAGGTGGCCCAACAAAACAATTTGAACATCAAATATATTGTCAATACCCACGGTCATGTGGATCACATATCAGGCAATACGGAGATGAAGAAGATGACGGGGGCAGGGATCATAATCCACAAAGATGATGCCGAAATGCTCGTGTCCACGCCAACGATGATCTTCAAGATGTTCGGGGCAGAACAATCGCCTCCTGCCGATATCACCGTCAATGACGGCGATCTTATAACCGTGGGTGGCATTTCACTGAAGGTTATCCACACCCCCGGGCATTCCCCCGGAGGTATGTCCTTATACACAAAAGGGTGCGTTTTCACCGGAGATACCCTCTTTGTTGAGGCCGTGGGAAGAACCGACCTCCCCGGAGGCTCATGGCCTGTGATGCACCGCTCTATCACAAAAAGGCTCTTCACTCTGCCTGATGATACGAAGGTGCTTCCCGGACATAACTACGGAAGGATGCCAACTTCCACGATAGGTCACGAAAAGATGTACAACCCTTACATAAAATAGACACAGGAAAGTTCAAGATGGACACCAAAGGAACGACCTCAACAGATTTCAAAGGATTAAAACTGCAAAGCAGGGGAAAGGTCCGCGACATCTATGAAGTTGCCAATTCTCTCCTTGTTGTCGCCACAGACAGAATATCCGCCTTTGACGTCATCATGCCCAATCCTATTCCGGGTAAAGGAGAGATACTCACAAGAATGTCTGTCTTCTGGTTTAACATGATGACCGATATTGTCGAGAACCATCTCTTATCTACAGATCCCTTCGATTTTCCCGGCGAATGCGGTCCTTACAGGGAGAAACTCGCAGGAAGGGCCATGCTCGTAAAGAAGGCAAAGCCATTTCCTGTCGAATGCGTTGTCCGCGGATACTTAAGCGGCTCAGGCTGGAAGGATTATCTGGAGAGCAGGACTGTTTCAGGCATTAAGCTTCCAGCCGGATTACGAGAATCCGCAAGGCTGGCGGACCCCCTCTTTACGCCTTCCACAAAGGCCCCGGAGGGAAAGCATGACATGCCGATAACAAGAAAAGACATGGAAGATACCATCGGTTCCGAGGAGACGAAAAAGATCATTGAAAAAAGCCTTACGATTTACGCGAGGGCGTCAAGACATGCCGAAGAGGCGGGTATTATCATCGCTGACACCAAGATGGAATTTGGCATTATAGAAGACAGGCTGATCCTGATTGATGAGTTGCTGACGCCGGATTCATCGAGATTCTGGCCGAGAGAAGATTACGAAGAGGGGAGATCTCAGAAGAGTTTTGATAAACAGTTTTTGAGGGATTATCTCCTCTCTATCAACTGGAACCAAAAACCGCCGGCCCCGAACCTTCCTGATGAGATTATCAGACAAACAAAGAAAAAGTATGAGGAAGCCTTAAATAGACTCGTCAAATAAGCATAGCCATCTCTCTTGACATATCCAAAAGACTTATTAAATTATCAAGCAGTTTTATGCAAGCGAAATAGCTGTTGAAAAATGTCGACGAACTTGCCCAATTATCAAGAAAAACAGCATGTCCTTTACATAAAACGCCCTTCCGAGAAGGATCTCATTGCATACGGAGATGCGTTTCTTGAGGAGGGAAAAATCTCCGATGCCATTGATTTTTACCAGAAGGCAAATTACGTTCAGGGCCTGGAAACAATCAAAGGCATGGCTGAACGATCGGGAGATGTCATGCTTCTTCAACAGGTCTTGAAGCCTTTGAGACAAACAATCCCAGAGGAAACATGGAACATAATAGGCGAGCGTGCCCTAAAGGCTAAGAAGCACCTATTCGCCTTTTATGCCTTTGAAAAAGGCAACAATGATGCTATGGTCGCACGCATAAAGGAAATAATCAAATCGGAGGACGACAGTAAGCACTGATGACCAAGCGCTGCTATTATGATTGTCTCGGAGTCGATCGACAAGCTACAGACGAAGAACTAAAGAAAAATTATAGAAAGCTCGCTATGCAGTATCATCCGGACAGAAATCCGGGCGATAAAGAAGCCGAGGAGAAATTCAAAGAAGCTGCGGAGGCTTACGAGGTATTAAGTGATAGAGAGAAGAGGGATATCTATGACCGTTACGGCCATGAGGGACTCAATGGCATAGGATTCAGAGGCTTCTCAGGTTTTGAAGACATATTCTCAAGTTTTGGTGATATCTTCGAAGACATCTTTGGATTTGGCACCGGACGTGGGGGGGCCAGGACATCGCAGCATGCCGGAGCCGATCTCCGTTACGATCTCAAAATATCGTTTATGGACGCTGCCTTCGGAACCTCCAAGGATATCGAAGTGAAAAAGACCCAGAAATGTTCCCAATGCCGTGGCACAGGCGCAGCACCGGGAAGTAAGCCGGAGACATGCCGCCAATGCCAAGGCAGAGGCCAAGTCACGCAGTCAAGCGGCTTTTTCACGATCAGTACTACATGCCCTCAATGCAGGGGACAGGGCAAGGTCATAACAAAATTGTGCTCGGAATGCATGGGAGCGGGCAGGGAAAAAGTTACGAAGATTGTCCATCTGAAAATACCAGCCGGTGTCGAAACAGGTTCGCGGTTGAGACTCCGCGGGGAAGGAGAAGATGGAGAATTCGGTGGATCTCAAGGCGATCTCTATGTGTTCATCCATGCGGAGGCCCATGAATTTTTCGAGAGAAGAGATAACGATATATACTGCCAGATCCCGATTTCATTTGTCCAGGCGACTCTGGGAGCGACAATTGAGGTACCGACCCTCAATGGCACAGAAAAACTAAAGATTACACGGGGAACCCAGAATGGCGCCATCTTCCGTCTGAAAGGAAAGGGCATCCCAAACCTGAGAGGATACGGGCGCGGGGACCAGATTATTGAAACTGTAGTCAAGATACCTGTCAATCTCAATAAGAAGCAAGAAGAGCTTCTGCGAGAATTTGCCAAATTGAGCAGCGAATCATGAGCCCTCTTTAGCCTGCAAATCAGCGCTTCTAAGATACGCTGCAGAAAGTCTTTAATACCGACCATCGGCACGGCTCGCCTATAAGAAGTTCGTAATAAGAAAAAATGGACAATTGGTAAAACATCATTTATAAAGAGTTTTGTCGCTGTTTCTGTATTTCGTCATATGGACCGAGACATGGTTATGCGAAACCAGAATCCCCGCGCCATTCTTCGCATGCTGTTATGAGGGGATTAATCCATATTCATATTACGGAAGGAAACAGATACGAAAAAGCAAAAAAGACAATAACAGATTTTTCTTGGAAAGGAGGTTCTATGATTATACGAAAAAACTGGTTAGCATTATTAATCATGGTAATTTTCTCCACTTCCGGCTGCCCTGCAGCGGTAGTAGGCGGCGCAGCCGTTGGAGCAGGTTCGGGAACATACTTCTACGTCAACGGCGAGCTCAAAACGGACTACTACTATTCTTTTGATAAGGTATGGTCAGCCTGTGAAAAAACTGTGGCAGATATGCGCGGTTTGGACGTCGAACCCAATAAAGAAATCGGTTCAGGGAAGATTACCGCGATGATTGAGAATGAAAAGATTCAGATCACCGCAAATTATAAGGCAAAGAATGTTACCACCGTTTCCGTTCGGGTAGGCGTCATGGGTGACAAACTTGCATCACAGCTCCTACATGATAAAATCGCTGACAATCTCACGAGAAAGAAGTGACAGTAGAATCTATACCGTCTCTATTCATTGACAGGAATATATGATGAAAAAAAAACTGGCGGTGGGAATAACTCTCGGCGCTATTCTCGTCTATTTATCTATCAGGGGCATTAATTTCCAAGACGTCTCTCGAGGCTTCAAAACTATCAGGTATGAATATGTGCTGCTTGTCTTGACCATCATGTTTATGATACAGGTCATGAAGTCCCTGAGATGGGGACTCATACTCAGTCCCATAGTGAAGGTCGATCAGCTATCTCTTTTCTCCGTCACAAGTGTGGGCTTCTTGGCCATTCTCGCCGTCCCGGCGCGTGTCGGTGAACTGGCACGTCCCTATCTGATCACAAAAAAATGTCATATCCAGATGTCCGCCGCCATCGGTACTATTATTGTGGAGCGCGTCTTTGATTGCCTGACGGTACTATTAATATTCCTTCTCGCGTTATTCTTCACACCATTTCCACCGTGGCTGATCAGATCCGGTATTGTTTTTTTCCTTATCACTCTGGTCATATTAATCGGAATTATATTCATGATATTGAAAAGGGAGGCAACTATTAGGGCTCTAAATTCGACTTGCAGGAGACTTCCCGAAAGATATACGCGGAAACTAAACCATTTGTTCCATCAATTTATCGATGGATTCAAGATTATAACTGAACCCAAACTTCTTTTCTACGTGATCTTTTTATCCGCCGTTACATGGCTGATGGACGTCGCTGCGATATATTTTATGTTTTTAGCCTTCAGCCTTGCCGTGCCGCTTGCCGCCCCCTTTGTCGTAATGATTATCCTTATGATCGGAATTAGCATACCTGCGGCGCCGGGTTTCGTAGGGAATTGGCATTATTCCTGTATCCTTGGACTTTCGCTATTCGGAATTCCCAAGGCAGAGGCCTTAACCTTCTCTGTTATATTCCATGTCATATGCGTGGGAATTATAATCATCCTCGGATTGATGTTTCTGCCCTCAAACAAATTTTCTCTCTCCGATTTGAGCCAGCAGGAAAATTAGTCTTCTATTGTTTTTGGGTATCGTCGAGACCGTATCTTTTGATTTTTCTATGAAGGTGGCTCCGCTCCAAGCCAATGGCTTCCGCAGTTTTTGAGATATTTCCATCAAACTCCTTCAGTTTGTTTATGATGAATTCTTTTTCAAAATCCATTTTTGCCGTTCTGAAAGAGTCTGACGCAAATAAAGGAAGTGCTGCTTCCGGAACTTCATGGTTTCCTTCTGTCAACAGAGGAATGTCTTTAGCCGTAATCACGTCTTGTGGAACCATTATGACGAGCCGTTCGATGAAATTTTTCAACTCCCTCACATTGCCTGGCCAATCATGCTCCATAAGCTTGGCCAGGGCGTCATCGGCGATTGTCTTGTCCTCTTCATGTTCTTTCAAGCTGAATTCCTTTAGAAACCAGTTTGTCAATACGGGAATATCATCTCTCCGTTCTCTCAATGGGGGAACTCTCAGAGGTATGACGTTAAGCCTGTAGTAGAGATCCTGCCTGAATCTGCCCGCTTCCATCTCCAGTTCAAGATCCTTGTTGGTGGCAGCAAGCACTCTGACATCCGAGGGTATAAAAGTGTTTCCTCCCACCCGCTCAAATTTCTTCTCCTGAAGAATTCTGAGAATCTTCGCCTGAGCCTTCAGGCTCATGTCCGCCACTTCATCGAGGAAGAGAGTCCCTTCATGAGCAAGATCAAATTTCCCCCTCTTTTTCTCAGTTGCACCTGTAAACGCCCCCTTTTCATGACCGAACAGTTCGCTTTCTATCAGGTCCTCCGGGATGGCTGCGCAGTTTACTTCAATAAATGGCTTATACGCTCTCTTACTCAATCTATGTATAGATCGGGCAACGAGTTCCTTTCCCGTCCCATTTTCACCCATGATCAGGATCCATGCATTCGTGGGCGCCACGATACTGATCATCTCTTTCAATTCGAGTATCGGCGCACTGTTACCCGTAAGCTCATAGTCCTGGCTGATCTTCTGCTTTAATAATTTATTTTCCTCTTCCAAATTAATCAACTCAAAAACATGATTGACAATGAGTATCACCTTTTCCATGGAAAGAGGCTTTTCAAAAAAATCAAAAGCCCCGAGCTTCGTAGCCTTAACCGCCGTTTCAATAGTTCCATGACCGGATATCATTATAACCCTTACCTGAGGGTATTGTGATTTGATCATCTTAAGGGTCTCGATACCGTCGATGCCTGGAAGCCATATATCCAGAATAACAAGACTGGGCAGTTCTTCCTTTACAATTTTAAGGGCTTCTTCGCCGGAGGCCGCTGTCAGGACTTCATATCCCTCGTCTGCCAGGATAGCTCCCAGGGATTGGCAGATACTCTTTTCATCATCTACAATCAGTACTGTTCTTTGCATAATTCAGCAAAAACCTGCTTATCTGTTTTAATCGGACAAATAATTAATAACCTTTAGCCTGAATCAGTGACCTCGGGTATCGGAATCTCAAAAGCCACAATGGTCCCTGTGGGCACATTATCCCGTACGCTCACGTGACCATAGTGATCCGATATAATCGAGCTCACTATAGCAAGACCCAACCCCGTGCCAGTTCTTTTCGTGGAAAAGTAAGGCTCGAACATTTTCGCCTTATAACTGTACGGCACACCATAACCGTCGTCTGCGACCTCGACTTTGGCTTTCCTATGACCTTTATCAAAGGTAGTTCTGACCACAATATGACCGTCATCTTTATTACTCACGGCAGAAACTGCATTATCTAAAAGATTGACCATGACGCGCTTAATCTGCTCTGAGTCGAGATTCAATTTTGGCATATCTTGATCTGTCTGAAATTCAAAATTGATGTCTTTGTGAGCTTCCTGAAAAAGAACAACGGAATCGCATATAACCTCATTGAGATCGCTGAGAACAGGGTTGGTGACAGGAAGTTGAGCATAACGAGAAAAGGCATTGACGAGGTTTTTTAACACATCAACTTGATCTATTATTGTCTTGGTGCATTCGTGAAAAATGGCACCGTCATCACCGAGCATCTCGGCGTATTTCTTCTGCAATCGCTGGGCTGAGAGTTGGACAGGAGTCAATGGGTTCTTGATCTCGTGGGCCATTCTTCGGGCAACCTCCCGCCATGCCGCCGCTCTTTCCGCCTTGCGGATCTGCGTGAGGTCTTCAAAGACAACCACCATGCCCATATAATTACCGTCATCGTCTCTTATCAGCGTTATCGTCATCAACACCGTCAACACCTTGCCTTTAAGCATCAACTCCAACTGTCTCTCTATGAAATTTGTTCCGTTCTCTCTCAGTTCCTTGGACAATTCATCCACTACTGCCAGATGTTCAGCAATCAACACATCCTGGAATCGTCTATTGAGGACTTTTTCCGTCTTTATATCCAACATCCTTTCGGCGGCTTTGTTAATTATTGTAATGACGTCATTACCATCAATGGAAACAACACCGGCTGAGACGTTGCCGAGAACTGTTTCCATATATTTTCTCCGCTGTTCAAGATCTATGTTCGCCTGTTCCAGTCCTTCTTTACTTCTTTTTAGGTCCTTGGTCATTTTATTGAAGGAATCGACGAGAATACCTATTTCATCGTCCGCCACAATATCGATCTGATGGTCCAGTTCTCCGCGGGCCACCTTGTTCGTTGCCAGAGCGAGATCCTGTATGGGAACTGTGATACCCTTGGCAAGATATAGTCCGAACCAGGTGGCTGAAAAAATGACTAAAAACGTCACGATGAAGAGCGTAGTAATATATGTATACTTTATGGGATTCTTCAACAGTGTAATCTGTCCATACTGCTCTGATGTCTTAGAAATAATCCCCATCTTATTTACAAGTTCTTTGGGGATGTGATAATTGACCGCAACGACGCCGATCACTTCCCCCGGACTCACATAGGAATAGATGGGAGCCACGCCGCGAATTAGATCTCCAACATCTGATGATTCCACAACGGACACTTCTTGACCTGTAAAAACGTCTTCAAGCATTTTGGGGCTGAGCGGTTTAGGCTCGATGTTGGGATTGTCGGGATCTCTTACGAGCAGGCTCCTTTCCTGGTTGTTAAAATAAACCTCAAGCAATCCCAGCTTATAATTCTTCTGACGCTGTTCGATTAAGGCCTTCAAATATTCTGCCCTCTCCTTATCGTAGAGGCGATTTTTCGTGATGTCTGAACTGATCTGCCTGGCATAATATTTCGCTTGATCGCCGGATTGCTGATAGTAGAGGTGCGCAACCTCAACGGTCTTATTTAGCGCATCTCCGATTGTGATGTTAAACCAGTTCTCTATACTGTATGAAAAGACACTGATGGCTACTAAGAACAGTGTCACTGTAGGAATCAGGGATAAGCTAACGAACGCGGCCACAAGCTTAGTCCGGAGTTTTGATCCTAAGACGCCGTGCTTGCTTTCGAAAAGCAGTTTGACGACATTTCTGACTATTAGAAAAACGAGAAGGAGTATGAGAATTACAAGGATCAGAATTATATTGATATTTAGTATCAGCCCAAAGATGAGCACGTTGTTTGATATGGGGAGAATGGCTCCTGCCCGAGAAAATTGAATCCCTAACAGGCTTACCATGACAATGAGAACGATGGTGACAACAATGATTATGCGTTCTCTTCTGCGCCTTCTTAATTCCCGATCATCCTTGACTAAATGGTCTCTAAACATGCCTATTGACCAATCCTCTGTCGGTACCAATCAGTCTCAAAATCCCATAGTGAGACGAAGAACAAGACATATTCCATATGCATCGGAAGCCGTATTTTATCCAATTTGGTTTTGACCATGACGTAGTAAGATTTGTCCTTCGACAAATCTTTCATAGAGGCCAGCACGATGCCATTCAGTTCCGACATGGCCTTTTTGGCTGCATCAAAATCTTGAAATTCCGATTGCTTATATCCTTCCATTGACGATATATAAAAAACCTTCTTCACATTATCATACTTAATTGTTTGTTTGACAATCACACTGGATATCTTCTCATCGATCCAGTTCGGGTTCTCCTGATAAAGATCGAGCAAAAAAGTAAACGTCGTAGGAACACCTGCTAGGATGGCTGACTCCATCCTTTTCGTATAACAGTTAGTCACTTTCGCATAGACCATCACATGATCATCACTATCAGTAATGACAATATCCGCCATCCTCGCGTCCCGACGATATGAGCTTAGGGGAAAAACAAGAAAAAAATAACAGGCAAAGAATACAGCCAAAAGAAGAATCGGTTTACGCATACAAGCGCCCTGCGCCACCATGAGTCATCATACGGGCACATAAATATATTGTGAGAAATTTCCTGTTCATTACTCGAAACATATTACTGAGCAGGAAGATGCTTCTCATGTCCCCTCTTCATCAAACTATAGATTTATTTACTGTTTTGATTATTTACACGGTATACTAAGAAACTGCGCTATAAAAAGCAAGTGTAATTTATGGAAGGGCCGACGAGTGAACAACTGAACAGAAACTTCACGCAACGGGCATCGGGGCATTTACTGTATCGAGGATGCTGAAGGATGGAATACTGAGAGACTTGAATTCGTTTTCACCGCTATCTCCGTCAATATGACTTACCATTTTCCAGCATTCTTGGTGAGACATCAGTTCTTTGAGGAGAAGATTGTTTAATCGATGTCCTGATTTATAAGCTACAAAATGGCCGATGATCGGCATGCCTAAAAGCGAAAGGTCGCCGATGGCATCCAGAATCTTATGCTTCACAAATTCATCGTGACATCTCAAGCCTTCTTTATTGATCACTCTCCGTTCGTCCAATACAATAGCATTCCGGAGAGATCCCCCCAAAGCCAAACCCTTTGCCTGAAGATATTCGACATCTTTCAAAAAGCCAAAAGTTCGCGCTTGGCAGATATCTCTTTCATAAGCGACATCGGAAAAAGTCATATCATAAGACTGCTGACGGATGAGGGGGTGTTCGAAATCAATCTCGTAGGTGATCTTAAACTCCGGACACGGCAGCAGCATGGCTGTTCCGTCTCCTTCGGAGACAGAAATCCTCTTCTGGATCACCAGCAATCTTTTACATTTATCCTGTATCGTGGTGCCGACGTCCTTTAAGAGGTTAACGAAAGGAAGCGCGCTCCCGTCCATGATGGGAATCTCAGCAGCATCCACTTCCACGACGGCATTATCAACACCCATACCGCAAAGCGCGGAGAGCAAATGTTCAACTGTTGAAACCGTCGCACCATTAAGACCTATGGTTGTAGCCAAAATGGTGTCACGGACATTCTCGAAATCCGCCTTTATCCTCACATCACCCGTCAAATCCTTGCGAATGAAGACAATGCCCTCATCGGCTCCGGAAGGTTTTATAGTCATGCTGACTTTTCTTCCCGAGTGAAGACCAATATTCCGGCAGTTAATTTCGTGTTTGATGGTTCTTTGCAGGTGCATATTTCCGGTCGTCTAGATTAAAGATACCCGTTCAGTAGCAATTAATATACCAAGTGATTTTGAACCGAGTAGGCATAGTTATAACATGTGTAACGAATTAAATATACTTATATTTGCTGCTAAGCCGTTCGCGATTGTGAAGAATACATACCCAAAATTGTGTGTTTGAAAAGACACAGTATGCTCTCAGCATCACATAACGAAAGTCAGCTGAAAGATTACAACAGTCCATCTTCAACCGTATACCGGAATTTCCGTGGACTTCCTTTTGGAACTTCCTTTAACGGGAAAATATCTCTCCTTTTCACTGTAGATACACCCGCAATAGGGCTGTCTATACATGCCCATTTCCTTAGAAATCTTTATTCCGTCGAGCCAACCAATGCGAAAATCCTGATAGTAGAATTTGAGCTTATGCTCCATCGCCAAGCTTTCTCCAATTTTCTTAATCAGCGTGTGATCTTGAAACTTGCTATAGAGCAGGGTCGTGGTAAATCCATCGAACCTTTCCTCTTTTGCTTTATAAACCGTGTGATGCAAACGGTCATAATAACAATAGCGACATCTGTCTTTCTCTCTGAATGCAATATTCCTGAGAAACTCCTCCAGATTATATTCTTCCTCGCATGTCACACTTAAACCACATTTGTTGGCATACTCGGTGAGGGTATCGAGACGCTTCTTGTATTCGCGGTAGGGGTGAATATTGGGATTATAAAATAGGCCATGTATATCGTGACCATCACTTCTCAATTTCTGAAACGGGTATATAGTGCAGGGCGCACAGCATATGTGCATCAAGAGCTTCATGACATCTATTTTCCTGTCTCGATAGTCTAGGCGCTTTGGATATTTTAATTGAGATAGTGTTTAGTATTTTTGTAAGGCGCTCCGTATATATTCAGAAGAGGCCCTTCTGCCCGTCTTCCATCCATTCACGGCTGAAATGGTCGTAGGCCGTCCTTGTAGCGACTCTTCCCCTCGCCGTCCTTTGCAGATAACCTTCCTGTACCAGATAAGGCTCGTAGATGTCCTCAATCGTTGTCCTCTCTTCGCCGATTGCGGACGAAAGACTATCGATCCCCACGGGACCTCCATTAAACTTATCGATGAGTGTCAGCAATATCTTTCTGTCCATCTGATCAAAACCCTTATGATCAACCTCGAACATTTCAAGGGCAGCAACGGCAACCTCCCTATCAATGAACCCATCTCTCTTAACCTGTGCGAAATCCCTTACCCTTCTAAGAAGGCGATTCGCTATGCGCGGCGTCCCTCGGGAGCGCTTTGCCATTTCCGTTGCACCTTCAGAGTCTATATTAATGGCTAATATCTCAGCTGATCGCTCTATTATAACAGTGAGCTCCTGAGCGGTATAAAAATCAAGCCTGAAACTCATACCGAATCGATCCCGCAAAGGTGACGTCAGCAATCCGGCCCTTGTCGTCGCACCCACTAAAGTAAATCTAGGTATCTCAAGTTTCATAGAACGAGCGGAAGGCCCCTGGCCTATGAGAATATCAATATGGTAATCTTCCATGGCAGGATATAATATTTCTTCAACGACATGCGAGAGTCTGTGGATCTCGTCAATAAAGAGAATATCCTGATCATGAAGATTGGTGAGGATTGCCGCCAGGTCTCCCGGCCTTTCCACGACAGGTCCCGAGGTCACCTTGATATCAACCCCCATCTCTCTGGACATGATGTACGCAAGTGTTGTCTTTCCGAGACCCGGAGGCCCGTAAAGGAGGACGTGATCAAGAACATCGTTTCTCCGTTTAGCCGCTTCAATAAAAATGGAAAGATTGGCCTTGATCTTCTCCTGCCCAACGTACTCCGCCAGCGTTTTCGGACGCAAAGAACTTTCATATCCCTTTTCTCCATTCAGACTCGCGGGACTTATGAGGGGATTCTTCGTCTCCATCTTAATATATCCTGTTTCCCAATTATATTTTCCCCACTAATGAAGTCGTGTGAACTTAACCGGCCAAAATCTTCAGGGCTTTCTTCAACAGAACGTCCAGAGTCAGAGATTGGGCAGATTCGTCGATGATCTTATCCACTACTTCCCTAGCCCTATGACTCTTATAACCGAGATTAATAAGTGCTGACAGGGCATCATCTTTCATAGAATCAAGAATCATTATATCACCATTGTCTTTGTAGATGACATCACATGCGCCCAGTTTCACCATCTTGTCTTTGAGCTCAAGGATCATTCTTTCTGCCGTTTTCTTGCCCACACCCGGTATTGATACCAAGCGATTCAAATTCCCGTGAGACACCGCCTTCATCAGTTCTTCTGCGGAAATTCCTGAAAGTATATTCATGGCGAGTCTCGGACCTATTCCAGAGACGGAAAGCATCACCTCAAACACATCCTTCTCTCTTCCTGTGCCGAACCCGAAAAGACTGATAGCATCAGGACGCACGTGTGTGTATACATGGAGTGTCACAGGTTGATTGGTGTCGGGAAGTGTATAAAAGGTCGTTAGAGGGACGAAGATGCGGTATCCGACGCCATTAGCATCCACGATGACACTGCTCGTGGCTTTGTAAATCAGTAATCCGTTTATCAGGGCAATCATCTTAAATTGATACCACTTTTAAGGAATTGATGTGACAGATGGCAATAGCCAGGGCATCGGCGGCATCGACAGGAGGAAGATCTGTTAGATTCAGTATAGCTTTGACCATAGTCTGGATCTGGTTTTTCTCTGCCCTGCCGTATCCTACAACGGCCTTCTTGACTTCGAGGGGGGTATATTCATATACTGGCGTGCAGCTCCGCACACCTGCAAGAATCACTACGCCCCTTGTCTCTCCCTGTCTGATGAGACTTTTAATATTCTTTCCATAAAAAACGTCTTCTACAACGATGGCATCGGGAGATGACTGATTAATGACCACCAGTAAATTATCATATATCATTGACAGGCGCGATGACAGGGACGAACCTT